>Ga0209899_1000183_pt1 | contig 11852 bp, 16 predicted proteins | sample GWRWS1_0_10_FD_187228 | JGI IMG/M metagenome (GOLD analysis project Ga0209899, IMG submission 187228) | Riverbed sediment microbial communities from areas with vegetation nearby in Columbia River, Washington, USA - GW-RW S1_0_10 (SPAdes)... | ecosystem: Environmental > Aquatic > Freshwater >...
AGGGCCTTCGCGAGGGTGATGATGTCCGGGACGACGCCCTCGTGCTCCACCGCGAACATCTTCCCCGTCCGGCCGATCCCCGTCTGGATCTCGTCCGCGATCAGGAGCAGGTCGTTGTCCTTCGCGATCTCCGCGATCCGCGGGAGCCAGCCCGGAGGCGGGACGATGTACCCGCCCTCCCCCTGCACGGGCTCTACGAAGATCCCGGCGGTGTCGGCCGGGGGCGCGACCGTCTTCATGTACAGGTCCTCGATCACGTTCGCGCAGTACAGGTCGCAACTCGGATACTTCAGCTGGTACGGACACCGGTAACAGTACGCGAAGGGCACGTGGACGACGCCGGGCATCGAGGGGAAGAACCTCTCCTTCTGCACCTTCTTGCTCGCGGTGAGGGAGAGGGAGCCCATCGTCCGCCCGTGGAACGCCCCGAGGAACGCGAGGAACATCCCTCGTTTCGTGCTCCACTTCGCGATCTTGATCGCGGCCTCGTTCGCCTCCGTCCCGCTGTTTGCGAAGAACACCTTCTTCGCGGCCTTCCCAGGGGCGAGCTTCGCGAGCCGCTCCGCGAGCCGCGTCTGGATGTCGTAATAGAAGTCCGTCCCCGCGAAGTGCGTGAGCTCCCCCACCTGCTTCCGGACCGCGTCCACGACCTTCGGGTGGTTGTGGCCCACGTTCACGACCGCGATCCCGCAGCTGAAGTCGATGTACGTGTTCCCGTCGACGTCCTCGACGACGGAACCCTGGGCCCGTTTCGCGACGATCGGGGAGGTCTTCGTGCTCGTCGCAAGGAACCGCCCGTCCCGCTCGATCACGTCGCGGGCCTTCGGCCCGGGGGGCCGCACCTTGATGGAGGGGACCTTCACACGACCACCGGGATCGTCCTAGCCTCCCCGGGGTATTAATAGCCTTGGAGAAGAGTGTTCGGAACCGGAAATTTCGGGACGGCGGACTACGCCGCCCCGATCCGGAACAGGGTCGTCCCGCACTTCGGGCACTTGCCCTTCATCGCAGGCTTCCCGTTCTTCAACTTGACCTTTTTCGGCTCCGACATCTCCCGCTTCGCGCGGCATTTCACGCAATAGGCCTGGACCATCGGGGATTCACCGGCTCCCGCACATGCCCTCGGGCCGGATAAATATGTGGGTGCGCCTATTTTTCGGGACCCGGACGGCGTCCGGGACCGATCTCTACGGGGGAAGGCCGTCCCTCGGTTTTTATCGGTAACACTTATATAATGAAAAGCCGATGCAGCGGCAGGTCCCCGCCATGGCCGCCCCGCCCCCCATGCCACGCTCCCGCCCCATTGGAGTCACGATCCTCGCGATCCTCACGATTCTCATTGGCATCGGGCTGTTGCTCCTCGGCCTCCTCCTCGTCGCGTTAGGTGGCATAACGGGACTCTTCGGCGCCCCGATGTTCGGGCTACCGATCGCTGCGATCGGGGGCCTGATTCTCCTCGTGGGAATCCTGATGCTCGTCTCGGGGTTCGGACTCTTGAAGCTCCGGATGTGGGCCTGGTGGCTCGCGATCATCGCGTTCGTCCTCGGGGCCGTCTCCTCGATCCTCTCGGCGAGCTACCCCACGGCGGTCATCGAGGTCCTCCTGATCGTGTACCTCATCGTCGTCCGGAAGCACTTCAGCTAGCCGGCGTCGCGGGAAAGCCCGCGGTCCGGCGGAACCTTTATATCAGGCTCCAGACTCAGCCGAAACTCCGGGGCGTCCCATGATATACACTCGTTTTGAGAGAGCCCGGATCATCGGCGCCCGTGCGCTGCAGATATCGATGGGCGCGCCGATTCTCCTTGACGACATCCAGGGCGTCGTGGACCCCATGGAGATCTCGATGCGGGAGTTCGAGGCGGGCGTCGTCCCGATCACCGTGAAGAGGCTCCTGGATGCCCTCCATTGAGGCCGCGGAGATCCGCAAGATCCTGGACAGCCGCGGGGACCCGACGGTCGAGGTCGACATCCTCGCCGAAGGTTCGCGCGGGCGGGCCGCCGCGCCGAGCGGCGCGAGCACGGGCACGCACGAGGTGCGGGCGTTCCCGGAGGGCGGCGTGGATGTCGCGATCGCCCGGTTCCGCGAAGACATCGAGCCCCGCCTCATCGGCCTCGAGGTCACCGCCCAGAAGGAGGTCGACGGACTCCTCCAGCAGATCGACGGCACCCCGGACTTCTCCCGCGTCGGCGGGAACGTGGCGGTCGCCACCTCCCTCGCGGTCGCAAAGGCGGCCGCGGACTCCTTCGGCCTCCCCCTGTACCGGTACGTCGGCGGCGCCTTCGCACATCGTCTCCCGCACCCGATGGGGAACGTGATCGGCGGGGGCCGACATGCGATCGGCGGGACGACGATCCAGGAGTTCCTCGCGGTCGCGCAGGGGCCCACCGTCGCGGCGTCCGTGTTCGCGAACGCGCGGGTGCACCGGGTCGCGAGGGACATCCTCCGGGAGCGCGATCCCACCGGGCCCCTGGGCCGCGGGGACGAGGGGGCCTGGGTCGCGGCGATCGGGGACGAGGACGCGCTCGTGATCCTCTCCGAGGCGTGCCGCACGGTCTCCCACGAGGTGGGGTTCGACGTCTCCCCCGCCCTCGACCTCGCCGCGTCCGAGTTCTACCGGGACGGGAAGTACCGCTATCGGGAGCGAGCGCTCTCCCCGGACGAGCAGATTGACTTCGTCGCGGACCTCGTCGAGCGGCACGGGCTTTTCAGCGTGGAGGACCCGCTCCAGGAGGAGGACTTCGCGGGGTACGCTCGCCTCACGGAGCGGGTCGGCGGGAGCTGCCACGTGATCGGGGACGATCTGTTCGCGACGAACGTCGAGCGCCTCCATAAGGGGATCCGCGTCCACGCGGCCAACGCTATCCTTATTAAGCCGAACCAGATTGGCACGCTGTCCGGCGCGAAAGCCGCGGTCGACCTGGCGCACCGCCACGGGTACGCGACGGTGATGTCCCACCGCAGCGGGGAGACGACGGACGAGACGATTGCGCATCTCTCCGTCGCCTTCGGGTGCCTGGGGATCAAGACGGGCGCCGTGGGCGGGGAGCGGATCGCGAAGCTGAACGAGCTCATCCGGATCGAGGAAGGGCTCGTCGAGGGATAGGATGCAGGAAGAGGAACGGATCGGCGCAGAGAACCTCCTCGTACCCGAGGACACGTACCTGACGAGCGGAGTCCACATCGGCACCCAGCAGAAGTCCGCGGACATGATGCCGTTCATCTACAAGGTCCGCAGCGACGGCCTGTACGTCCTGGACATCAAGCAGACGGACACGCGGATCCGGCTCGCCTCGAAGTTCATTGCCCGGTTCCCGCCCGGGGGCGTGCTCGTCGTCGCGGCGCGGCAGTACGGGCAGAAGCCCGCGCGGCTCCTCGGCAAGGCGTGCGGGTTCCTCGTGATCGCGGGCCGCTTCGTCCCGGGGACGATGACGAACCCCCAGGTGGACGAGTACGTGGAGCCGGAGGTCCTCCTCGTGACGGACCCCGCCGCGGACCAGCAGGCCCTGCGGGAGGGGTTGAACATCGGGATCCCCGTCGTGGGGCTCTGCGACGCGAACAACGAGACCCGGGACGTGGACCTCGTCGTCCCGACGAACAACAAGGGCCGGCGTGCCCTCGCGACCGTGTACTGGCTCCTCACCCGCGAGGTCCTGAAGGAGCGGGGCGTGATCAAGTCGGACGAGGAGTTCACCCCGACGATCGACGACTACGAGGCGTCCCTGTAGGGGAGGACGATGCGCTACCCGGCCGTGGCCGGACAGTTCTACGAGCGGGATCCGGAGGCGCTGAGGAAGCAGATCGAGGCGTGCTACCGCCATGCGATCGGGCCCGGCGGGCCGCCCGCCGTCGCGAAGGACGGACCCCGCACCGTGAAGGGGATCGTCGTGCCCCACGCGGGGCTCATGTACTCGGGTCCGGTCGCCGCCCACGCGTACGCGGCCCTCGCACGGGACGGCGTCCCGGCGTCCTTCGTGATCCTCGGCCCGAACCACACGGGCCTCGGGGCCGCGGAGGCCCTCGGGGCCCACGACTGGGAGACCCCGCTCGGGGTCGCGACGTACGACGCGGAGCTCGGGGCCCGCCTCCTTCGCGACCCGATCACGGAGGACATCGTCGCGCACCGCCGCGAACACAGCATCGAGGTGCAGCTCCCCTTCCTCCAGGACCTCCTCGGGGAGGTGCGGTTCGCGCCGATCTGCATGGGCCTCCAGGAACTGAAGATCGCCGTGGAGGTCGGGGAGGTCGTGCGGGACGCGATCCGCGGGACGGACACCGTCGTCCTCGCCTCCACGGACTTCTCCCACTACATCCCGAAGGCGGAGGCGGCGCGGCGGGACCGGAAGGCGATCGACCGGATCCTCGCGTCCGACGTGAAGGGCTTCTACCGCGTGATCAAGGACGAGGACGTGTCGATGTGCGGCTACGGTCCCGTGATCGCGATGATGACCGCGGTCGCCCCCGCGAAACCGGAGTTCCTGAAGTACGCGACCTCCGGGGACGTGGCCGCGATGGAGGACGTCGTCGGATACGGCGCGATCGCGTTCCGGCGTTGACGCTCGGTCAATTCGTTTTCCACTTCAAGCCATCGGGCATGTGATTCTCAGGCGGAATAATCGCGTGGATATCCTGATAGACGCCCGCCGGAGTGGACCCGCCCGTCTCCATGCCGGTTGTCACGATGTCCGAGCTGCGCGCCGCCCTCCGCGTGACGGTCGGGAAGCGCGGGATGACGGAGGACGACGTCGACGCCCTCGCGGATTACGTGATGTCGTTCTTCGGGTTCGACTCCGAGGTGATCGACAACCGACTCGACATGGACGACCGGGACGTGTTCTACATGATCGAGGAGGCGGGCCTCCTCTCGACCCGCCAGGAAGAGATCCACATCAAGAAGGGGAAGCTGTGGCGGATCCACTACTGGGTCCTCCGCACGGCCCGGATCAAGGAGCTCGCGGGGACCCGGGTCCCGAAGCTCGAGGCGAGGGGCTTCGCGTACGACCATCTCCCCTCGGAGGCGTGGGAGCGGACGCCGATCCCGAAGTGACGCCCCTCCATCGAGTCCGGACGCGTTCCTGCGAACGTCCGGAATAGGTCTTTATAGGGCCGGGGATACTTCGACGCGGGATGGCGACCCTCACCGACTTCCTCCTCTTCTTCGGGGTCCTCGCCGCCTGGGTCGCGGCCATCTATCTCCTCGACCGGAAGGGGTTCCTGTCGAGGCACAACCTCGTGCCCGTCGGCCCCTTCCTGATGGTGAAGACGAAGCGAGGGCGGGACTTCATCGACCGCTCCGCGCGGTTCGGCCGCGCGTGGCGGGTGTTCGGGGACGTCAGCATCGTCCTCGTCGGGCTCACGATGGTCGGCATCACGGTCCTCCTGATCTGGGAAGCGTTTCTCGTCCCAAACATCCCACCGGAGCGGGCCCCGAGCCCGGAGCTCCTCCTCGGCATCCCCGGACTGAACCCGATCATCCCCCTCGGGTACGGGATCTTCGCCCTCGCGATCGCGGTCGGGATCCACGAGTTCATGCACGGGATCCTCGCACGCGTCTCCAAGGTGAGGATCGAGAGCCTCGGGGTACTCCTCTGCATCCTGCCGATCGGCGCGTTCGTGGAACCTGCGGAAGCGGAGCTGAAGGCGCTCCCGCGGCGGGAGCGGGCCCGGATATATTCCGTAGGCGCGGGGATTAACCTCCTGGTCGCCCTCCTGTTCGGCGTCCTGTTCAGTACGATGATGCTCGCCGTACAGCCCGCGGCGCCAGGAGTGGGGGTCCTCGCGTTCACGAACGATCAAGCCCCCGCGCGGGTCGCGGGGATTCCCCTCGGAAGCATCATCACGCACCTCAACGCGACCCCGACCCCGACCCCAGAGGCGCTGCGGGCCGCGATGGACGTGGCGGGGCCCGGGGCGAGCGTGCCCGTAATCGCGTGGAAGGATGGCGGTTCCGGGACGTTCACTGCGGTCCTGGGGGACGACGGCACGGGGCGGGCGATCCTCGGAATTTATGTATTCGACACGAGCACGGCGTACTACCATCCCCTCACGAACATGGACCGGTTCCAAGGCGTGCCGGGGGCCATCCTCACCTACATTTCCCTCCCCTTCCTGGTCCCGTCCCGTGCCCCGCTCCAAGGCCCCGTTACCGATTTTTACGTCATCACGGGTCCGTGGGCCTCGGTCCCCGCGCCCGTCTTCTACCTGATCGCGAACGCCCTATACTGGCTCTTCTGGCTGAACCTGATGCTCGGCGCGACGAACGCCCTGCCGGCGGTCCCCCTGGACGGCGGGTTCGTGTTCCGGGACGGGATCGAGGCGCTCCTCGCGCGGTTCCGCCGCGGGCTTCCCGTGGAGAGACGGGACCGGATCGTGAAGACCGTGAGCTACGCGTTCGCGCTGATGATCCTCGCCCTGATCGTGTGGCAGATCATCGGGCCGAGGCTGCGGTTCTAGTGGGTGACGGCCTCGAACCCGCCCTCGTCGAAGATCAGCGGGTAGTACCCGCGCCGGTGTGCGGTCTTCCGCATCTTCACGACGCTGAGGAAGAGGTTCACCTGGCGGTCGTCCCGCCGCAGGTCGAGGTGCACGATCCCGTCCGAAAGGAAGTCCTCCCCGTACTGGCAGAACTTGTCGGAGTCCTGTTCCATCTCCGCGATCAGGAACGTCGTGATCTCGAGCTCCCGGAGCCACTCGAAGAACCGGAAGAGGTCGTCCCGCGGGTCCTCGAACTTCGCCATCACCTCGAGGACGGGGAGGGAGTCGATCACGAGGATCCCGATGTCCATCGTCCTGTCGAGGTTGTCGATGTACATCTTGAACACCTCGAGCCAGGACTTGTTCGCGAGCTGCTTCAGCTTCTTCCGGATCAGCCCGAGGTCGAGGACGCTGAGCTTCGATTCCAGGCCCTTGATGTCCATCCCGAGGCCCGCCATGTTCTCCAGGAGGCTCTCCCGGGACTGCTCGAGGGTCACGTACACGCAGCCGATCCCGTCGTTCTTCGCGTTGTTGTGGAGCATGTTGAATGCGACGGAGGACTTCATCGTCCCGGGCTTCCCCGCGAGGAGGACGATGTGCGCCTTGGGGATGCCCCCCTGGAGCTGCTCGTCGAGGCCCCGGATGTACGTGCGGACGCGGACCGGCGGCATGGAGGCTCCGCGCTCGGATGCGGAAGGTTGGTGATAAAGATTCTCGCACGATTCCCTAGGAGGGGAACGACTCACGGCGTCGCGCGGGCCTCGGAGCCCACGACCCCGAGGACGCCCCCGATGATCACGAGGACGGTCTCGAGGAGGCCTCCCGCATTGAGGATGAAGATCAGCACGCCGATGACGATCGTGAGGAGCCCGCCCGTGCTCATCCGGCCCTTGTAGATGAAGAGCCCGCCGAGGAACGCGGCGATCCCGAGGATCACGCCGACGGCCCGAAGGGCGAGCTCGTCGAGGCTCGTGTTCCCCCGGATCCCGGTCAGCGAATCCGCGAGGACGAGAATCCCCCCGATCAGCGCGAGGAGGAAGCCGAGGACCGCGAGGAGCCGCTTCTCGCTCACGCGGCGCGCGTAGGCCCCGCCGTTATTTCACCCTTTCCGGCCCGTTATCCCTTTTCGAGCCCCGCGAGCGCGAAGATCCCCTTCGGCAATCCGTGGTACGCGTCCCGCCCGCGGTACATCCGGAGGGTCCGGAACGCGGTCTCCAACCTCAGCTCCCCCGCCATCCTCTCGTGGTTCTCGTTCGGGGTGGGGGCCGTGAGCCCGATGCGGGTAGGCCCGAGCCGGGACAGGAGGCCGTGGAGGAGGTCCCCCGCGACCTCCGGCATCGTGGGGTTCGCGACCCACGGGCCGATCTCCGCGGCCCCGACGTCCGCGCTCGCGACGATGTACCCGCGGACCCCGCCCTCGTCTCGCGCGACGAGGAAATGCTCGGGGAACTCCTGGAATAGGCGAGCGAGGAGTCGTTCCCGGGAGGCGCCGAAATAGAAGGAGTCGAAGTGCGCGATCGCGGGGAGGTCCTCCACCGAGGCGGGACGTCCCCCGCCCGGCGACCCGGACGCGGCGACGTTCCCATGGTATCGGACGTTCTCGTACTCCCGATGGAACCCGAGCCGCTCGTAGAACGGGATCACGTTCAGGTACGCGTTCAGGCGGGCGGTCTCCACGCCCCTCCGGTCCAGGAAGTCGAGGGTCGCCTGCATCAACGCCTCCCCGATGTGCTTCCCCCGCATCTCCGGGTCCACGATCACCGCGCCGATGAACGCGAGCTTGCTGTACGTGATCGAGCACGTGATCCCCGCACGCTTCCCGCCGACGACGGCGACGAAGCACCCCTCGGGCTCGAGGGCGAGGAGGCGCTCGAAGTCCGCGCGGGTGTACCCCCAGTGCTCAAGGTCCGTGAGGCGGATCGCCCAGCTCAGGTCCCGCTTCCGGAGGACCCGGACTTCCGTTTCTGCCACAGCTCGACCCTCCTCGTCAGTTCCTCGACCTCGTCGCACTCGTGGTACCCGTACGTGATGTACCGCTGCTCCTTCCGGGCGTTCTTGTACATGCACGGCCCGTACTCGTCGTCCTCCTGGCCGTACCACTTGTCGCAGTCCTTGCACTGGAGCCGCACGGGCAGCAGCCTCTGCAGCTCTTCCGGTTTTACATCCCCCAAAATCGGTCCGTCCTCCTCTTGATCTTCGCGATCTCCTCGAGGGCCATCTTCTCGTCCGGGTTCAGGGGCTTGTCCCGCAACTGCCGGGCGGCCTCCTCCGGAAGGTCCACGTACAGGATGTCCCCGCCGTTCACCTGGCGGCCCACGGTGACGCCGTCGACGGCGATCGCGACCTCCGCGCCCGCCACGGCCTCCGTGACGACGTCCTCCCCCTTCCGGATCGACCGCACCCGCCCGAGGGGCTTCCCGTCCGCCCGCATCAGCGGGAGCCCGGGACGCAGCCGCCCCGCGAGCACCCGGACCCCGAAGATCGCGGGCTTGCTCGCGCGGAACACGAACTCCGGGAGGAACAGGAGCTTCGCGGGGTGGGGGAGCTGGAGCCGGCGGGCCGCGTCGATCTCCTGCGTCCGCTGCTCCACCCACGCCTCGTACTCCTGGAGGAGGCCGTAGATCACGTCCCCCTGCAGGATCTTCACGTCCGCGTGCTTCGCGAGCTCCTCCTTCGCGTCGTCGAGGACGGGGACGTTGAACGCGAGGATCACGCGGTGGAGGGGCTCCGGCGCGGTCGCCGCGTCGATCACGTCCCGCCGGGAGACGGACCCGACCCGGGCGAACTTGATCGGGGTCTCCGAGGCCTTGCACTCGTACGCGATCGCTTCGAGGGAGCCGAGGGCGTCCGCCTTCACGAGGATCCCCTCGTCCGAGGTCTCGACCTTCGGAACGGTCTCCGCCGCGACGGCGGCGACGACCTCCTTCAGGTTCCGGGGCTTCGCCTCCCGGAGCGGGGCCCCGGCGAGGGCGCCCTCCAGGTCGCTCGCGGAGATCTTCACCCCCGCGGCGGCGGTCACCTTGTCCACGGAGTCGAACCGGTCCTGCGGGTCCCGGATCTCGTCCAGGGGCCTCGGCCGGAGGATCGCCCTCACCTTCGTCACGATCGGCTTCCCGGCCGCGCCGAGGACGATGACGTCCCCGCGGTTCAGGACCCCCTTGTAGATGATCGCGTCCAGGGTCGGGCCGAGCCCCTTCTCCTCTTTCACCTCGAGGATCGTCCCCTCCGCGGGGCCCTCCGGGACCTTCAGGGAGTCCTCCAGGAACCGCTGCGCGAGCCCGATCAGCATCAGGAGGAGCTCCGGGATCCCGACCCCGTGCTTCGCGCTCGTCGGGACGATCGCGACCGTCGTCGCGAAGTCCTGGATCCGGTCGTACCGTTCCGCCGTGAACCCGTGCTCGTAGAACTTTCCGACGAGATCGTACAGCCGGCGGTCGAGTTCCTCCCGCACGGATTCCCCCTGCTCCGCGTACGCGACCGCGAACGGGACCTTCTCGATCTTCCGCCAGCCGGGCACCATATCGATCTTGTTCCCGGCGACGAGGAACGGGGTCTTGTATCGCTTCAGGATGTTGAGGGACTCGATCGTCTGCGGGCGGAACCCCTCGTTCACGTCCACGACGAGGACCGCGAGGTCCGCGAGGGCCCCGCCCCGGGCCCGCAGGGTCGTGAACGCGACGTGCCCCGGGGTGTCGATGAACAGGAGCCCGGGAATCTTGAACGTCTTCCCCTTCACGAGGTCGCCGCAGATCCGGAGGATCGCCTCGAGGGGGACCTCCGTCGCCCCGATGTGCTGGGTGATCCCCCCCGCCTCCCGGGAGACGACGCTCGTCCCCCGGATCTGGTCGAGGAGGCTGGACTTGCCGTGGTCCACGTGGCCGAGGACGGAGACGATGGGCTGGCGGATGTACGCTCCCATGGACGCGATTCGTAGACGACGTGCCGTAATAGAACTTGCGGGCCCGCGCCCCGCTCCCTACTCGTACACCCAGGCCTCGTCGACGCGCGCGTAGTCGAGGAGCTCCGCGGGCGCGAAGAACAGGCCGATCTCCCGCTTCGCGGTCGGGACGGAGTCGGACCCGTGGATGAGGTTCCGGCCGATCTGGATCCCGAAGTCCCCGCGGATCGTCCCGGGTTCCGCCTCCGCCGCGTTCGTCTTCCCCATCATCTTCCGGACGACCGCGACGGCCTCGTCACCCTCCAGGACGATGGCCACGGAAGGGGCGGACGTAATGTACTTGACGAGGGCGGCGAAGAACGGCTTCCCCTTGTGCTCCAGGTAGTACGTCTCCGCGAGCTCCCTGGAGACCTTCGTCGTCTTCATCGCGACGAGCTTCAGCCCCCGCCGCTCGAACCGCTCGACGATTGCGCCGACGAGGGCCCGTTGGACCGCGTCCGGTTTCAGTAGGACGAACGTGCGCTCCCGGGCCACGGGGTCACGCCCCCTTCTTCGCCTTCTTCGCGGTCTTTGCCTCGACCTTCGGGGCCTCTTCGTCCTCGCCGCCCCGACGGCCCTTCACCCGCTTCGCTTCCTCGTCGAGCCACCGCTTCAGCGTGTTCCGCCCCTGCGGGGTCTGGAGGAAGGACATGAACTCCTGGACCTCGATCTTCTCCACGTGCTTCCCGCCATGCTTCTTCCGGTACCACGGGGTGATCTGGACCTTCAAGGCGTCTGAGTTCGCGAACGTCGCGAAGTGGCGCTCCGCGTCCGCCCTCGCGAGTCCGGGGCCGAGGCGGTGGTCGATTAGATCGACGATGTCCGCGGGGATCGCCTTGCCCTTCGGCGCCTCGACGGAGAGGAGTGCGCCGACCTCCTCCGGGGCTCCGGGGATCGCGGCGGGGGCCTCCTCCTCGACGAGTCCCTTCGCCCGCCGGAAGTGCTTCGTCCACGGCACCCACCGGGCCTGCCGCCCGAGGTTCAGGAGGTTCCGCTCGCACTTGCTCGAGCAGAAGAAGTGGATCGTTCCGTCCCGGCGGATGAACATCTTCCCCGTCCCGGGCTCGATGTCGTTCCCGCAAAAGGAGCAGGGTCGCGTGATCGGCACGAGATAATCACCTCACGCTCAGCTTGCGGGCCTCGCGGGCCGTCTCGCGGAGGACGAGGACGTCCCCGATCGCGATCGCCCCCTTCACGTTCCGCGTGATGATGCGCCCCTTGTCGGGCCCGGTCCGGACGCGGACCTTCACCTGGGTCGCCTCCCCCGTCATGCCCGTTCGGCCGACGATCTCGACGACCTCCGCCTCGAAGCCTTCCTCTTCCGCCATCGCCGCTCGACCCTACTTCCTCAGCGCACGGAGCTTGTTCACGAGGTCGTCCATCATCGGCTTCGCCTTCCCGGGGTCGAGGATCGCGATGCTCGCGGTCGCCTTCCCGAGGCCG
>Ga0209899_1000185_pt1 | contig 11780 bp, 10 predicted proteins | sample GWRWS1_0_10_FD_187228 | JGI IMG/M metagenome (GOLD analysis project Ga0209899, IMG submission 187228) | Riverbed sediment microbial communities from areas with vegetation nearby in Columbia River, Washington, USA - GW-RW S1_0_10 (SPAdes)... | ecosystem: Environmental > Aquatic > Freshwater >...
GGCGCACGAAGTGGGTGCGATCTGCGTCGTCGACGCGGCCCAGGCGGCCCCGCACATGCCGATCGACGTCCAGGGTCTCGATGCCGACTTCCTCGCCTTTAGCGGGCACAAGATGCTCGGCCCCACGGGGATCGGCGTTCTGTACGGAAAGCAGGAGTTGCTCGAAGCGACGGAGCCGCTGCTCGGTGGCGGAGAGATGATCCGAGAAGTGCACCTCGGGTGGGCGAAGTGGAACGACGTCCCGTACAAATTCGAGGGCGGGACTCCGAACATCGCCGGGGCCATCGGGCTCGGGACCGCGGTGGACTACCTCACGAGGATCGGCATGGACGCGGTCCGTGGGCATGAGATGGAGTTGACCGAGTATGCCCTGGAGAAGCTCGCCCGCTTGAAAGGCGTCCAGACGTATGGCCCGAAGGACGTCAAGAAGAGGGCCGGCGTCATTTCCTTCACGATCGACGGCGCGCACCCGCACGACATCGCCTCGATCCTCGATGTCGAGGGGATCTGCGTCCGGTCGGGCCACCATTGCGCCCAGCCGCTCATGGAGCGGTTCAACCTCCCCGCGACGGCGCGGGCCTCCTTCTACATCTACAACGATATGGACGATGCCGACGCGCTCGTCGCGGGCATCAAGAAGGTCCAGGAGGTCTTCGCCTGATGTCGGTCTCGTACGACATGTATCAGGAACAGATCCTGGACCACTACAAGCACCCGAGGAACAAGGGCCCGCTCGCCGGCGCCACGAAGAACGCCCGGGACTCGAACCCGCTGTGCGGGGACGAGGTCGTCCTCCACGTGAAGATCGACGGCTCCGACCGAATCGCGGACGTGAAATTCGAGGGCCAGGGTTGTGCGATCAGTCAGGCGAGCGCATCGATGCTGACGACGATGGTGAAAGGGATGCCACTCTCCGACGCCGAAGGCCTCGGCCGCGATGCCGTCCTGAAGAAACTCGGCATCCCGCTGAGTGCCGTCCGTCTGAAATGTGCCCTCCTGTCGCTTCACGTGCTCAAGCTCGCCTTGGGCGAGAAGGCGGACCCTGCGACCTGAGGCGTTCGATCCTATGCGTTCGGCTGCGAAGACGCCGAAGGCCTCGCGGGTTGCGGACCTCATCGGGGACACTCCGCTCCTCCGTCTCGACCGACTCGCGGCGCACGTCTCCGAAGGCGTGCACCTGTACGCGAAGGCCGAATGGCAGAATCCGGGCGGGAGCGTCAAGGACCGCGCCGCGCTCGGGATGCTGCGCGCCGCCGAGCGTGCGGGCCTGACGAAAGACGAGATCCTTCTCGACGCGACGTCGGGGAACATGGGGATCGCGCTCGCGATGCTCGGGGCCGCCGAAGGATATCGCGTGACGCTGTGCGTCCCGGCGAACCTCAGCGCGGAGCGCAAGCGGATCCTCCGGGCGTACGGGGCCGAGCTCGTCTTCACGCCCGCCCCCGAGGGGACGGACGGTGCGCAGCGAGCTGCCAAGGCGCTCGCGGCCTCCGAGCCCCGCAAGTACCGGTATCTCGACCAGTACAACAGCGAGGCGAATTGGCGGGCCCATTTTGAGTCGACGGGTCCTGAGATCTGGGAGCAGACCGCCGGGACGATCACGCACTTCGTGGCCTGCCTCGGGACGACCGGTACGTTCGTCGGGGTGGGGCGTTATCTGAAGCAGATGAATCGCGCGGTGCGTCTCGTCGGGGTCCAACCGGACAGTCCGCTCCACGGCCTCGAGGGCGTGAAGCATCTCGAAACGTCCGTCGTCCCGGGGATTTGGGATCCGAACCTGCCGGACGAGATGATGTTCGTCGCGACGGAGGACGCCCAGGCCGCGACCCGCCGGCTCGCGCGAGCGGAAGGGATTCTCGTGGGCACTTCGAGCGGAGCCGCGTTCGACGCGGCATTGCGCCTCGCGGAGCGAATCCGCGAGGGCGTGATCGTGACCGTCTTTCCGGATGCGGGAGTCAACTACCTTGGGGAGCGGTATTGGGAGGAGGCCCCGTGACGATCGAGATCCCGAAAGCGGTCCTGCAAGCGATTCAGGATCATGCTCGCGAGGCGTACCCGGAGGAGTGCTGCGGCTTTCTCATCGGCCATTCGAGTGTTCCGCGGCGCGTGGTGGAATCCCGCCGTGCGCGGAACGTCGCGACAGAGAACCGGTCGCGGCGATACACGGTCGATCCCCTCGAGCTGCTGCGGGTCGACGAGGATGCGCGAAAGAAAAACCTCGATCTCATCGGGATCTACCACAGTCATCCGGATCATCCCGCTGCTCCGTCCGAGTACGATCGATCCCGTGCGGCGAGCTGGCTGTCGTACGTAATCGTGAGTGTCGTCGACCGACGCCCGAAAGACGTGACCGCCTGGCAGTTCGACGAGGCCACCGGGTCCTTCCGGCCCGAAGACATTGTCGATCGTTGAACGTCGCCTGGCATCTCGGAGCGATGGCCACTCCGGTGATTCGGATGCCTGGCACCCGCGGGACGAACCTTAAGTATAACACCGTGATGGAACACGTACGACCATGGCTGCGGTCCGAATCGTCATTCCCACGGCCCTTCGTCAATACGCCGCGAACCACGACGCGGTCGAGGTCGAGGCAGAAAGCGTCGAACAGGCCCTCGGAGACCTCGTGGACCGCTTCGACCAGCTTCGACGTCATCTGTATGCGGACAACGGCCGGCTGCGGAATTTCGTGAACGTCTACGTCAACGAAGAGGACATCCGCTATCTCGGGAAGGATGCGACCCCCCTGAAGGAAGGGGATACGATTTCGATCGTGCCGAGCATCGCGGGCGGTTCGTTTTCGCTGATGGACCGGCTCGCGTCGAAGCGCAAAGACGTCCTCATGCCGGCGGAAATCAAGCGCTATTCGCGGCATCTGATCCTGCCCGAAGTCGGCATGGCGGGTCAATTGAAGCTCAAGCAGTCGTCCGCCCTGATCATTGGCGCAGGTGGGCTCGGTGTCCCGCTCACGCAATATCTCGGCGCCGCCGGTGTGGGCCGGCTCGGGATCGTCGACTTCGACGTGATCGACGAGACGAACCTACAGCGCCAAGTGCTGTACGGCACGAAGGACGTCGGCCGCAAGAAGATCGAGGTCGCGAAAGAACGGGTCGCCCAGATCAACCCGAACGTCGACGTGCAAACGTATGAGACGCGCTTGACCTCAGACAACGCGCTGGACATTCTGAAAGACTACGACGTCGTCATCGATGGGACGGACAACTTCCCGACCCGGTACCTCGTGAACGACGCGACGGTCCTCCTCAACAAGCCGAACGTGTACGGCTCGATCTTCCGTTTCGAGGGCCAGGCGAGCGTCTTCCATGCGGCGAAAGGGCCCTGCTACCGATGTCTGTATGCGGAACCTCCGCCGCCCGGCCTCGTCCCGTCATGCGCGGAAGGCGGGGTGCTCGGCATTCTCCCGGGCATCGTGGGATCGATTCAAGCTACCGAGGCGATCAAACTTCTCCTCGGAAAGGGCGACACGCTGATCGGTCGGCTCCTCGTCTTCGACGCGCTCCGGATGAAGTTCCGGGAGCTCAAGTTGCGCAAGAACCCCGAGTGCCCGATCTGCGGGTCGAATCCGACGATTAAGGAACTCATCGATTACGAGGAGTTCTGCGGCTTACGAGGTCCGTCGGAGCAGGTCGGGGAGGAGTTCCAGATCACGGTTGCGGAGCTGAAGGAGAAGATCGACGAGGGCCAAGAGGTCGTCCTCCTCGACGTTCGAGAGCCGATGGAATGGGAGATTGCGCGGCTGGACAAGGCGGTCCTCATGCCGGTGGCCCAGGTTCCCGCCCGGGTGAACGAGCTCAGCACGGCCGACGAAATCGTGGTGTACTGCAAGACCGGCGTCCGCTCGGGCCGAATCACGAACTTCTTGCGGGAAATCGGCTTCCGCAAGGCGAAGAACCTCGTCGGTGGGATTGACGAGTGGGCAGACAAGGTCGAACCTGAGATGGCTCGCTACTAGACCGCCGTCGCAAATCATAAGCCCCGCACGAACTTTGCCGGACCTCCATGCCGCTTGATCCCGGGACGGTCCATCGCTTCGCCATGCTCGAGCGGGCCGTGAAGTCGTTCGCGAAGACGGGCCGTTTCGATGAATCCATCAAACTCGTGGAAGAGATGCTCGAGATCGCCGCAGAAGATGCGGGACTGTCGAAATTGAAGGCGCGCGTCGCCGCCGAATTGGTCCATCAAGCCATCCAAGCGCAGAAGATTGGCGCCGCGACGCAGATCCTCGGCCTCGTCGAGACGAAGATTCCCGCGGCACACCTGGGCCAGACCGAGAAGGAACTCCTCGGAAAAGCGAAAGAGCACCTGTACTCGATGTAGTTTCGCACAGATTTATGCCAGACGATGCCGCTCGGAGCCGCGTGTCGCCCAAAGGTTCCCGCGACGATCATGTGAAGGAAATCGAGGCGATGCGTCGCGAGAAAGATTTCTTCTTCAAGGAGGACGCCGAGTCCCCGATCCCGCACGAGCTCCGCCACAAGTTCGAGGGCCTCGCATACTTCCCTCCGGATCCGAAATGCCGCGTGCGTGCCAAGCTGATCAAAGACCCCAATCCCCAGCGGGTCGTCCTCGCGACCTCCAAGGGCGTTCCGCGGGAGATGATCCGGTACGGCGTCCTCGAGTTCGAGATTGTTGGCACGAAGCAACGGCTCGCCGCGTTCAAGGCGGTCCCGCAGCCGGGTCACCATCACGCGGACGAGAGCCTGTTCGTTCCCTTCCGTGACGCGACGTCCGGCAAGGAAACGTACGGGGCTTGTCGCTACCTCGACATCGAGGAGCAGCCGACAGACGAGTACGTGATCGACTTCAACCTGGCGTACAATCCGTACTGCGCATACAGCGACGACTACGTGTGCCCATTCCCGCCCCGGGAGAATTGGGTTTCTGTGCCGATTCGTGCGGGCGAGAAGAACTTCCCGCTCGCTCACTAAGCGTTCGTCCGCGGATTCAAGAGTCGGTCCCAGCGAGCCAGTCGAGTCGCCGTTCGCGGTTCGATAGGATTTCTTCCGGGCCCTTGAAGTCCTGTTCGACGACCGCGAGCCTCTCGATGAGCGTCCGGATGGCATCCGTCGTCGGCGCGCGGACATCGAGGCCCGCGAGACCGAGCTGGCGCTTCACGATCGGCATGCCCGTCTCCACGCCGCCCATGTGGTAGCAGAAGTCCGTCATGATTTTGTCCGTCACGCGAATCAGGCGGTCGACGGGCTCTTGCGGGGGCGTCACGAGCGCGATCCGTCGGATCGGATGGCCTGCGGCTTGGAGGATCTGCTCCCCGAGTGCCTTGAAGGACGACTCGACCCGGTCCCCCGTCTTCGCGCTCGTCAGGATCCCGGGACAAGAATATTTCTGTGTAAGGAAGTACAGGTACTCCTCGGCCCAGACCCGATCCGGGACGAGGTCGGACTTGTTCCCTGCGAAGACCGTGGGAATTCGCCCGGCGAGTCGCCAAACGGCCGGGATCCAGTAGTCCTCGAGGGCCCGACGGCTTTCGTCGTTCGTGGCGTCGTACACGAGCAGGACGCCCTGGGCGCCCTTGATCGCGGTCTCTTGCACCCCGCTGTATCCTTTCTGCCCGAGGACGTCCCAGATCTGCAGGACCATCTCGACCTCGGCCAGGGGCGATCCGAGGCTCAGGCTTCGCTTCGACACTTTCGTGCCGACCGTGGTGATGTAGTCGTCGGAATACTGGTCGACCACGAAGCGGCGGACGAGCGAGGTCTTCCCCACTCCGCCGTCGCCCAGAAGGACGACCTTCGACTTCATCGGCTCTCGCGGCATCGAAGGACGAAGGCTATCCCCGAGCCCCCTTCTTGAACCGTTCCCCGTGGTTCTCATCGGGAGCACTCAGTGTCAGATCCGCGAGCGTCCGCGCGGGGAGGGGGATTTGAACCCCCGAGCGCAGAGCGCACGGGATTAGCAATCCCGCGCCCTACCAGGCTAGGCGATCCCCGCAGGCGGCGCCTATCAAGGCACAACGTATAAACGCTTTCGGGGCCGCGGCCGCGCACTCCTTTAGAACACGTGGAAGTGGTTCCCACAATCGTCTTCGTCGCGCGCTGCCGCGCACTCGGAAGGCCGTCGCGACACAGCATTATTATGCATGATGTCCTCCCGCTCTCGACAAGCCCGTCTCCCCGAACCAGATCCAGACGCGCCATCAGCGACCTGGCCACCAGCCACTGGATCGATGACGGGCCCTTTGCGGACATGACTCTCATCCTCGTCTCGAACCGTCTTCCGGTCACCGTTCGGCGAATCGGGAATCGCCTCGACGTGCAGCCGAATCCCGGCGGAGTCGCTGCAGGCCTCGGCGCGTTTCATCGAGAATTGCAGGCTCGCTGGTTCGGGTGGCCAGGCTCCATCGCGCCCGGCGAATCCAAGCAAGTCACCGCGCGCCTTGAGAAAGAATTCGACTGCACTCCCGTCGTTCTCCCTCAGACCCTTGCCCGCCCGTACTACGCCGGCTTCTCGAATGGGACGTTGTGGCCGTTGTTTCACTCCTTCTCGACGTACGCGAAATACTCGACCTCGGAATGGGAGGCGTATCGCGCCGTCAACGCGAGGTTTGCGGACGCGATCGTGCGGACCCTCCGCCCAGAAGATCAGGTGTGGATCCACGACTATCATCTCCTCCTCCTGCCTCGCTTGATTCGGGAACGGGTTCCCGACGCCCGGGTCGGATTCTTCCTCCACATCCCGTTCCCGCCGTACGATGTCTTCCGTCTCCTCCCGTGGCACCGGGAAATCCTCCAGGGCATGCTCGGTGCCGATCTGATCGGCTTTCACACCTACGACTACGCCCGCGCGTTCCTCGGGAGCGTCCTGCGGGATCTGGGCCTCGACAACCGGATTGGCACGATCGTCGCCGGCCACCGGGCCGTGCAGGTGGATGTGTTCCCGCTCGGGATCGATGTCGCGAAGTTCAATTCGACCTCGATCGGTCCCTCCGCGGCCCGTTCGATCGCGCGCCTCAGGAAAGGGCTGGAACCCTCGAAGCTTCTCTTCTCGATCTCCCGCCTTGATTACACGAAGGGCATCCCGGAGGCGCTCGATGCGTTCGGACGATTCCTCGAACTGCACCCGGAGTGGCGTCGGAAGATTACCTATCTCCTCGCCGTCGTGCCGTCCCGCGAGCGAGTGGCCGAGTATGCGCGGCTGAAACGGGCGATTGACGAGCGCGTGGGGCGTATCAACAGCCGGTACAGCACGATTGCATGGTCGCCGATCCGGTATGTGTACCGCCAGCTCGACTTCGACGAGCTCATCGCCCTCTACCGCGTGAGCGATGTGGCGATCGTCACCCCTCTTCGTGACGGGATGAACCTCATCGCGAAGGAGTATGTCGCCGCGAAGCAGGAGCCACGCGGCGTGCTGATCCTCAGCGAGATGGCCGGCGCATCGAAGGAGATGCGCGAGGCCCTGATCGTGAACCCGAACGACGTGGAGGATGTCGTCGGTGCGATCCATCGGGCGCTCACGATGCCACCGGAGGAGCAGGCCCTGCGAATCCGTGCGATGCAGGAGCGGCTCCGACGCTACGACGCTCGGACGTGGGCGATCCGGTTCCTCGAGCGCCTCGACGACGCCGTCCGGCTCTCCGAAGATCTCGCTTCGAAGAGCCTATCGGACGCACATCGGAAGGAGATCCGCCAAGCGTACCGGAAGGCGGCTCGACGGCTGTTGCTCTTCGACTATGACGGAACCCTCGTCTCCTTATCGCTGCGTCGGGACAGCGCGCGCCCGGACAGCCGCGTCACGGAAATCCTGAAGGAACTCGTGTCCGATTCGGCAAACCACGTCGTGCTCGTGAGCGGCCGACCGCGACGGGACTTGGAGCAATGGTTCGGGGACCTCCCCTTGACGCTCATCGCGGAACACGGCGCGTGGGTCCGCAACCGCGGGGACCGAAATTGGCGGTCCACGCTCCCGCTCGAGGAAGGCTGGAAGGTCCGCGTACGTCCGGTGATGGAGCGCTTCGTCGACCGCGTCCCGGGGTCTTCGCTCGAGGAGAAAGATTTCTCGATCGCGTGGCACTATCGTGCAGCCGATGTGGAATCCGGGACCCTCGCGGCGAAGGACCTCGTCGACATCCTGACCACGCTGACCGCGAACTTCGATCTTCAGGTCCTGCCGGGCAACAAGGTCGTCGAGATCCGCCGCAGCGGGGTGAACAAAGGCAGTCACTTCGCGACGCATCTGGCCCGCGAGCCGTGGGACTTCATCCTGGCGGCCGGTGACGACTGGACGGACGAAGCGTTGTTTGCGTCGCTCCCTCCGAGTGCGTTCTCCATTCGGGTCGGCATCACGGCGTCCTCGGCCCGGCTCAATGTCGAGAGCGTGGCAGCCGTCCTCGACCTGCTCGAATCGCTTGTTGCCGCAACGCGGTGACCCTTCAGCTCTTCGAGCGCCGCAAGTCGGGGGCTGCGCAAACCACCGTCTCCGATGAGAACCGGAACTCGGAGCGAAGTCTCTTTGTACAGGGCCATGCGTCGGTGCGGCCCGGATGGTCTCTGCCCCGCCGGCCCCGCCACCGTTTCGGGTCTCGCAGCGCTTCCGGTATCGAGAGTTGCTCGGGCTCGTGGCGGTCCAGTCGTTCGGGAACCAGATGACCGGAAGTTTCTGGATCGTCTACCTGGTGAGCCGACCGCTCGACTTCCGTGTCGCCACGCTCTTGTGGGTCATCGCGTTCCTCACCGCGGCCCTTGGGGTCCTCTTGATGGCCCACGGGCGCCCGATCCCCGCGAGGACGAGCATGACGGTCGGCCTCGCCACGATGGCCGCGGGTCACCTCGCGTTCGCGTTCCTCCCGGCGAACTGGGCCGTGCTGGTCGGTGGGATGGCCTTCGGGATTTACCTGCCGTTGTTCTGGCTCCCGATGAACTCCCTGCTCGTCCGACAAACCAGCCCGGCGAATCGCGCGGGCCGATTGGCGGGCGTCACCGCGACCTTCACGACGGTCGCCGTCGTCGCACCCGTCCTCGGTGGGTATCTTGCCGTCACCGTGGGTTTTCCGTTCCTCTTCGCCCTCGGAGGGCTCATCTTGGCCGCCAACCTCATCCGCGCGCGTCGACTCGTGCCGCGCGAGGAGTCCTTTTCCTACGTCATCGACTTGCGGCGGATGGGCTCGCGGACCGCCCTCGCATTCGCGGGGCAGGGAGGCGTCGACGGATTGCTCTCCGTGGCCACACCGTTGGGTTCTTTTCTCCTGACGAGGGATTCGTTCGCACTCGGGCTCCTGTTCGCGCTCTTCTCGCTGGCGGCCGGCATCGCCGCCGTGGTGCTCGGTCGCGTATCGGATCGCGTGAAGGTCCGGAGTCCGTTTCTCCTCCTGGGACCGGCCCTTTCGGTCCCGGCGTGCTTCCTCGCGTTCGCGTCGCGGGACCTCGGATCGTTCGCGTTCGCCATCGGTTGGCTCTCGATGACCTCCGTGGTCGCGCCGTCGTTCATCTATACGATCCTCGTGGATCGCATGGAGGACTCGATCCCTGCGGTGACCGCGACGCGGGAGTTCATCCTGAACACGAGCCGCACCATCGCGCTGTTCGCGGGGCTCATCGTGCTCGCGTTCGGTGGCGATGTGTACGCACTGTACTTGCTCGTCGGCGGTGTGATTCTCCTCGAGGCTCTCGCGAAGTAATCGCTAGAACGGCCGCAGCGGTTCTTTCGGCACGATCACAACGTGAATGGCAGATCCAGGACCCTCAAGCTTCTCGGCGAGCTTCCATCCCGTTCCCGGCGGCGCATGCCGCTTCCAGTCACCCCGATGGTACCGCTCTCGCCAGGCGAACAATTGAACCATCGCATCGATCCCGAGCAGGTCTTCGTTCATCCCGGACCACCACTGGAGCCGGTCCCCGTATCGCTCCTCGATATCGGCGAGGAAATCCCGCAGACTGGTGGAAAGACGATTCCGGATTGGGCCCGACCCGATCGCGGCGACGTACACGTGTTCGGAGCGCTCCAACGCGACCGTCTTGTTTCCGATTTCGAATTGCCTCAGCCCCCCGATTTCCTCCTGGAACACGTCCTGCGCGAACGACATGATGGCCGTCAACATGCCGGCGAGGATGTCCTCGTCACCGTGCGAATCGCGACGGCTCGTCGTATGCGCGATCAGGAGTCCTTCGCGGTTGATGAGGAACAGGTCCTCGATTCGGAAGGCATGGCTCGCGGACAGGCGGAACGCAACGAACCCGGCCAGGCCGAGGGTCCCCGCGATCAGGGCCAGCCCGGGCCAGAGCATCGTGTCCCAGGGCGAGGAGGGAGGGGCGACCGCGGCCGGTGGGTCGACGGTCACATTCGCGCTGCCTCGGATGGTCCCCTGCGTCGCGGAGACGACCCCGCTCCCCGGCTGCGTTGGCGCCTCAAACCGGGCGGATGTACTGTTGAGGGCGACGATCTGCCCGATCGTGGAAGACCAATTGGTCACGGTGAGGGGGACCGGATTGCCGTCCCGGTCCCAGCCGCCGGCCGTGAATACGGCCGTCTGGCCGACGAGAACGGAAGCCGTCGTCGGGGTGACCGCGATCCGGGTGAGGGTGCCCGGGATGACCAGCGTGACGTTGTCGATCCAAGCCGTCATGGACGGCTCTTCCCATCCGGTGCGATTGAGCTGGAGCGAAAACACGAGCGTGAACGAACCGGTCGCCTGCAGGGCCGCGTCTCCGCTCAGGTCCACTTCGATCGTGCGGGTCCCCGCAGCCAGGGGATTCCCAGACCATTCAACCGTAGTGCCGATCGCGACTTCCAGATCCGCAACCACGTTCGACGACGAGGTGGCCTCGAGGTCGAACACGAGCCGAAGCGAATTCGGGCTCCCGCCGGTCGGAGTCGACTTGGTGAACGTCTGCGTGACGCCGGCGGTTTCGGCGAAGGCCGTGGAATTGAACAACACGATGTCGTCGACGTACACGGTGCCCGTCGTCCCCGCGCTCCCTGCGAACGCGACTTCGAGATAGTTGACTTGAGATACATCGAGAGGGGAGTTCAGGTCGACGGGGTACCGGTACCACCCATTCACGAGGGCGAACAGGCCCCACGAGTTCCCTCCGGCCTCGTCCTGAACGTACACCCAGGCCCAGAGGCTTCCCGACGTCGCCTTGTTCATCCAGATCGCCAGGCGGTCGTAGCCGGACCAATTCCACGGGAGCGGATCGTCCCGGATTGCGCCGGCCCACTGGTTGTTCTGTGCAAACGTCACATCGTCCTGCATCGAGCCGTTTCCTTCCGTCCGGATCGCGGTTTCTTGCGAAAGGCTGCTCGTCGCTTGCGCGTTGGACACCGCGCGGGTCCATGGAGTCGGACCGAACACGTCGTCCATCGAATCGAATCGGAGGACGGGCGTCGTATGGCCGAGGCGAGCTCGGGCCGTCGGATCACGCGACGCGGTGACCGCCCCGGTCGATCCGTTTGTGTAGCTCCATGGTCCTGGGACCGCGTCGAACGTCCCGTCCACGATCAGGTTGGTGGCATTCCAGACGACCCGCGGATCGGAGTTCGCGACCATTCCGCCGGCGATCGGAGGCGGCCCCACGGATCCCACACCGTCTGCTTGACTCGCGGAACCCGGCATCTCGGCGAAGGTCATCCCGACCGGGGCGAAGACGAACGGAACGAAGGCGGCCGCCGCGAGGGTGAAGAAGAGGACGGCCGCGGGGTACGCTGGTGCCTTCACTGACGCTGCCTCGGAGGCCTCTCGGTGAGGCCGGTCTCCCCAGGCCGAACGCGTACCCCTCCCCCGCGGTCCGGGGGCCTGAATTCGTTCG
>Ga0209899_1000186_pt1 | contig 11767 bp, 13 predicted proteins | sample GWRWS1_0_10_FD_187228 | JGI IMG/M metagenome (GOLD analysis project Ga0209899, IMG submission 187228) | Riverbed sediment microbial communities from areas with vegetation nearby in Columbia River, Washington, USA - GW-RW S1_0_10 (SPAdes)... | ecosystem: Environmental > Aquatic > Freshwater >...
CTGACAAGCGGAGCGAGGCGCGCATCATACCATCTTACGAATGTATCAGGCAAAAAGATGCACGCCACTTGCCCGTCCTCTGCCAGAACAGCCATCTCTGGAGGCGGAGCTAAGGCAGAGGTGAACGCCGAGTCATCCGGCTTGGGAAGAATCGGCGCGTCATTCCCTAGAGTCATTCCCAGGATAACCGAGAAGGGGAAATGTTCCAGGTGGGCATCTAATCTGAACAGGTATCCGTAGAGGCTACGAGAGTGAAACAGAACTGGTTTCCAGGGACAACTCACAAAGGAGGTCGTGATGAACAGGCAATCAAGTGTGGCTATACTGGCAATCGGTCTGGTGTTGCTAGCAGGAACGGTTTGGGCTGACATGGGCAAGGGGGCATCACCTCTGAAAACCGTGACCGGGTCCAAGGCGGAATCGCACAATGGTGAAGGCATTGAACACTACGGTCAGGGGCATTGGGATGTGGCCATGAAACATTTCATGGAGGCGGCCAAGGCCGATCCGAAGTCTGCCGAGGCTCATTACAATCTGGCGCTGACGCTGGACAAGACCGGCGATCACAAGGGAGCGACAGAGCACTTCAAGACGGCCTATGATCTGGGAAAGGTAAATCCCGAGATACAGAATTCCGGCATCCTCAAGGCCCACCTGAAGATGCAGTGAGCTTGCCGGTCGGGAGCCGACGGTGACCGGCTCCCGACCGGTCCCGTTCAGTAGTGACCTGGGTGCTCCTCGCCCTGTCGTCATAGATAGCCAGCAAGTATCTCGGCTGCCTCAGCCGCGCCGGTCGCGGGGGGCGCCTCGTCTTTCGGTTGAGGTGTGGCCCAGACTGCGTTGAGGGTCTGTTCCCACCGACCGGCCGTGAAGTCGCCTGCTGACAATTCGCCCGCCCGGCTGTAGCGGTGAAGATATTCAACCAAGTAGACCTCGTCGGCAAAGTTGTATCGCCTGACATACATCACCGGTTTGCGATGGACGACAGCGTCGACAATCGTGCTGTAGCCTGGCTTGGTGACAATCAGATCGGTCGAGGCGAGGATGACCTGAAAGGGAAGTGGCACCGAGGAGTGTGATCGAATTCGTCGGCCACCTTGGGGCACAGGTCCGCTGACGACGAATCTGTAACCGGCCAATCGCTCCAAGCTCTCGAACGGCAGTGAGTCGAGCGGAACCCCGCCGAAGGCGACCAACACGACACGTTCCTCCGGTGCAGCCTTGATGGCCTGTCTCAGGGTCTGCCGGTCCGGCGTGGTGGGTTGGCTAATCGGGCCGATGTCCACGGTCTTCGGGAAAGCTTTCATGGGGATGCCGGGCGCTGGACGGATCAGCTGCTCCGCCAGGCCGTAAGCCTGTTCGATGAGTTGCAGGGTCTTGACCTGTTCAAATATCCCGGATTCCAGGAACGGTTCGAGCACTCGGTCCCATGACAGGTTACAGAGTCCCACTGTCCGCCTCTTCGCTGTTGCGCCTGCCTCGATCGCGAGATGAGAAATATCCGACAGCACCAAGTCCGGCGCCGAGGACTGGATGGCTCTCGCCTCGTCCCGAACCTTCGTTTGCCAGTCCATATGGAAACGCAGGTGCTCGGTCCACGTCGCACTGACATCAATCTCCAGTGGGCCTCGCTGCACACATCCGATATCCTGTTCAGCCGGGCTCAACTCCCAGGGAATGGTGAGGCGGTTCTCGAAAAACCACTGTGGGACATTTGTACGGAGGATGGCCTTGAGACCGGGGACTAGACGGCCCAGTTCGTTCAGCACGGGTGCCACCTGAGCTGCGTGTCCGAATCCGTGGCTGGAGATGGAACACCAGATCAGCGGCATTCGGACCTTTCCCGCAGTCGGGCCATCCATTCCCTGTCCTGCTGTGCTTGGGGCAACCCGTAACGGGTATCTACCTGCACCACTCGCTCCAGGCACCTGAGTGCGGAGAGGTGATTGCCGGACTGTTCGTAGAGGTCTGCCAACAGCCGAAGAACCGCAGCTTCCCCTGGTTCATTGCCTAACTTGATGAAGTGCTCGGACGCGTTGTTTAGGCATTTCTCGGCCTGGTGCATGTGGCCGGCCCGCCGGAACGTGTTCCCGAGCTGACTGTAGGTGACGGCTAGCCCATCTTCGTCTCCGACCATCCGGTGCGATTCCAGAGCTTTCTTGAACTGAGCGATTGCGTCATCGTGCCGCCCTTCTGCTTGGTCCTGGAGGCCAAGGTTGGAATAGAGGATGCCCAACGCTCGGTGATCCTGAAGCGGCTCCAGGATATCCCGGGCTTCCAGGTAAAAAGGCCTTGCACGCTCTGGCCGGCCTGCTTCTGCCTGAAGATTGCCCAGGTTGACAAGAGTCTGACCGATCGCGGCCCGGTTCTGCTGCCCACGCTGGAGGTCCAGCACCTCGCGGTAGCAGCGTTCTGCCTGCTCGTAGTCGCCTCTCATCGCGCAGACATTCCCCAGATTCCCCAACGAGTCCGAAAGCATCTGTGCGTCCCCCTTCTCACGGTCAGCCTTCACTGCCTGCTCGTACCAGAACCCTGCCCGTTCAAGATCGCCGCGGTGCAGGAAAATTCTTCCCCTGTGCCTGTCGTCGGCCATGCCAATCAGGATAGAGCGGGCGCAGGGAGAAATCCAGCGGACCTTGCTTGTCTCGGCACGTGAGGGGTGGTATCCTGGCTCGCCATGATTATCAAACACTATACCGATATCAAACCTAGCACCTATACCGGCACTCCTGAAGGGGTGGCAATGCGGGAAATGATCACGGACCGGGACGGGGCCCCGAACTTCTCACTGCGGGTATTTGACATTCAACCGGGTGCGAATACGCCGTTCCATTCCCATGAATGGGAGCATGAGGTGTTCATCCTCGAGGGCAGTGGAACGATCAGAACCGAAGGAGCTGAAACTCCCTTCGAGCGAGGCGATTCGGTGTATGTGGCTCCGGGCGAGAAACACTGCTTCGTGGCGGATCCTGGGACGCCGCTCCAGTTCATCTGCGTCATTCCCTCAAAGAACCAGTGCCGGGCGTGAGCCATTATCTGCGTTCCTTCCTTCTACCTCTGCACGCGTCCATGAGGAGCAGGGTGCTACTGAAGGAGGCAGGTCGACAATGAGCCAAGGAGCGTCTTGTTTGTGAACCATCGGACGAAAGAAGACCCTCCTGGTGCTGCGGAAGCGCTCGATCCCCTGGAAGTGGTCAAGCAGTACCACAAAGAGACGAAGCATCACTTGTTCCGCTATGCGCGCTCGCTCGGCTACATGGACTGGGCGAATCAGCCGGATCCATTTCGACGATACGAGGGATCTCCGCTCATTCCCCTGCCGCTCCTAAAACCGGACGACGCGCCGCTCTCGCCGTCCTATGAAGACTTGTATCGCCCTGGAGCAATCGCGAGCGCTCCGGTCACCGTTCGCACCCTGTCGCGTTTTTTTGAATATTCACTTGCCATCTCGGCCTGGAAGCAGGCCGGCGAGGTCCGCTGGGCACTCCGAACCAACCCGTCGAGCGGCAACCTGCATCCCACCGAAGGCTATCTGATCATTAATAAGGCGCCTGGACTGGCCCAGTTCCCCGGTCTCTACCACTACGCGCCCAAAGAACATGCGCTTGAGCTGCGGGCAGAGATCCCAAATGAGAGCTTTGCTTCGTTCATGCGAGGATTTCCGCCCAACGCCTTTCTGGTTGGCTTGACCTCAGTAAACTGGCGGGAGGCCTGGAAGTACGGGGAGCGAGCCTTTCGCTACTGTCAACACGACGTGGGGCACGCGATAGGCAGCGCTCGCATCGCGGCCGAGACGTTGGGCTGGCGCATACTGCTGTTGGACGGCCTTGCTGATGCCGCGGTTGCTGCCTTGTTGGGGGTGGATCGTGCCCAGGATTTCGAAGGGGCTGAACGGGAGCACCCTGATTGCCTCGCCGTTGTCTGGTCTGCCGATCAACCTTCAGGTCTTGCCACTGGGACGACAATCTCAATGCCTCTGTCGCTGGTCCCTGATGCGGTTCGCGAGGTGACGGGATACACTTGGCACGGCAAGGCCAACAGGCTGAGTCGAGACAATCCCGTGCAATGGGAGATCATTGACCACGTGGAAGTCGCATCGTGGAAATCGAATACTGAACAGAGAGTCGTCGAACTGCATCACAGCCATCTCGCAGTAAAGACACCGATCAATTCGAGTACCTATGCGCCAAGCATCTATCCGGGGCACCCAAGGGCTGGACAGGTGATCCGGCAACGGCGAAGCGCGCTCGCGTTCGACGGGAAAACCTCGATTTCAGTCGGGAGCTTCCTCGCGATGCTGGCTCGCGTGATGCCACGGGTTGAGCGTGATCTGTGCGAGCGTCCTATGCCCTGGGACGTTCTGCCCTGGGCACCGGCTATTCATCTGGCCCTGTTCGTCCACCGGGTGAACGGCCTTGCTCCGGGTCTCTATCTGCTGGCTCGTGATCCAGCGAAGGTGGATCTCCTCAAACGGGCGACGCACCAACAGTTTGCCTGGACCTCACCGCCTGGCTGTCCAGAGGACTTGCCCCTGTTTCTCCTCGAAGAAGGCGATGCGCGGCAATTGGCTGCCCAGGTCAGTTGTCATCAGGACATCGCCGGGGACGGTGCGTTTTCCTTGGGAATGATCGCGGAATTCGAATCAAGCCTGCAACGGTATGGACCCTGGTTTTACCGCAGACTCTTCTGGGAGACAGGAGTGATCGGCCAGGTGCTCTATCTGGAGGCGGAGGCGGCCGGGGTCCGCGCAACGGGGATCGGCTGCTTTTTTGATGACCCGGTCCATCAGGCCTTTGGATTCAACGGCACCGTGTTTCAGTCGCTCTATCACTTTACGACCGGGGGCCATGTGGAGGACCCTCGATTGACCACCTTGCCGCCTTATGGCCTTGATCATTGAGTGCCGGACGAGCCGGATATGAATGACCCGATGAGGAACAGGTTGGATGTTTAGGATCAAGAAGCGAGCCTCGCCCCCGGCCAAGATGCCAACGCTCTACAACATCATCGAGGACTATACCGAATCTGACGCGCCGGGGAATGTGACGGTCTGCGCGATGACTGAGGCGGAAGATGTCGAGGCTCATGCTCGCGTGCTGTCCGAGAGCTACGGGATTCCACTCGAGGTCATGACGCGGCTGTTGCACAAAGGGGGACTCTACATTTATCCACAAGACGGACCGCTTGTCACGCGTGGGCTCTTTGCTTGCAAGATCGATCCTGCTGGTCAAGAACCGAAACAGACCTGGGTGCTGGATGTGGTCCAGTATGCCGAGGCTGAACAATTGGCTCGTTCCTATGGGCTGGGCTTGGAAGAAGCTGCGGCGCGTGTCTTCTACCGCACGTTGGCGCCGGAACTTCTGGCGCGACTTCCAGAGAAACACCTAGGACTGGATTATGCAAAGTTGGATCGCGCGATTGTGCGACATGGCGACATCAAATACATCGACTTCCGGAAGGATTGGTCTCCCCATTTTAAGCGCTTGTGCATCATGCCGGATGGCAGATTGGTCGAGACGAGTGGACTCGATGAGTTCGCTTCGCTCCACGGGATCACAGCGGCTGAGGCCAGGACGTTGATCGAACAGGGAGGGACGCTTGAGGTGGATGGCGAGGTCTTGGCGTGTCAGATAGTGAACGGTCAGCCGTCGGTGGCCCGCTTCAACCGGCGTCAGTATGCACGAGCCAAAGAGATTGCTATGACCAGAGGTCTGCACATTATGGATGCGCTCAGCGAGGTAGGACTGAGCGATCCAGCCCTGATGCAGGCGCTCAAGCGCAGAGAACAACTGAAAACAGCCCTTGTCTTCATCTTCATGTTAGGTGTGACGGCCTGCTCCGGCCCTAAACCAATTCTCTATCCCAATGCTCAGTATCAAGCCGTGGGGCAGGAAGCGGCTGAGCGTGATATCGCTGACTGTCAGCAAATGGCAGAAACTGCCGGCGCCACTCCTGAAAAAGGCAAAGGCGCTCAGGTGGCCGGGAGCACAGTGGCTGGTGCCGGCATAGGCGCTGCCGGCGGCGCGGTCGGAGGAGCCGTGGTGGGGGCAGCCGGCAGTGGATCGGCCATTGGCGCGGCTGGTGGAGCGACTATGGGACTGCTCCGTGGGTTGTTCAGGCGTCCAAAACCAAGCGATGCCTACATGGGTTTTGTCAACCGCTGCTTGACGGAGCGCGGCTACGACCCGGTTGGCTGGAAATAAAGGAGGTGCCCGATGCCGACGTACATTTCACTCCTTAACTGGACTGATCAGGGGATTAAGACCGTGAAAGACTCGCCCAATCGCCTGGACGCAGCCAAGAAGTCGCTCAAAGAAATGGGCGCCGAGCTCAAGACATTCTACATGACTCAGGGAAGCTACGATGCGGCGCTGATTCTTGAGGCACCAAACGATGAAGTGCTGGCCAAGTTTCTGCTCAAGATAGGCAGCGCAGGGAATGTCCGGACGACAACTTTGAGAGCCTATCCAGAAGTTGAGTACAGGAAGATCATCGCGTCGCTTCCCTGACAGGGCACCAGCCAGGGCGACCATCGGCGCGCGCTGGCGCTAGTCCATTCTGAGCGGTGCTCTCACCACCATGTCGCGCTGGCTTTCTGCTACGCTGCTGGTCGCTGTTCCGTGCTTGCTTGCGCTGGCGGCCTATGATTCGGTGGCGATTTTTCTGCTGAGGCGGGGTGAGTCCCCGCTGTTTCCTGCTCATGATCTGGCGCGCGCGGCGCTCCAAGACATGGGCCTCGCGACCCTCTACGCGATCACGGTGACCCCGCGCGTGGCCCCTGTTGTCGCAACCTATCCCACGAAAACGCGCCGACTCTGTCTCATCATGCTTGGATTGGGCCTTGCCTGGTACGAGGTGCTCTGTGCTGCCCTGAGTCGGAGACTAGCCGAACCGCCGGGATTGGCCGTGAGCTTAGTCGTGCTGGTTCTTATTCCGGTGATGCTTGCGCCCCGGTATGTGGAATGGCTGAGGAATAGAGCGCCGAGCGACCGACTTGAAACAGAGGAAAGACAAGGTTCTTGACGAGAGATGTGGCCAGCCTGGTCACTAGAGCCTGAGGTCTGTCAGAAGATGCTCTTGCTGACCTCATTGGAAAAACCGCTTTCATGTCCACCATGGTTATAAGCAGTGATGGTAAAAAAGTACGTGAAGCCTTCCGCCAGACCGGTCACGAAGAAGCTCGTCTCATTCCCGACATCAGTTGCTGGCCCGTACACTCCTGAAGCGAGACCAATATAGACCCTGTAACCAGCGAGATTCGACTCAGTATTGGGATTCCAGCTTAACATTGCTGTGCCCGAACCCGGTGGCGGGCCCGGAGGTGGTGGAGATGGTGGCGGCGGCGAGGGGGGCAAACCCAAGATCGCCGGTGGAGCGAGAATTGAGGCCACCTCCGGACGTTGGGTCAGTTTCCGAACATTGCCGGATGCCGAAGACGATCCCGATTGAGGCATTGTAGAAATTTTGCCGACTGATGCCAGAGGAGTCAGGTTTGCCGATGCTGAAGGGAGAGTCGATTGGGAAGACGGTCCGAAGATCGGAGCATTGACGCTGCCAGTCGCCATTGCTGCCTGAGCGACATTTTTGGATTTTGCATTTGCAGACGCAGTCGCTTCAGCAGACGGCACGATACTTCCGATGACTCCGTTCAAACCGTGGCTCGCGGTTTGAGGAGTATGAACGGATGGCACGGTGGCTGTGGATGCAAGGGCCGTTACACTCGTGGGGCCCACTGACGGGCGGCGAATCAGTTTGCTGCGTAAAATGACGGAAGTTGGAGGGGGTGTCGCTAGGGGGAGCGTTGAGGGACTTGTGGAAATTGATGGGCGCTGGATCAGAGTATGAGGGGAATTGATGGTGACCGACGGAGTGGTCGGTGTGTGGTCAAGTAAGGGAATTGGGACGATGGCTGGGCGGCGAGTGAGTTTACGAGGTGTAGCTACTATGGAGGAGATCGGTAGCTCAGACGATTCAGGAAAGATCGACGCTGCTGATGCCTGGCTGGTCAGCGTGACTGACCCCGTTTGCCAATTGAAAGCCCCGCTAATGACCCAGGAGAGCCCCAGAATCCATACGAAAACAGTCCTCCTTAACAAGTGCTGAGCGGCTCCAAACTGCGACCGGTTCTCCCGGGTTAGAGCTTTTTAGATTTCTTACCAGAGGAACGCTTCGCAAGACCGGTGCCTGATCATCCTCGTCCGACTAAAAACTACTTCGAGAGGAGTAATATGAATACTATCAAGCTCTTATGTGCGATTGCCTGAGAGGTCTAGGTAGAGATGGGGAATATTCGGTTCGTTTGAGTGTATGGAGGGAGCTTCATATCAGGACATAAATGTGAATTTAAGATTTCTGTAACAACTCTTTAGTTTTAAAACGATGTGATGAGGTTGGAAGAAGGAAAAGCGTCAGTGAGGCGCAGATTTTCTAGTTTGACGGCATGTATGGGTTTTCATACGAAATGCAGGGGAGGAACTTAGAGTTCGCTCCAACATTCTTTAAATAGCTGGCGCGCCCGGAGGGACTTGAACCCCCAACCCTCAGATCCGTAGTCTGATGCTCTATCCATTGAGCTACGGGCGCGTGTGTGAATTCGTAAAGAGGACTGCGGAGACCAGCGTGCCGGCTTGCTTGGCCTCGCCAAACCTAAAGCCTTATCCAACCGAGTGTCAATCAATTTTTCTGCCGTTGCTTGCGTCATGTTGCGATTCAGGCTATCTTTTTTAATGTCACCCGGCTCGCTTTCGATGCGGTGATTAGCAGGAGTGATTCTTCACTCTACCGCAAGAAACACCGCGTCACCAAATTTGACGAGGTCGATAAGGTTTCATGAGCAGCCCTATTCGTTTGAGAGCCGCCCTGTATGTTTGCCTTGGATTGTCCGTCCTGTTCAGCGAGCAATCCTATTCTGAAGAGATCGTCAAACGCTCAAATCTGGAAATTGAAGTGGGGCTCTCGACATGGATCAGTCAAGGAAACACCAAGTGGAGTCATAATGCGTCAACACTGGCCCCCGTCTTGGGTAACCCTACGTCGGAGCTGGACTATAAAGATGTCTGGAGCAATGTGGTTGAGCTTCGTGGTCAAGTTAGCTTGCGAAACGGGTTGTTTTTTCGTGGCCAGTTTGGCTATGGGGGCATTGATGATGGAGAACTCATAGATGACGATTTTCTGGCTGGTCAAAACCTTATTTCGCGGACCCAGAGCGATATTGATGGTAGCAACCTGTGGTATCTAAATGCAGATGTAGGACTCAAGTTTCTGAGTTTTTCCGATAGGCGGGGATCCTTAAAGGCATTTGTGGGTTATCAATATTGGCAAGAGACGTACGAAGCAAAGGGAATCATCCAACTTGTCCCTCCTGTGGGAACCGTCCCTACTAGTGGTCAAACCGTCATCACGAACGAAGTCCAATGGAATTCGATCCGTCTTGGACTTGAAGGGGGGTATCAGATCACAAGGAGATTCAGCATTAGTGGGAGTGCCGCGTTTATTCCCTACACGTCCTTAAAGAATGAGGATATCCATCACTTGAGGACCGATCTCCGTCAAGATCCCAGTTTTTCCATGAGTGGCACGGGCATTGGTGCCAACTTTGATGTAACCGTCAGCTATATGATCGTCAAACAGTTATTCTTCGATCTGGGATATCGATACTGGTGGCTAAAGGTGACGGATGGGGATTGGAATAGTCATCCAGTGGGCGGCCCGACGCTTTCCGCGAATCTCAATGAGTTTCAGACTATTCGTCAAGGGGTGACGTTGGGGCTGAATTATAGATTCTAAATTTAACCGATCACGACCGCTCCTCCACGAACATCAGCCACCTCGCAGAATTTCTTGCTGCCGCCGATCATTCGACAGTAATGGGAGGTAATCTCCACAAGTTTCCCCTTATGGGTGTGGAATCTCCCTCTGAGAACTTGAACTTTCTCTTTATCCGCGGTACTGACCTCTAACAGCACGTCGCCTGTTTCTTTATCCGTGAGCTTGAGCCAGACCGGATCTGTAAAGAGGGACAGAGCGACCGGGCTCGTACTGAGTTGAAAACGGTTCTTGTCGTTAAACGCCCAGGTGTTTCTCCGCAAGTGTGCAAGGTGATTTCCCTCTGCATCATAGAGGTCCATCGTCAGCAAGAGCTGGGTGTGATCGGGTTTCATCTCGAGGACGATCTGTTCCTTTCCTTGGAGGGCCAGGACGCCGTTGGTATTACGAAAGATATTTGATCCGAGGTTGAGTTCCATCACACTCCTCTGCTGTGTTCGTCCTTCCTAATGCTTTTCCCCCGAAAGAAGCTGGTATGAGAAGTTGCAAGAACGGTTCCATCTTTGTAGTCGCATCGTGCTTCTGTTCATCTTGGCCGCAGGGTGGCGTCTTCGTACTGGGTGAAGAGGCGCTTGGCTTCAGGGTGCAGCGGGGCCCCGGGGCTGTGAGGAATCCCCACCGACCTGAAAAGGGGGGTCAGCTTTCCATTCGGATGCAGGTACCCGGCGCGCAACGGCACGGAGCGGCGGTGATGCCGTACCAGGTGGCAGGACGTCTGCCTGATGTTGGTGATCCAGTCTGCAACGTCCTGAGGGTTCCCTATGGAGGCGGAGAGCAACAGAAGTCGGGCTTGCGCAGGACAGAAGATGATCGTCTCTTCCCAGACTACCCCGCGTTCCGGGTCGGCAAGGTATTGGGACTCGTCCATGATCACCAGACCGAGGGTATCCAGGCGCACATCAATTTCTCCACTTGCAGCGTCATACAGCAGGTTCCTCAAAATTTCGGTGGTCATGATGAGGAGCGGCGCTTGTGGGTTGTCTCGCCGGTCGCCTGTCAGGATCCCCACGCGGTCAGCTCCGAACAGCTTGGAAAACTCAGTGAATTTCGTATTCGAGAGGGCCTTGAGGGGAGAGGTGTAGATCACGGTGCGATCAGATTCGATGGCTCGCCGTGCTGCTTCGCTGGCCACGTAAGTTTTTCCGCTGCCTGTCGGGACGCTCACGATGACATCCGTCTCAGCCAGGTGGGCGAGGGCCTCTTCCTGCCAGGCATCGGGGACAAACGGGCGTGGCGGAGGGACGCCGATCCCTTCCAGGAAGGCTGGCAGATCAGTGGCCGATTCGGCCGGTTCAGACTCGCCCGGCTTCATTGGTTGTCTGTTAGACTGACCAGGCCGGGCGGCACGCCCCACGGGAGCTTCCGACTTCCGCCGGCGTTCGGTCGGCGGCTCCGTCCGAGACCCTTCCTGCATCAATACCTCCAGATCTGATTCCAACCCGGCTCGGTTCGCGACCGAGTGCCTGAGGAGCGCATCAATGAGACGCCTCTTCCCGAGCCGGAAGTGCCGGCGGATTCGGTCTTGTGCGAGCCGATGGAGTCGCCCCACCGGCTGCTGAACGAGTATTTTCTCCAGTTCGTCAGAAGTCATGGCTTACTTCAGTCAGAAAGTCCGAAAGTCTGTAAAGTCGTCAGATCTTAACAGCTTCGTATGTCAGAGTTCATGACGATGCATAGATTACGAGTTTGATGACTTTGCGACCTTAAAGACGTTCAGACTTATCGACTCCCTCACGGCAGTTCCTCCAACACGCCTCGCCTCAGCGCCTTGATCGCGCGACTGGCGCGGTCGGCCAAGCCAGGATGGGTCGAGCGGAGCGTGTGGAGCTGGGACAGGTATTCGAGTGTCCGAGCTAAGAGGCGATAGATGTCCCCTTCCGCCATCGTCGTTGTGCGGCACAGCCCGATCCAGGTGAGCGTTGGATCGCCTATCCAGCGTTCC
>Ga0209899_1000189_pt1 | contig 11748 bp, 10 predicted proteins | sample GWRWS1_0_10_FD_187228 | JGI IMG/M metagenome (GOLD analysis project Ga0209899, IMG submission 187228) | Riverbed sediment microbial communities from areas with vegetation nearby in Columbia River, Washington, USA - GW-RW S1_0_10 (SPAdes)... | ecosystem: Environmental > Aquatic > Freshwater >...
CCTCGGCTTGCATACGCTCGACATCGGCCTTAACCTGCTCGACCTCGGCAGTCACGGTCTGATACCTATTTTCTTCCACGCACCCGGTTATGGCCATGAATGCGGTCCATACCAGGCATGTGCCGACGCTCAGGCCTGTGGGGCTCAGGCGCTGGTATTCAGAATGCGTGTCGAATCGGGAGGACAGCATGAGGTTCAGACCTGTGCGACGACCGAGTCGATTGGAAGTTGCGCCTGCGTGTTCTCGCTTAGGCCACATTATTGAGATTATAGTGCCGGGGGACGAGGTAAGCAATTGTTATTGATTTACGTGACGAGCCGTAGGCGTTCTTCCCCCATGCAGGAAGCCGATGAGCATGAGGCCGACCAAAGCTCAAGGACTGTCTCAAAATCAAAGATTTCTTCATAGTTGCCTGGCCTTTGGATATACTTGCCCATAGTTATCTAGCAGCGAGCTTAACGACCAGTGTTAGCGGCTGACCCAGCTTCTGACCAAAGAGGGATTGGCAAGTGATGACCGAGGAGCGCCAACAATCCAAAGCGCTAGTGAATCGAGCAGAAGCGCAGCACCGAGTGGATCAGATCCTAGTCTTCCGAGAGGAACTGGACCGCCTTGAACGGGACGGTGTCATCGCTCTTCCGGCGGACCAACGGCAGCACCTCCGGTCCTACCACGAAGAGACCCTCGCCACGCTGACGAGGGATTTCGACGTGGACACGACCGTCACTGAGAAGCAGATGTCGCTGGGCATGCGCATCGTCTCCCTTCTGGGTTCGCTGGCGCTGGCCGCGAGCGTGTTTTTCTTTTTCTACCGGATCTGGGGGCTGATCTCCACGCCGGTCCAGGTGCTCATCCTGATCGCGGCGCCGCTTCTGGCAGCAGCGGCAACGGAAATCGTCTCGCGCAAAGAAAAGGTGCCCTACTTCACGACACTGATCGGGCTGATCGCCTTCGCGAGCTTCGTGCTCAATCTCGGCATGCTTGGGAGTATCTTCGGGATTACTCCCACACAGAACGCCTTGCTCGTCTGGGGAGGGTTCGCCCTCGCACTCGCGTACGGCTACGACCTGCGGATCCTGCTCGTGGCCGGTATCCTCTGCCTGCTGGCGTTCCTGTCCGCGACGACCGGCACGTGGTGCGGTATGTACTGGCTGTCCTTCGGCGAGCGTCCCGAAAACTTTATTCCCGCTGGATTGCTCCTGTTCGCAGTGCCGGCGCTCATCTCTCACCGCCGCTTCCAGGAGTTCCCGGGCTACTACCGCATGTTCGGCCTGCTAGCCGTACTTTTGGCGATCCTGATCCTGTCTCACTGGGGCCGAGGCAGTTATCTTCCCTGGCAGCCGGATCGTGTGGAGACGGTGTATGTGATCCTGGGCTTTGCGGCCTCCGCGCTTGTGATCTGGACGGGCATTCATTGGAAGTGGCAGGGCATCACCAACCTGGGGAGCACCTTTTTTGTCATTCAGCTCTACACTAAATTCTTCGATTGGTGGTGGGACTGGATGCCCAAGTACCTCTTCTTCCTCCTCCTCGGCCTCGTCGCCGTGTTGCTGCTGCTGGTGTTCCAGCGCATGCGGACGCACCTGAGGGAGGCGATGGCATGAGGCAATTCTGGATGTGGACAGCGATCGCGCTGATCGTGGCGACGAACGCGGTGGTCTTGGCCGGAGTGGCGTATAATCGGGCGGGCGAACCTGAGGCGCTCGTGATCATGACCGAACGAGAGCTTACGGTGGCTTACACCGTCGAGGAGAACTCCGGCGTGGAGCTTCGGCTCGATTGGCGGCAGCACCGGAAATGGAGTTCGTATCCCGGGGACCCAGGCTCTGCCTGGTTTAACCAGAAGAAGCTAGAAGCCTTGGGCTACGACTGCAGCCGTCCGATGAGTGATCCCTCGGCGCGGCTGGAGTATGAAAAAGCGCTCCCTCGCAAAGCGTTCGCTGTACTCGAATATGAAGGCGAGGCCTGGCGGACTTGGATCGCGGAAGCAGAAAAAGACCGGGCTCGGATCGCAGCGCAGATTGGACGTCAGGAAGCCACGCAGAAAGATCTAAAACAGGCGGATCAGGAGTTGGATCGCCTTCGCCGGACGGACTCGCGGCTGATTGCAGTGGATGTTGGCCTCGACCCGGCTGCCCTCCGTCGCCAATATCCGGACCGGGGCAGGTACATCATCGCCCCCGCGGAGGTTCGCCTCACCATCGTCGAGGAGCGTACGGAGAAGCACGGGGCCCGGGACCCGGCGCACCTGCGTGGTGTTATCTCCTCGATATTGGTGAACTACATCAACGTCCCGACGGAATTGGGTAACGCCCTGGACTTCATCCGCCAGGACCGGTTGCTCTCCTCCGGCCCTCACGAGCCGCGCTACCAGGTGACGGTGAAATACGGCCGCCGCCACGAGCCCTGGATCGAGGCCATCCATCCGATCAAGTAGTCTCGGATGCGAAAAAACAGGAAGCCGACGAACGTGAGGCCAAATTCCCAGGCGGAGGAAAAGGGGTCTGGAGTCTTTCTCCCGTAGCGCTACGAATCACCCGGTATGCTTGAACCCGCCGCCTTCGGCCTTCCGCACCAGTGCGCTGATGAACCGCTGGAGACGTGCCTTTACTTCCAGCCTGAGACGCACAAACTCTAGGCCGAATTCCCATCCCTTCACCCACCGTACCTCGGCCAGATCCACCCTGAGGGGCGCGTACTTTTCTCGGTGCGTTGAGCGTTTGACGGGTAGCCATTGCTTGGCTACGGGCAATGGGTGGACGAGAACGAAGCTGACGGCCTATTCAACATCCTGAACTAAGAAGAGCAGCTCACGATCAGGCGCTTCCCCCAATCCGGGGGCGGGGCCGCGTAGCGGACCATCTCCGGCTGCTCCGCGAAGGGGTCGCGGAGCAGCCGGCACAGACGCTCGATCTCGGAGAAATCTTTCTGCTCGGTGGCCATCTGAATGGCCGCGTGGGCCAGATAGTTCCGGAGCACGTACTTAGGATTGACCCGCCGCATCCGCGCCGCCCGCATCTCGTCTTTGCTTCCCTCCGCGCGGATGCGCTCTTTGTACCGGGCGGCCCAGGCCTCGAACGCGTCCCGATCCACGAACAAGTCCCGGAGCCCCTCGTTCTTCGCCTCGGGCGCCTGCTGGAAGTCGCAGAGGGAACGGAAGACGTTCGTGTAGTCGGCGCAGCTCCCGCGCATCAGCTCGAGCAGGTCGCGGAGCAATCTCTCGTCCCCGGCATCATCCGCCGGCCGCGAGTCGCTGAGCCCCAGCTTCGCCTGCATCAGTTCGGCATAGTGCTTCGCACACACGGCCTCGTAGGCGTCGAGCCCGCCCTTGATCGCCTCGTCAGGCACCAGCGGCGTCAGCGCCTGGGCCAGGCACCGCAGATTGAAATAGCCGATGTCCGGCTGGTTCCGGAAGGCATAGCGCCCATGGCGGTCGGAATGGTTGCAGATGAAGGAAGGATCGTAGTCGTCCAGGAAGCCGAACGGGCCGTAGTCGAGGGTCATCCCCAGGACGGACATATTGTCGCTGTTCATGACGCCGTGTGCGAAGCCCACCGCCTGCCACTTGGCGATCAGACGCGCCGTGCGGACTGCCACTTCGTGGTAGAACCGGGCGTACGGGTCAGGCCCGCGCGCCAGGTCCGGCACATTCGGATAGTACTGCGCGATCACATAGTCCGCCAGAGTCTTGATGTGGTCGAATTGCCGCCGCCAGTAGAAGAATTCGAAGTGGCCGAACCGGACATGAGAAGGCGCCAGCCGTAACAACGTGGCGCCGGTCTCGACCTGATCGCGGAGCACCTCTTCTTCGCTCCCCACCACACACAAGGCGCGCGTCGTGGGAATGCCCAAGCCGTACATGGCCTCGCTGCAGAGGTACTCCCGGATGCAGGAGCGCAGCACCGCCCGGCCGTCATCGTCTCGCGAGAAGGGCGTCAGGCCCGCGCCTTTGAGATGCAGGTCCCACTTCTCACCCCGGCTGTTGCGGACCTCACCGAGCAGGATCGCGCGGCCATCACCGAGGCGGGAGACATAGGCGCCGAACTGATGGCCGGCATAGACCATCGCGAGCGGCTCGCTGCCCGGCAGCAGGTACTGGCCGCCGAAGCTGCCGGCGAACTCCGGCCGCTTGGCCTCTTCCGGGTCCAGATCGAGCAAGACGGCAGCGTCCGGGTTGACGCTCACCAGGAACGGATTCTTGAGCGGCGTCGGCGTCACCTTCGCGTAGAAGGCATCGGGCAGGCGCGCAAAGGTGTTGTCGAAGTGGAGAGTTTCGAGCGTTCTCAGTGCGGCCATGGCGTCATCATAGCACGGGGTCAGGAATCTTGTCTGGATGTACGCGCAAGGCCATTGGGCTCACCTTGTGATCTTCGTTGGCTTAATTGACTCTCCTCTGACCCCTCCCTATAATGGCCTCCGGCTTCTGTTCCATGACCTGCCTGCACTGACGATGGCATCGTTTTCTAAGTACAATTTGGCGCAAGTAGTCAGTGGGTTCAAAGTCCGCCTGAAGCATGCCTTTGCTGTTGCTCCAGAGAAGCAAGCTCTTTCTTTGGATGATCTCACCCTCCTGGAACGAGTCGCCGATACAGTCGTGAAGCGTGGCATGGCGGCGCCTGCGACGGTGTTTCTCGAATCCATCGGCCCCATGAACTTTCTCGGCAGTCAGGCTCTGCATTTTTTGACCCCCATCCTTGACCTGGCCTGCAAAAACAGTGAGATTGAGCGCGTCGCCCACCTGCTTGAACGTCGTGATAGTATCCCCCATCTGATTGCTCTCATCGAGGCGAAATCTGATCCTCTAGGGTCGTCTGCTCGATGACAGCCCCAGCCCAGCCTCTCTCTGTGATCATTGCCACTGACTGTGGCAGCACCACCACGAAAGCCATCCTGATTGAAAAATTAGGGGACGAATACCGGCAGACCTACCGAGGCGAAGCCCCGACCACGGTGGAAGCTCCGTTTGAGGATGTCACGCGCGGGGTCCTGAATTCGTTCGCGGAGCTGGAGGAGTTGTCCGGCCGCAAGATCCTGGACGGCGAGCGCATCATCACCCCGAACCGCGCCGCTCAGGGCGAGCCGAAAGTTGGCGTGGACATCTACATTTCGACCAGTAGCGCGGGTGGTGGGCTCCAGATGATGGTGGCCGGCGCGGTCCAGAGCATGACCGGCGAGAGCGCGCAGCGCGCCGCCCTGGGCGCAGGGGCGATTGTGATGGACGTGCTGGCCTCGAACGACGGCCGACTCCCCCATGAGAAGATCGAACGTATCCGCTCGCTTCGTCCCGACATGATTTTGCTCTCCGGCGGGACAGACGGCGGAACGGTCACCCACGTGGTGGAGATGGCCGAATACATTGCAGCTGCTGAACCCCGTCCCAGACTGGGCATGACTTACCAGCTCCCCTTGATCTATGCCGGCAACAAAGACGCCCGGGATCGAATCAAGGAGATCCTGGGCGGGAAAACCTCGCTCGTAATCACCGACAACCTCCGTCCCGTGTTGGAGCGCGAGAACCTGGGGCCAGCTCGCACCAAGATTCATGACCAGTTCTTGGAACACGTCATGGCTCAGGCCCCCGGATACAAGAAGCTGATCGAGTGGACCGGCGCGCCGATCATCCCGACGCCCGCCGCGGTTGGGCTCATCATGGAGACCATCGCGAAACGGGAGCACCTGAACCTGATTGGTGTGGATATCGGCGGGGCGACGACGGACGTGTTTTCGGTCTTTGGCGGCATCTTCAACCGAACCGTCAGCGCAAATCTCGGGCTGTCCTACAGCATCTCCAACGTCCTGGCGGAGGCCGGTCTGGCCAACATCATGCGGTGGGTGCCCTTCACGATCGAAGAGCAGACTTTGCGCAACCGGATCAAGAACAAGATGATCCGTCCGACCACAATCCCACAGACTCTCGACGAGCTGCAGATCGAGCATGCCATTGCACGGGAAGCCTTGCGGCTGGCGCTGATCCACCACAGGTCGCTGGCTACGGGCTTGAAGGGCGTGCAGCAGGAACGCACCATTTCGGATATCTTCGAGCAGCGGGCCTCCGGCGAGACCCTCATTGATATGCTTCAACTGGATCTCATCGTGGGGAGCGGCGGCATCCTGTCGCACGCGCCGCGACGCGTCCAGTCCATGCTGATGATGGTGGACGCCTACGAACCGCTCGGCTTCACCCGGCTGTCCGTAGACAGCATCTTCATGATGCCGCACCTGGGTGTGCTCTCCACCGTGAACGAGCAGGCCGCGATGGACGTGTTCGTGCGAGACTGCATGATCTACCTCGGCACCTGTGTGGCTCCGATCGGACAAGGCAAGGACGGGGAACGGTGCGCCGACTACACCATCCGCTTCGCAGCAGGCCGTCGTCCGGAGAGCGGGACTCTGTCCTTTGGCGAATTACGGCTGTTCTCGCTGGGTCGCGACGAACGCGCGCAGATCGAACTGCGACCGGCCAAACAGGTGGATCTCGGCGAAGGCAAGGGCCGATCGGTAACACGCGATGTGCAGGGCGGCGAGGTCGGCCTCCTGCTGGATGGCCGCGGAAGGCCCTTACAGCTTCCGGCCACAGCGGAGGCTCGGCTGGCAGCCTTGACCCGCTGGTATCGGGCCGTGGATCTTTATCCGGGAAAGAGCTAATGGCCTATGGCATATAGCATATAGTCAGAAACTGCTCGTTCTTGGCTCCGTGCCATTAGCCATCTGCCATCAGCCATACGCTCTTAGTTGTTTATGAGCCATGCCTACACACCAGGCCTGACCGTCACAGAGCAGACGGTCATCAGAAAGCGCCGGCTCTTGCCGATTCCAGGCACGGTGCTGGCCAAAGCCAGTGATCGCGTTCACGCAGAGACAGTGGTGGCCCGGGCGGAGCTGCCGGGAAAAGTCCATGTGGTGAACGTGGCGAACCTGCTTGGTATCGCGCCGGATGAGACCCGCGACTACCTCGTCAAGAAAGAGGGGGAATCCCTCGAACGGGACGAAGTCTTCGCGGAGAACAAACCCTTCATCAAATGGTTCAAAACAGAGGTGCGCTCCCCCATTCAAGGCAAGTTGGAGTCGGTCTCCACCATCACAGGACAGGCGCTGCTGCGTGAACCGCCGCGTTTGCTCGAGCGGCTCGCCTATGTGGATGGGACCGTGGTGGACATCCATCCGGGACAAGGAGTGACGGTTGAGACCTCCTGCAGCATGGTCCAAGGCATTTTCGGCATCGGCGGTGAAACCTGGGGGGAACTCATGATGGCCGTGGACTCACCGGAAAAGACGTTGTCTGCGTCTCAGTTGCTCCCAACCATGAAGAACAAAATCGTCGTTGGCGGCGCCTTTCTGGGAATCGAGACGATGAGGCGAGCGCGTGAGCTCGGCGTGGCCAGCCTGGTCATCGGCGGCATTCATGACAAGGATCTCCGGGAATTGCTCGGATATGACCTGGGCGTGGCCATCACCGGGACTGAGCAGGTCGGCTTTACACTGGTCATCACTGAGGGGTTCGGTACGATCCCGATGGCGACCAAAACCTTCGAGTTGCTGGCCACACATGCTGGCCAGAAAGCCTCGATCTCAGGCGCGACCCAGATCCGGGCAGGGGTGATTCGTCCGGAGATCATTATCCCTCGTCAGGCTGGTGCCGAGACAATGATACCGGCCCAAGCGACGGCCTTGGCCAATGAACGGACCGGAATCACGGTGGGAACTCAGGTCCGTGTCATCCGAGATCCCTTGTTTGGTCGGATCGGGCAGGTGGTGGCGCTGCCCACAGACCTAAGGCAGATCGAGACCGAGAGTGTGGTTCGAGTCCTGGAAGTGAAGTTTACCGATGGCACATCGGCGATCATTCCTCGGGCCAATGTGGAAATTATCGAGGGATAGTGATGAAGGCTGACTGCGGAACGTTGCGACTTCTCGCGGCCCTGGTCTGTCTATGCCTGTTCCCCCTCACGACGTCCGAGGCTCGATCCCAACAAGCCATCGTGCCACCTCAGAATCTTCGAGTCCTTGATGCGCCCAGCGATGCTGGAGGAGGGCTGATCGTCCTATGGTCCGAAGCCGACTACGACGCTCCGGACGTTCGCTATCAGATACTGGTTGGCGAAGGGGCCGAGAAGAGGATGGTGGCTGAGTTTCCTGCGAATTCTCACTATGTCCGTGACGTGAAGTGGCCCTGGTGGGCCCGTGTTGACCGACCAGACGTCCATCAGTTCAACCTGAAATCCGGCAAAGGCCTGGAACTGAAGAACGGCACGCCTTATACCGTGACTCTTGCCGTCGTGAAGGGCACTGTGCGAGTGGAGGCTCCATCGCTCCGGGCCATTCCCGGGCCCAATTGGGTGAACTGGAATCAGATGAACAACCTCTTGCTCGTCCTCCTCTTCGGAGCGGTGGTGCTCGGCTCGATCAGAAGGGCGAAGCAACGCGACATCTTTCTGCGACGCATTCCCGGCCTGGATGCGGTGGATGAGGCGATCGGCAGGGCCACCGAGCTGGGCAAGCCGATTCTCTATTTGACCGGCGCGGGCGACATGAGCGAGCCCGCGACGATCGCGGCCGCTGTGATCCTGGGGCGCGTGGCGAAACGGGTTGCGGCCTATGAAACCGACCTGCTGGTGCCGCACCGGGACCCGATCGTCATGGCCGTCTGCCAGGAGATCACCAAACAGTCATACTTGGAAGCCGGCAAGCCGGATGTGTTCAAGGAAGACTCCAACTTCTTCATCACCACCGATCAGTTCAGCTACACCGCGGCGGTGGACGGCATTATGTTGCGGCGCAAGCCGGCCGCCAATTTCTTCATGGGATCTTATTTTGCCGAGGCTCTCTTACTGACCGAGACCGGGGCGAGTACCGGCGCGATCCAGATTGCCGGCACCGACTCCGACCACCAGATGCCCTTTTTCGTGACGACCTGCGACTACACCTTGATCGGCGAAGAGCTCTATGCCGCCAGCGCCTATCTGTCGCGAGAGCCCATTCAGGTCGGCACATTGCGAGGGCAAGACCTTGGCAAGGGATTCATCCTCGTCGTGCTGGCGCTAGGCACAATCCTCGCGACCGGGGGGGTGCTGTTCGACACGGACTGGCCGCGCATCATGCTGGACCTGTTCAAAGATCTGAAATGATCTTCCTGAGACGACAGTTGCCGCTGCTGATCACCTTCGTCACGGGCGTACTCTTCGCCGCGCAATACTATGTCCCGCATCCACGCTCGGAATTCATGCTCACCGAGGTCACCAAGTGGCTGCAGATTATCGGCGGGTTCGCGCTGGTGCTGGGGGTGACCAGTCTGTTTCACATCCATGCGGTGAAAATCCGGCGGAAGGAACCAGGCTGGGGCTACAGTCTGGTCCTCTACGCCGGGATACTCGGAACCATCGCCGCGGGGTTCAGTTACAGCTTCGCGGCCGGCCAGTGGGTGAATGGGAAGGAGACAATCAACGGGATCATGACCGCCTTCGGCTGGGTCTACTTGAACATGATGGTGCCACTCCAGGGGAGCATGTTTGCCCTCCTGGCGTTCTTCATCGCCTCGGCAGCCTATCGTTCGTTCCGGGCCCGTAGTCGCGAAGCGGCCCTGTTGCTGATCGCCGCCGTCATCGTGATGATGGGGAGGGTTCCGCTTGGCGAGATGCTGCTCCCCGTCAGCGGGGATGTCACGCAGTGGATTTTGAATGTGCTCAATGCGGCGGTGCGGCGAGCCATCTTGATCGGCATCAGCCTGGGCGCGATCGCGCTGTCCTTGAAGATTATCTTCGGTATCGAGCGCGCCTATCTTGGTGGCGGCAAAGAATAGGTAAAAGGAAAAAAGCAAAAGGGCAAAGGCAATGATTTTGGAGATACAACTTTTAACTTTTCACTTTTACCTTTTCACTTGCGAGGTCACGCAGTGAGCTTCGCTGAGCGCATGTTGCACATTGATCGCCGACTCATCTTTCTGCTGATCGGGGTCTGTACGCTCCTGCCGCTGCTCTATCCGGTCGGTCTGGCGATCAAGGTGTCTCCAGAAGTCCATGGCGTCTATGATTACATCGAAGCCCTCCCGGAAGGATCCATCTTCTTGCTCTCCATGGATTACGATCCTGCCTCCAAGCCGGAGCTGTATCCTCAAGCAGTGGCCCTCCTCCGGCACGCGTTCAGAAAGAATCTCCGGGTGATTGGAATGACCCTCTGGCTGCCTGGGACCGGGCTCGCCGAGCAGGTCATGACGAAAGTCGCGGGCGAGATGGGCAAAGTGAGCGGGAAGGATTACGTCTTCCTTGGCTGGAGTCCGGGATCCGGGTCCCTGATCATCAACATGGGGCAGGACCTGTACAAGGCCTTTCCGACCGACTACTACAGTCAGCCTACACGTGAGTTGGCGGTCCTGAAAGGCATCCAGACTCTTCGCGACGTCAATTACGTGGTGAGTCTGGCGGCTGGAACATCGGGGATCGAAACCTGGTACCTGTACGGAAAAGACAAGTACAAGTTTGAGCTGGGAGGCGGATGCACGGGCGTGATTGCGCCAGGCCTTTATCCACTCCTGCGAAGCGGCCAAATCAACGGGCTGATCGGGGGGATGCGCGGCGCCGCGGAATACGAGGTACTGATCGGCCAGAAGGAGCGCGCCGTGGCCGGCATGGATGCGCAATCGGCCACGCATTTCGCCATCATCCTGCTGGTGATTCTGTGCAACGTGTTCTACCTGCTGATCAGGACGTCACCCAAGCAGGGCGAGGCACGATGAGAGAGCCAGAGGGACGAAGGAGCAGGCATGTCGTTTGAGATGCTGCTGGGAGCGTGGGTCGCGACAGGACTGACCCTGTTCATCTTCACGTTCCTCTATCAGGATAACCCTCTCTTCAAACTGGCGGAGCATCTCTACGTGGGCGTTTCGGTCGGGTACACGATCGTCAAGACTTATGACACGGTCCTGATCCGCCTCATTTACGAGCCGATGGTAACGCAGGGCGACTGGTCGCTGCTCATTCCGCTCGGCATCGGCACCTTGATGCTGGCGCGGTACATCCCGAAGGGTGCCTGGCTCTCCCGCATTGCGTTCGCCTTCATCGTGGGCGTCGGGTCGGGGCTCGCCATTCCACGGATCGTCTCATCGTTCATCCTCAAACAGGTGGAGGACACGGTCCGTCCGCTGGTCTCCATCGTCCAAGGGGCACCGACCTTTACCTACAATCTCATGGATCCCACCAGCAACCTGAACACCATTGTGCTGCTCATCGGCGTCGTCTCGGTGCTGTTCTACTTTTTCTTCTCGATCGAGCACACAGGCCCGGTCAGGGTGGCGGCGCGGACCGGCATTTTGTTTCTTATGGTCGCGTTCGGGGCTGCTTTCGGCTACACGGTCATGGCCCGCATGTCGCTCCTGATCGGCCGTCTTTCCGATCTGAAGGAATATGCTGTTCCCCAGTACGGAAGAGCGTCCCTGTGGTTAGGACTGGCCACGGTGGTGACGTTGTTCCTCTGGAGCCGTCGGCGGGAAGAACCGCCACCGGACCAGCAATGAGCCGGTGAGGCTCGGGGGACGCTCGTTGCGACCGGGATTCCGGCTCCGCTACAATGCCTTCCAAGCGAAGGGATCGTGATCCGGCATGGCAGACTCGGCGAAAGACCCCAAGCAATTTCCGCTTCTGCGGAACCTGCAGTTCTCTCCGATCAAGGACAAGGACGAACAATTTGTCTTGTTCTGGGATCCCACCGGACTGTCCGCGGAAAAACTCGTCGTCCCCCTCAACTATTTTTATCTG
>Ga0209899_1000192_pt1 | contig 11713 bp, 11 predicted proteins | sample GWRWS1_0_10_FD_187228 | JGI IMG/M metagenome (GOLD analysis project Ga0209899, IMG submission 187228) | Riverbed sediment microbial communities from areas with vegetation nearby in Columbia River, Washington, USA - GW-RW S1_0_10 (SPAdes)... | ecosystem: Environmental > Aquatic > Freshwater >...
TTCGTCGCATCGAGCTTCTCCTGAAGCGCCGCGAGAGACTTCTCGCGCGCTGCGAGTTCCCGGTGTCGGCCGTCGAGTGACTCAACAAGGGTTTCGACCTCCCCCTCCCGTTTACGGAGGGACGCCTCCTTCGCGTCCACGGCCGCTCGTTTCTTTTCGACCTTGTCCATCGCGGCCTCGGCGTCCGCCGTCGCGGCTTTGTTCTTCCTGAGGTCCTGGAGGTCCTCGCGCGCCTCCTTGAGCTCGCCCTCGAGCTCCTTCAGGGCTTTCTTCGTCTCGCGTTCCGCGGCCGTACTCGCGGCCTCGAGTTCCTTCACCCTCGTCTGCAGTCCGTGAATCGTGTCATCGTGGCGAGCGATCTGCGACGTCTTCGCATCGGACAGTTTGCGGGCGTCCTCGAGCTCCTTCCGGAGTTGGGCCTCGCGGGCTTTCGCCTCTTCCCGCTCGGCGGCATCGACCTTCAGCAAGACGGGCGCGTCAAGCTCTTCCTCGTCGGTCTCGAGGGACTTCCGGGCTTTCTCGCGCAGTCCCATCGGCCATCACAACAGCTGGAGTTGTTCGAGGAGCTTCTCGTAGAGGGCGAACCGCTCCGACTTCGCGAACTTCCGGATCTTGTCTTTCGGCAGGTCCCCGAGCAGTTCGTCGATGTCCTTCATCACGACCTTCAGTTCGCCTTTCAGGTTGAGCAGTTCCTTCTGCTGCTCCATCAGCTGGTTCCGTTCCTCCATGAGCCGCTCCATCTGCTCCTCGAGCTGGATCATCCGGCTCTGAAGCGCGCCGAGTTCCTGATCGGACTTGATCGTGACCGGGGTCGGCTCGTCTTTCGAGGCGGCGCGGGCTGCGGTGGACTTCTGCTCCAGGTCCCACCGCCGCCGTTCGAGGTCGACTTCGGCCTCGCTCAATGCGTGGTGGCGTTCGTCGAGGAGCCGCGCCTTGTCGCGCATGAGCTCCTCCCGCTTCTCGATCTCCCGCTCCCGCTCGTGGACGCGATTCATGACGGTCCGGAACTCATCTTCCCGCCGGACGAAGTCCGATTCCCGTTCCTTGAGCTGGCCGAACGCCTTCTCCCGCGACTCCAGCTCATCCCGGAACGCGGCGATCCGACCGCGGAGGGACGTCTCGCGGGCCTTCAGCTCGTCCTTCTGCATCCGCAAGATGTTGCGGTAGGTCGTCTCCATGTCGACGAGACCTTCCTCGAGTTTTAGGATGTCCTCTTTCTCCAGGAGGAGCACCTCGATTTGCCGCTTCAGTTCCTCGCGCTCCTTCAGCTGGTCGGGATCCTCGGAGCCCTCGAGCGCCTTGATTCGGGCCTGCGCTCGTTCGATCAACGCCTCCATCTGCTCGAGGCGCTGCTTGCGTCTCTCGAGCATGCGGTCGAACGGTTCCGCGAGTTTCCAGAGTGATTCCTCCACCTCTCCTTCGGCGCGATCCGCCTCGAGGAAGGACGCCGGCTCGGCTCCCGGCTGGCCTGCGGCGCCCCGGCTCCGGGCCTTCTCGCGACTGAGCTGTAGGATGCGCCGCAGGTATTCCTCCTCCGGCGACTCGGGATTGGCCGGCGGCGGGACTTCGTCGAACCCGGCCTCCGGGAACTTCGCGTTGCAGTTCATGCACTCGACGGCGGAGGCGGGATTGATCGAGTTGCAGATTGGGCACAGGACGGCCGGCATGGAGCCTTCGAACGGCTCGCCGCAGCGGGCGCACGACGCGGCATCCGGCAGCGTCTCCGCTCCGCATTCGCTGCAGTAGGCGGCCTTGCTGGGGGTGAGGGCGCGCTGGGCCATCGATGCCTGCTCGAGGAAGATGGGCTGCCGGTCCGCTCAGTCGTACGCGTTGTACGCGAGGATTTCCGACAGATGCTTCCTGCCCGCCGGGGCCTCGTAGGCCTCCGGGATGCCCAACGGTGTCAACCCTACCACGTGGGCGTCGGCCGGGATGTTCAGGAGGGATTTCACCTTCTCCTCGTTGAAGGTGAAGATCCAGGAGGTCCCCAACCCCTCACTCGTAGCCGCCACGGTGACGTTCGCAAGGGCCATGCCCAGATCGACCGGATACGAGTTCATGTAGCCGCCGATCATCGCGACCGCCTCGTCGAGCCGGGCGCAGGCGACGACCACCAAGGGCGCGTCGGCCATGTGCCTCCCGTTCGTGCAGGCGCCCGCGAGCTTCCGCTTCGTGTCCTCGTCCGAGACGACGATGAACTTCCACGGCTGGATGTTGTCCGCCGACATGGCGAACCGCGCGGCGTTCACGACCGCCTGGACTTTCTGCTCGGGGACCGGATCGGGCTTGTACTTGCTCACGCTCTTCACCGACTTAATGGCCTCAAGGACCTCCATTTAGTCCCGAGGCGTCCGATTTGGTGTGGTGATAATAAGCGTTTCGGGACGGTTATTCCCGGAAGGAGAACCCGCGAGTCGAGTTCCAGTCGGAACCGGAGGAGGCCGTCCTCGCGGCTGCGATGGTACGGCTCGCGAGACAACGTTTAAGTCGAGTGTTCTTCTTCCGCGACACGGCGGGCCCGTAGCTTAGCCCGGTTGGAGCGTCCGGCTGATAACCGGAAGGTCGCCAGTCCAAATCTGGCCGGGCCCATGTCTACTCCATAGTCGGATTACCGTAATCAGGTCGTTTTCGCCTCAGTGGAACGCACCCTTTGAGTCGCCTTGAATTTCGGACCCCCGGTCCAGGCATCCGTGGAAGCCGACCGCATAGCGGCGGATCGACGACAGAGCGATCCAGCGGCGAGAAGGATCGGCCCCCCGGCGATTTTCTTATGTAGCTGTGAGTCATTGTCCAGCGAGGGGGTATCGAGTGGAGAGGAGCGGCGTCTTGGGCAGGCGTGCTATTGCGGGTTTCTTGGCTGCAGGATTTGTCGTGTTGATGGCTGCGGCGCCGGTTACCGCCAAGAGCACTCTCGTTGTGCGGGTAGACCTTGTCTTCGACCCTCCTTTTTTCGTCCTCGACTGCGGCCCTTTCGACGTCCTGGAGGGTGGAGGGGGCTTCTTGATAATCGCCACCTCTTTCGACAAGCAGGGAAATCTTGTAAGGGAAGTGGACATGTTCCATCTGGATGAAATGACCCTGATAAACTCCGTGAGCGGGGAGTCCCTGACCGGGCGTTCCCTCGGACCTAACATCATCCGCGTCGAAGACGGAACCATCACGGGGCTCGGGCTGTTCTGGATCGTTCCTGGCGACGAGGGCCCGCCACTCGTGCTGGACGCCGGTCGTATCGTCCTCGACATGGTGACCCTTGAGGTTCTTGAGGCCAGCGGGCCGAAAGGGCTGAACAGCCCCGAATTCCTGGGTCAAATCTGCTCGCTCCTCGCGTGAACTGGCTTGTTGGAGAGGGGTATCCGCGAGTTCGCGCAGATCTCGGAGATCGTTCCAGGGACGACGGGCCGTTGCCGAAAAGGGTCGTGTTACTTCTATCAGCACATGGTGTCGGCATGAATCTGGCCGGGCCCACTTTGGGCCGATTTCGGTTGGCGGGGCTCCCCCTCCTCGACATAAAGGTCGCTTTAGAAACCCCACGAAAGCTTAAGTCGCGGGGGCGCAGCGCACCGCCCGTTGTCACTCCAACCCAAGGTCTCCCATCGGTGGTTCCTGGTCGCCGTGTTCGTGGGCACTGGTCTGGTCATCAGCACGTCCTTCATTCTGTACTCCCTGCAACCGACGCGGCCGCCGCCGACGAACAAACTCGTCTTTGCGCCCGCGACGCTACTCGACGGCAACGCGTCGTTCACGGTCCAGAACGTTTCCGAAGGCCCCTACACTTTCTCGGAGTGTCAGATCCGGCTCATCGTAAACAATTTTGCCGGAAGTGCGGTCGCGCTCGGGCCGAACAATTCGGTCACGCGAGTCGTGATCGGGGCTGCGGCCTATCGAGTCGTGTGGGTCGACGCGGACGGCGACGGGGCCGTGAGCGTGGCCGACTCGTTCCTCGTCTCCGGGGACAGGGCGCCGTTGTCCCCCTTGAGCGATTACGAGTTCGACTTGTCGTGGCAGAGCGCGTGGACGGCGCACGTCTTCTGGTCGATGTATTGAACACGTCGCTCTGCCCATGGCTTGGCGGACTTGTCCTATGAGGGCGGGGATCGACTTTGCTGGATGTCCCGCATCATCTGGTCGAACTGGTCCTTGGTGATCTCGCCGCTCGCATACCGCCGCCGGAGGATTTCGGCCGCACCGTCATGGTATCGACCGTACATCGGGTAACCTCGCCAGCCCCATCCACCCCAGCCCCAGGCCAGGCCGCGGAATAGGAAGAACAAGAAGAACACGAAGATGAAGAACCCGAACGGGAAGAAGAAGTACGGGAAGAAGCCAAAGCCCCCGCCCGGTCCGACGATCGCCCGGATGATCACACCGATCACAATTGCGACGCCAATCAGGAAGAGGAACGCCGCGATCCCCCAGCCGATGAACCGTCGATGCCGATAGACGTCACGATTCGCTTGCATGCTTGCCATGGTGGACCCCCACCGCGAAGGCTAACGCACGGGCTGTATTTTAGCATATCGGATTTCCGATACTGGAAAACCGATTCGCATCGTAATGGATAAATATCGGTTATCCGATTCAATTTCCGACGCACATGTTTCCTCCTTTTCGTTGGATGATGCACCGCCGGAGAGGCCTTCGGACGTGGATCATCTCGATCCTCGCGAACGCTCCGAAGAACGGCGCCGAGATCATGGACGAGATCGAGACGATGACGCAAGGCTGGTGGAGGCCGTCCCCGGGTTCCGTCTATCCGTTGCTCGATCAGATGACCCAGGAGGAGCTCCTCAAGAAGCGCGACGACGGCCGGTACGAGCTGACCGCCAAGGCTAAGGAGGAGCTCGAGTGGCCGTTCGGGATGCCGGGCCGGAAGCCGCAAACCGTCGAGGACATGCTGAACGAGATGGTCGGCTACGCCTCCTACTTGGAGGATCTCGGCCGTTCCGATCGGTCGAAGATCGCGCCGTACCGCGAGAAGATCAAGAGCGTGGCGGAGCGCCTCGCCGCGCTCGTCGGGACGGGGAAGACCTAGGACCGCCGTTGCAACGTTCGGGAATTCATACCTCTGAACAGAGGCAGGTGACGGGTCACAACGCCTGCGACGGGCTGGGCTATTCGTGGGCCTTTGCGACTTCCGCGGCGAGCTCCGCGGCGCGCTTCGATGCCGCCACAATCGCGTCGCTGATGGCCGACGGGACGCCGCGCTTCTCCATGACGGCCCAGCCTGCTTCCGTCGTCCCGTTCGGGGTCGCGACCATTCGGAACAGTTGCATCGGCTCGAGTCCGTCGATTAAGAGGAGTTCCGCGGTCCCTTTCATCGTCTGGAGGGCAAGCTTGTAGGCGACGTCCCGCGGCAACCCGGACCGCACGCCGCCTTCGATCATCGAGTGAGCGAGGGCCGCGATGAACCCCGGACCGCTGCCACTCAGCCCCGTCACCGCGTCGAGCATCGGCTCGTCGACCATCGTCACGCGACCGATCGCACCGAAGATCTCCTCGACGACGAGCGCATCGTGTTCGGTCGCACTCCTGCCCAACGCGAACGCGGTCGCGCCCTGGCCGACGGCGCAGGCGAGGTTCGGCATGATCCGCACGACTCGACCTCGGCCGGCGAGCGCCTTCTCGACGAACGCGGTGCGAACGCCTGCGGCAAGCGTGATGACCAGTGCGTCACGTTTCACATGGCCCGCGATCCCGGTGACGAGGGAGGGCATGTCCTTCGGCTTTGCCGCCAGGACGAGGATGTCCGATTCCCGCGCGAGGTCCGCAACGGTCTCGAGCGATCTGACCCCGTGTTTCGCGGCGATCTCCTTCGCGCGGGCCGGGATCGCATCGCTGACGAGGATCCTCGACGCCGGGACCACGCGCCCGACGATCAAGCCCCGGACGAGCGCTTCGCCCATCTTGCCGACGCCCGCGATTCCAATCGTGTTCTGCTTTTCCATGCTGTTCCGCCCCGCGATGCGTTGCCGAGAAGACACGGTCCTTCCTTCTCCTTTTCCGTCCCTTGAAACTGTATAAATAGCGAGAATACATCGGAGCCCTCCTTGACGAACGTCGACGTGCGGCACGACGACCTCGTAGACCTCGTCGGCAAGTCGCTGTCCATCGAGGAGTTCGTGGACCGGATCACGTTCATGGGCGCGGGTCCGGAGGGCGTCCAGGGCGATGTGATGACGTTCGACATCTTCCCGAACCGGCCGGACCTCTATTCCGTCGAAGGGATTGCTCGCGGGCTTCGCGGCTTCCTTGGAATGGAGGTCGGCCTGCCCGTCTACCAGGCGGAAGCCTCTGGGATCGACTTCGTCGTGGATCGAAACGTCGCCGACGTCCGCCCGTACGCGGTTGGCGGCATCGTCCGAGGGCTTGAGCTCGAGGACGCCCTCCTGCGGTCCCTCGTCGATCTCCAGGAAAAGCTCCACCTGACCGTGGGCCGGCGACGCAAGAAGGTCGCGATCGGGATCCACGACATGGACAAGGTCAAGCCGCCGTACACCTACAAAGCGGTCCTCCCGCCCGACGTCCGCTTCACTCCGCTCGGCATGGCGCAGGAGATGGACCTCCTGGACATCCTGACGAAGCACGAGAAGGGCCGCGAGTACGCACACCTCGTCGCCTCACAGCCGGTCTTCCCCATCATCACGGATGCGAGAGGCCAGGTGTTGAGCTTCCCTCCCGTGATCAACGGGATCCTGACGCAGCTTACGCCGGACACACGGAACCTGTTCATCGACGTCACCGGAACCGACCTCGAGGCGGTCAGCGGCTGCCTCGCGATCCTCTCGACCGCGCTTGCCGAGCGCGGGGGACGGATCCAGACCGTTCGGACGAAGTACGCGGACCGGACGCTCGAGACGCCGGATCTCTCGCCCCGGCCGCATTCGGTCGACCTGAAGCGCGCGAACGAACTCCTCGGTCTGTCCCTGAAACCCGGTGAGGCGGTCGACTTCCTTCGGAGGATGCGGCACGACGCGCGTGCGAACGGAGACGCGATCTCGGTCCTATCGCCGGCCTATCGGCTCGACATCCTTCACGAAGTGGACCTTACCGAAGATCTGGCGATCGCCTCGGGATATGACCGGTATCCGCGAGGCCTCCCGCACCGCCAGACGATTGGCGAGTCCCTCGGGGCGAACGACTTCGCGGAGACCTTGCGCGTCCTGCTCGTGGGCTACGGATACCAGGAGGTGATGTCGCTGACCGTCGCCTCGCCGAAGGACGGGTTCGAGACGCCGGACCGCGTTGTGATCCGCAACCCGCTGAACGAGGAGCTTGCGACCCTCCGCTCGTCGATGCTCCCGGCGCTGATGAACATCTTCCGGTTGAACAAGCATCGCGAACTGCCGCAACGGATCTTCGAGATTTCCGACGTCGTCATCGAGGCCAGGAACGTGCGGCGCATCGGGGCCGCGGCGATTCATCACAAAGCCTCGTTCACGGAGGCGAAGTCCCTGGTCCTCAGCCTGATGCGGGACGTCGGGCGGACCGCGGACGTGAATCCTGTCGAGGACGGAAATTTCATTCCGGGACGCGCGGCCTCCATCATGCTGGGCGGTCGCGAGATCGGTCGATTCGGGGAGATGCACCCGCGGATCCTGGAGACCTATACCTTGGTCCAACCCGTGATGGCGTTCGAACTCGATGTCGAGCCGTTGCGGTCCTCCCGCTGAGCGTGCGAGAGAAGGTATTTCTCACCTCGGACGATGGCGAGGCGCTGAGGTAGCGAAGCTCGGTCCAACGCGCCAGACTTGAGATCTGGTGGGCCGCAAGGCCCTCGGGAGTTCGAATCTCCCCCTCAGCGTTCCTCATTTCTTGGCTGGAGGGCCCCAGTTTCAGGCGTACCCGCGGGCCACGAGGCAACGAGGGGATCTCTTTCTCCATCCCTCCGCCGCGCGTCCGCGGGGTTGATGAAACCGTCCGTCCATGGAGGGTCGGATGACTTCTCGGCGCCGATTCACGATTCTCATCGCGATTGCGGTCTCGATTGTGTTGATCGCTGCCGTCTTCATGGCGAGCCGTCCTCCGATCGCACCCGCATCAGACGGCAACAACCCGCCTCCAGTAACGCCGAATCCGAAGCCATCGGCATGTCCACGTTCCGTCGGTCTGTGCATCGAGCGCAACGTCACGCGCGTCATTGACGGGGACACGCTCGATGTCGAAGGCGCCCTCCGAATCCGACTCGTGCTCGTCAACGCTCCGGAACTCAACGCCTTGGGCGGGCCGGAATCCAAAGACTATCTGACGAGCCTCTGCCTCGGCTCGAAGGCCCTCGTCGACGAGGACGACTTGCAGATCGGCGACGACCCGTACGGGCGAGTTCTCGCGGTCGTGTATTGCGGAGGCACGAATGCCAATGCGCTGATGATTTCGTCCGGCCATGCGACGACGTATTACACGTTCTGCTCCGTCAGTGAGTTCGGGAGTGCGGCTTGGTCCGGATGCGGTTCGCCTCCGCCCCCGCCTCCTGGGAACTGCGACCCGGCCTATCCCGACGTATGCATCCCGCCGCCGCCTCCGGACCTGGATTGCGCGGACATCCCGTACCGGAATTTCCGCGTGCTCCCGCCGGACCCGCACCACTTCGATGGCGACGGCGACGGGATTGGCTGCGAGGGGTAGCGTCGACCCCGCGCGGACCGCCCTTATTCCGTGTTCTTCTGGATCGCGGCCTGGCCCGAGTGGGCCGGAAAGATTTCGACCGTCTTGATGTTCACCATCTCGAGGAGGCCGTAGCGGCTCAGCTCGCGTCCCACGCCGCTGTGCTTCACCCCGCCGAAGGGCATCCGCGGATCCGACTTGACGACCCCGTTGATGAACACCATCCCGGACTCGACTTGAGCTGCGAGTTCATCGGCCTGACCGAGGTTCCGCGTCCAGATGCTCGCGCCGAGGCCGAACTCGGAGTCGTTCGCCTCCTCGATCGCGGCGCGCAGGTTCGGCACCGCCATCACGGGCGCGACCGGGCCGAACGTCTCCTCCCGGAGCACGCGCATGTCCTTCGTGACGTGGCTGAGCAGGGTCGGCTCGAAGTACCAGCCCTCCCGGCGAGGGCGTTTTCCGCCGACCTCGACCTTCGCGCCTTTCGCGACCGCGTCCTTCACTTGGCTTTCGATCTCATCCCGCTGCGTCTTGCTGACGAGGGGTCCCACGTCGGTCGTCGGATCGAGCGGATCGCCCACGCGAAGTCGCCGCATTCGTTCCGCGAACTTTGCGAGGAACTCGTCGGCGGCGGAGTCGACGACGAAGAACCGCTTGGCGGCGATGCACGACTGTCCGCCGTTGACGAATCGTCCCGCGACCGCGCCTTTCGCCGCCGCGTCCAGGTCCGCGTCCCCCGCCACGATGAACGGGTCCGATCCGCCGAGCTCGAGGACCACTTTCTTCAGATCCTTCGAGGCCTCGCGGGCGATGTAGACCCCGGTGCGGACGGATCCCGTCAAGCTGACGACGGAGACCGGGGAGTGGATCAGGGCCGTCGCCGTCGTTCGATCCCCGACGACGATCTGGAACACGCCATCGGGAAGACCCGCCTCGCGGAACGCGGTTTCCAGATTGCACCCGGACTGTGGCGAAGCACTCGCCGGCTTCACGACGACCGTGTTGCCGGCGATCAGGGCCGGCACTGCGAACCGGACGATTTGCCACATCGGGAAGTTCCACGGCATGATGGACCCGAGGACGCCGCGGGGATGGAACGCAATGTAGGACCGCATCGCATCGGTCGCGACGAGCTCGGGTTGCAGGAAACCGGGTCCGTTCTCCGCGAAATACTCGGCGGCCCACGCGCATTTCTCGACCTCCGCGATCGCCTCGCGGATGACCTTCCCCATCTCGAGGGTCATCGTCTCCGCGTACGCGTCCTTGTGCGCCCGGAGGACTTCGGCGAAGCGGAACAGGTAGGCCGCACGCTCCTTCGGGTCGAGGCTCGACCAGGACCGGAACGCCTCGCGGGCGTCCTCGACCTTCGCGCGGACCTGCGATGCGGTCGCGATCGGATACGACGCAAGGGCCTTGCCCGTGGCGGGATTGATCACATCGAACGTGCGACGCTTCGCGGCCCGGGACTTCCGTCGAGACGGCATGCGCTTCTCCGTTCCTACCCACCGGCTCCGCGCCAAATAATCCTTTGCGGGCGCTCGAAGGGGAGCGCCTATCGATGCGATGCGACGAATCGCTGAAGGAAGATTAATATCGAGGCCCGCGATGAAAGCGCCCCGTGCGTGGGTGGCCCAGCTTGGTCAAAGGCGCAGCGTTGAGGTCGCTGTCCCGCAGGGGTTCGCAGGTTCAAATCCTGCCCCACGCATCGTCGACCGACCGGTAGCCGCGGCGCGGTGGCTCGATTCCTGCCGGCCTACGCCGGCTGGAGCTGGTGTCCCGCGACGAGCGCCGCGAGCTGGCGGAACGCGGCCTCGACGTTCTCACCCGTCTTCGCGGACGTCGCGATGCAGCCGTTCGCGTACCGGGTCGCGGCCTCGCTGATCTCGGGTGCCCCGTGCTCCCCGCCGGCCACGAGGTCGACCTTGTTGACTGCCAGGAGCACCGGGACGGCTCCAGCGACTTGGCGGACGTTCCGAATCCAAGGTTCGAGGCGGTCCTGCGTCGCCTTCCGAGTGAAGTCGGCCACCGCAAGAATGCCGTGCGCCCCCGCGAAATACGAATCGCTGAGGAGGTTCAGGAAGCCCGGTTGCCCCATGATGTCCCAGATGCTCATGTCGACTTGGATCGTCTCTTCGGGAGACGCGACCTGCACGACCTTCTTCGATACTTTCGTCCCTAGTGTCTGGATGTAACCGTCATGAAATTCATCGAGCACGTAGCGCCGGACGAGCGAGGTCTTTCCGACGGTCGCCTCGCCCACGAGGCAGATCTTCGACTTCATGTGTTTTGGTTGGGACATCGTCCACCCGGGAGCGCTCGACGAGCCGACTTCCCCGCGGATAAGGATTCGTTCCCGGTTCTCCCGAGTGAGACGACCGGGCGTCTAGAGCGCTCGTTCGCGGCTCCCTCGTTCACGCCGGCTTCCCACCGGAGACGTCCGTCGGCCGGACTTCGTCGTCGAACCGGAGCAGGGGCCACCAGCCGCGCTTCACGAGCTTCTGCAAGAGCCCAGGGATCTCGGTGAGCTTCGACGTGTCGATGATGTCTCCGAGCGCGTCCCGGTGGCGGGTCTCGATCGCCCTCAGGAGGGAAGCCATGATGCGAGTTAGGGAACCCGGCGTCCGACCGCTGTACACGACCGCGAGGTAGGAAACGTCGCCTCGGACAATGGCGACCTTCCGATCGCCCAAGGTGAGCCCCTCGAGGTTCCGTTCCATCTCATCGGAGAAGCTCTTGCGGGCGAAATCGAGGATGGTCGTGAGCATCCCGGTCATCAGGTCCGTGTCGAGATTCGTCGACCTGCCCCGGGACATGCTGCAGACGAGGAGCCCGTCGTCCGTCACGAGGAACGCCCATTCGATTTGCCGCCGACGATACAGCGCGAAGGCCGCGAACACCACGAGGCCGGCCGGGATCGGCAGCCAGTAGAGGAACGACGGGATCTCAATGGTCGGCGGCGGGAGCGTGACGACGAGGACGAACGTGGTCGTGTTCGTCAGGACGCCGTCGCTCACGACGATCTCGATCGTGTCCGTGGCATCCGCCTGATAGCTGAAAAGCAGGCCTTGGCCCACGACCGACACGTGCGGGTTCCCGTTCACGGAGAGAGTCA
>Ga0209899_1000196_pt1 | contig 11668 bp, 7 predicted proteins | sample GWRWS1_0_10_FD_187228 | JGI IMG/M metagenome (GOLD analysis project Ga0209899, IMG submission 187228) | Riverbed sediment microbial communities from areas with vegetation nearby in Columbia River, Washington, USA - GW-RW S1_0_10 (SPAdes)... | ecosystem: Environmental > Aquatic > Freshwater >...
CATCTCCGGGCCGAGAATCGTGTCCACGCCGGGGAGGCGCTGGAACGGGAACACGGGAGCCTTGACCGCGACGTGTTTGATCTCCGCTTCGCCCACGAGGCCCAACGAGCGGAGCGAATGGCCGAGCATGACCTTCGTCGCGACCTTGGCGAGGGAGATGCCAATCGCCTTCGAGACATAGGGGACGCTGCGGCTCGCTCGCGGATTCGCCTCGAGGACATAGACCACGTCGCCTTGAACCGCGAGCTGGAGGTTCATCAAACCCGTGATGCGGAGGGCTTTGCAGAGCTTGCGCGTGATCGTCCGGATGTCTTCGAGGACGGTCTCCGAAAGCGTCTGCGTCGGCAGGACGCATGCCGCGTCACCCGAGTGGATGCCGGCCTCCTCGATGTGTTCCTGGATGCCTCCGATGAAGATGTCCCGGCCGTCGGCGACGACGTCCACGTCGATTTCGGTGGCGTGGGCCAAATATCGGTCGACGAGGACGGGATGGTCTTTTGAGACGCGCACGGCGGTCTCCATGAACCGTTCGAGGTCTTCCTCGGTGTAGACGATCTCCATGCCGCGGCCGCCTAGCACATACGACGGCCGGACGAGCACGGGATAGCCGATGCGCGCGGCAAGCCCCCGCACTTCGTCAAAACTGTAGCCCGACGCGGCGTCGGCTTGGCGAATCCCGAGGCGGTGCATCAAGGCGGCGAACTTTCGCCGGTCCTCCGCGAGGTCGATCGATGCGGGCGGCGTGCCAAGGATCCGTGTCCGAGAGCGACGTCGGCGCAGCGCGTTGGCGAGCGGCAGCGCGAGGTTAATCGACGTCTGCCCGCCAAATTGCAGGATCACCCCATCGGGTTTCTCCTCCTCGATGATGTTCAGGACGTCTTCTAGCAGGAGAGGCTCGAAGTACAGGCGCGTGGAGATGTCGAAGTCGGTGGAGACCGTCTCGGGGTTGTTGTTCGCGATGATCGCGGCGACGCCCTCGTCCCGCAACGCGAGGATGCCTTGGACGCAGCAATAGTCGAATTCGACCCCTTGGCCGATCCGCACGGGTCCGCTGCCGACGATCAGGACTTTGCGTCCTGTCAGCGGCGGTGTCTCGCCGGTCGCCTCGTACGTCGAATAGAAGTAGGGCGTCCGTGCCTCGAATTCGCCGCCGCACGTATCCACCATCTTGTACGCCACCCGCGGTCGGTTCCGGCGGATCACCTCTTCCGACGTCCGAGTGAGCGCGGCGAGCGACTCATCCGCGAACCCGAAGCGCTTCGCCTCCGCCAGGAGGACCCGGGACCGCCGGGACCCTCGAAGACGTGACTCGAGGCGCACGAGATGCCGGATTTTCTCAATGAAAAACAAGTCCCAAGCCGTGAGCGCCGCGATCTTCTCGGGCGCGAACCCTCGGCGCAGCGCCTCGGCAATTGAGAAGAGCCGTTCGGCGGTAGGCTCCCGCAGCTCTTGGACGATCTCGTCATCGGTCGCGGGACCCGAGTCCAGGCCGACCCGATCAATCTCGAGGGACCGCACGGCCTTCAGGAGAGACTCCTCGAACGTCCGGCCGATCGCCATGACCTCCCCCGTGCTCTTCATCGACGTGCCGATCCTCCGGTCCACGGTCGGGAACTTGTCGAACGGCCACCGCGGAATCTTCGTGACGACGTAATCGAGCGTGGGCTCGAAGGAAGCGAGCGTTTTCCCGGTGACCGGATTCGGGATCTCGTCGAGGCGGAGCCCAATCGCGATCTTTGCGGCGATGCGCGCAATCGGATATCCGGTCGCTTTCGACGCCAGCGCGGACGAACGGGAGACACGCGGGTTCACTTCGATGACGCGATACTCCCCCGTCCTCGGATGGACCGCGAACTGGATGTTGCATCCGCCCTCGACGCCGAGCGCGCGGATGATTCGGAGTGCGGCGGACCGCAATGTCTGGTGGTCCGTGTCGCTCAACGTCTGGGCCGGAGCGACGACGATCGATTCGCCGGTGTGGATCCCCATCGGATCCAGATTCTCCATGTTGCAGATCGTGATGCAATTGTCCGAGGCATCGCGCATCACCTCGTACTCGAACTCTTTCCAGCCGAGGACCGATTCCTCGACGAGCACTTGCTTGATTCGAGAGTAGGCGAGGCCGAAGCCCACGATTCGTTCGAGGTCTCCTGGGGAGTGGGCCACGCCGCTTCCCGCCCCTCCCAAGGTGTACGCCGCGCGGACGATCACCGGATACCCGATCTCCTCCACGAACCCTCGGGCCGCCTCGACGTCGGAGGCCGCACGGCTCCGGGGAATGGGCTCGCCGATCGAGCGCATGAGGGATGCGAATCGCTCTCGGTTCTCGCCCGCCGTGATCGCCTCGAGCTTCGTCCCGAGCAGCTCCACGCCGTGCCGTTGGAGAATGCCCGCATCGGCGAGCTCGCTGCACAAGTTCAGCGCGGTCTGGCCGCCCATCCCGCTCAAGATCCCCTGCGGTCGCTCTTTCGCGATCACCTTCTCGAGGAACTCGATCGTGAGAGGTTCGACGTAGACGGCGTCCGCCGTTTCTGGGTCCGTCTGGATCGTCGCGGGGTTGCTGTTCACCAGGACGACCCGCACGCCTTCTTCCCGGAGGGATCGGCAGGCCTGCGTCCCGGCGTAATCGAATTCGGCGGCTTGCCCGATGACGATTGGTCCAGAGCCAACGACCATCGCGGTGTTAACGTCCCTGCGCTTGGGCATCGGCCCGACCCCCTCCGCCCGTGCCTACGCCCCCTTGAGCTCCGCCACGAAGTCTCGGAAGATGTACTCGTTGTCCCACGGCCCCGGCCGGGCCTCGGGATGGTACTGCACGGAGAAGATCGGGAGTTCCCGGTGGGCCATGCCTTCGACCGTGCCGTCGTTGAGGTTCCGGTGCGTCACCTCGAATTCCGAGGCCGGGAGGGAGTCGGCATCGACCGCGAAGCCGTGATTCTGCGACGTAATGCGGACGCGCCCGCTGCGGAGATCCTTGACCGGCTGGTTCCCGCCCCGATGCCCGAACTTCAGCTTGTACGTCTTCCCGCCGAAGGCGAGGGCCAGCAGCTGGTGGCCGAGACAGATCCCAAGGAGGGGAATGCGACCCACGAGTTCTTTCGTGACTTTCACGGCGGTCGCCCGTACTGCCGGATGGGCGGGATCACCCGGACCGTTTGACAGAATCACGCCGTCCGGCTTGAGCGCCAGGATTTCGTCCGAGGTCGCGTCGTAGGGTACGCGAACCACGTCCGCGTACCTTTGGGCTTCGCGGAGGATGTTCCGCTTGACGCCGCAGTCCACCACGACGATGGTCCGTTTTCCGGGGCCGGGATAACGCTCGAGCCGGCGACAGCTGACCTCGGCGACGAGGTTTCGCGTTTCCGGGTGGGGAGACTTGCGAACCTCCCGGGCGACGGCGTCGACATCCTCGCCTGCGCGGACGAGGGCGGCTTTCATGGTCCCTTTCGAACGAATCTTGATCGTGAGAGCCCGGGTGTCCGCGCCCTCGAGGGCGGGAGTCTCGTGATTTCTCAGGAAGTCGGAGAGGCCGAGGGAACTCCGAGGATGGCTCGGTGCCGCGCACGCCTCCCGGACAACGAAACCGGTCGGCTGAATCGTATCGGACTCCATCGTCTCCGGGTCGACGCCATAGTTGCCGATCAACGGATACGTCATCATCAGGATCTGGCCGCGATACGAGGGATCGGTGAGGGCTTCGGTATAGCCCGTCATGTTCGTGTTGAACACGAGTTCACCGAAAACCCGCCGACGCGCCCCGAAAAACGCTCCCCGGACGGCCGTTCCGTCCTCGAGGATAAGGGAGCCATCCATCCGCTAGACCCTCACCCCATTTTCGATTCGGCTTATGAGGGTTTCTCTCTCAGGAGGATTCGACGCGCGACGGGGTCGGAACCGGCGCTCCCGAAAGGTCAAGATCGTTCAGGCGCGCGACCATTTTGTCCCAATGGGTCCCCTGCCAATACACGCGACCGCAAGAAGGGCAACGCCAAAATGCGTGGTGTCGAGAGAGAACCCCTTCGGGGACGAGATGCTTCACATCTTCAAGAGGTGCGTGGACTAACACCTCATTGCAGAGAGAACAGCGGGAGAGCGGATCGACGAGACGCAGTGGGATGACCGCCGCGACCTCGCGAATCTGTTGTTCCAAGTTGTCGGAGCGAATCTGGATTGCGCCGGAGACCCGAGCGGCAAGTTCCTTGTCCCGCGTCAGCAGGATTCGGCCCTCCGTGCGGGCGCGCTCGATGAGGGTGCGATCCGGCCCGGGCTCCGGATATGCCGTGTCGTAGCCCAAGAACCGCAACCAGCGGGCGAGGCTGCCGAGCATGTGATCGCACAACAGCTTCATGGCCAAGGCCTCGAGAGGGCGTCTACCACTGCGCGAATGGCATTCCGCTTCGCCCTCCGAAATGCGGGATTCAAGAACCCTGGATTCCACCCTTCGCCGGCCAGCTCATCGGAGACGACCATGAGGCTCGCGGCACGGAGCCCCCGATATCGGGCCACCGCGTACACCGCGGCGGCTTCCATCTCCACGGCAATGATGCCCTGTTTTGCGAGGGCGGCGGCCTCAGTCCGTGACTCCCGATATGGCGCATCGGTCGTCCAAACGCCTCCTTCCCGGCACGGAATCGCTCGGGCCCTGCACGCCGCTCGAATCGCCGCGAGAAGCGCTGGGTTCGGGCGCGGCCGACGCGGGGCACCATAATGGCGTGATGTTCCGTCATCCGGATACGCGAACGTAGGGACCACAACGCTCCCGATCGGCAAGTCCGGTAGCAGAGAACCGCATGCTCCGAACGTGATGTAGTCTCGCACTCCCCGCGCAGCCATCTCCTCGGCAACGAGTGCCGCCGCTGGCCCACCGATATGAGAACGTCCCACGAATACCCGGTTTCGCCCTGCGTGTCCGGAACACTGAGACGGACTCCACGAAGCGCGTTTCCCGCGAATCGCTCGGCGGAACGTCTCGAAATCCTCGCTCCCAAAGACGATTACCCCGCGGCGAGGGAGGCGTATCTCGGCGGGATCCAGCCTCAGGCTTTCCTTGAGGTAGCGGATAAATGAGTCGGGCGTCACGATGTCGTCCGGAGGTTTCACTTCCCCACCGCATACTCGAGGAGCATACCGTCGCCGAGGCGCTCCATCCTGTCCAGGCGCAGCCGGGGCGCCTCCTCGAGCGAGAGCGCTCCCTGCCCGCCGGCCAACGTCGGCGCGGATTGCCCGCCAAGTACGAGACTCCGGACGAACACCTTCAGTTCGTCCGCGAGGCCGTGATGCAAGAACGACCAGATGACCGTGCTCCCGCCTTCGACGAGGACGGTTCGCACGTCGCGTGCCGCGAGCCGTTCGAGGAGGAGCCGAAGATCCACGTCGTCCTTTCCGCACCGCAAGACCTCAACCCGCGGAAACTCGCGCAGACACTCTTCCGATGTCACGATCAGGGTGGGTGCGCTCCCATCGAGGACGTGAGCGGCTTCCGGCGTCTTGCCATCGGAATCGAGCACAATTCTCAAGGGATTCCGACCTTTCGCATACTCCGACTTCACCGTGAGTTTCGGATCGTCCATCAGGACCGTGCCGACCCCGACGAGAATCGCATCGACCGCGGCCCGCAGCCTGTGAACTCGACGAAGGTCCTCCTCATTGCTCAACCGGACGGCCTTTCCATCCGGGAAGGCGATCTTCCCGTCCACGCTCATCGCGGCGTTGATGATCACGCGCGGTCGCACGTCCATCCGATGAACCGGTCAGATAACAACTTTGCGGGTTCGGGTGAAGTTCATTTACCCTGCTGACGTGCGAGGGCCGGCGAGTGCATGAAGGCCCATCTGGACCACGTCGAAGTGATGCGTTTCCGGGCGAAGTCCGAGGAGGGACACGAAATCCTGTTCGACGCCGGCGACAAGGAGACCCGTCAGGGCCCGAGTCCAATGCAGGGCGCCCTCCTCGCGACGATGGCGTGCACGGCGGCCGATGTCGTGTCGATCCTCCGCAAGGAGCGCGTCCCCTTCTCGTCGCTCGAGATCAATGCGGACGCGGAACGGGTGAAGGAGCACCCGGAGGTCTTCACGAAGATTCATCTCCACTACAAGGTCCGCGGGATGGACCTCAAGGATTCCGCGGTCAAGAGGGCTATCGACCTGTCGTCGGAGAAGTATTGCTCCGTCGGAATCATGCTCCGCCGAGGGGGCGTGGAGTTTGTCAACACGCACGAAATTCTCCCGATGGAGTGATGTGTTCTCAGGGCACGCACTCGTGCCGGGTATGTTTAAGTAACCTGTCCGAGATGGACCGCGGCGCATGGAAGGAATCCAGATTTACGAGCTGAAACGAATGGACCTTCGCGGGGCGACCGTGATCGATGGATTCCCAAGCGTGGGTCTGGTTAGCTCCATCGTGGCCAATTACCTGATCAACGCGCTGAACCTGACGCAGATCGGGATCATGGACTCCATCTACTTCCCGACCGTCGCACTGGTCCGGGACGGCCAGCCGATGAACCCGGTGCGGATCTACGCCGGTCCGAAGGTGGACGATCGCGACCAGATCGTCGTCTTCATCTCCGAGTTTCAGCCGCCTCCGAACTTGATCAAGGCGATTGCAGCTACGGTCCTCGATTGGGCTCAAGACGCCCGCTGCAACCTCCTCGTGTGTCCGGAAGGCTTGATCGTGGACGCCCGCGAAGACGACGGGGAGCGCCAGGTCGAAGTCTACGGGATCGGTTCGACAGACAAGGCGATGGACATGATCCGCAAGAACGACATCACCGTCTTCGAGGAAGGCGTGATCACGGGCGTCGCGGGCGTCCTCCTGAACGAGGGGCGCAAGCGGGACTTCGATGTGATCACCCTCCTGAGCGAAGCCCACCCTGATTACCCGGACGCGAGAGCCGCGGCGCGCGCCATCGAGATCATCGACAAGCTGCTCCTTCACACGGAACTTGACGCCCGGCCGCTCTACGAGGAGGCCGAGCGAATCGAGATGCAGCTCAAGTCGATTCACCACCAGACCGAGGCGGCGAAGAAGCCGACCGAACCCGCGCGGCCGAGCATGTACGGCTAGCCCGCCCTCGCCTCAACTTCGACTCGATAACACGTGCCCTGCGGTTCGATCGTGACTTTCCGGTTCAAGAACCGTTCAAGCAACCAAGCCATCGTCCTCAGGTGGCCGCTGGCCTCGCGCACGCGGAACGCGGATGCTTCGGAGGCCTGCCCAAGGTAGATGAGGAGTTGGTCCGAGGCGTGGATGTCAACGGAAGACCCCGCGGCCAGTTCCGCGATCAGACCGGATGCGGCGTGTTCTCCGACCCGTTCGGCCGGCTTCCCGCGGGCCGCGAGGGAATCGGCCCCGAGGATGCTCCCCCCCGTCTCCGCCCACAAGACGAGGGCGCCTCCCTGTCCCACGGCCTCGGCCCCCGCGTACACGCGCTCCTCGATCTTCACGTCCCCGCGGCCGTGGAGGCGACGGATCGCGGCGTGTTTCATCCGCTTCGGGATGTCCTCGGGCAGATTCGAAACGTGAGCAATGCCGCGAATCGCCCGGAGTCCGCCGGGTTCCTCCGTCTGATAGGGCCGCCAGGCGGTCGTGGGGGACACGGTGACCTCGACGACGCCTCCGCCCCGCGGGTAGTACCCGCGTCGCAGGAGCATCAGGTCGACCCGGGCACCGCATCGCCGAAGGAGCGGGAGGAAAATCCGGGCGACATAGTCCCACGGCGGAGACCAAGGCACGTCGGTCCCTCCAGTCAACCGGAGTCTCACCGTAGAGGGGGCGGCAAGCGCGACGGGGAGACAAGCCTGGAGGACGAGGGTAACACTTCCTGCGGTCCCAACATCGATCGCGTGGGAGCCTGCCTTCAGAGCCCCCGGTCGAAAGACGATCGCGTGCGAGCCGACATCGAGCCCATCAACTTCCGCGGCGGAGAGGGCGGCGACCGCCCGAATCGCAGCGACGTGCTGGGCGGCCAAACCAGGGCTCTGCCGGCCTGCCCGGATGTTCTCGATTCGGCAGTCCTGATGGGTCAGAGCGGCGAGGGCCACGGAAGCCCGGACGATCTGGCCGCCTCCCTCCCCGTGTGCCCCGTCGACCAGGATCACCGCTCGTGGCGCCTCCTCAGCCACTTCTCGAACTCCACGGCGAAGAAGACGCTGCTCCCGATTAGCGTGACCCAGAGGAGTTCCTCCGGAGGCAAGGGCACCGTCCTGAACGCGGCTTGGAGAAACGGTGCGTAGATTACGAGAAGTTGGAGGGCCACCGTGAGGACGACGGCCAGGATGAGATAGCGGTTCCTGAAGATCCCGTCCGTGAAGACGGAATTCCGCTCCACCCGGATGGCCAGGACGTGGAAGACCTGGAACGTCGTGAGCAGGTAGAACACGAGCGTTCGGGCTTCGTCCGCCGGCCGGCCGTCCCGCGTGGCCCAGACGAAGACGGACAAGGAACCGACCATCATGAGCGTCCCGACCCACGCAATGTGCGGGCTGATCCCGCCGCTTAGGATGCCGGCCCGGGGATTCCGGGGCTTGCGCTCCATGAGGCCGCGCTCCTTCGGCTCCGCGGTCAGGGCGAGGGCGGGGAAGCCGTCCGTGATCAGATTGATCCAGAGAATCTGCAACGGCAACAGCGGGAGGGGGAGGAAGAGAACCGAGGCAATGAAGATCGTGAGGACCTCGCCGGAGTTCGTGCTGAGCATGTACCGGACGAACTTCCGGAGATTGTCGTAGATCCCTCGGCCCTCCTCGATCGCGTTCACGATCGACGCGAAGTTGTCGTCCGTGAGGACCATGTCCGCGCTCTCCTTCGCGACATCGGTCCCGGTGATCCCCATCGCGACGCCGAGGTCGGCTCGTTTCAGCGCGGGCGCGTCGTTCACGCCGTCGCCCGTCATCGCGACGACGTGGCCCTTCTTCTTCCACGCATCGACGATCCGCATCTTGTGTTCGGGCGAGACGCGGGCGTAGACTTTGATCTTCTCCACGTCCCGCAGGAGTTCCTCATCGGACCGTTTCTCGAGTTCCTCGCCGGTCAGGGCGAGTTCGCCTTCGCCGAGGATGCCCATCTCCCGAGCGACCGCCATGGCGGTCAGTTTGTGGTCGCCGGTGATCATGACGACCTCGACGCCAGCCTTCTTACACGCCTCGATCGCACGGATCGCGTCGGCGCGGGGCGCGTCCATCATCCCGACGAGGCCGAGGAACGTCAGGTCCCGCTCGAGGGCGTCCTCCTGAAACGCCGGCAGCTCCGCGGGGAATTCCCGGACGGCCATTCCGAGGACCCGGAGGGCCCTCGTCGCCATCTCCTGGTTCTGGTAGAGGTACTGCTTTCGGTCAAAGTCCGTCAGCGGCCGCACCTCGCCATCGACGAGGTGCTTCGTGCAGGCTGCGAGGATCCGCTCGGGCGCGCCTTTCACGAACAACCATTTCGTCCCCATGCCGGCCAAACGCTCGGCTCGCGCGCCCTCCGGGAGGGCGAGGAGCGCAGGAAGGTCGGACCCCGGAACGCGAGCGTGTATCGTGGACATCTTCTTCCGTTCCGACGTGAAGGCGATCTCCGCGACCCTCGGGAATTCGGCTCGGACCGCGGTCGGGTCGAGGCCGGCCCGGATCGCGGCAACGGTCAGTGCTCCTTCGGTCGCATCCCCGTCTACGGTCCAACGTTTCCCTTCCCGCTTCAGAACGGCATCGTTGCAGAGGACGCCGCACAGGAGGGTTTGGCGCAGGCCTTCATGCCGCGCGAGGTCGACCGGCGAGCCCTCGACGAGGACCCGGCCTGCTGGGTCAAACCCTTCTCCTTGGACCTCGTACGTCCTGCCGTCCGCGACGATGGTCCGCACGTTCATTTCGCCTTTCGTCAACGTGCCCGTCTTGTCCGAACAGATGACCGTGGCCGCTCCGAGGGCCTCGACGGCCGGCAATCTGCGGACCAACGCGTTCCTCTTCACCATCCTCTGGAGGCCGAGGGCCAGGCTGATCGTCACGACGGCCGGAAGGCCTTCCGGGATTGCGGCGACCGCGAGGCTGACCGCCGTGAGGAACAGAATCTCCGCTTGACCGATGTCCCGCAGGACGCCAATCGCGAAGACGATCGCCGCGACCCCGAGGACCGCGGCACCAATCTGCCTCCCGAGGCGGTTCAGCTGGCGCTGCAGCGGCGTCTCCTCGTCCGTCTCCTGCTGGACGAGCCCCGCAATCTTGCCGAGCTCGGTGTTCATGCCGGTCGTCACGAGCACGGCCTTGCCCCGTCCGCCCTCGATCGTCGTTCCGGCATACACCATGTTCTTGCGGTCTGCCAAGAAAATCTGCTGCCGAAGGACGTCCGTCGTCTTCGAGACCGCGGTGGACTCGCCGGTCAGGGAGGCTTCGTTCGCGCGGAGCCCGGTCGCCTCAATCAGCCGGCCGTCCGCGGGCACCCGATCGCCCGCGGCGAGGACGACCACATCCCCGGGGACGAGCTCCCGCGTCGGGATGATTACGATCTCGCTGTCGCGCAACGCATGGGCCTTCGGGGCCGAGAGAGCCTTCAGCGCCTGGAGGGACTTCTCCGCGCGATACTCCTGGACGAAGCCCAGGGTCGCGTTCAGGATGACAATCACGCCGATGAGGGTGGCGTCGTAGAGCTCTGCGGCCTCCTCCTTCAACAGGCCGAGGGCAGCGGAGACGATTGCCGCGAAAATCAGGACGACGACGAGGACGTTCGTGAACTGCTCGAGGAAGATGCGCAGCGGGCTGATCCGAGTCGTCTGGATGAGCTCGTTCGGTCCCACGCGGGCCAGTCGCTTCCGGGCCTCCTCGCTCGAAAGGCCCAGTGAGGAGGCGTCAAGCCTCTGGAGGACGGCCTCCGCCGGTAGGGCGTGCCAGTCGTCCACCATTGCGCGTCGAACAATCGCATTCATAATAAAGCTCGTTGTGGACAACCGTCGGAGTGGACCCATCGCGGGAAGCGAGAGGCGTAGCGCGGGTGTGCCTCGAAACCATCGGCCTGCCCAGGCCGCGGGGTGTTCACGAAAACGAATCGTATTGAATGTGAATCGTCTGGGGGACGTCGTACAGGATGACGCTCGGACTCGGGGTGACGGCCGTCCCGTTCACATGCATGGCGGTGGGGTTGCCGAATGACTTCCCCCAAACGCGGAAGAAGTCTCCGACCGAATACAGGCGTGCAGTGTCGGTCTCGACATGAATCCGACCGGTCGCGTCGTGCGTGTGAAGGGGCTCGTGACAGAACGTGCTGATCCCTATCCCTGCAGGAATCGAGACGGACGCCGCGCCGGATGAGATGGACAGGTCTGTGTGCCAGTGATACGCTAGTCCGCCTTCCTGTCGGATGCACGGGAAGGCGGGTGTACCGGACAGCAACGGTGGGAGGTAGACGGCACCTAGACCGCCCAACACGATGACCGCCACGACGGCGATTTGCCACCGGCGAACGCGAATCGGCCGACCTGCTCGTTTCTGCGGAATCCGACCGGGTTCCTCCTTGAGCTCCTCCAGGAGTCCGGGTTTGTCCGGATGCCGCGGATGGATGTCGTTCAGGTGGCGAATGAGGTTCTCGGGCTTCACCGCGACATTGCAGATTGGACAGCGGTCCATCTTCGTCATGGCGACCTCGTACGCGACCGGACAACTGAGAGAGGAGGCGCTCGTATTTAGGAATGCCGCGGACCGGG
>Ga0209899_1000197_pt1 | contig 11613 bp, 11 predicted proteins | sample GWRWS1_0_10_FD_187228 | JGI IMG/M metagenome (GOLD analysis project Ga0209899, IMG submission 187228) | Riverbed sediment microbial communities from areas with vegetation nearby in Columbia River, Washington, USA - GW-RW S1_0_10 (SPAdes)... | ecosystem: Environmental > Aquatic > Freshwater >...
GGACGCGATCCGGACGCACCGGCCTCAGGCGGTCGCCGTGGAGGCAGTGATGTGGGGCCAGAACAAGACCAGCGCGCTATCGGTGGCCAGGGCCACCGGCGTCGTCCTGCTGGTCGCCGCAGAGGCCGGGATCCCCGTCGAGGAGTACGCGCCGCTGGAGGTGAAGATGGCCATCACCGGCATCGGCAACGCCGAGAAGGACCGGGTTCGTGCCGCATTGATCCGGGCGCACCGGGTGGAGGGTGTGCCGGAGCAGTCCGACGCCGCGGACGCGGTGGCCGTGGCTCTCTGCCACCTTCACCAGTCGCGCCTTCGCCGGGCGGCCCACGCCGCGGGGGGCGCCGGGGCCCGATGATCTCCTTCCTTCAGGGAGAGGTCGCCGAGAAGGGCGGGGGCAGCGTCGTGCTCTCGGTGGGAGGCGTGGGCTACGAGGTCCTGATCCCGGCCTCCTCCGCCGGGACGCTCCCTCCCGTGGGCCGGCCCGCCAGGCTGTTCACCCGGATGCAGGTGCGTGAGGACTCCATGGTGCTCTACGGCTTCGCCTCCCACGACGAGCGCGCGCTGTTCGACCTGTTGGTGACGGTGACGGGCGTGGGCCCCAAGCTCGCCCTGTCCTTCCTCTCGGTCCTGTCGCCCGCGGCGCTCCGCCGGGCCGTGGCCGCCGGCGATGTGGCGGCGCTGACGTTGGTGCCCGGTGTGGGCAAGAAGGTCGCCCAGCGGGTCATGTTGGACCTGAAGGACAAGCTGGGTGGCGACGTCGTGGTGGTCGAGGGGCCGCTCGCCGACGTCCGCGAGGCTCTCCTCGCACTGGGGCTCTCGGCCCCGGAGGCGAGCGAGGCCATGGCGGGGATACCGGCAGACGGCGACCGCCCGGTCGACGAGCTCCTTCGGCAGGCCCTCCAGCACATCGGGCGGGGATAGTGGCCGAGGACCGGCTCGTGGAGCCCGAGCTGTCTCCCGACGAGCGGGAGTTCGACGCGGCGCTCCGGCCTCGAACGCTTCGCGAGTTCGTCGGCCAGGAGCGGATCAAGGAGCAGCTCGGGCTGTTGATCGAGGGGGCGGAAGCCAGGTCGGAGACCATCGACCACCTGCTGTTCTCTGGACCACCGGGCCTAGGCAAGACGACCCTCGCCGGGATCGTGGCGAACGAGCTCGGCGTGGGGTTTCGCCCGACGTCGGGGCCGGCGCTCGACCGTCCCGGGGACCTGGCCGCGATCCTCACGAACCTGGAGGAGGGCGACGTCCTGTTCGTGGACGAGATCCACCGCATGCCCCGGCCGGTGGAGGAGGTGCTATATCCAGCGCTCGAGGACTTCAAGCTCGACGTCGTCCTGGGCAAGGGACCGAGCGCCCGCAGCATCCGCCTGGACCTCCCCCGGTTCACGCTGGTCGGCGCGACGACTCGGCCCGGGCGGATCACGCTGCCGCTTCGGGAGCGGTTCGGCTTCTCGCCGCGGCTGGATTATTACTCGCGTGAGGACCTGGCGAGGATCGTCCGCCGCTCCGCCGGCATCCTGCAGGTCGCGTTGGATGGCGAGGGCGCTTCGGAGATCTCCCGGAGGTCCCGGGGCACCCCTCGGGTGGCCAACCGCCTGTTGCGAAGGGTCCGAGACTTCGCGGAGGTCCGCCACGACGGCGCGATCGACGCCGAGGTGGCCCGGCTAGGCCTCGAGCTGTTCGACGTCGGCGAGGAGGGTCTAGACAAACTGGACCTGTCCATCCTGTCCGCCGTGATCGAGAAGTTCGGCGGGGGGCCGGTGGGGCTGTCCACCCTCGCCGCCGCCGTGGGGGAGGAGACCGATACGGTGGAGGATGTGTACGAGCCGTACCTCCTCCAGCTCGGTCTGCTCAAGCGTACGCCCAGGGGTCGGGTGGCCACCGAACGTGCCTACTCGCATCTCGGGGTGCCCGTCCGCGAGCCGTTGCCGCTGTCGTAGGAACGCGTCCGGCATGGGCCGCGATAGCCTGTATGCTGCGGGTTCGTCCCGACCACGCGAAGAGGTTCCCCAATGATCCAGATCCTCGCCCAGAGTTCTGGCGAAACGTCATCCTCTGGCGGCTCGCTCCTCAGCCTCCTGTTTCCCCTGGTCCTCCTTGGTGGGGTCTTCTACTTCCTGCTCCTTCGGCCCAACCGCACGCGTCAGCGGCAGCAACAGACCCTCCTCGAGAGCCTGCAGGTCGGCGACGAGGTGATGACCGCGGGCGGGATCTTCGGGACCCTGAAGGACATCGACGAGGAGGACGACATCGTCACGGTGGAGATCGCCCCTGGCACCGACGTGCGCATGCTCCGCCGGGCCATCTCCCAGCGCCTCGTCGAGGAGGCGGAGGGGGAAAGCGGAGGCGACGACGGTACCGAGGACAAAGGCTTCGACGAGGAGGCCGGCAGCCGGCCGTGAAGGGCAGGGCTGACGCCGCTCCGCGGGCGCCGTCGCCCGAACGGGCGTCGGGAGTCGCGGAACCCTCCGAACCCCTGGAGCCCGTCAGCCTGGAGGCCGTCCAGGCCAACCCGGAGCTCTCCGGGTTCATCTCCGCGGCCGACCGGGTCATGGAGGGCCTGGGTTACACGGAGCACGGCTTCCGCCACGCCAACCTGGTCGCGCGGATCAGCTACAACGTCCTCACCCGCGTGGGGTTCGACGAGCACACCGCCAACCTGGCGAGCGTGTCGGGATACCTCCACGACGTGGGCAACATGGTGTCCCGGGAGGTCCACGGGCAGATCGGGGCGGTCCTCGTGTACCAGGCCCTGAAGGACCATGTCGCGGGGACCGATCTGGCCGCCATCGTCGCCGCTGTTGCCAACCACGAGGAGGAGAACGGCTATCAGATCTCGCCGGCGGCCGCGGCGGTCATCCTGGCCGACAAGTCCGACGTGCATCGCAGCCGTGTCAGAAAGTCCGGGCAGATCGAGTTCGACATCCACGACCGGGTCAACTACGCCGCCGAACAGTCATTCTTGCGCGTGGACTCGACCGCTCGCACCATCACCCTCGAGCTCACCATCGACACCGTGATCAGCCAGGTCATGGAATACTTCGAGATCTTCCTCGGCCGGATGCAGATGTGCCGCAAGGCCGCCGAGGTCCTCGACACCAAGTTCAAGCTCACGATCAATGGGGCGGAGCTGGCGTGAGGGGCAGCAGCCGGAACCTGTGGCTCTCCGTCGCGTTCGTCGGCGTCCTGGTGGCCGGCTCCGTCGGCGCGTTCGTGGCCGGCATCCGTCCGGTGCTCGGCCTGGATCTGGAAGGCGGCGTCTCGGTCGTGCTGGCTGCGCCAGATGGGACGCCCAAGGCGGTCATGGAGCGCGCCCTGGAGAACATCCGCAACCGGGTCGACGCCTTCGGCGTGGGTGAGCCGCTCCTGTTCCTGTCGGGCAATACCATCGAGGTCCAACTGCCGGGCCTGGCCCGGGGATCCATCGAGGAACGCGCCAAGGACCAGTACTGCATGGAGGGCGACGGCGGATCGGTCTACCGGTGCTTCGCCACCCAGTCGGAGGCGGCCACCGAGCTCGACGCCACGACGGTGAAGACCGTGCTGAACAGCGTCTGCCTGTCCGGGCTCTCCGAGTTCGACAGCTCGCCCCAGTGCTTCGGCTCGCGGAAGGACGCGAAGTCGGCGATCCAGGGCATCTCGGTAGCAAAGCAGGGCGGGCAGTGGTGCCTGGCCGCGACGGGCCTGGGCACCGACCCCTGCTTCGCTTCCAAGGACCAGGCGAACGCGGCGCTGGCCGCGATCGGCACCACGGTCTCGCAAAGCTACTGCGTGCAGGGGTCCACGGGCGAGACCCTGTCGACGGAGGCGGGCGCGTCGTGCTTCCCGGAGAAGGCCCAGGCCACGGAGGCGCTGTCCGCCATCTCCGTCCAGCACGAGACGCGCGAGTTCTGCGTGATCAGCTCGGCCGGGAAGGGCCTGGGGTGCTTCCTGACCAGGGACGCGGCGCAGGCACAGCTCCAGAAGACCGGGCAGGAGCGCCTCCTCCAGGTGATCGGCACCACCGCCCGACTCGAGCAGCGTGAGGTGCTCCAGATCCTGGCCCCCGGCACATCGGAGTTCGACTCCACGCCGGTCACGTGTGGCAGCGCAACGGAGCAGGCGACCCCCCAGTGCAGCTTCGAGGCGTTGAAGGGCCGCACGGTCGTGTTCATGGGCCAGGAGGGCGACAAGTACCGGCTCGGACCCGTCCTGATCACCGGCGACCTCATCAAGCGGGCCACCGCGGTCTACAGCACCGGTGGCCAGAACGGCGGGGTGCCCGGCTGGCAGATCGACTTCACCACCACTTCCGCAGGGGCGAACACCTTCTCGGACGTCACCACTCGCCTGAAGGGCAAGCAGCTCGCGATCGTCGTGGACAACGTGGTCATCTCGGCCCCGACCGTTCAGGGCGTCATCTCGAGCAACGGCGTCATCACCGGGAGCTTCACCAAGGCCAGGGCCCAGGATCTGGCCACCCAGCTGAACTCCGGCGCCCTCCCGGTCAACCTGAAGAAGGAGCAGGTCGAGACGGTGAGCCCCACGCTCGGCCGCCAGTCGCTCCACCAGGGCTTGGTGGCGGGGGTGGTCGGTCTGATCCTCCTCGCCCTGTACCTGCTGTTCTACTACCGGCTGCTCGGCCTGGTGGCCTGGCTCGGCATGACCATCTGGGCCGTGCTGGCAATGGCGCTCGTGTCGATCGCCGGTCGCACGTTCGGCTACGCGCTGACCCTTGCGGGGGTGGCCGGCCTGGTCATCTCGCTCGGCGTCACTGCGGACTCCTACATCGTGTTCTTCGAGCGATTGAAGGACGAGGTGCGACACGGCAAGTCGCCCAGGGCTGCGGTGCAGCCCGCGTTCAAGCGGGCGTACCGCACCATCGTTGCGGCCGACATCGTCACGGCCCTGGCCGCGATCATCCTGTACGTCACCGCGATCAGCTCGGTGCGCGGATTCGCCCTGACCCTCGGCGTGGCGACCTTGCTCGACCTGTTCGTCGTGTACTTCTTCAAGCGGCCGACGGTCTTCCTGATCGCCCGGAACGAACGCCTGGTGAACCTGCATGGCTTCGGGCTGACGAGCGGCGTGGCCGCGGAGCCCCTCCGGGGCGAGCCGGTGCCGGTGGCTGGAGGGTCGAAATGAACCCCGGACACGCCGTCGCCACCTTCCGGGGGCACCGGGAGCCGCATTTCCGGATCATCGAGCACCGCAGGTGGTGGTTCCTGCTCTCCGGCGCCGTGATCGCGTTGTCCATCGTGGGCCTCGCCGTTCGTCACCTCAACCTGTCGATCGACTTCGAGGGGGGCTCGCAGCTCACGTACGCCAACAACACGGGCGTCTCGGCCGAGGAGGTGCAGGCGATCCTTCAGCGCCCCCCATGGAGCCTCTCGGGCACCGAGGTTCAGATCGTCGGGGGCAACCAGCTCTCGGTTCGGACCACCAGCCTCACCGAGCTCTCCGACGTCGAACGGACAGATTTGATCGACGGGCTAGCCGAGCAGGCCGGGGTGAGTCCCTCCGACATCAGCCGGACGGACGTCGGGCCGACGTGGGGGGCCGAGATCTCCCGCAAGGCCCTCGAGGGCCTGATCGTGGTGCTGGTCGCCATCACCATCTACATCGCCCTGCGGTTCGAGTGGAAGATGGCGGTGGGAGCGCAGGTGGCCATGGTCCACGACGTCCTGATCACCGGTGGGGTCTACGCGCTGACCGGCCGTGAGGTGACGCCGGCCACCGTGATCGCCATCCTGACGATCCTGGGGTACTCCCTGTACGACACGGTCGTGATCTACGACAAGATTGGGGAGAACACCGAGTCGCCCGCCTTACTGGCCAAGGACACCTACGGCGGCGTGGTGAACATGTCCCTGAACCAGGTGTTCATGCGTTCGGTGAACACCTCGCTCGTCGTGCTGTTCCCCATCGCGTCACTGCTGTTGTTCGGTGGAACCACCCTGAAGGACTTCGCCTTCGCCATGATGATCGGCGTCATTTCGGGCGCGTACTCCTCGATCTTCGTCGCGGCGCCCATCCTGTCGTTCCTCAAGGAGCGGGAACCGAAGTACGCGCAGCTACGCACCCGAGCCACGGCTCGGGACGCCGCTGGGCGTCCGCTCAGGCCCGTCCCGAGCGAGCCGGCCATGGCCTCGCCCGGCGGGGACGGCCAGCCCGTGCCGTCCGCTGTGGGTGCCCGCTCGGCCGGCGGGAGCAGTGCCCGAAGCGTCCAGGGGGCGGGACGGCCCCGTCCCAGGCCGAAGAAGAAGCGCAAGCGGAGGTAACACGTGGACGTCGAGCGGCTCAAGGCGCTCGTCAGGGACGTGCCGGACTTCCCCCAGCCGGGCATCGTGTTCAAGGACATCACCCCGCTCCTGGCCGACGAGATCGCCTTCTCCTCGGTCATCGACCTCATCGTGGTCCATTTCGGCCGGGGGAGCGTGGACAAGGTGGTGGGGATCGAGGCCCGTGGGTTCATTCTGGCCTCCCCGGTGGCGTATCACTTCGGAGCGGGGTTCGTTCCCGTGCGGAAGAAGGACAAGCTGCCCTGGGAGACCGAGTCTGAGGAGTACGAGCTCGAATACGGGACCGCCACGCTTGAGATCCACCGTGACGGCGTGGCCCCGGGCGAGCGGGTCCTGATCGTCGACGACGTCCTCGCGACCGGCGGCACGGCCCGGGCCACCGCACGCCTGGTGGAGCGGATCGGCGGCAAGGTCGTGGGGATCGCCTTCCTGATCGAGCTGGGGTTCCTGAATGGCCGACGGCAGCTCGACGGCTACGATCTGTTCACGATGATCAGCTACTGAGTCATCCCCCGCGGCTACACTGGCATGCCGGGAGGACCGCCGTGGACAGCCGGGAGCAGGCCAGGACCGAACGCCGGGGAGGTCTGCTCTCTCGCCTACGACCGGGGGCGGAGGAAGGGCAGGCCCCCGACGGCCTGGAGCCGGTGCTCCGAACCCTTCGCTCCTACAACGCCAAGGCCGACACCAAGGAGATCGAGCGGGCCTACCGGTTCGCCGAGGCCCACCACGCGGGCCAGAAGCGACTGTCCGGCGAGGACTTCATCGAACACCCGCTCTCGGTATCCCAGATCTTGGCCGACCTCGGGCTCGACACCACCACGCTGACCGCCGCGCTCCTGCACGACGTGGTGGAGGACACCGACGTCACGCTGGAGGAGCTGGAGGCGGACTTCGGTCAGGACGTGGGCAGGATCGTGGACGGCCTGACCAAGCTGCAGGCCATCGCGTTCAAGTCGCGCCAGCAGGAGCAGGCCGAAAACGTCCGCAAGATGATCGTTGCCATGGCCGGCGACATCAGGGTCCTGCTGATCAAGCTGGCCGACCGGCTGCACAACATGCGAACGCTCTCCGCCCTCTCGCCCACCAAGCAGCGAGAGAATGCCATCGAGACCCTGGATATCTATGCACCGCTCGCCCACCGCCTGGGCGTGCAGCAGATGAAGTGGGAGCTCGAGGACCTCTCGTTCAAGACGCTGTATCCGGGCCCCTACCGGGAGATCGCCAGCCTGGTGGAGCGGCGGCGCGACGACCGACAGCGGTACGTGGAGACCGTCCTGTCCGCGGCCCGGGCCAGGCTCAAGGATGCGGGGGTGAAGGCCGAGGTCGAGGGCCGGCCCAAGCACCTGTACTCCATCTACGAGAAGATGGTGTTGGGCGGCAAGGAGTTCAACGAGATCTACGACCTCGCCGGGATCCGCGTCCTGGTGGGCAATCTGCGCGACTGCTACGGGGCGCTCGGCGCCATCCACTCGCTGTGGAAGCCGGTGCCCGGCAGGTTCAAGGACTACATCGCGATGCCCAAGTCGAACATGTACCAGTCCCTCCACACCACGGTGGTCGGGCCCCAGGGCCGGCCCATCGAGATCCAGATCCGGACCCATGAGATGCATCGCACCGCGGAGTTCGGGATCGCCGCGCACTGGCGGTACAAGGAAGGGCGCGACGGCAAGCGAGCCAAGGAGGCCGCCGACCTCGCGTGGCTGGGTCACATGATGGAGTGGCTGAAGGACATGGCCGATCCCCGGGAGTTCATGGAGGGCCTGAAGATAGACCTGTACCGGGGACAGGTCTTCGTGTTCACCCCCAAAGGCGACGTGGTCAACCTGCCGGCCGGCGCGACGCCGGTGGACTTCGCCTACTCGATCCACACCGAGGTCGGTCACCGCACGATCGGCGGCAAGATCAACGGCAAGCTGGTCCCGCTCGACTACGAGCTGCGGACGGGCGACACCGTGGACATCCTGACGTCGAAGGCCGCGGGCGAGGGCCCCTCCCAGGACTGGCTGAAGTTCGTGGTCACGCCCAGGGCCCGCAGCAAGATCCGCCAATGGTTCTCCCGGGAGCGGCGGGAGGACGCGATGGAGGAGGGGCGCGAACACCTGCATCGGCTGATGCGCAAGCAGAACGTCCCGTTCAAGCGCCTGGCCACCGAGGAGGCCCTGGAGCAGTTGGCGGGGGAGATGAAGTTCCCCGGCCTCGAGTCGCTATACGTGGCCATGGGTGAGGGCCACGTCTCGCCCCAGTCGGTCGTGGCCCGGTTGATGCGCGCCGTCGCCGGAACGACCGAGGAGGACGCGACCGAGGTCCCCCTGGCCCGGCCGGTCAGGGTGGGGGGGGCCGACGTCAGCTCCGGCGTCGTCGTGCCGGGTTCCGCCGATGTGTGGGTGCGCCTGGCCCGGTGCTGCACGCCGGTCCCCGGCGACGAGATCCTGGGGTTCGTCACCCGGGGCCAGGGCGTCTCGGTCCACCGGACCGACTGCCCCAACGCCAAGGGGCTGGCCCGCGAACCCGAGCGCCTGATCGAGGTGTCATGGCGCACCGGCCGCCCGACGTCGTTCGTGGTGACGATCCAGGTCGATGCCCTGGACCGCACCCGCCTCCTGTCGGACGTGGCCACCGCCCTGTCGGACCATCACGTCAACATCATCTCGGCGGCGTCGACCGTGAGCCGGGATCGGATCACGACCCTCCGGTTCACGTTCGAGCTCGCCGACATCACGCATCTCACCCAGATCCTGTCGGCCGTGAAGAAGGTCGAGAACGTCTACGAGGCCTACCGCGTCGTTCCGCGGTAGCTGCGGATGCGGATCGTCCTCCAGCGGGTGTCGAAAGCCGCCGTGCGCGTGCGGGGGGAGACGGTAGCAGAGATCGGGGCGGGCCTCCTCCTTCTGGTCGGGGTCGGCGGGGACGACGCGTTCGGCCAGTACGACCGGCTGGCGGAGAAGGTCTTCCACCTTAGGGTGTTCGAGGACGAGCACGGCAAGATGAACCGTTCGCTGTCAGACGTGGGCGGCGAGATCCTGATCGTTCCGCAGTTCACGCTGTACGGCGACGTCCGCAGGGGCCGGCGGCCCTCGTGGGACGGGGCCGCCCCGCCCGAGATCGCCGAGGACCGGGTCAAGGCGTTCGCGAAGGCCCTGGAGGCCCGGGGCGCGACGGTTCGGCGCGGAGCGTTCCGGGAGCACATGCAGGTCGAGCTCGTGAACGACGGGCCGGTCACCCTCTGGATCGATTCCGCCGGCTGAGGCTCCGAGAGCCGTACCGCGGAGCGTGTCCGGGCCGAGGAGTAGGCTCCTCTCGTGAAGGGCGACCGGGTGGAGATCGTCGTCGACTCGGGCTCGGGCGTGCTGACCTACGAGATCGAGGCGACGAAGGCGGGGCGCCGCGTCGAGGTCGCCACGTCGCGCGGCGTGATCGAGGTCTCCGAGGTCACGAGGAACGGGGAGCCGGTCCGGAGCGGGCGGTTCATGGCCGATCGGGTGGTCGCCCTGGTGGAGCACCCCGCGCCGCCGCCATCGGTCCGGATCCGACGGGTGCTCAAGGGCCAGACCCAGCTCTGATCGTGTTCGGCCGCGGGCCGGCGTCGACGCGGCGCTCGATAGACTTCCCCTCGATGTACCTGGACGTCTTCTCCGACAACTCGTTCGAGACCAACTGCTGGCTGCTCGGCGCCGACGGGACCGATGAGGTGGTGGTGGTCGACCCTGGGTTCTCGCCCGAACGCGTCCGGGCGATGCTGGATGCCGAGGACAGGCGGCCGGTCGCCGCGCTCGCCACGCACGGTCACTTCGACCACATCGGGTCGGCGGCGGTCTTCTGCGGCGACGACCTGCCCTTCTACATCCACGAGGCGGACGTCGCCGCGCTGACCGATCCGCAGGGGTGGGGAGCGGGGTCGCAGACTCCGCCCGTCCCCGTGAAGGACGTTCGAACGGTCGTCGACGGGGACGTGCTCACGTTCGCCGGGTTCGCGATCGAGGTCGTGCACACCCCCGGCCACACCCCGGGCAGCGTATGCCTGTCCACCGACGCCCTCCTGCTCTCGGGCGACCTCGTGTTCGCGGGCGCGATCGGCCGGAGCGACTTCCCCAACTCGTCGCCGACCGAGATGGAGCGGTCGCTCGACCGCTTCCTCGAGCTGCCCGACCCGATCGACGTCCTCCCCGGCCACGGTCCGAGGACCACCGTCGGGCGTGAACGCGAGCGCAACCCCTTCCTCCAGGGGCGCTGAGTGGAGTTCCAACCGCCACGCGGGACCGACGACCTGCTGCCGCCGGTCTCGGACGCGATGCTGGGACTGTACGAGGCCGCCCACCGGACCGCTCGACTGTACGGCTTCCGTTACGTCGAGACGCCGACCTTCGAGGACACCGAGCTGTTCGCGCGCACCTCGGGCGAGACCTCCGACGTGGTCACGAAGGAGATGTTCACGTTCGAGGACAAGGGGGGGCGATCGCTCACGCTGCGTCCCGAGCAGACGGCCGGCATCGTCCGCGCGTACCTGTCGCACGCGCACGACCTGTCGACGCCGTTCAAGGGCTACCACGTGTCGCCGCAGTTCCGCCACGGACGGCCACAGGCCGGGCGGCTGCGCGAGTTCCGGCAGTTCGGGGTCGAGACGATCGGGTCCGCCGCCCCGAAGGCCGACGTCGAGATCGTCGCGCTCGGCGACCGGTTCCTCCGCGCCCGCGGCCTCGAGCGGATCGAGCTGCGCATCAACTCGATCGGCGATGCGGAGTGCCGGCCGGCCTACCGCGAGAAGTTGATCGTGTACCTCGAACCGCACCAGGCGGAGCTCGACGAGGACTGTCGGACGCGGCTCCGAACCAATCCGCTCCGTGTGTTCGACTGCAAGGTCGACGGGCAGACGCCGCTCGTGCTGGGGGCGCCGCTGATCTCCGACAACCTGTGCCAGGCCTGCGCCGAGCATTTCGCGGCGGTCCGCAACGGGCTGGACGCCGCGGGGATCGAGTTCGTCCACGATCCGCGGCTCGTCCGCGGGCTCGACTACTACACGCGGACGACGTTCGAGATCGTCTCCACCTCGCTCTCGCGGGCGCAGGGGTCCGTGTGCGGCGGTGGGCGGTACGACGGGCTCGCCGAGGTGCTGGGCGGGCCTCCCACGCCGGGGGTGGGGTTCGCGCTCGGTCTGGACCGGCTACTCCTCGCCCTGCGCGAGGGGGGAGCGGCGCTCCCCGGCCAGGCCGGGCTCGCGTGCTTCGTGGTCTCGATCGGTCCGGAGGCGACGGACGTCGGGGAGCGGCTCGTCGACGAGCTCCGGAACGCGGGCATCCCAGCCGCGACGACGTTCGAGGACCGATCCCTGAAGGCG
>Ga0209899_1000198_pt1 | contig 11531 bp, 11 predicted proteins | sample GWRWS1_0_10_FD_187228 | JGI IMG/M metagenome (GOLD analysis project Ga0209899, IMG submission 187228) | Riverbed sediment microbial communities from areas with vegetation nearby in Columbia River, Washington, USA - GW-RW S1_0_10 (SPAdes)... | ecosystem: Environmental > Aquatic > Freshwater >...
CGGCACGCCGGCGTCCATCAGCGCGAGCGTCGAGGCGCAGACCGAGGCCATCGACGTCGAGCCGTTGGATTCCAGGACTTCGGAGACGAGGCGAATGGTGTATGGGAAGACGCTCTCGTCGGGGAGCACCGCCTCCAGGGCCCGCTCGGCAAGCAGCCCGTGCCCGATTTCTCTCCGGCCGGGCGAGCGCAGCGGCCGCACCTCACCCACGCTGAACGGCGGGAACGAATAGTGATGCATGAAGCGCTTGCGCGTCCGCTTCGTCAGATCGTCGATGATCTGCTCGTCCTCCCCCGTGCCGAGCGTGGCGACTGAGAGGACCTGCGTCTGCCCGCGCTGGAACAAGCCGGACCCGTGGGTGCGCGGCAGCAGTCCGACGGCGGCACGCAGGGGCCGGATGTCCCGCAGGCCGCGCCCGTCCACGCGCCGTGACTCCTCGAGCGTCCGGCGCCGGACTTCGTCCTTGATCAGGACGGCGACCGCTTCTTCGATCTCTTGCGCGCGGTCGGGATGGGACTGGGCGAACGCGGGGGCGACACGGAGTGTGACCTGGTGCAGGGCGTCCTCACGCATCAACTTTTCCGGGTGCGCCAACGCCTCGCTGACAAGCGGCAGCGCCTGCTGCCGGACCGCGGCCACCAGCTCCTGGTCAACCTGCGCCGGGGGGACCTCGGTCTTCGGCTTAGCGGCAGTGCCCGCCAGTTCGCGCTGCGTGCGGATGATCCGGCGGATCTCTTCGTGCGCGCGGTCGAGCGCCTCAAGGACGCGCTCCTCCGCGATCTCCTTCGCGCCGGCCTCGACCATGACGATCGCGTCGTCGCTCGCGGCAACCACCAGGTCCAGCTGGCCCCCGGCGTCGAGCTGCGTCTGCGTGGGGTTGGTGACGAGCTCGCCGTCGATGAGCGCGACACGCACGGCCGCGATGGGGCCGCTGAAGGGAATGTTGGAGATGGTCAGCGCAGCGGACGCTCCGTTGATGGCCAGAATCGCTGGATCGTTTTCCTGATCCGCGGACAGCACCGTGGCGATGACCTGCACGTCGTTGCGGAACCCTTTCGGGAACAGCGGGCGGATGGGTCGGTCCATCAGCCGCGCGGAATGGATCGCACGCTCACCCGGACGCCCTTCTCGTTTGAAGAACCCCCCGGGGATCTTCCCGGCGGCGTACATCTTCTCTTCGAAATCACAGGTCAGGGGAAAGAAATCGATCCCTTCGCGAGGCCCTTCCGAGGCGGTGGCGGTAACCAGCACCATCGTGTCGCCGTAGCGCACGACGACGGACCCGCCGGCCTGCCGCGCCAGCCAGCCTGTCTCGAAGGATAACTGCCGCCCGGCCACCTCGACCGCGACCCGCTTGATCTCAGACTCGGTCATAACGCCCTCCTTAGAATGATTGCGCACCTCACGTGCTCATACACGGAAAGGAGCGGGGGGTACCCCGCTCCTGACACACTGTGTCTGGCTGCCCCGCCGCTACCGGCGAAGGCCAAGGTTGTCAACGATCTGGCGGTACCGCTGCAGATCGGAGTCCTGCAAGTACGACAGCAGCCGGCGCCGCTGGCCGACCATCTTCAACAGCCCTCGCCGGGAATGGATGTCCTTCTTGTGAGCCGTCAGATGCTCGGTGAGCTCGTTGATCCGCTCGGTCAGCAGCGCGATCTGCACTTCGGGGGAGCCGGTGTCGGTCTGATGCCTGCGGTGTTGGTCCACGATCTCAGTCTTTTTCACTTTGGGTAACGCCAACCCACTCCACCTCCATCATAGATCAAGGCCGAGCGGCCGTCGGAGGAACGGACCTCCCAGCCGGACTATCAACACATAATGTTAGCACATCTATTCCTCATTTTCCCATTGCGGATTCCAGGCGATCTCCCACAAATGACCATCAGGGTCTTGGAAGTATCCTGAATATCCTCCCCAAAAAGCGGTCGTGCGCGGGATCGGTATGGAATCCCTGGTCCGGTACTTTGCCGTCGCCCTGGCCAAGCGAGGCATCACCGTCAATGCGATCAGCCCAGGGTGGACGGAGGATAGTGTGTTGAACAGTCTGCCTCCGCAGGGTCAGGAACTAATCCGGGGCTGGCACAGGCGAGGTTGGACGCCGATGGGCCGGCCGGGAACCCCGGCTGATGTCGGGAACGTGGCCGCGCTCCTGTGTTCTCAGGACGCCGGGTGGATTACCGGGCAGGTGATCTTCGCAGACGGAGGATCATCTCTAATGAACGTGGAGGTTCCGCCAGAAATACAACTCGGCTAGCTTACTCGGTCCGGACCTAGTTACATCACGTTCGATGATCTAAATGGGCTAGCTCAAACGGCTCCAAATGGTGCCGGCGCCTCCACATGCGCCAGCAGGCGCGCGGTCTCCGACACATCCTCGCGCATCTGGCGGATGAGCGCCGCCTCGGAGGCGAACGCAAGCTCGTCCCGCAGGCGCTGCACGAAATGCAGCTCCAGCGTTTCGCCGTACAGGTCGCCTGAGAACTCCAGCAGGTATGCCTCCACTACCAGCGCGCCCGGGCCGAAGGTCGGTCTCGTGCCGATGCTCACCGCCGCCTGATGCAGGCCCCGTTCCGTGCGGGCCATGGCGGTATAGATGCCGGTGCCTGGGATGAGCTTCTCCTCCGGCAACGACAGATTGGCGGTGGGGAAACCCAGGGTGCGCCCACGTGCGTCGCCCCGTTGCACCGTCCCGCGCAGCGTGTACCAGCGTCCCAGGTAACGGGCGGCTTCCGCGACATCGCCCGCACGCAGAAGCCGCCGGATCAAAGTGCTGCTCACCAGCGCGCCGCCGACGCGCACGGGCGGCACGATGTGCACCCTCACGCCCTCGGCTTCCGCCCAGCCGCGCAGCAGCTGGACGGTCCCGGCGCGGTCGCGTCCAAAGGTGTAGTTGGAGCCGCAGACCACATCACTCATCCGGACGTGGCGCAACAGCAGTTCCATCCACTCCTGCGCGCTGACTTGTCTGAGCTCCGCATCAAACCGGATTACCAGGGCGAGGTCGATTCGGAGCGACGCGATGAGCCTCAGGCGCTCCTCGATTGTCGTGAGCAGGAACGGTTCGGGCGGAGGCGCGATGACGGCGAGGGGATGCGGATCGAAGGTGATGGCCGCGCCCCGGCCCTCCTGCTCACCCGCGATGCGCACCACCTCGGAGAGTAACGCCTGGTGCCCGAGGTGCATGCCGTCGAAAGTGCCGAGTCCGAGCACGACCGGCACTCGTTGCTGCGGAAACGCCTCAATACCGCGGACGACCTCCATTAACTATCCCGCAGCACTTTGAAGGGCTTCAGCACTCCCTGCTCCACTCGGGCGAGCGCGATCAGACCCTGCGTGTCCCGGAGGCGCACGATCTTCGCCTGCATCAAGGACTGCCATCCCTGGACTTTGAACAGCGGGACCGGCTGGCCGTGCATCACCGCCTGACGCTGTGGCGGCAAGAGGTCCACGACCGGGAGATCGGCCAGAGCCGCGTCGGCCGATTCCACCGCCGAGGCGAGGCCGGCGCCTTCCGCCGCCTGCGAAAGCTCCTCCAGGGTGTGTGTGTCTTCAAGCGAGTATCGCCCGACCCGGGTGCGGATCATGAACGACGCATACGCACCTGCGCCGTGCGCTTCGCCGATGTCATGGCACAGTTTTCGGATGTACGTGCCTTTGGAGCACGCGACGTGCAGCCAGCCACGGGCCGGAGGCCCTTGCTCGAATCCGATCAGGTCCAGCTGATACACTGTGACACGGCGCGATGGGACTTCGACCTGGGTCCCCTGCCGGTGCAGTTCATACAGTCGCCGGCCGCCCACATGTACCGCTGAGGCCATCGGCGGCACTTGCTCGATCTGGCCCACAAAGCGCGAGAGCACGTCCCTGACCTGCGCCGGATCGACGCGCACCTCGGGGTGTTCCGCCACCGTTTTGCCGTAGGCGTCGCCGGAGTCTGTGGCACGCCCAAACGTGATTTCGACGCGATACTCCTTGTCTGTCTCCGCGACGAACTCGGCGACCCGCGTCGCCTTTCCGATCGCCAGGACGAGCACCCCGGCCGCGCCCGGATCCAACGTGCCGGTATGGCCGACGCGCCGCGTTCCGGCGAGGCGGCGGATCACGTCTACCACGTCGTGGGACGTCATTCCCACGGGTTTGAGGACGTTGAGGATGCCGTCAATCATACGCCTGCCAACTCTTTCTCCACGGCGGCCAGCGTCCTGGCGATGACGTCTTCGAGGGGTCCCGGCATCGTAAACCCTGCCGCCCCTTTGTGGCCCCCGCCTCCGAACGTCTCCGCGATCACGTTCGCTCGGGCGGCGTCCCGCGACCTGATGCCGACCCGGATCCCCGCGGGTGTGACCTCGAAGAGCAGCGCCACCTTCACGCCGCGGACTTGACGCAGCATGCCCACGATCCCTGTGGTGTCCTCGGGAAGCGCCCCGGTCTCCCTCAACACTTCCGGAGTGATCACGGTCCAGGCAATGCGCCCATCCGCCGAGATCGTCAAATTGTTGAGCGCGCGGCCGATGAGACGCAGGGATGCCGCGCTTCGCGTCTCGTACACGCGCTCCACGACCGTATGCACCGAGGCCCCGGCGTCCACCAGGTCGGCGGCCAGGCGCAGCGTCTTGGGGCTCGTGTTGGGATACCGGAAGCTGCCTGTGTCGGTGACGATCGCGGCGAGCAGGCACTGGGCGATCTCGGGCGTAATCTGCGTACCCATGGCCTGGATGATGCCGTAGACTTGCTCGCCCACGGCCGCCGCCGACGTGTCCCAGTACACAATGTTGCCGTATCCCGCGTTGCTGAGGTGGTGGTCGATGTTGATGAGGGTGCTGCAGCGTGTGAGGGCCTCGGCAAACGTGCCAGCGCGCTCCAGGCTGCTGCACTCCATCGCCACCCCAACGCTGAACTGGTGGTCCGGCGGTGTGGTGATGATGCGATCACTTCCGTGGAGGTAGCGGTAGGTTTCCGGGACCCCGTCCGCGCTGCCCACCACCGCCCGCACTCCCGCCCGCTCGCACGCCATCGCGAGCGCCAGCGAGGCCCCAAGACAATCGCCGTCTGGGGCGACGTGGCAGGCGATCAGGGCGTCAGGATTTGTCCGGAGAATCCTTGCGATCGTCTCGGGCAAGCTTGCCATGCGGGACGTCCTTCGTGACTTCGCCGAGCAGCTTCATGATCCGTGAGCCGCGCTCGATGGACTCATCCAGCTTGAACGTGATGTCCGGCGTGTAGCGCATCTGCAGCCGCTGGCCGAGCTCGCGCCGGATATAGCCCATGGCGCTTTCCAGCCCCGCCATCGTCGCGGTCTTGGCGTCCTTGTCTCCCAGCACGCTCACGAACACCCGCGCGTGACGGAGATCGACGCTGAGTTCCACGTCGGTCACCGACACGAACCCGATACGCGGATCGTTCACCTCGCGCCTGAGGATCTCGCTGAGCTCTTCCTTGATGAATTGTTCAACCTTCTCAGAGCGGTGGCTCATCGGAGCTCCATCTCGACTCCCGTGAGGACCATCTCGGTCTCCCGCTCCACCACCGTGAGCACCTTGGAGAGCACGGAATTGGCGTGAGCGGCCTCGCTGCTCACGCAGCTGACAGCGACCTCCGCCTGGCGCCAGTTGTCCTGGTGATCGATCTCCGCGGCCGAGACGTTGAAGCGCTGGTGCAGCCGGTCGAGCAGGCTCCGGAGAAGCCGTCGTTTGTCTTTGAGGCTGTTGCTGCCTGGAAGGCTCAGTTCGACGCGCAGGACGCCGACGATCATGACGGGGACCCTCCGTCACCGCTTCGGGTCTCGCGAATGACGACGTTACGCAGGCTCCTCCCGAATCTCGAACGCCTCGAGGATGTCACCGACCTTGACGTCGTTGAACCGTTCCAGGCCGATGCCGCACTCGAAGCCTTCCGTCACCTCGCGCACGTCATCCTTGAACCGTCGCAGCGAAGCCATCTTGCCCTCGTGCACTACGACCCCGTCCCGGATGACCCGGATGCTGGCCGAGCGCGGGATGACACCCTGCGCCACGTAGCTTCCGGCGATCGTCCCCACCTTCGAGATGGTGAACGTCTGCCGGACCTCGGCCTGACCCAGCGAGACCTCGCGCTTCTTGGGCGCCAGGAATCCCCGCAACCGGGCCCGGATGTCGTCGATCGCCTCGTAAATCACCCGGTAGGTCAGGATCTCGATCTGTTCCTGCTCCGCGAGCTTTCGAACTTGCGGTTCGGGACGGATGTTGAATCCGATGACGACGGCGCGGCTCGCCACCGCCAGCATCACGTCCCACTCGGTGACGTTGCCCACCGCCGCATGCAGGACCGAGACGCCGGCTTCAGGGATCGCCAGCCGTTCGAGCGACGCGGTGAGGGCCTCGATCGAGCCGTACGCATCCGCCTTGATGATCAGCCTGAGTTCCTTGGGTCCTTCGGCGGCCGCAACCTCTTCAGCCGCTCCCGGACGCGCGGTCGCCATGTCCGCGGCGCGCTTGCGCTCCCGCCGCTCCTCGGCGATCGCCTTGGCCAGCTTGTCGTCGCGGACGACCTCGAGTAGATCACCGGCATTCGGCATCGTGTCCAATCCGACGACCTCGACCGGTGTGGCGGGACCGGCTTCGGCGAGGCGGTCTCCACGGTCATTGACCATCCAGCGCACGCGGCCATAGGCTTCGCCCGTCACCACGGCATCGCCGGGTCGCAGCGTTCCTTCCTGCACGAGCACGGTCGCGACGGGCCCGCGGCCCTTGTCCAGTTTCGCTTCCAGGACGGTGCCCCGCGCCGGACGGTTCGGGTTTGCGCGCAGCTCCTGCAGGTCGGCGACCAGCATGATCATTTCCAGCAGTTCCTTCAGCCCCTGTTTCGTGCGGGCCGAGACGGGCACGGTGACGGTTTCCCCGCCCCAATCCTCCGGGACAAGACCCTGGTCCGAGAGCTGCTGCTTGACCCTGTCGGGATTGGCCTGAGGAAGATCGGTCTTGTTGATCGTGACGATGATCGGCACATTGGCGGCACGGGCGTGGTTGATGGCCTCGATCGTCTGTGGCATCACGCCGTCGTCGGCCGCAACGACCAGCACGGCAATGTCGGTGACCTGCGCGCCTCGTGCCCGGAGCGTGGTGAACGCCTCGTGGCCCGGCGTGTCGACAAAGACGATGCGGCGGCCGTTGGCTTCAATGGTTGAGGCGCCGATATGCTGGGTGATGCCCCCGAACTCGTGCGCGGCGACGTCGGTCTGTCTGATCGCGTCGAGCAGCGACGTTTTGCCGTGGTCAACGTGGCCCATGATGGTCACCACGGGCGCGCGCGGCTGCGCCTCGGGATCTGGCGCAACTTCCAATCGCTTCGACGCCGGTCGAGGCGTTCCGTCCGCGGCGGCCGGCTTGCGCACCGCCGAGCCGAACCCTTCCGCCACCTTGGTGGCGGATTCGAGCGCGATCTGCGCGTTGATGCCGGCGAGAATCCCCTGCTCCAGCAGTTTCTTCACCACTTCGCCCGCGGGCAGCTCGAGCTTGACCGCCAGCTCGCCGACCGTGAGCGCACCGGTGAGGTCGATCTCCGCCGGAACGGTGGGTGGCACAGCGACGGGCTGTGGCGGTGGTGGCGGTGGAATGAACCGTTCCTTCTTCTTCGGAAACTCAGGGGCGCGCGGCGGCGCGGATCCTGGGGCGGCGCCCGGCGCCGGGATTACGGGAGGCGGCACCGGCAATGGAGCCCGCGGCGCAGTGGCCGGTCCGCGCGGCGCTTGCCGCGGCGGCATGGACCGCATCCCAGGTCGCGACGGACCCGATGGGCCACCAGGTCGCCACCCCGGACGCGTGTCTCGCCGTGTGGGGGGCATTTGCGTTGGCATTGTCGCGGGACGCGGCGGCGGGGTAGTCACATGCGTCGGCGCGGGAACGACTTTCTTCGGTTCTTCAACCACAGCCGGTCTTGGTTTCACGGCAACGGGCGGCTCGGTCGGTGCGGTTCTGGGAGTTTCCGTGGCCGCAGGGGCGGCAGCGGCAGGCGCAATCGACGCCGGCTCTTGGATTGCGGGTTCAGGAGCAGGCGGCGGGGGCGGAGGCAGCACGATCTTGCGCATCCCTAAGATGCGTTCACCCGTGGGCGTCTTGGCGACACGCACGGGCCCCGGGGCGGGCGCGGGCTGCGGCGCAGTCTTGGCCTTCACCTGACGCCGCACGCGCTCCACGGTCCCCTCGTCGAGCGAGCTGCTGTGGCTCTTGATCTGAATCTTCATGCCGGCCAGGGCGTCCATCACCACCTTGCTGTTGACGCCCAGTTCCTTGGCCAGCTCGTGCACTCGCATCCTGGCACGGTCCCCCAGTCAGTTTACCTGCGTCCGGCAGCCGCCAATTCCACGGCTCGCCGCAGTTCATCCATTGCCGATTCCGGAATTGGGATCTCGAGAGCATGCTGGAGGCGTCCCTCTCGAAGGCCGCGCTCCACGCACTCCGGCTCGGGGCACACGTACGCACCGCGTCCCGAAACCTTGCCCGTCAGATCCACCTTGATCTCCCCCGCCGGCGTGCGCACGGCCCGGACGAGCTCTCGCTTGGGGCGGGCCCGTCCGCAGGCGACGCACGTCCGCTGCGGGATTTTCCTGACTTTAGGCATCCGACTCTGATTCCACCAGCTCGGCCTCGGCTACGGGCTTGCCCTCGTCCTTCTCTCCATCCACACGCTGTTGGCCGTCGGCATCGGCATCAACCGCGGCACGCACGTCGGCAGGAGCCGGCTCCGCCGCAGGCGCTTCCGGCTCGACGGATGTCTCTTCCTCGGCAGGCGTTTGCGCGTCGACGGGCGCCTGAACCTCTACTACTGGCTCCGCTTCCGCGGTCGTCGCCACCTCCGCTGTTGCCTGCGCATCCACAGGTAACTGCGCTTCCACGGGTACTTCCACAGGTACCTGCGTTTCCGCCGGCTGCTCCACGGTTCCGCCCTGCTCGACGGGAAGGTCGACGAATAGCTTCTTCGCCTCGATTTCCCTGATCTGCGTATCGCTCTTGATGTCGATCCGCCAGCCGGTCAGCTTGGCCGCGAGGCGCGCGTTCTGGCCCTCACGCCCGATGGCCAGCGACAGCTGGTTGTCCGGGACGATGACCAGCGCGGTTTTCGTCTCCTCGTTGATCTCTACGCGCGAGACCTTGGCCGGGCTGAGCGCCCCCGCGACAAACAACGCCTGGTCGGCGTTCCACGGAACGATATCAATCTTCTCGCCTTTCAACTCATCCACGATGGCCTGCACACGAGTACCTTTAGGCCCCACGCACGCGCCGACCGCGTCGACGTTCTTGTCGCGCGATGACACGGCGATCTTGCTGCGGCCGCCGGCCTCGCGCGCGATCGCCTTGATCTCGACGATGCCTTCGTAGATCTCCGGCACCTCGAGCTCGAACAGGCGCTTCAGCAGCCCGGGGTGAGTGCGCGAGACCACAATCTGCGGTCCGCGTGTGCCCTGGCGCACCTCCACCACGTACGCCTTGATGCGCTCGCTCTGCCGGTAGCTCTCCCGCGGGATTTGCTCCGTCGGAGGCAGCACCGCCTCGATGCGCCCCAGGTCGAGATAGACGTTCTTCCGCTCGATCCGCTGCACCTGACCGGTGACAATGTCACCCTCTCGGTCGCGGAATTCCTTGTACACCAGATCGCGCTCCGCTTCCCGCAGCCGCTGCACGACGACCTGCTTGGCCGTCTGCGCCGCGATCCGGCCGAAGTCGCGCGGGGTGACCTCGATCTCCACCATCTCGCCGATCTGGGCGGTCGGGTCCCACTCCCGCACCTCGTCGAGGGCGATCTGCGTCGCTTCATCATCGACCGATTCCACGACGGTGCGGATCTGATAGGCGTGCATCTCGCCCGTGTCGCGCTCCACTTCGATGCGCATGTTTTGGGCGGACGCGCCGTAGTTTTTCTTGTAGGCGGACAGCAGGGCGGCCTCGATCGCTTCGATGATGACCTCCTTGCTGATGCCCTTTTCTTCCTCGATCTGCTCGAGGGCCTTCATGAGTTCAACGTTCATCGGTCCACCTCGACATCGCGGCGGCGATGGAGATCGGCCCGCAGGTCTTCCATGTCCACGATCAGGCGAGCCTGGAGGATCTGCGCCTTCGGGATCTGCACCTGCCGCCCGTCAAGCTCGATCACGACCGACTCCCCGACCACACCCAGGATGACCCCGCGCAGGCGGCGCTGTCCCTGCACCGGTTCGGCGGTCATCACGTCCGCCCGCCGGCCGGCGAAGCGGCGAAACTCCGCGTCGGTGCGGAGCGGCCGGTCCAGCCCGGGCGAGGAAACCTCGAGCGTGTATTTGTGCGGGAACAGGTCGTAGAGGTCGAGCTGGCGGCTCAGCGCCTCGCTCACCTTCGCACACTCATCCACCGTGATGCCGCCCTCGAGGCGGTCCATCAGGACCCGCAGCACGGTTCGTTTTGCGTCACCATGGATCTGCACGTCCACCGTCTCCAGCCCCATGCGGTTGGCAATCGGGTGCACCAGCTCTTCAACTTGGGTCACGATCTCGCTGCGCTTCATCTCACCATAAAAAAGAGTGGGCCCACGTTCCACCCACTCACACCGCTTCCGTCCGGAAGCGCCCCTGGAAAAAAACCGTCGCGCATTGCACGCGACAGGCAGAGTATAACATGGTCGATGAGGGATGGCAACCAACGGTTTCTTGCGCGTGCGGAGGGCAGACGCGCGCTGCGGAGAACACCCCATGCCGGGAGGGCAGGACGACATGCCGATCCGTATCGAGGACGCCGGGGCGCACGTCGGCCGTGAGGTCGAGATCCGCGGCTGGCTGTACAACAAACGCAGCAGTGGGAAGATCCATTTTCTGTTGATCCGCGACGGATCGGGAATCATGCAGGCGGTGATGGCCAAATCGGAGGTCCCGGCGGTGGCTTTCCAGGCGGCCGAGGCGCTGACGCAGGAGTCTTCCATTATTGTGCGCGGCATGCTGCGGGCGGATCCGCGTGCGCCGGGAGGATACGAACTGAGCCTGGCGGACCTGCAGGTCGTGCAGCAGGCGGCGCCCTACCCCATCACCCCAAAGGAGCATGGCGTCGAGTTCCTCATGGACCACCGCCACTTGTGGCTGCGCAGCCGGAGGCAGCATGCCCTGATGCGAATCCGGGCGGAGGTTATGAAGGGATGCACCGACTTTCTCGACAGCCGGGGCTTTCTTCGGGTGGATACGCCCATCCTCACACCCGCGTCGGTGGAAGGCACGACAACCCTCTTCGAAACGACCTACTTCGATCTCGGCAGAGCCTACCTGGCGCAGTCGGGTCAATTGTATAACGAGGCGGCCGCCGCCGCGTTCGGCCGGGTGTATTGTTTCGGCCCCACATTTCGGGCTGAGAAGTCCAAGACGCGCCGCCACCTCATCGAGTTCTGGATGATCGAGCCGGAAGCCGCGTACATGAGCATGGACGAGTATATGGAATTGGCTGAGGAGATGATCAGCGCGCTGGTGGCGCGGGTCCTCGAGCGCCGGCGCGGCGAGCTCGATGTCCTGGAGCGGGACCTCAAACCTCTAGAAGCAG
>Ga0209899_1000202_pt1 | contig 11489 bp, 12 predicted proteins | sample GWRWS1_0_10_FD_187228 | JGI IMG/M metagenome (GOLD analysis project Ga0209899, IMG submission 187228) | Riverbed sediment microbial communities from areas with vegetation nearby in Columbia River, Washington, USA - GW-RW S1_0_10 (SPAdes)... | ecosystem: Environmental > Aquatic > Freshwater >...
GGAGGTGTTCTTGCAAGGCGTCCATGAGCTGACCGACGGCAATAGGAACGGCCCTTGTCCCCCGAGATCCTCTACGGTTTCTCACGGCGGCTCGGGCGGAGCGGAAGGGAATCGGCGCGTGGAGCTCGAGATCAGCAACGCCTGAGGAGGTCGGTCGGGGATGCCGCGTCAGCCCCGCCGGCCGAGTTGTCCGCACCGCAAACCTGCGAGAGTCTAGTCGGCGCACTTCACCGAACGAGGGAGGCGCATGTCTGGGACGCTGTCCGAGCACGCCGCGATCGAGCCGGCAGGAGCCGTTCCCGGCGAGCCGCACGCGGATCACCGGCCTCGAGTCGGCGTCGTCCTCGCCGCCGGACGCTCCGAGCGCCTCGCCGGCGTGACCGGCGGCGGATCGAAGGCGCTCGTCCGCGTGGGCGGGCGGTCGCTCGTCGAGCGGGCCGTGCGCGGCCTTCTCGCCGAAGGGATCCGGCGCGCAGTGGTCGTCGTCGGCTACCAGGCCGGCCCCGTCGCCGCCGTGGTGGACAGGCTCGCGCCCGGACGCGTCCGGGCCGCGTTCGCGGAGGACTGGGAAATCGGGAACGGCGCCTCGCTCGCGGCCGCCGAGCCGCATCTTGCGGGCGAGGACCTCTTCATGCTCGTGACGACCGATCACATCTTCGGCGACGGGGCCCTCGCCGCGCTCGCGCGGACCGGGGGGGCCGGCGTTCTCGTCGACCACGCCCCCGACGCCGAGGCGTGGGCGGAGGGCACGCGAGTCCTCCTGCACGAGGAGCGCGCCGTCGCCTTCTCCAAGGAGCTCGAACACCCCTCGATCGATTGCGGCGCGTTCCTGCTGCCGCTCGACATCTTCGACGCCCAACGCCGTGCGGCGTCGCGCGGCGACGGCTCGCTGGCCGGCGCCGTCACCGAGCTCGCTCGCTCGCACCCGCTCGCCGCCGTGCCGCTTCCCCGTGGCGCGTGGTGGCAGGACGTCGACACGCCGGAAGATCTGCGCCGGGCGTCCCGGACCCTCCGTCGCTCGCTGACGAAGGAGGCAGACGGTCCGGTCTCGCGCTACCTCAACCGGCCGGTCTCGACGAGGATCTCGATGGCGCTCGCGCACCTGCCGATCCATCCCGACGCGGTCTCGCTCGTCGCGTTCCTCGTGGCGCTCTTGGCGGCGTGGAGCCTGGGGCTCGGCGCCGCGATGCTGGGCGCGATCCTCGTGCAGGTCGCGTCGGTGCTCGACGGCGTCGACGGCGAGATCGCTAGGCTCCAGGTGCGCGCGAGTCCCGGAGGTGCCCTGCTCGACGGCGTGCTCGATCGGCTCGCCGACGCGGGGGTGATCGCGGGGCTCGCGGTCTGGGCGCTCGAATCCGGGGGAAGGCCGGCGTCGATCGTGCTGCTCGCCGTCGCGGCCACGGCCGGCTCGATCCTGTCGATGGCGTCCAAGGACCGGGTGGCGGCGCTTCGAATCCCGCCCGCGCCGGAGCGGTGGATCGGCTTCCTGCTCGGAGGTCGCGACGCGCGGTTGCTGCTCGTCGCAATCGGCGCGCTGCTCGGGCTGCCTAAGGTCGTGCTCGCGGCGGTCGCGATCACGTCGGGGCTCAGCCTCGCCGCTCGACTGCTGTTCACGAGGGCGGCCCTGCGGGCCTGATCCGAAAACGGCCTCAGGGGGCTCGTCGGCTACGGCGTCGGCGCGACCCGGGGAACTCGCACGATCGTCAGGAAGGCGAGAGCGGCGAACACGAGGAGGCCGCCGATCGCCGCGTGCAGGCTCGGTCGCTCCGCAAGGAGCAAGATCCCGAGCACCGTGGCGGTGAGTGGCTCGGCGAGGGCCAGCGTTCCGACCCTCGAGGCGGAGATCAGGCCCAGCGCCCGCACATAGATGGTACGGGGCGACGGTTCCCGCGAGGGGCGAGCCAGCGAGCATGGCGAGCCCGCGGGGCTCCACCAGCGCGTCGGTATGACAACTCGATTACGCCGCGTAGTGCTCATTTGGTGGCCGCGGTCGAACCCTAGATTCCAAGGTGATACGGTCAGCACCCGGGTCTCTCCTTCTCGAGGGGGCAACCATGGCCAACAAGGACAAGGGCGGTTCGAAGAGCTCGAAGACCGCGGCGAGCAAGTCGCTGAAGGAGAAGCGCCAAGCGAAGAAGGCGAAAGCCGTCCGTTCGGCTTCTTCTTCGTCGGGAACTTCGACCAAATAGCAGCCGCGGGGTCACCAGCTGCTGGAGCCAGCGCCGTCCCGCCGCCCAGATGCTCGCTTCGAAACCGGTGAAGGAAGGGGAACGAGACGACCCATCTCGAGGATTCTCACCTCGGGGACCGGCGGGGCGGTGGCCAACCATGGGCTCGGCTGACGTCGAGGGTCTCGCGAGCCGTGGCGTCACGGCATCCAACGTGTTCGCGCAGTCCGACCCTACGCACGTCGCCCCGGCCCCTCCGGGTCGCCAGCGAGGGGGCCCTCGCCGTTCCCGTGACGCGGACGTTCTCACTACACGACCTTCACGAAGGTCTCGAGCTGCTCGGCACCGGCCAGGCGCGGGGCAAGTACGTCGTGACCCTGGAGGGCTGAGATAGGTGCGTGGTGGAGGCAAGAAGGAGGGAACGGGGAGTCCACGGACGACTTCCCGTTCCCCCCACGATTTCTCCTCGGTGCCCCGGCAGGAATCGAACCTGCGACACGCGGTTCATGAAAACGATCAGGTCCGTGGGTGCTCCAGGAAATCGTTCGGACCAGAAGAGCTCCCCCCGAGGCCGCCACCTAGCTAGGGAGTACGCGGATGCGCTCACCCGTGCCTTCTACGCGCTCAGAGCCTCTCCCCTCAGGACGGTCTCCTTCAGCAGTCTTGAGACCTCGTGTGCACGCTCTTCCATCGTGGCTCGGAACCGGGTAGCAACCTACGTTCTAGTCTTCATCATTGGCTGGGTCGGAACGCGCTGTCGAGACGGCCAGGATTCTCGGTCACCCAGGCTGCTGCGCGTCGGCCGCTCGCTCCACCTGAGGTCGGTACAGGTCCCAAACCGCCCGCGGGATGTGCCCGACGAACGCCGTGGCGCTCCCGAGGAGCGGTTCGGGATCCTCCGACGGCTCGCCCCAGCCCGCGCAGAAAGCCCAGCCGGTGACCATCTCGAAACCCCACCTCGACCGGTCTTCGAGGAGCCGCGCCATCATGCGGCCGTCGATGAGGGCGTTCGCGAATCGGCGGTCGTCGCACTTCACCGTGAAGGCCCGGTTGAACTCCTCCGACTCGAACTCGATGTCGCGCAGGCCCGATGCGTGGAGCGCCACGCTGACGCGGTTCTCGGGATAGACGGCGATCGGCGGGCAGTCGAGGGCGATCTGCACGAGACACGCCGGGTCGTAACCGTTGTCAAAGACGACGACGTTGCGCTCACTCCAGGTCCCCCACAGCACGTTCCGCAGCTGTGCCCGCTGCGCGCGGAATGCCGGGAGGGGGATCGCGAGGAGATTGAAGGGATCCCGCGGAGCGAACCAGAGCCCGAGGCGGCTTGCCGCGCGACGCATCGCCTTCCGTCGCCGGAGCCGTGGAGACAGGAAAACGTAGATCGCGCCCGCGAAGAGTCCGACCGTCGCGACGAGCTCCAGGGTCGGCGAGGACGTGGCGTCCGTTGCACCGTCGTCCGCTCGGGTCAGGTACCCCGTCCAGAGCACGGCGTAGAAGACGACGATGCCGGCGAGAAGCCAGAGCCGCCGCCGGCGGCCGGTTTCCGCCCGGGCGAAGGCTGCGGCCGTGTTCGGAGCCATGCCTCCCGTCTCCGCGCCGGTTTCCGTTCCGGCGGCCTCGAATGGAGAGTGATGCGGGCGCCGCCTCGGGTCCGGCTTCCACATGCCCGCGAGGATCAGCCCGAGCGGACCGAGGAAGAACCCCAGAAGGAAGCCCGAGGAGAATGACCCGCCCTTGCTCCGGACCAGGGAGGCTGTCGCCCAGCCGAACAGCAGGGGGAAGCCGAGGAGGAAGAGCACCATGAACAGCCCGGGCTGGTACCTCCCGAAGAGGAGGAGGACGAGGACGAACCCAGCGATGGCGACGAAGGGGGCCGTCAGGGAGTCAGGGCCCGCCCGCGACGACCCCACGGGAAGAGCGCGAGCCTCGGGCAGTTCCTCAGAGCGATCCGTCTCCGCCACCGCAGTCTGAGGGTGCGCGCGGCCGGTGCCTGCGTCAATCCTCCATCTGGCCCCTAGATCCCACCCACCGCGATCCCCAATCCAACGACATCGAAACACCCCCTTGACTTGAGGTGTGCACGATGTCGCGAGACACCTGTGAACCATGTCGTGAAACCAGACGCTCCCGGGGCAGCACGTGAATGGGGACGCCAGCTCCAGGCACGTCTCGTAGAAGGGGTACATAAGCCCCTTGTCGTCGAGTTCGAGCGTCCCGAAGTCGTTTGGGGTTGACGCGGGCCGCGACGAACCCCTCGACCCTGACGAACCGCTCCAGCTCCTCGAGAGCGGCGTGGCCACCGTGGGGATCGACGCCCGCGAATCCGAGGCCTCGGCCTGGGTACTTCTGCCCCGCATCGCTGATCAGCGAGTTGGGGCTGAAGGTGTCCCGGAGGGTTCGACTCCACCCGGGCCAGGTGACGGCCTGGGAGCCTTCCCTCTTGATCGAAGGATGGCGCAGGATCGGATCGCGGTTCGATCGACGTGGCTGCGAGACACTGTCGACGTCCGCCACGTGGGGGATGATGCAATCCCCCCGGACACCTGATTGTCCTCCGCGTCTTCACTCCGTACCGTCCCTTTGGGAGGTACGGCGGATGTCAGAGATCCTGACCCTTCCCCCGCGGGAGGCCAATACCGGGGAGACCGACTCCGATGGTATCCCCCCTCTGATCCTGGGGCCGGCTCGAGATGCTATCGAGCGAGTCCTGGCTCTTGCCCGAAAGCAACTCGGGATGGAGGTCGCCCTCGTTTCAGAGTTCACCGAGGACGAGCAGGTCTGCCGAAACCTTGAGGGAAACGCCGAGTCGTTCGGCCTCGAGATAGGCGCAGGGGCACCCGTCTGGGACACCTACTGCTGGAGGGTGGTGCAAGGACACCTGCCCCGAGTCATCCCGGATGCGAAATCGGACGTCCGGTTACGCGATATCGAGGCCACCTGGGAAGCCGACATCGGCTCCTACATCGGGGTTCCCATCCGGTTCTCAGATGGCCGGATCTATGGGAGCCTGTGTTGCCTCAGCCATACGGCCAATCCCTCCCTTCGAGACCGAGACGCGGAGTTCATGACCGTGCTGGCTGGGCTCATCGCCCACGACCTCGAGGCGGAATCGGCGGCCCATCAGAAACGACTGGAGACCGTGGAGCGGATCCGAAGCGTGCTGGAACGAGGCGGCCTCCGCATGGTCTTCCAGCCCATCCTCGACCTCGCTTCGCTTGCCATCGTGGGCTACGAGGCCCTCGCCCGGTTCGAAGGTGACCGCGCGAGTCCTCAAGAATGGTTCGCCGAGGCGGCGGAGATCGGGCTGGGCCTCGACCTGGAGCGAGCGGCGATGCAAGTCGCCCTGGCGCATCTTGGGGAACTGCCCTCCGGGAGGTACCTCTGGGTGAACCGCTCCCCCCAAGCGCTGAGCTCCTCCATTCTTCGGGACACGCTCGCCTCAGCTTCTGGAGACCGGATCATCGTCGGGCTAACCCTTCGTGAACCCGTCGATGGCGACCGAAGGCTTGCGGAGGCGGTTCACGACCTCCGGGCTCACGGCGTCAGGCTCGCCATCGACCGTGTGGGTGGGGGATACACCGGCCTCATAGACGTCCTTCGTCTCCGACCGGACGTACTCAAACTTGATCCCGGCGCGATCCGTGGCATGGACTCCGATACGTCGCGACGGGACTTGGTGTCGTTCCTGGTACGGTTCGGTTCTGAGGCAGGGGCAACGATCGCTGCCGATGGGATCGAGACCCACCAGGCCCTAACCATCCTGCGAGACCTCGGCGTGAGCTGCGGACAGGGCTATGCACTGGCCCCACCTCTGACTCTTGAGGACCTGGCCCATGAAGCACGGCAGGGCGGTGAGCAGGGACATAACCTGGGAGGAGTGGGTTCGGCACCAAGGCCATGACGCCGAGATTTCAATCGAGTCTGGCGCAGATGTGGCCCCGGCGCCCGCGCGACCGCAGCTCTTCGACCTGATCAGTCTCCCTGTGTTGACAACTTCATGCGAACTACGGCTACCCGCCGTACTTAGGCCCAGAAGGTCTGCTGGTCGACGCTGCGGAGGCCATCCGTCGGGCGTGCTGGGTGGTCTCCTGGCCCTGGGCGGCCTCCTCTGCCATGATGGAGTGCCCAATGAAAACCGCCCCTTCGGCGATCGCGAGAGTCGTCGAAGTGATGTCGCCCTCCACCCGAGCGCGGGGGCCGAGTTCGACCCTTCCCTTCGTCGTGATGTTGCCCTCGACTACTCCACCTACCACCGCGTTCTGGGCGCGGATGTGTCCGTCCAGTCGGCTGTCTGCCGGAAGGGAGACATCGTCCCTCGCGGTGAGGTCGCCTTTCACCTGGCCCGCCAGGGTGATGCTCGTCGCCTGGATGTTGGCTTCCACCCGCCCTTGGGGAGACAGCGATACCTCCCCCTCTGCGGAGATCTTGCCCTTCACCTCTCCCTCGACCCTGAGGGAGCCGGCCGCCACCACGGTGCCTTCGATCCTCGTCCCTCGACCAACTACCGAGACCTCAGAGTGGTCGTCTGCTCGATCCATGCGAACCTCCCGCGCCACGGGCGTACGGCCCCTGCCCTCGTTCTTGGCGCCGGGCAGGCCCCGGCCTCTGCGACGAGCTGCTCCGGCACATCCGGATGCCTCGGAGAGTCCTTGTGCTCATCCTGGCCAGGGGGCCCAGGGGGCGGCGCCAGCGACTCATTCACTTCATTCTTCAGAATCGCGCCTTCGAGCTACGCGTCGGTGAGACAAACCTTACGTCACTTGGCCCTGGGGGTGGGGTCGCGTACCCAACTTGGTCGTTCTCAAGCCAGCACGTGTGGGGTGCCATTATTCGGTTCCCTCCCCTGACCTGCAGGTTCGTGACTCCAACGTTGTGCCGGCCTGGCCGACGGGGATGCCACTCTATGGACGATTGCCAGGCCCCTTGGCCGCTTCGCAGAGTCATCCTGAGTGGGAAGCACTCAACCTTCGACCAGTCGGCCCCCGCCAGCGCCTTTCAGGCGGGGCAGGCTCAGACCGGGCAGGGCTCCCTCGTGGTCGGCCCAGCGTCCTTTGAGCGCGGGAGAACTCGCTGGTCACAGCACGCAACCAATAAGATGCATCCCACAAGGTGGCACGCCCCCGGCGAGCACTCGCTCGGTTCGATTGCGTACCTCCACATCCGGCTGCCGTGGAGGGCCTCAGAAAGCTCGACCTCAGCCTTCGGTGGCCAACATTGTCCGGGCCCACTCGCTCAGGACCCCGCCCAAGGATGTTCCGATTCCGAACCGCGGCTCAGTCGTCAGTCGGCCCAATGGGTCTCGGTGAGTCCCGGTAGATGCTCTCGCCCCATGGCGGTCTCGAGCCACGATGAACTCGGCGACCTGAAAGGGCGCCGAAACTCAGATTCGCCCGCGAGCCGCCAGCTCGGGTAGCATCCGGCGGCGAACGCTCGCCGACACGATCGATCTGTCACCCCTGGGCACCGGAAGGAGCCAGCCTCCAACCGAAGGACCGCTGTCTCGGGCGATGTGCCGTTGGCCGATGACCCGCGCCTGGTCCAAGCCGAAAAGCCGGCCCCTACCTAGTCGGGGGTGATTTCGATACCGTCCTTTTGGACTATCGTCCGTCGGTCGGCCACATCCCATACTTGGGCTACAGGCATGGAGTCCTTCACCGACCAGCAGCGGTTCGTCCTCGCCGTCGGCGATGCGGTTGACTCCATCGCGGAGGACTCGGCCGTCATCGTCCTCGATCGGCTCGATCGCGTCGTGCTTGTCGAGACAAGCTACGGGAGTGCCGTCCAGATCCGGCACACGCCCGGCGTGATCATCCACATCTTCGAGCGCGAGGCCGAAGCCCGACGCGCGTTTGGGCTCTTCCAGCACTAGCGTTTGCGAAGCATCCCCCGGCGATCTTCGCCACCTGCGGCTTGGTTTTCTCCGGCACGACAAGGAACGCTGGCCTCCGCCTGTTCGACCAACGCCACCCCCAGCGTCTCAGACCCAGGGCGGAAGGGCCTTTCACCCCTCGCTCTGTAGGACTTGGGACTGATTCCGGAGTGCCGGCGGAGGCCGCCGCAGGGTCGATGGTCCCGGCCGCCCAGGGACTTCCGACACGTTGGGGGCCGGGGGCTGCAAAGCACACTTCGGTCCATGATGCAGGGTCATCCCCGTGAGAGCGCGGTGCTGGTCGTGGAAGCTGATCCCACGGAGAGGGAGCGGTTGGGCTCTCTTCTTGAGCAGGCGGGATTGACGGCCCTACTCTGCCCCGGCGCGACCGAGCCCGACTACACGTGCGTCGGTGCCCGCGAAGGCATGTGCCCGCTCGTGGGGGCGGTCGACGTTGTCGTCCTGGACATGAGCCTCGACAGCGAGGCCATGATGATGGGCACCGCCGCGGAGGAACTGCTCGACCTCCACCTGTCTTCCAGCCGGCCCGTCCTGGTACTGGGGTCGTATCTTGTCGACGAAGAGCCGCGCCAACTCGCTCGGCTCCACAGGCATCCCCAACGCGACGAGTTAGTGGGTGCCGTTAAGTCGATGCTCGTCGGCGGGGTCCGGGCGCATCGACCCGGCCAAACGTCCCGGTCGGGCCGGGCGAAGTCCCGCCCCGGCCGAGCCATACGCCCCATGGCCACGCCCCCGTGGCTGGGCAGTCTTGTACCCGTACAGCCTGCACCAGAAGGAAAGGGGTACGAGATGAACAGGAAGGCGTGGGACCAGCTGGCCAGCGCGGCCGGCGCGCTGATCGCGGTCGCCCTGATCGTCCTCGGCGGGCTCGCCGTCTACGGCGGGAACTTCGGACGGGACAACGTCCGCGACCGTCTCGAACCGGAGAAGGTGTTCTTCGCGCCCCTCGACGCGATGTCGCCCGAAGAGAAGGCGTCGGTCGGGGAGTTCGCGGGGCAGCAGGTCGTGAACGGGACGCAGGCCGAGGGCTTCGCCCGGTACATCGCGGGCCACCTCGAGTCCGTGAACGACGGAAAGACCTACGCGGAGACCAGTGCCGCGGCGCGCCAGGAGGGACTCGACCCCGACGTGGCGGCCGAGCTGCAGGGCAAGGCCGACACACTGTTCAAGGGTGAGACCCTTCGGGCGATCATGCTGAACGCCTACGGATGGTGGACGGTCGCGACGATCGCGCTGTGGGCTGGGTACGGAATGGTGGCAGCGGGCATCGTCCTCGGGATCCTCGCGATCCTCGGCTTCCGCCACGCGAGCCGTGTGGCCACGGCCGGGCCGGAGCCGGTCGTGCACCGGGCGCACGCGACCCAAGACGCGTAACCGGCCGTCCGAGAAGCGAACGACCGCCCGGTCCGCCGGGCGGTCGTTCGTCTCTGCGCTGAATCGGCGAAGCGAAGCCGTCTCGTCGATCCATTCCAAGGTCTCGAGCCGGTCGGTCTAGAAAGAACTCGACGATGGCTCGCGGCCTCGCCGTCACCTAGATCACCGATTGCCTGGAGAGCCACCTTGGACACGTCCCTGCTGATGACCTTCTCTCGGACGTTCAGGTAGCCGATCGGTGCCCTGCTCGGCCACCCTCCCATCTTGGCTTTCTGGGTCATGCCCTTTCGGATCTCACCCGCCAGTTCGCCGAGTAGAACTCGGCCATGAGCGCGTGGATGCCCTCCACGAGCCTCCCAGAGGCCGTCTCCTCGATGTTCTCCGTCACGGAGACCAGCTGCACGCCGGCGTGGCGGAGCGCCGCTCTGATGGCCACGTGATCATCCATCGAGCGAGCCAGGCGGTCGATCTTGTGGACCACGACGGCGCCGATGCCACCCTCAGCCACTCGGCGCAGAAGGGCCATCAGCATCGGGCGATCGGCGGTGCGTGCGGACTCCCCGGCGTCGGTGAACTCTCCGGCGAGGTTCCAGCCACGCTCGGCGATGTGGCGAAGGCAGGCCTCTCGCTGGGCGGGGATCGAGTAGCCCTCGCTGGTCTCGTCCTTGGCCGCCTGCTCCTTGGTGGAGACCCGGAGGTAGATCACCGCGTCCATCGCTCGTCCTCCTTGTCCTCGTCCTCCAGTGCAAGCGCCAGATCCACCAGAGCTCGGGCGAGGGCGCGCATGGCACCCGGCGCCGGAGGCGGGGGCTGGGCCGTTCTTTGACGAGGGAGCCTATCCCGGGGTGCTGGCGTGCTCCCGGCGGCCCGAAGGTCTTCTTCTCGTCCCGCCCTCACCCGGGCTTGTCACGGGGCTCCAGGGGCAGGTCGAGGATCATCCGGCGTCTGTCGTCACCCACGGGCAGCCACACCATCCCGAGCGGATCGCGGAGCACGTCGTGGCGGACAGCCGTGGCGACCGTGAAGCCAGCGCCCGGGAGCGCGCGCCCCGCCTCGCGCTCCCGGGCGGCGCTCGGAAATACGAACAGAGAGCGTCGAGCCCACGGCCCGTTCGCCCCACGACGCGATACCGGTCGATCTTGTTCTCGAGCCGGTGGTGGTTCTCGGTGCCCCGGTCGTACTCCAGGTAGAACGAGATCTGTCGGTCGCCTGCGGTGATATTGCCGATTCCGTCAGGGGTGATGAGCGGCCCGACCATGATGCTCGAATCCCACTGGGCGGCCGCCCGTCGCTCACCCGTCCACTCCAGCCCCCATCCCCGCCGGCGGCAGACGAGCGCCAGGCGGGCGAAGAAGCCGTTGCACTCGACCCGGTGGCGGAATCTCGGGCTTCCCACGACGTCGAAGGTCCGGGCCTTCTTGAACGGGAATTCCCTGAAGTCGATCTCTTGGCGGGTGGCGACCAGGCGAGCCCCTGGCTCATCCAGCGTGTAGTGCCACGGGGCGGAACCCGCGCCGCACGGCAGGCCGGCTTTCTAGCTTCCGGGGCGCCTCAGAACGGGGCGCCAGCATCACCATCTACACATCGGGGCTGTCTCGTGCGTACATGGAGCGATGGAGGCACCGCCGGGTCAGGTGAGGTCGGTCCGCGACGCCGTGGACGCCGAGGAGGCGTCGTTCGAGGCGTTCTTCGCTGCCGAATGGCCTCGACTGTTCCGGGCTCTCCTCCTCCTTACCGGAAACAAGCACGAGGCAGAAGATGTCACCCAAGGAGCGTTCCTGAAACTCCTGGAGCGCTGGGATACGCTCGATCACGGTGCAGATCTCGAGGGCTACCTCTTCCGCGCCGCGCTGAACAGCTACCGCAGCCTCTATCGCCGATCAAGGCTCGCCGCCCAGCGCGTGCTCGCGCCTGGGCAGGCTGAGACCGATCCTTTCGAGCAGGTCTCCGAACGCGAAAGCGCGGTTCGTCTCCTCCTCGGGCTCACCCGGCGTCAGCGCGCGGCGATCGTTCTGACCGGTATCGAGGGGTTCGACTACCGGCAGACGGGAGCC
>Ga0209899_1000203_pt1 | contig 11458 bp, 10 predicted proteins | sample GWRWS1_0_10_FD_187228 | JGI IMG/M metagenome (GOLD analysis project Ga0209899, IMG submission 187228) | Riverbed sediment microbial communities from areas with vegetation nearby in Columbia River, Washington, USA - GW-RW S1_0_10 (SPAdes)... | ecosystem: Environmental > Aquatic > Freshwater >...
GGGCGAGCTGCAGTCCGTCACCGATCCGCTCGGTCGTGCGATCACGATCAACTGGGTCAACAACCGCCCGGACACGCTGTCGACCTGGACCGGTGAGACCTGGACCTTCAGCTACACGGGCGGTCGCCTCGCATCGGTGAGCGTCAACGTCACGAACCCCTCGACCGGGCAGACCCAGCTCGAGAAGATCGCCTTCGAGTACAACGGAGCGGGCAACATCTCCGAGATCGACAACGGCGTCACGAAGGCGAACGGCCGGACAGGGTGGCTCATCACCTACGTCACGGATCCAACCGGTCTTCGCCGTGTCTCGACGGTCAAGGCACCGCCGGGAGGAGGAGCCCCGAGCGCACCTACGCCGTGGAGCTTCGAGTACTACGGCCCCTACATCGGCACGACCGCGACCTACGCCTGCATCACCGACCCGCTCGGCACACCCGGAGGCGCGCCGTGCAGCGAGGTCCACCAGACCAAGGTCGACTTCAACACCTCCGGGCTGCCGATCGGGATCACGGGTCCAGCCGACCAGACCGGATACTTCCCCGTTACCACGATGATCTGGGACTCGAACAACAACATCGTCTGCCGCCGCACCCCGGCGGCCAACGCCGCGGCGCTGATCCAGTGGAACCCATCGCAGCCGACCGCGTGCCAGGACGACTCGCGATCGACCAAGTACAACTACCGCAACGAGGCGCCGTTCCAGCTCCTCTCCGAGCGCAACGCCGCCCCGAGCTCCGGCGGAAGTGGGAATCGCCGCCTGACCACCTATGACTACGACCGCGATACGGCGGGGGCGAACTTCAACGGACTGTGGGCCGAGCTGTTCGAGAACAAGGATCTCCGCGGCGTGCCCAAGGATTCCCTCGTCTGGGGTGATATGGACGAGTCGTGGGGGGCCGGCGCGCCACCCGGACTGAACTCCACCGACAACTTCTCGATCCGCTGGACGGGGATGCTGGACGTCACCGACTTCCCGAGCGCGCGGGCGGCGGCGGCGAACCGCTCTCCGCGCTCCACGTAGTCGCGGAACATGTCCCAGCTGGCGCAGGCGGGCGCGAGGAGCACGGTCCCTTCGGCCGGCGCGAGCTCGTACGCGGTGCGCACGGCCTCCTCCATGGACCCGGCCTTTCGGACCGGGACCCGCCCTTCGAACAGCGCCACGATCTCCGACGCCGCCTCGCCCATCGCCACCGCGGCGGCCAGGCTTGGGATGGCCTCCCCGAGTGGCGACAGGTCGGCTCCCTTGGCCAGGCCGCCGGCGATCAGGACGACGTCGCGGCGGCCGGCCAGCGCGTGAAGCGTCGCATGGACGTTCGTGGCCTTGGAGTCGTCGAGGAACGCCACCGACCCCGCCCGGGCGACCTCCTCGCCGCGGTGCGGGAGCGGCCGCATCCGCCGCATCCCTTCCGCGATCGCGGCAGGCTCGAGGCCGAACGCCAGGGCGGCGGCGGCCGCGGCCGCTGCGTCGGCCCGGAATCCCTTCGAGTCCAGGACGGGACGCCCCAGGGACGCATCCGCTCCCGATCGGGCGACCACTTCACCGTCCACGTACCCGACATCGCCGTGGTCCGGCTCGCCCAGCCGGAACCACGCGATCCGACACGGCGCGCGGCGGGAGATCCTCGCCGCCGCCTCGTCGTCAGCGTTGCCGACGTGCGCGTCGGCGTCGCCCTGCAACTCGTACACGCGGGCCTTTGAGGCGGCGTACCCATCGAACGACCCGTGCCAGTCGAGGTGGTCCGGTGCCAGGTTCAGGAGCACCGACACCTTCGGGTGGACCCAGTGATGGAACCGGAGCTGGAACGACGAGGCCTCCACCGCCAGGGCGTCGTGCCCTTCCCGGGCGGCGAGGGAGAACGCATGGCCGATGTTCCCGCAGGCCACCGCGTCGAGGCCGGCGGCCTCCATCATCGTCGCGATCATCTTCGTCGTCGTGGACTTGCCGTTGGTGCCGGTCACCACGACGTAGGGGACTCGGCACAGCCGGGCGCCGACGTCCAACTCGCTCCAGACGGCGATGCCCCGGTTCTTCGCCCATCGCAGCACGGGGGCGAGCTCCGGGACCCCGGGGCTGGCCACCACCGCCGTCGCGCCCTCGAGGTGCCGGGGATCGTGGCCGCCGTCCAGGACCTCGATCCCCAGGCCGCGGATCTCGTCGGCGCCCTCCGCGTGGGGTCGTTCCTCGGTGACCCGGACGCTGGCGCGCTCCTCCGCAAGGACGCGGGCCGCGGCCCGCCCGGCCACGCCGAGCCCGATCACCACGATCCGCTCCCCCTCGAACTCGCCGGTCATCCGCTCATCCGCTCATCCACCCACCCGGCGCTTCGCGCCCTATCCCGTTCGTCTCCCACCCACCCGGCGCTCCGCGCCCTATCCCGTTCGTCTCCCACCCACCCGGCGCTCCGCGCCCTATCCCGTTCGTCTCCCACCCACCCGGCGCTCCGCGCCCTATCCCGTCCCGCCCCTGGCCACGAAGTCGGCGTAGAACAGCCCGATCCCGATCGCCACGCACATGCCGGCGATGATCCAGAACCGCACGATCACGGTGAACTCCGGCCATCCGGCCAGCTCGAAATGATGGTGGATGGGCGACATCCGGAACAGCCGCCGTCCGAACCCCCGGAACGAGACGACCTGGAGGATCACCGACATGGTCTCGAGCACGAACAGCCCTCCCAGGACCACCAGCAGCAGCTGCGTTTCGGTGACGATGGCGAGCGCGGCGACGAGACCGCCCAGCGCGAGCGCGCCCGTGTCGCCCATGAAGATCCGGGCCGGCGCCGCGTTCCACCACAGGAACCCGGCGACCGCTCCGACCGCGCCGCCGGCCACGATAGCGGTGTCGAGCGCGGCGTTCACCGCGACCGGGTAGCAGGCCTCGACGGGCGGCACGTCGCACCAGTGACGGAACTGCCAGAACGCGATGTACACGTAGGCCGAGAGCACCAGGAGGGAGGAGCCCGAGGCCAGGCCGTCCAGGCCGTCGGTGAGGTTCACCGCGTTCGACGACGACGCCAAGATCACGAACACCCACAGGTAGAAGGCGATGCCCATGTGCACGCCCGTGTCGCGGATGAACGAGAGGTCCGTCGGCACGTGCGCCATCTTCACCGCGACGATCCCGAACGCCACCGCCACCACGCCCTGGCCAGCGACCTTCGCCGCCTTCGACAGGCCCAGCGAACGCTGCCGCCGGACCTTGATGAAGTCGTCGACGAACCCCACCAATCCCAGTCCGATCGTGGCGAAGAGCACGGACAGGCCCGCCGCCGTCACGGTGCCGAACACGATCCGGGTGACGAGATAGGCCGCCACCATCCCGGCGACGATCACGGTGCCGCCCATCGTGGGGGTCCCCATCTTCTCGAGGTGGGTGTGGGGGCCGTCCTCCCGGATGTGCTGCCCCCATCCCCATGTGCGGAATGCCCTGATCGCCACGGGCGTGCCGAGGAGGGTCACGGCCATCCCCACCGCCGCGGCGAGCAGGATGGCCCTCACCGCAAGGCCTCCGCGACCCGCTCCAGCCCGACCACCCGAGAGCCCTTGATCAGCACCACGTCGCCGGGCTTCGCCCACCCCCGGATGTCGGCCGTCGCCTCCTCGGGCGAGTCGCAGCTCGCGACGTCCTGGGCGAGGGCGCCTTCCCGGAGCGCGGCACCCGCGATCATGCGGGCCGGCTCCCCCACCGTCACCAACCGGTCGACGCCGAGGCGGACCACGAGCCGGCCGACCTTCTCGTGCTCCTTCGAGGAGACGGACCCCAGCTCCGCCATGTGGCCCAGCACCGCCGCCAAACGGCCCTCGCGGGCCATCCACCGCACCGCCTTCAGCCCGGCCGCCGTCGATTCGGGGTTCGCGTTATACGCGTCGTTCACCACCAGCACATCGGTGGCGGTCGTGAACGTCTCCATCCGCCACCGCGACACGCGGACGCCCTTCAACGCGGCGGCACTCTCCGCCGCCGACAGGCCGAGGGACAGCCCGCACGCCACCGCCGCCACCGCGTTCGACACCATGTGCTCGCCCGGCGTGGCAAGCTCGACTCGCTCGCGGTCGCCCCGGGTCACGAGGTCGAAGCTGGGCCGGCCGGTCTCGTCCAGCACGACGCCCTCCGCCCGCACCTCGGCCTCCGGGGCCAGGCCGAACGTCACGACGCGGGCCTTCGTGCGGCGCGCCAGCGCCCGCGCCACGGCGTCGTCGGCGTTCAGGATGGCCGTCCCGTCGTCGCGGAGCGCCTCGATGGGCTCGGCCGCCGCTTCGACGATCGCCTCCCACGACCCGAAGCTCTCCATGTGGGCCAGGCCGACGTTCGTTACGACCGCCGCGTCCGGCACCGCCACCCGACACAGCAGCGTCACGTCGCCCACGCGGCGAGCACCCATCTCCGCCACGATCACTTCGACCCCGTCGGGCGCGCCGAGCAGGGTGAGCGGAAGCCCGATCTCGTTGTTGAAGGACGCCGGGCTGGCATGGGTCCGGAATGCCGCCCTGAGGATGGCCGCGGTGAAGTCCTTCGCGGAGGTCTTGCCGTTCGCGCCGGTGATGGCGATCACGGTCGCGTCGGGCATCCGGGCGCGCTCGTCGGCCGCCAGGGCGAGAAGTGCGCGTGCCGTGTCGGCGACCTCGACCGCCGGGCCCTCGGGTACCGGCCGGTGCACCACCGCCCCCGTCGCGCCTCGGGCCATGGCATCGGCCACGAAGTCGTGGCCGTCCGCGTGCTCTCCGCGGAGCGCGAAGAACAGCGACCCGGGAGTGGCCGTGCGGCTGTCCGTGGCGACCGACGTGGCCGTGGCATCGTCGCCAAGGAGCCGCCCGCCGACCGCCTCCGCGACGTCCGACAGCGGCCGCGGCCTCATGCCGATTCCCCTCGCGCCCGGATCTCCTCTGCCGCGACGGACCGGTCGTCGAACGGGATGGTGCGGTCCGCGAACTCCTGCCCGGTCTCGTGTCCCTTCCCCGCGATAACCACGACGTCACCTTCCCGCGCCTCCGACACCGCGAGGTGGATGGCCGCCCGGCGGTCGGGTTCGATCACGTAGGCGCCGCCCCCCTCCTTCGCGCCGGGTTCGATGTCCGCGATGATCGCGACGGGATCCTCGCTCCGTGGGTTGTCGCTCGTGATGACGGTGAGGTCGGCCAGGCCGGTGGCCACCCTTCCCATGAGCGGGCGCTTCGCGCGGTCGCGGTCCCCGCCGCACCCGAACACCACGATCATCCGCCCGGCAGCCAGTGGCCGCGCCGCCCGCAGCACGTTCTCCACGCTGTCCGGCGTGTGCGCATAGTCCACCATCACCAGGAAGCCCTGGCCCTCCTCCACCGTCTCCACCCGTCCCGGCACACCTGGGACGGCCTCGATCCCCTTCGTCGAGGCATCGTCGGAGATGCCGAGCGACCTCGCGGTGGCCACAGTCGCCAGACAGTTCTCCACGTTGAACCGGCCGCGGAGCGACGAGCGCACGTCCAGCTCGCCCACGCGGAACGAGATGCCGTCCGTGGTGGTTCGAACGTCCGTGGCCCGCACGTCGGCCCCTGCCGCCAGGCCGAAGGTGATCGTGGGTAGGTCCGGCCGGATCAGGCGGCGGCCCTCGGGGCTGTCGAGGTTCACCACCACCCGCTCCGACATGACCGGCGTGAACAGCCGTGCCTTCGCCTCGAAGTACTCCTCCATCGAGGGGTGATAGTCCAGGTGGTCCTGGGTGAGGTTGGTGAACACCGCGCAGTCGAATCGGATGCCGTTCACCCGGTGCTGATGGAGGCCGTGGGACGAGACCTCCATGGCCACCGCCTGCACGCCCCGATCAACCATCCGAGCCAGGAGGGCATGGAGGTCGGGAGCTTCCGGCGTGGTCCGGGGGAACGGCACCGGTTCGCCGTCGATCTTCACGCCCGTCGTCCCGATCACGCCGGGGACCCATCCGGCCGCGCGAAACACCGACTCCAACAGATAGGTGACCGTGGTCTTCCCGTTCGTCCCGGTGATCCCCACGATCGACATGCGGTCCGCCGGCCGCCCGAAGAACTCCGCTGACACCGGCCCCATGGCCTCTCGAACGGACGGGACGAGCACCTGCGGCAGGTCGATCGGCAGCCACCGCTCCACGAGCAGGGCCGCCGCTCCCCGCCCCACGGCATCCCCGGCGAAGTCGTGGCCGTCGAGCCTCGAGCCCGGCGCGCAGAAGAACAGGCTGCCCGGGACGGCGTCCTGCGATCGATACCCGATCGCGGCGATGTCGATGGATGCGTCGCCACGGACCTCGGGCCGGGACAGGGAGGCGATGAGGTCGGCGAGCGGTCGTGCCTGGGGGCCGAGCGCAACCACGTCACCCGAGCTTACCGTCCGCACCCCGCGGCGCCCCCAGGCGGTCCCGGTCATCGCGCCGGGAGGGCGTGGGGTGGTGGCCGAAGGGGCCGTCCCGGAGCGATCGACAGCCGTTCGATCGCGTAGCGGGCGACGTCCTGGAAGAGGGGGGCCGCGGCGACACCGCCGTACACGGTGACTGGCCTGTCGAGGATGGCCGCGATCACGACCGTGGGGTCGGAGGCGGGCAGGAAACCGATGAACGCGGCGATGGCCTGGTCCGTGTAGTAGCCCCCGGTGGCTCGGGGGATCCGGGCCGTCCCGGTCTTCCCGGCGACGTCGTAGCCGGGGATCTGCGCGGCGGTGCCGGTCCCGGCTTTGACGGCGTACGCGAGCATCCGGGTGACCATCCGGGCCGTATCCGCCGACACGACTCGGCGAGTGACCGGCGCGGGGGCGGCGTGAAACGTCCCGCCCTCGTCCACGTGCCCCCGAACCAGACGAGGCTGAACCGATACGCCGTCGTTCGCGATCGTCGAATACACCGAGATCATCTGGAGCGGCGTGACGGCGATGCCCTGGCCGTAGGCCATGGTGGCCAGGCTGGTGTCGGACCAGAGATACAGCGGCAGCATCAGGCCGGGGGATTCGCCCGGGAACCCGATGCCCGTGGTCCGTCCCAGCCCGAACTCGGACAGGTACGCGGCCATCCGGACCTCTCCCAGGCGCCGCGCCACGAGCACCGCGCCGATGTTGCTCGACTGGGCCACGATGTCGCCGAGCGTCATCGGCTGCACGGGGTGGCGGTGCGCATCGTGGATCGTGAACTCGCCGACAGACATCTTCCACGCCACGGACAGGCGCCGGTGGAGGGGGAGGGCGCGCTCCTCCACCACCGCCGCGGCGGTAATGACCTTGTTCACCGATCCGGGCTCGAAGACGTCGGTGACGGCCCGGTTCCGCATCGTGGACGGCTTCGCGTTCACGAAGTCGTTCGGGTCGAACCACGGGTAGCTGGCCATGGCGTACACGTCACCGGTGCGAGGGTCCATCACGATGACCGTCCCCCCCGCCGCATCGTTCGCCTCCACTGCCTCCTCCAGCGCCGCCTGGACCTGGAACTGGAACTCCCGGTCGATCGTGGTCACGAGGTCGGAGCCCGAAGCGGGCGGCCGCTCCCCGTCGATCCCTCCGACGATGGGTTGCCCGTCGCGGCCGAGCTCTTGGGTCCGTTCCCCCGGATGACCGGCCAGGAGGCTCTGGTGCTCGAGTTCCAGCCCTGCCAGCCCGACCCCGTCCACGCCCACGAACCCCAGGACCTGGGACCCGAGGGTACCGGCCGGGTAGGACCGCCAGGTGGTGGGGAGGAACCCGATCCCTGGAAGGCCCAGCCGCTCCACCCGCTCCGCCGTCCATAGGTCCACCTGGCGGGCCAGGTACACGAAGGTGGCGTCGGCCCGGAGCTTCGGAAGCAGCTCGCGGACCGGAGTCCCCAACACCGAGGAGACCTCGACCGCCGTGCCCCAGGGATCGATGACGTAGCGTGGGTCCGCGTACACGTCCCGGGCGGGAAGCGTGATGGCGAGCGGCTCCCCCGAGCGATCGACGATCTGTCCTCGCCACGCCGGGAGCGACACGGTTTGCAGCCGCTGGTCAAGGGCCAGGGTCTGATACGCCCCGGCCTGGCTCACCTGGAGCACGGCCAGTCGGACCGTGATGGCCCCGAACGCCAGGGCAAGGGCCGCGAACAGGGCCACCAGCCGGCCTATGGGGGGTCGCCTCACCGCCCTGCCTCCGGGAGTTCCCTCAAGGAGCGCTCCGGGCGTGGGGATGGTCCGCGTCCCCGGCCGGTGCCGCGGATCCCGCCGCGGGCACGTGGAGGAATCGGATGTCGTCGGGGAGACGCATGCCGTGGCTGCGGGCCCAGGCGGCGATCCGGCCGGGGGCGGACAGGGAAGCCTGCCACCTCGTAAGCTCGAGGTTCTCCCGGGACAGGGCCTCGATCCGTTGCTGGAGGTCGTCCACACGGAAGGAACTCTGAGCGAGCAGGGCGTACAAGGCGGCGAGGCCGAGGACCGCGGACCCCACAATCACGGAGAACAAGATCAGGAACCCCACATGGCGTCGCCTTCTCTGAAGGGCCACGGCCCGCGGTCGAGCGGGCACCGGCCTCGGCCTTGGGGTCACCGCCGGCTCGGGCCGGGCGGAGGGCTCCGGCGCGCGCAGGGCTCGGGCGGGCTGGCTCACGCCGCCTCCTTTGATCCCGCCCACCCGCGGCTCACGCCGCCTCCCGGGTGCGTTCCGCGGCCCGGAGCCTCGCGCTCCGAGCTCGCGGGTTCCGGGCCACTTCCTCCGTGCTGGGGCGGAGCGGCTTCTTCGTAAGCACGTTCAGTCGCGGTTCTTCCATCAAGAACTGCTTGACGATGCGGTCCTCCAAGGAGTGGTACGCGATCGTCACAACGCGGCCACCGGGAGTGAGGAGACCCACCGCTCGAGGCAGGGAAGCGGCGAGCTCCTCGAGCTCCCGGTTGACCGCGATGCGGAGCGCCTGGAACGTGCGGCGCGCGGGGTGGGGGCCGCCCCGGCGTCTTCCCACGGCGCCCGCGACCACGCGGGCCAGTTCGTCGGTCGTGCGGATCGGCGATCGCGCGCGGGCGCGCGCGATCGCGGCCGCAACCCTTCGGGCCCGGCGCTCCTCGCCGTAGTCGAACAGGACCCGCGCGAGCTCTTCCTCGGTGCCTGAGTTCACGAGCTCCATCGCGCTCTCGGTTCCCTCTTCGCCCCGCCCACCCATCCGCATGTCGAGCGGCCCGTGCTGCCGGTAGCTGAAGCCGCGCTCGGACCGCTCGAGCTGCATGGCGGAGACCCCGAGGTCATACAGGACGCCGTCTACCCGGTTCACCGCGGGCATGTCCGAGAACCGGGTCCGGACGGCGGCGAAGCGATCCCCGAACCGCGCGAGGCGCGCGGCCGCGATGCGGATCGCCTCTGGATCCCGGTCGAGGCCGACCACGCGGGCCACGCCGGACTCGAGCAGGGCCTGGGCGTGCCCCCCGGCCCCTACGGTCATGTCGACCACCGTCCCCCGGCCCCCCAGGAGCCGAACGACCTCGTCCACCATGACCGGCTCGTGCTCGAGCCCCCGCTCCCGCTGCTCGCCCACATGCGGCCCCTCATCCCTGGAACCGCACGACGAGAAGACCGAGGCCGAGATAGGCGGCCGTGGTCACGGCGGACAGTAGGATCAGCTGGAGGCTCTGGCCGACCTCGTTCGACAGTGCTCCCTTCATCTCACGCCTCCCGGATCGAGCGCCCCGGCTTGATAGGCCCCGCCGTGGGTTTGCTCGTAGCGGTCGTGGGCCTCCCGGTCCCAGATCTCCATCCGGTCGTAGACCCCGACTACGACGGTTTCCTTCCGGATCCCGGCCTCGCTCCGGAGACGCTGAGGGATCACCAGGCGTCCTTGCGAGTCGAGGTCCACCGCCTCGGCCTTTCCGAAGAACATCCGCGCATAGGCCCGCGCCCCGGCGTCGGACAGGGGGCGTTCGCGAACCTCGCCGGCCCGCCGGTCCCATTCGGCCCTGGGGAAGCAAAACAGGCACCCGTCCTGGCCCAGCGTGAGGACGGCGCCGCCCGTGAAGGCCTCACGGAATCGGGCGGGCAGGCTGATCCGGCCCTTGGGGTCCAGCTGATAGCTGTGCGTGCCGAGCAGTTCGGCCACGCGCGTTCCTCCCCTTCTCCTCCACTGAGCCCCACACTTATGCCACTAGTGCTCCACCAAGTCAAGGCATGAGGGAGAAGTAAGAAGTAAGAGGGAGGGCCAGAAGGAAGACAGTGCGAACGGTGAGGCCGCGGCGTCGCGATCAGCCGGCGGTGCGCCCGGCGGAGTGGCCGGCGAATGGCAGGAAGGGCTCCCACTCGGGCTCGAGGCGGCCCAGGGAGAGCCGGAACCCGTCGGCGGGTGCGAACGGCCCGCGATGAAGGCGAAGCCCGGCGTCCTCCGGCAGTCGGTTCTCCTTCCTGGAGTTGCACCGGCGGCACGCCGCGACCACGTTCTCCCAGGCGTGGGCCCCACCCCTGGACCGGGGCACGACGTGGTCCAGGTTTTCGGCCGGTGCCCCGCAGTACTGGCAGGTCCAGTCGTCCCTGGCGAACACGGCTCGGCGGGTCAGCGGGGCCTGGGCCCTAAACGGGACCTTCACGAAATACCTGAGCCGCAGAACCGAGGGGGCTTCCATCTCGAACCGCTCGGAATGGAACACGATCCCGTTCGACACCAGGACCTCGGCCTTGTCCTTCAGGACGAGGACCACTGCCCTCCTGGCTGTGACCACTGCCAGAGGCTGCTGGGACACGTTGAGAACGAGCGCTCTTCCCATGCTTAGGTCTCCGGCGAGTATAGCGAGGAGGTCCCCCGATCCGGCCGAGATGCTTGAATCGGCCGAATCCCAGGGTTGTAATCCGCCGGAAGGCGGCGGGCCGACCGTCTCCGGGAAATGGGGACGCCTGAAAGAGCGAAAAAGGGGCCGCGCGGGGCGTCCGGCAAACTCGGGTTCGGATGGCCGCCGCCTTCCCCACTTCACCTCGATCCCCGTGGCGGCGGCATTGCGGGCACCCACTGGACGCCCGCACCGTCGTACTGCGCAGGAACGCGAAGCAGCCGGGCTCCCCGGCGCGTCCCCCGGTAAGATGGCCATTCGGGCCAGGAGGTGGTCGTTGGAGGCTCGTGAGCAAACCGAGGAGTGGCGGCGCTTCGCCGAGCGCTTCCGGGAGATCGAGGAGAACGTCGAGAAGGTCGTCCAGGGAAAGCAGCGGGAGATCCGGCTCGCCCTGGTGACCCTGGTGGCCGAAGGGCACGCCCTGATCGAGGACGTCCCCGGCGTGGGCAAGACCATGCTGGCCAAGGCCATCGCCCGATCCATCGACTGCTCGTTCCGCCGCATCCAGTTCACGCCGGACCTGCTCCCGACCGACATCACCGGCGTGAACGTGTTCAACCAGGAGCGGGGGGACTTCGAGTTCAAGCCAGGCGCGATCTTTGCCAACGTCGTCTTGGGGGACGAGATCAACCGGGCCAGTCCGAAGACCCAGTCCGCCCTCCTCGAGTGCATGGAGGAGCGCCAGGTCACCATCGACACCGAGACGTACCAGCTCGGC
>Ga0209899_1000204_pt1 | contig 11457 bp, 7 predicted proteins | sample GWRWS1_0_10_FD_187228 | JGI IMG/M metagenome (GOLD analysis project Ga0209899, IMG submission 187228) | Riverbed sediment microbial communities from areas with vegetation nearby in Columbia River, Washington, USA - GW-RW S1_0_10 (SPAdes)... | ecosystem: Environmental > Aquatic > Freshwater >...
ACTACATCGTCAAGCCCTTCGACACCCCCGAGCTGTTGGCCCGGATCCGGGGCGTCCTTCGTCGGGCCAAGGAGATGCGCGCCCAGTCGCCGCTTACCGGGCTGCCCGGCAACGTTCGCATCGAGGAGGAGACCGAGAAGCGGGTGGCGTCCGAAGACCTGTTCGCCATCCTGTACGCGGACCTCGACCACTTCAAGGCCTACAACGACCACTACGGCTTCACTCGCGGCGACGAAGCGATCCAGCACAGCGCTCGGCTGATCCAGGACGTGGCCCTGGCCGTCGGGGGGATCGACATCTTCGTCGGCCACGTCGGGGGCGATGACTTCGTGGTGCTGTGCCACGCGGACCACGCCGCCTCGATCGCCGAGCGGATCGTGGAGCGGTTCGAGGTCGACGCACCGGATCTCTATGACGCCGAAGACCGCGCCCGCGGCTACATCGAGGTGGTCAACCGCCGGGGGGAGACCCAGCGGTTCCCGTTCCTGTCCATCTCGGTCGGCATCGCCACCACGGCGCACCGGAAGTTCAGCCACTACGCGCAGGCCGTGGCCGTCGCCACCGAGATGAAGACCTTCACGAAGGGCACGCCCGGCTCGTCCTGGGCGGTGGACCGCCGCACGAGCTAGGACGCCACTCCCGGCGCGGCGAACGGGTCCGCTAGGGAGAGGCCGGGAAGGCCAGGACGAACGTGCTGCCCCCGCCGTTCCTCGAGATGACGCCGACCCGGCCGCCGTGGGCCCCCATGATCAGTCGGACCAGGTACAGCCCGATGCCCAGGCCCTCGTGACTCCGCGTCGTGCTGCCGTCCCCCTGGGTGAACGCCTGGAAAATGACCTCGCGTTCTTCGGGCGGGACCCCAGCCCCCCGGTCGGAGACGGCGATCTCGACCTCGGACTCCTTCGCCTCGACTTCCACATCGACCGGCTCGGTGTCCGGGGAAAGGGCTAGCGCGTTCTCCAGGACCACGACCACCGCCCGGACCGCGAGGTCGAGGTTCGCCCACAGGTGCCAGGCCGTGTCCCCGCCGTGTGGGAGCCGGATCCGGTCCTCGTACTGAGGGAACTCGGAGGCCGCTCGTTCCAGCAACTCACCCACGGGCACCGGCTGGGTTGGTACCTCCACCCCCACTCGGTCCAGGCGGGCGGCGGCTCCCAGGTTCCCGACGGTCCGCTTGATCCGCGCGCTGGCCCTGTTGACCCCGTCGGCGAGATCCTGGAACTCTTCGGGCTTGAGGTCGGCGCCGTACTCGGCGACGGTGAGGGCGAACCCCTGGATCGTGGTGATGGGCGTGAACAGCTCGTGCGAGAGGATCTGGATCAGCTCGCTCTTCGTCCGGTCCAACTCCTGGAACTCATGCGTGAGGGTCTCCGACCGCTCGAGCAGCGAGGCGAGCTCGCGGATCACGTCGGCCGTGACCTCCACGGAGAGGCTTCCCTGGCCCACGATGGAGCGACGGATCGTGTACAGGATCTCGTCGGCCGACGTGCCCTTCACGATGTAGCCGACCACCCCCGCCCGGAGCATCTCCAGGACCGTGCGGCGATCGTTGTACGCGGACAGGGCCACCACATGGGTTTGGGATGACTCCCTGCGGATCCCCCGCGCGGCCCGCGCCCCCCCGCCGCCCGGCATCTTCACGTCGACCAGCGCGACGTCTGGTCGCTCCGACCTGGCCATCTCGATGGCTTGGTCCGCGTCGCAGGCCGTCCCCACGACGTCCATGTCGGGGTCGGAGGACACGAGTTCGGCCAAGGCCTCCCTGACGGCCGCCTCGTCCTCCGCGATCAGGACCCTGATGCGATCCATGGTTGCTCGGAAGCTAAATCGGCGGAGGGCGGGACTCGCTTGAGGGCGTCCCCCGAGCGCGCCCCGCTCGGTACGGGATGGGGGCCGGGCGGGCCAGGAAGAACCCCTGGCCGTACCGCACGCCGAGCCGGAGGAGGGTGTCCAACTCGGCCTCGGTCTCGATGCCCTCGGCCACGATCTCCATCCCCATGGCCTCGGCGAACGAGATGAGGGCCGCCGCCAGAGCCCGCTGGCCTCGCTGCTGGTCGATCCGGTGCGTGAGGCTGATGTCGAGCTTGATGATGTCGGGCGACAGGCGGAGCGTGTGCTGCAGGCTGGCGAAGCCGGCCCCCGCGTCGTCGATGGCGATCCGCCCCCCCCGGCTCCGCAGGCGGTCCAGGGCCGGGATCAAGGCGTCGTAGTCCTCCACCTGCTCGTGCTCGGTGATCTCCACGACGAGCCGGTCCACCGGCGTGGCGTCGATGGCCTCGATCAATTCGGCCGACATCGCGGTCCGGTGCGACACGTTCAGCGAGAGGTAGGCATCGTCGGGGATGCGCACGAGGTCGGGGAGGGCCAGGCGGATCGCCACGAGCTCGAGGTCCAGCTTCAGCGCGATCTCCCCGGCCTCGGCGAACCAGTCATCGGGGGGGCGGTCCGGGGGCAGGGCGAACCGAGCCAGGGCCTCGTGGCCGACCACGGTGCGCCGGCCGAGGTCGAAGATGGGCTGATAGACGACGGAGAGCCCCGAGCCCCCGATGGCCCTTCGGATGCGGGCGGTCTTTTCGCGAACCTGCGACGCGCCCATCCTCTCCCGTTGGAGCCGCGTGGCGAGCTCGCGGACCACCCCGGCCATGACCTCCGACGACACGCTGGCCTGGCCGCGGCCTGCTCGTTCGATGGCCACCACGATCTCCTCGGCCGCCACGCCCTTCACCAGGTAGCCGATGGCGCCGGCGCCGAGCATCTGGAGCACCGTCCCTCGGTCCTGATACGCGGACAGCGCGAGGACCCGGGTCTCCGGCGAGCGACGAAGGATGCCCCGAGCGGCCCGGAGCCCGCCGCCCCCCGGCATCCGGACGTCGAGAAGGGCCACGTCGGGACGGTTCGCTCCGGCCAGCTCGACGGCCTCGCCGGCGTCGCGTGCTGCCCCCACGAGCTCCAGGGAGTCCTCGGACGCGATGAGGTCGGCGAGCGCGGCGCGGATCTCGGCCTCGTCGTCGGCGATCAGGACGCGGATGGTCTCTCGCATTCGGTCGGCACGGTATCCGGCAGTTGCCTCGCCTTCAATGACCCGAACGGTGTTTCGGGCGAGGGGCTGAGGCGGCCGACCGACGAGCAGGCGCGGGCGCCATGGCTATCATCCGGGCAGCGAGGCAAGGAGGCGAGGGCGATGGTCGCTCGTGAGGTGAGGGCCCCCCGCGGAACGGAGCTCACGTGCAAGGCGTGGCCCCAGGAGGCGGCCCTGCGCATGCTCATGAACAACCTCGACCCCGACGTGGCGGAGCGTCCACAGGACCTCGTGGTGTACGGCGGAACGGGGAAGGCCGCCCGCAACTGGGAGTGCTTCGATGCCATCGTTCGCGCCCTCCGCGACCTGGAGAGCGACGAGACGCTGCTCGTCCAATCGGGCAAGCCGGTCGGCGTGTTCAGGACGCATGCCATGGCCCCCCGGGTGCTCATCTCGAACGCGATGCTCGTGCCGAAGTGGGCCGACTGGGAGACGTTCCGCGAGCTTGAGCAAGCCGGGCTGACCATGTACGGGCAGATGACCGCGGGATCGTGGATCTACATCGGAACCCAGGGCATCCTCCAGGGCACGTTCGAGACGCTCGCCGAGGCGGCCGCGCAACGGTTCGGGGGGTCCCTGAAGGGCACCGTCACGCTGACCGGTGGCCTCGGCGGCATGGGCGGCGCCCAGCCCCTCGCGGTGACGATGAACGAGGGCGTCGCCCTGTGCGTGGAGGTCGACCCTTCGCACATCGAGCGGCGCATCAAGACGCGATACCTGGACCGGGAGACCGACGACGTGGACCAAGCCCTGGCGTGGGCGGAGGAAGCGCGAGCCGCCGGCGAGGCAGCCTCGATCGGACTGCTCGGCAACTGCGCCGAGGTCGTGCCGGAGCTCCTCCGGCGGGGCTTCGCACCGGACATCGTCACCGACCAGACCTCCGCTCACGACCCGGTGGGCGGCTACATCCCTGCCGGGCTCTCATTGGTGGAGGCGGCGACGATCCGCGAGTCCGACCCCGACGAGTATCAGAAGCGCGCGCACGAATCGATGGCCCGCCACTGCGCGGCCATGGTGGGGTTCCTCGACAGGGGCGCGGTGGTGTTCGACTACGGGAACAACCTCCGGGCCGGAGCGAGGATCGGCGGGTTCGACCGGGCGTTCGACTACCCGGGGTTCGTGCCGGCGTTCGTCCGCCCGATGTTCTGCGAGGGCAAGGGCCCGTTCCGATGGGCCGCGCTATCCGGCGACCCGGAGGACATCTCCAAGACCGACCGCGCGGTGGCCGAGCTGTTCCCGCACAACGAGCGCCTCCACCGATGGCTGCGGATGGCCGAGGACCGCGTGGCCTACCAGGGTCTGCCGGCGCGCATCTGCTGGCTGGGGTACGGCGAGCGCGCCGCGGCGGGACTTCGGTTCAACGAGATGGTGGCGAAAGGCGAGCTGTCGGCGCCGATCGTGATCGGGCGCGATCACCTCGACTCGGGCAGCGTGGCGAGCCCGTACCGCGAGACAGAGGCGATGAAGGACGGCTCGGACGCCATCGCCGACTGGCCCATCCTGAACGCCCTGGTCAACACGGCCGCCGGAGCCCACTGGGTGAGCGTCCACCACGGCGGCGGCGTGGGCATCGGGTTCTCGATCCACGCCGGCATGGTCGTGGTGGCCGACGGAACCGACGAGGCGGGGGAGCGGCTGGAGAGGGTCCTGACCACGGACCCGGGGACCGGCGTGATCCGCCACGCCGATGCCGGCTACGAAGAGGCCTTGGAGGTCGCCAGGGAGCGAGGGGTCCGCCTCCCCTGGTTGGAGTGAGGTTGAATCAGCGGCCTGCTTCGGCTCTCTCCGAGGCGACGCGCCTGGTGAGTTCCCCGATGATGATGGCGCGTGCGGGCTCGCCAGACTCGTCGACCTTGAGTCCGAGCGCCGAGCCGATCCGTTGATAAAGGCCGTCTCCGGCGCGGTATCGCCGTGATCTGGCCCTGCCTTCAGACCGGAGAAGACCGGCCGCGACGGCCGCAGCGAGATCGTTCGTCGCTGTGGCCGGACTGACGTCTGCCAGCAGACGGTAATAGCGAGGGGTCACGTCCCTCCCGAAGAACGCGTCCCATGCCGCATTCGCCACACGCGAATCGAGCCCGGCCGCGCGGACTGCCTCTTCGACCGCGGTCCAGATCCTCTGCTGAACCCGCTGTCTCAGATCGAGGGCGCGCACCTGGTGAAGCTGAGCCTCCATGTGTGCTCGGATGAACGGGGTGACCTCAGCAGTGGGATCGAAGGTCTCCCCGAGGCAGCCGAACGCGGCGTAGTAATCGGACAGGTGGCGCCCCCACCATTCTTCGAGCGAGGTGAACTCGCGGAGCTTGAAGCCGCCCCGATACATCGCCAGGGAGGCGACCACCCGGGAAGCCCGTCCGTTCCCGTCCCGGAACGGGTGGATGGCAGCCACCGCCACATGGATCCAGGCAGCGCCGATGGCGGGATGCTCCCGCCCAACCTGCATGGCAAAACACGCACTGTCCACGAGTTCGGGTACCTCTTGCGCCGGAGGTGGCTGGAACACGAGTTCGCCGGTCCGGTTGTCCACGACGTATGCCGGACCCATCCGGAATCGTCCTGCGCCCGCTCCCCAATTGCCTGCAAGGATCCGGTCGTGGAGGCCGACAAGGAGTTCGCGGTCCCACGTGAAGGCCGAGTCGTCTGCGCGTCGTAGAACGAAGCTCATGGCGTCCTGGTAACCACGGACGAGGGCGGCGTCCGCTTCGCTCGTTTCAGGGGGGACCTCACCAGCCAGGATCCGCCGGACCTCATCGACCGTGACCGGGACCCCCTCCATGGAGGTGGAGGCCGCGATGGCCTCTGCTTCCAGGTCGCGCCGCAGGCGGCCCGCCCAGGCACGCGGAAGGGGACCTCGGTAGTCGAGCCGGGTCTTCCAGCGGTCCAGCTCGTCCGCCAGGTCGAGGACCGTCGTGGGGTCGTACGGGAGCATGAGGGGATTGTAGCACCAATCGCCTAGGATATAAGGTGATTAGCGGCTTACTCCCCTAATCTCCTAGGGAATTGATTGGGTATTCGCCTAGATCGGCACCCGGAGCGGTGCTCGGTAACCGGACGCCGATGTCCGGAGCTCGGTCGGCGGTGCCTTCCGGCCATGAACGAAGCCGTCGGGTTGTGCCCCCGCGGCCCTGGCCGTAGCGTTGCCGCCGTGCCGGTCCTGGTTGGGGAAACCCTCTCGCTCGAGGACGTCGTGGCGGTTGCTCGCGGCGCGGCGGTCGAGCTCTCCGCGCGGGCCGCGGAGCGGATGCGGGCCGCTCGCGCCGTGATCGAGGCCAAGGTCGCGGCGAACGAGACCGTCTACGGCGTCACGACCGGGTTCGGCAGCCTGGCCAACGTGCGGATCGCACCGGAGCAGGTGGAAGCGCTACAGCACGGCATCGTCCGCTCCCACGCCACATCCGTGGGCCGGCCGCTCTCCCGCGAGGAGGCCCGCGCGATGCTGCTGCTCCGGGCCTACGTCCTGGCCCTCGGCCACTCTGGGGTTCGGGTGGAGATCGTGGAGCGGATGGTGGACATGCTGAACCGCGACCTCGTCCCGGTGGTGCCGGAGCAGGGGTCTCTCGGCGCGTCGGGGGACCTGGCCCCCTTGGCGAACCTGGCGCTCCCGCTGATCGGCCGGGGGGAGATCCTCGTGGAAGGGCGAGGCGTGCCGGCGGCTGAAGCCCTCGCGGCGGAAGGGTTCGAGCCCTTGGTCCTCCGGGCGAAAGAGGGCCTGGCGCTCGTGAACGGGACCCAGGGGATGGTGGCCGTGGGCATCCTGGCCGCCGACCGGGTGGCGAACCTCGTGAAGGCAGCGGACGTCGCGGCGGCCATGACCGTCGAGGCGGCGCTCGGTACCGACCGGCCCTTCGATGGGCGGCTCCAGGACCTCCGGCCCCACGCCGGCCAGGCCGCCTCGGCCTCGAACCTCCGGCGACTCCTCGCCGGGAGCGAGATCACGGCGTCCCACCGCAAGAGCGAGCACCTCCTGCAGGACGCGTATTCGCTCCGGTGCGCCCCGCAGATCCACGGAGCCACCCGCGAGGTCCTCCGTTTCGTTCGGGGGGTGCTGGAGGTGGAGGCCGGGTCGGTCTCGGACAACCCCATCGTCCTCCCCGAGAGCGGGGAGGTTCTGTCCGGCGGGAACTTCCACGGCCAGCCCGTCGCGGTGGCGCTCGACGCGCTGGCGCTGGCCACCGTGCCGCTCGCGAGCGTCTCGGAGCGGCGGCTGTACCGGTTGCTGGACGAGGACACGAACAACGGGCTCCCAGCGTTCCTGGTGCCGGGCAGCGGCCTGAACTCGGGGTTCATGCTGGTCCAGTACACGGCGGCGTCGCTGGTCTCCGAGTCGAAGTCGCTGGCCCACCCGGCCTCGGTCGATTCCATCCCGTCCTCGGCTGGACAGGAGGACCACGTGAGCATGGGGATGACCGCGGCTCGTCACGCCCGGGACGTCGTGGCCAACGCCGAGGTCGTGGTTGCGGTGGAGGCGATGGCCGCGGCCCAGGGGCTGGACCTGCGCGCCCCGCTCGCGCACGCGCCGGGCACGCGGGCCGCGCGCGATGCGATCCGTGAAGCCGTCCCGTTCCTCCAAACCGATCGGGAGCTCGGCCCCGACATCGCCGCGGTGACGGACCTCATCAGGAGCGGCGCGGTAGTGGCGGCGGTCGAAGCTGCCATCGGCGAACTCGACTAGAGCCGCGCCGCCGGACTAGTGGTAGACGATGACGCCGGTGCCGTACTCGGCCAGCCCGAAGATCCACTGGGCGTTCCAGTACGGAACACGCACGCACCCGTGGCTCGCCGGATAGGTGGGCACCTCGGTCCATCCATGGATGGCCCGGTTCCCGTCGAAGTAGCTAGGGTAGTACAGGCGGTTGGGGCTGAACCCGGCGAGCTTGCGGTTCACGCGGAACCACCCGTCGCGGGTCGGCGTGCTCGCCTTGCCCGTGGACACGTGCATGATGTTCGTGATGGTGCCGTCGTCCACCGTGTAGACGACCTGCCGGGTCTGGTCGATCTCGATGTGGAAGCCGTCCGCGCTCGACTTGGGCCGGGGACGGATCGGATCGGCGAGCACGCGCCATACGCCGGCATCGACGCCGAACACGCGCGGCATCCGCTGCACCTTCCGGAACGCCAGGACCGCGTCGCCCGTGCGGAAGTCGTACCGCCCGTCCACCCCGGTCAGCCGGTAGTTCAGGTCCACCAGGCGCCGTTCGAGGAGATCGACGTAGATGCCGCTCGATCCGATCCCGAGCGAGGGGAGCGAGGTCGATCGGGGGCCGTCGATGGCCGTTCCCTTCAGATGGTCGTCGTCGACGAATGCGGCTCGGACGCGATACGTGCCGGGCTTCTCGATGCGGAACACCGCGTCGAACCCGCCCGCGGCCCCTGTGGTGGGGCGGCGGGTAGCAACGGCCTTCCCGTCCCTGGTCAGCGTGACCTGGACCGTGCCGCCCGGGTGGGCGGGCCTCACGGTACCGCGGACCGCGGCACGGTCGAACAAGCGCACCGCCCCCACGCGGACCGTGAGGATGGCCTGGACCCCGATGCTCACCTCGGAGCTGGTCGCCGGGTGCCACACGGCATGCACGGTGACGCTCGCCTCCGGCGTGAGGGTGGCGGAGAAGCCGCCGGCGGCCCCCGTGGTGGTCTGCGCGAGGATGGTACCGGCGGCATCGACGATGTCGATGGTCTGGCCGCCCGTGGGGGGCGAGGTCTGGCCGCTCAACTCGACGGACTCCCCGTAGGCGAGCGTCGTGGCTGAGGCGGTGAGCGTGACGGAGTCGACCCCCAGCGCCGGGGTGGGTGCCCCTCCCACCAACGCCAGCGCGACGCCGGTCGCCACGAGGAGCCGCTTCATCGGCCTCCCACCCTCCTTCCGCCGGCGTAGGCATGTAGCACGGGGTTGTGCGCCGGCCGGTACGGGACCTGCCGGAACGCGTCGCCCTCCAGGACCAGGAGATCGGCCCGCTTGCCCACTTCCAAGGTGCCACTACGGTCGGCCATCCCCAGCACGCCCGCCGGATTGAGGGTCGAGGCGGTGAGGGCCTCGAGCGGGGCCAGCCGGTACAGGGAGCACGCCGTCGACACCACCTCCGTCATGGACAGGACGGGCGACGTCCCGGGGTTGAAGTCGGTGGCGATGGCCACGGCGGCCCCTGCCTCGACCAGCGTCCGGACCGGCGGGGGCGTGGCGTGCATGAAGAACGTCGAGGCCGGCAGGAGCACCCCGACCGTTTCGCCCTCCCCGAGCGCGCGAATGCCTTCGTTGCTCACGTTGTTCAGGTGGTCGGCGCTTCGGGCCCCCAGCTTGACCGCGAACTCCGAGGCGCCCGATGGCCCCAGCTGGTCGGCGTGGCACCGGACCGGAAGCCCGGCGGCCGCCGCCGCCTCCCCCACGACCGCCAGGTCGCGGAGGGTGAACGCGATGTCCTCGACGTAGACGTCCACGGCGTCGGCCAGCCCCTCGGCGGCGGCCACCGGGATCAGCTCCTCGCAGGCGGCTCGCACCCAGTCGCCCCGCTCCATCCCCTCGGGGACGGCGTGGCAGGCGAGGAGGGTCACCGTGCAGGCCTGGGGAGCCTCCTCGGCCAGCCTCCGGGCCAGCCGGGCCTGGCGCAACTCGGCCTCCACGGACAGCCCGTACCCCGTCTTGAGCTCCAGGGCGGTCGTCCCGTGGTCGGCCATCTCCCGGAGCAGCGGCCGGCAGAACGTCAGCACCTCGTCGTCCGACGTGTTGGCCAGCAGGCGTGCGCTTCGGTAGATACCGCCCTCGCCGTGGAGGTCGCGGTAGGTCCTGCCGGCCAGGCGGAGCTCGAACTCGTCGGCCCGCCACCCCACGAACGGAAGGTGAGTGTGGCAGTCCACGAACCCCGGTGCGATCGTCGTGCCGGTGAACACCTCCGGGTCGGCTACCGGGATCCCGTCGGCCGGGCCGACGTAGGTGATGACCCCGCCCTCCCAGGCGATCCCCGCGTCCTCGATCACCGATGGGCCTCCCAGTGCGCCACCGCGCGCCGGCACCGAGCCGGTCGCCGTGACGAGCGAGGTGGCGACGATCGCGCCGGTGGCGGTGTCGGCCATCGCGGGTATCGAAGAGGATGCCGGGACCAGGCGCAAGCGGACACCGATCCGACGCGTGGAGTGTCCGGCTCCGTCCGGGTTGGACCGCGAGGGGTCCGCCGCCGCCCGGCCCGTAGACTGCCCGTTCGTGAGCGACGGCCAAGACCCGGGGTTCCGGGACATCCTCCGGATCCCGGAGATCCGGGCCGCCATGATCGGCACGTTCGTGCTGATGCTCGGCTTCGGGATCCTCTCGCCGGTGCTCCCGAACTACGCCCGGTCCTTCGGCGTCGGCTACGACGCCGTGGGGATCCTGGTGGCGTCGTTCTCGCTCACGCGGCTGGCGTTCGATCCGGTAGTAGGGCGGTTCATCGACCGGTTCGGGGAGCGCGCCATGGCCACCGCCGGTGCGGTGGTGGTGGGGGCGACCTCCGGCCTGGCCGCCCTGGCCCCCACGTTCCCCCTCCTGGTGGTGTTCCGCGCCGCGGGCGGTGCGGGCTCGGCGCTGTTCTTCGCCGCCCTCCTCTCGTTCCTGCTGCGGACCATCCCCCCCGACCGTGTGGGGCGCGTGATGAGCGTGTACTACGCGTCGTTCAATGTCGGGATCATCGCCGGGCAGCCCCTGGGGGGTTTGGTCGCGAACTGGTTCGGCCTTGCCAGTCCGCTGTGGGTCTACGCCGGATCGTGCTTCGTGTCGGCCTGGCTGTTCTACCAGGCCATCCGGAACCCGGAGCGCCCCGCGAACGAGGTCCGCCGGGGCGGTCTCCGCCGCCTGCCGTGGAGACGGCCCTTCGTGACGGTCCTGACGGTGAACGGCGCGTACCTGTTCATGATCGGAGCCGTCTTCTCCACCCTCATCCCGCTGTTCGGGAGGGAGGATGAGGGTGTGGGGCTGTCGCTGTCGGGTGTGGGGCTCGGCTTGGCCATCGCCACAGCAACGGAGTTCGCCGTCCTGTTCCCGGCCGGCAAGGCCACGGACCGCCGCGGGCGGAAGGCTGTGCTGGTACCGGCGTTCGCCGGGCTCGCGGCGATCACGGCGGTCCTCGGGCTGGCGAACCATGCGGTGTCGTTCATGGTGGCCATGGGGGTCCTCGGCGTGGTGAGCGGATATGCGGGCGTCCCACCCGCGGCCATGCTCCAAGACCTCACGCCAGAGGGACTGTCCGGGTCGGCCGTGGCGGCCTTCCGCTTCGTGGGAGACCTGGGGTTCGTCCTAGGGCCGCTCGCGGCGGGGTGGACGGCGAGCGCGTTCGGCTTCGGGACCGCCTTCCTCGTGTGCGCGATCCCATCGGCCGTCGCCTTCGGCCTCCTTCTGTCGATCCCCGAGACGATGC
>Ga0209899_1000206_pt1 | contig 11447 bp, 13 predicted proteins | sample GWRWS1_0_10_FD_187228 | JGI IMG/M metagenome (GOLD analysis project Ga0209899, IMG submission 187228) | Riverbed sediment microbial communities from areas with vegetation nearby in Columbia River, Washington, USA - GW-RW S1_0_10 (SPAdes)... | ecosystem: Environmental > Aquatic > Freshwater >...
AAGTCTTTCGAAAACAACAAGTTATGTTTCCGTCCGGCAAACCCCTTTCTGGACACCATCCTGCCGATAAGCCTCTCAAGACTATCAATGGTCATCTGGAAAGAGATCTCGCAACTTCTTATTATCCAGTCGGTTAGGAAGCATGTCCGTCGCTGTTGGGAATTATCACACGTATTCCGAAGAAACCCCTAGTTCGTGTTGCCAATACTTTTCAGTGGCAAACTTCAGCTCCCGGTTGGGGCCGATGCGTGGAAAGCCGAGATTCGCGGCTCGTACCATGGTGGTGTCTCCTTTCTGTGCGCTGGCGGGGGCGTCGCCGCGGTGTGCCATGGCGCGACGCCCCACGTGTGGTCATGTGGTGCGGTGGTCATGGGTCTCGCTCAAAGAGATGGCGCACGAGTTGCCCGTCATCACGTATCCGTCCCTCACGGGAGGAGCGCTTCAAGTTCACCGTTGGTGAAGGCACATGAGGGACCTCAGAATAGTCTCGTCGGTCAGGGCATGCCGCACTGCCTCCGGAGGTACCGCGCCGTGCTCGTCCACAGGCACGTAGGTAATCGCATAGCCCTGCTGTGCTGCCAGATAGGCGCAGGCATCGAGCACGGCCGGGTGCGCGAGCTGCGACGTCACCACGTGCCGGCCGCGTTCCTTGAAGGCGGCCGCTACGCCTTAAGGAGATCGTCATACTCGCGGGCTAGCCGCTCAAAGCCCTCGCGGGTCATGAGCTGTCGTTCTGGCGTCACGGTGCATCCTCGCTGTCTATAGTGTCTATGGTCCCACCTCCAAGGCAAACCATGCGGTCATAGAAGACTGCAATCTGCCCTGGTGCTACTCCCCGATCAGCCTTCTCAAGCTGGACGTGCCAGCAATCGCCGTCAAGTTGCTTGATATGGGCGCCATAAAGCTTGGGACCATGGCGGATCTTCACCTGAACGGCTCCATCGGGGGGTGGTTGTGAAATCCAGTTGAGTTGTGTAGTGGTAAAGCAGCGTGAACCCATGAGATCTGTTGCATGTCGAACATAGATGACATTTTTAGCCATATCTTTTGTCACCACAAACCATGGGCCTTGAGGGAGAGCAAGGCCCTTGCGTTGACCTATGGTGTGGAACCAGTAGCCACAATGTTCTCCAAGCGTGCGACCGGTTTTTTGGTCGATGATCGGCCCTGGCCGCTCGCCAAGGTGAAACTTGATAAACTCCCGATACCTGATCTTGCCAAGAAAGCACAGCCCTTGACTGTCAGGTCGCTCTGCTGATGCGAGGCCAAAGCGCTGAGCGAGTGCCCGCACCTCAGGCTTGGCGTAGCTTCCCAGTGGAAAGAGGCACAGCTTCAGTTGCTCTTGGCTGAGGTGTGACAGAAAGTAAGACTGGTCTTTCGTCGGGTCAACGCCTTGCAAGAGCTGGCAGCGGCCAGCATCAGCAATAACCCGGGCGTAGTGTCCCGACGCGACGTAGTCAGAGGAATCTGGTAGTTGCTCCAAGAACGTCTTAAATTTGATCCGTTGGTTACAAAACACATCAGGGCTTGGGGTACGGCCGCTCTTGAGCTCGCGCAGCGTATAGCCGACAATTTCTTGCCAGTAGGCATCTTGCAGTGGCATGACGGTGAGTGGAACGTCAAGCTGCTCACAGACGGCGCGAGCGTAGCGCAGGTCTTCTTGCCAAGGGCAGTCGCCAAGAGAGTGGAGCTCATCCTCAAGCCAGACTTTGAGGTAATAGGCTGTCACCGCGGTGTGACCAGCATCGATGAGCAATTTTAAGGCGGTAGCGCTGTCGACGCCACCAGACAACAGCATGGCGATGCGCATAACAGACTCCCATCAGGTTCACCTTACCGGAGCCTTGGCTCAGGCCAGGCTGCCCCCCCTGCATCGCTCCAGCCGCCGCGTCCCCTGGCCCAGCGGGCCCACGCGGGCGCTGTGGCACAAGAGCGTGTGCATTGCCTCTACGCGAGCTGCGAGTCGCCTGTGACGTAGGCGGCGAGCCCAACCGCACAGAGGTCCAGGGGCGTGCGAGCGTGTCCCAGGCAGCGCGCCCCGCTGCACGTGCGTGTGACGCCCGCTCATGTTGTGAACCGTACCGCTTCCTCCGCGCCACCCGTGGCGTTGCCAGCGCTGCAGGAAGGTCCTAGGGGCCTTCCACGCTAACGATAATCACCGGGAGGGGTACGGCGACGGTAGCCGGATCCTCCGGCGTTGGCGTCCAAGGATCGCCTGTTGGTATGGGCAGTTTGGCGAGGGCAGTAGGGGTACTCATGCTGGTGACCTCATACAAGGCATCCATGTCACCTAGAGCGGTTCCCAGTCGCATGTGCCACAGCACTCCTCACGGAGAGTTGCACAATCTGGCCAGTGATACGTCAGGGTAGTTCATCCAAGTGGGAACCGCTGTCAGAGACTCCCAGACTCTCAGTGCGTGTCCTCTGCATGGCCCGGCGTATAGCCCTTATTGCCACAGCCGTGGCAGTTGTTGGTGCGTTCTTCGGCGCTCGGGAGACGGATGAACACCACTGCACCGCTCTCTTCGAGTTCGACCGCAAAGGCTTCGCCGACGACGGTGATATCCACCACGCGACCAGGTCCTTCCTCGGTCACGTAGGCCTCTCCAATGCGCGGCAAGGCGTCTTTGATCGCCTTGTACACCGGCATTTCGTAAGCCAGACAGCACTTGAGACGGCCACACACGCCAGAGATACGCGACGGGTTGAGCGCCATCCCCTGTTCTTTCGCCATCCGCACGGAGATCGGCGCAAATTCCGTCAGGAATGTGGCACAGCACAGCGGCCGACCACAGACACCATACCCTCCCAGCTTTTTGGTCTCATCGCGGGGACCGATCTGGCGCATCTCAATGCGGACCTGCAAAGCGCTCGCGAGATACCTGACCAGGCTGCGGAAATCGACCCGGTCCGCGGCGGTGAAATAAAAGATGGCCTTCTGGCCATCGAGGGTAAAATCCACACTGACCAGCTTCATGGGGAGGTCAACTTCCTGAATGCGGCGGCGGCATAGCGCGAAGGCGTCTTTCGCCCCCTGACTCCGGGCCTCGGCCTGCTCGAAATCGTCCATGGTGGCTTTGCGCAGCACTGGCTTGAGGTCATGCTGCTCGGCCTGGACGTCGACAGCGTGGGAAGCCAGCACGACCGTGGCCATCTCGACGCCGCTTTCGGACTCGGCAACACACTTTTCCCCACGGTACAGTGCCAGTCCGTTGGCAGTGTACTGCACGATCTTGCCGGTGGGTTTGAAGCGCAGCCCCACGACCTCTATCTGCATGACAATACTCCCAGGTGGCATCTCTGCACAGGTGAACCCTCACGGAGGTAATAGGCTGTCACAGCGGTGTGACCAGCATCGATGAGCAATTTTAAGGCGGTAGCGCTGTCGACGCCACCAGACAACAGCATAGGCTCCTAGCACGCGTGACTTCATCGTGCGGCTGCGCCGGTGCCCGCTTGCCAGCTCGAAGGAGCATTCACATACGAGCGATCCAGTGCGGCAATGGATGGGCACCCGAGCAGCTTGAGGGTACGCTCGACGTCGGCCCGCAAGATCTCAAGCGCACGGGCGACTCCGGCTTCACCAGCGGCCGCGAGGCCGTATGTATAAGCACGCCCACACAGAACGGCGCGGGCTCCCAGGCAGATTGCCTTCACGATGTCGGTGCCGCGACGAATGCCTCCGTCCATCAGGACCTCTATCCGACCGTTCACGGCTGCTACGACTTCAGGCAGCGCTCTCAAAGAAGCAGGAACGCAGTCGAGCTGGCGTCCTCCGTGATTCGATACGACTACGGCTGCAGCTCCTTCATCAATCGCCCGCCGCGCGTCATCACCGGTAAGGACGCCCTTGATGACAACCGGACCTCGCCAAAGATCGTGGATCCACCGCAGATCTTCCCAAGTGACCGTCGAGCGCGATAGAGCTGCGTTGACATCGACGAGCCGCATGGGTCCCTGGCCAGGGATGACGACGTTAGGCAGTTGCGGCAGGCCCCCGTCGAGCAAAAAACTCATGAGCCAACCCGGACGTGCCAATACTTGGGGAAGAAACGGGACCTTCTCTAGCGGGCCGCCACTGATGAGCTCTTTCATGCCGTTACGGAAGTCCCGCTCGCGCATTCCGGATACGGGTGTGTCGATGGTTACAACCAAAGCGGAGAAGCCCGCAACCCGGGCGCGTTCAATCGCAGCCTCGGCGGCCTCACGGCCACCCATCAGATAGAGCTGGTAGAACACGTGCCCTGAGGAAGCTGCCTTCACATCCTCCAGCTGGTACCCAGAGATGGTGGAGAGAATGTATGCAGTGCCCGCCGCCCCGGCTGCCCGAGCGGCCGCCACTTCGCCACCTGGATGCATCAGGCGGCTGTAGCCCACGGGAGCAAGCAAGGCGGGAAAGGAAAGGTCGAAGCCCAAGACGCACGTCCGCAAATCGCAGTGAGGCACCGCTACTGCATGACGCGGTCGGAAGGTGACGTCATGAAATGCACGGCAGTTCTCTCGGAGTGTGACTTCCCCTTCTGCACCGCCGTCCACGTAGTCGAAAACCGCCTTCGGCAACCTGCGACGGGCCAAGGGTCGGAAATCCTCGATGCTGACGACGCGTGGAGATGCCACTGCGCGTGACGGCTTAGTCATCTGCACATCCCCTCATGGTGGCCACGCCCTCATCTCACCCTTTGATTACCCGGCCCCGGCCGAGGGGGAACACGAACGGCTGGCCGCGGTCCACCGAGCTGTCGAACTTCGTCCCGTTCTCAAGCCACCCCGTGTGCTGGCACGTCTGCGCCAGGCGCGCGGACCCCTCTCCCCGCGCCCCGGGGTAGCACGGGGTGGCTTTACACTGCGGCGGCGACTGCTTCGCTCAGCAGCTCCTCGACCTCGGTCCCGGAAATCATGGTGATGGTGTCCCAGGGGCATTCCTTGGCACAAATGGTACACCCCGTGCACACGTCCCAGTCGACGACGACCACTTGATGGGTGCCATCGCCGGCATAAGAGGGATCATCGATCTTGTCGATACAGTCGACCGGACAGAAATCGATACACCACTCGCAGCCAGTACAACCATCAACATCAATCCACGCCATGGGGCGAGGTTTACGCGTCCGTCGCGCTCTTTCAGCCACAGTCCCCCTCCTTCCAGGCACGCTTCGGACGCTCTCCAGCGCCCTCATTTTGGCCTGTCGCCTGTCCTACAGGGCTGCCAGGATGGCACGCGCCCCGCTGGCACGGCACTGTTCTGCCAAACGTTGCCCGAGCTGGACGGCGTCCGGCGCGGCGCCCCGTATCTCCCGGCGCCACTGACAACGGCCGTCGAGGGTGCTGACCAGGCCCCGCAGGTGCAGCACCCCTGCCTGGCACTGTCCCAAGGCGGCAATCGGCGCCATGCAGCCCCCGCCCAGGTGGGCCAGGAACGCCCGCTCGGCGGCTACGGCACTGGCCGTTGGGGGGTCATGCAACGGCGCGAGCACGGCATCGACCCAATGCCCGGCCAGCGTTTCCAGTGCCAGGGCTCCCTGCCCTGGGGCTGGCAACATCACCTCAGGCGGCAGCAACTCGGTCATCTCGTGCTGCAACCCCAGACGGATCAAGCCGGCCGCTGCCAAGACCAGCCCATCCACCTCACCCTGGCGCATCTTCCGCAGCCGCGTCTCCACATTGCCCCGGATATCGCGCATCTCGAAGGCAGGATGTATGGCCAGCAACTGCGCCTGGCGGCGCCTACTGCCAGTACCGATACGCCAGGGGCCGTCGATCTCTGCCAGCCGGCGGCCCTCACGTCCCACAAAGGCATCCCGCACCTCACCCCGACAGGGGACAGCGCCCAAGTGCAACCCGGCAGGCAGCGTCGTCGGCATATCCTTCATGCTGTGGACGGCCAGGTCGATGTCCTGGCACAGCAGGGCCTCCTCGATCTCCTGCACAAACAGCCCTTTGCCACCGAGTTGCGCCAGCGGATCGCGGCGGTTCGTATCCCCGGTCGTCCTGATCACCACGATCTCTGTACTGATGTCGGGATGGTGCACGCGTATGGCGTCGGCGACCCAACGGGCCTGCCAGAGGGCGAGCGGGCTCCCCCGCGTCCCAAGGCGTACATGGCCGGGCACACGTGCTGGTGCAATGCCTCTCCGCATGGTCCGACTCTCTCGCTTAGCCATCCACGCCATGGGGCGGCCGCCCCGGGGAGGGGTCCCGCGCCACCGCGGCGACCTCCTGGCCCGCCAGCAACTCGCGCAGCTCCTCGTCCGTATGCCTGGCGCAGAACGCGCGGAAGGTCTCCCCGTCCCGCCGCGCCGCCAGGTACGCCGTGAGCAGCCGCTCGATGGCCGCGGGCACGTCGGGGGCAGGAATGCGGTAGCCGAGCGGCCGGGCTTTGGCTTGATGCTTTCCCACGGCCCCACCCACGCAAAAGTAGTAGGCGTCCACCATCTTGCCGTCCACCTTGACCTTTTTGCCCTCGATCCCAATGTCAGCGATCCAGTGCTGGCCGCAGCTATTGGGGCAGCCGGTGATGTGGAGCTTGACGTGCTGCTCGAAGCCCGGCAGCCGCGCCTCCAGCTCCTCCACCAGCCAGCGGGCGAAGCCCTTGGTCTCGGTCAGGGCGAGCTTGCAGAACTCGCTCCCCGTACAGGCGATCGTGCCCCGCCAGAAGGGCGAGGCGTCGATCCTGAGCCCCGCCACCGCGAGCTCCCGCGCCAGCGCCTCCGTGCGCTCCCGGCGGACGTTCGGGATCAGGAGGTTCTGCATGTTGGTCGTCCGCACCTCCCCGGTGCCGTGGCGGTCGGCGAGAGCGGCGACCGCCCGCATCTCCGTGGGGCTGATCCGGCCGCGCAGGATGGCGAGGCCCGCATAGTAGTACCCTGCCTGCTTCTGGGGGGAGATCCCCACGTGATCCCGGTAGACATCCTCAGGGGGATCCTCGGCGACCGCGGGCTCCAGGGGAAAGTCCAGGCGCCGCTCGAGCTCTGCCTGGAAACGCTCGGCAGTCCAGCCGTGGAGCAGGAAGAGGAACTTGAGCCGCGCTTTCTCGCGGTTCTCGCGCAGGGTGTCGCTGTCGCGGAAGATCTCGGTGATCCCCCTGACCACTGGCACCACCTGGTGCCAGTGCACAAAGGCGTTGAGCCGTACGGCCAGGTGCGGGTTGGTGGACAAGCCCCCGCCCACCCGCACCGAGAACCCGATCGCGCCCGTCTCCGGGTGCCGGAGGGCCGTCATCCCGAGGTCGTTGATCTCTGGATACGCGCACCAGACCCGGCAGCCGGTGATACAGATTTTGTACTTGCGCGGGACGTTGTAGAACTCGGGGTTGCCGTTCAGCAGCAGCGTGGCGGCGTGGACGAGGGGGGACGCGTCCACGATCTCGTCGGCGTCGACGCCCGCGAGGGGGCAGCCGGTGATGTTGCGGGTCACATCGCCGCAGGTCCCCATCGTCGTGATCCCGCACCGCATGAGGTGCTCAAAGAGGTCGGGAAGGTCTTCGATGCGCACCCAGTGCAGCTGGATATTCTCGCGGACGGTAATATCCGCGATGCCGCGGGCGTAGCGCTCCGTGAGATCGGCGAGCGTGCGGAGTTGGTGGGAGAAGAGGAAGCCGTTGGGCAGCCGGATCCGGACCATGAAGTAGGGCACGGCTTTCCCCTCCCCGCCCTTGCCCCCGACGACGCCCCCGCCATCGCCCTGGGTGTAGACCCCCCACCAGCGGAAGTAGGTGTTGAGCCATGCGGGCGGTATCGCTTCGTAGCCCTCGCGGGCGAAGCGGAGCACCTCCTGGAAATGTTCCCAGGGGTTCAGCTCGCGCTTGAGCCGCTCGACCCGCTGCGCCCTGGTTTCTTTCACTGCCTCACGCATGGTTCCTCCACGCCCGCCCCATCTGGGTCCGCGGCTGACCGCTGCAGGCTTCAGCACCTTACGGCTCCAGGAAGACGTGCAACGGCGCACTGTGCTGCCTGAGCTTGGCAAGGGCCTCCGCTTCTATCTGGCGCACGCGTTCGTGACTGAGATGCAAAGCCTTCCCGACCTGGCGCAGGTGCTCCGCGGGTTCCCCATGCAGACCAAAACGCCGGCGCATGACGTCCGCTTCCCGCGGCGTCAGGTCATGCAGGGCCCGCTGGAGATGCGCGCTCAGGGCTTGCTGCATCAAGACGTCCTGGACGTCCTGGCTCGGATTGGCCTGCACATCGGCCAGCACATCCCTGAGGGGACGGGTCTCCTCTCCCCACCGCGGGCGATCCAGGGAGATGGGTGCGCGGACGAAGGCCAAACTGCGCTCTACCCGCTCCACGGGCAGATCAAGATGCTGCGCCAGGTCCTGCGCCGTCGGCGCTCTCCCCAGCGCCGACGCGAGGCCGGGCTGGCTCTGGTGCACACGCCGGACGCAGTCACGCAGATATTCCGGAATGTGAATCAGGGCAGATTGTGCGCACACGGCGCGTCGCATGGCCTGTTTGATCCACCAGACGGCATAGGTGCTGAACCTCAGATTGCGCCGATAGTCAAATTTGTCGACTGCCCGCATCAGACCGATATTGCCCTCCTGAATGAGATCGGTCAGCGGCACACTCGTATGGCTGAATTCTCGGGCGACACTGATCACCAGGCGCAGATTGCCCGTCATCATCTCTTGTTTGGCGCGTTCCACCCCGGTGTCGAGGTGATGCAGGGCCTGCCACACCGCCCGCAAGGCGCTCAGACTGTACCCCAAGGTGGAGAGATAGCGTCCCGCCTGGCGGTGCTGGCGGGCTGACGCCGCCGCAGCCATGGCCGTATCAAACCGGGTCCAGGCCTGGGAGAGGAAGGCTGGCTGCCACGACCACGACGCCAGCAGGGCCTGCATCTCGGCACGTAGCGCCGCCACGGGCGCGGCGCTCTCGGCCTGCCCCCGACGGCCGCCGCGCCCCTGGACGAGCCGACGCATCTGGCAGCGCAACCGGTGCAGCTGGTCGAGCGTCGACAACACTGCGGGCAGGGGGCGCAGGTCGTCCGGGTCACACACGGCGGTAACAGGCAGCAGACCGCGGCGCAAGCGCGCCCGCCAGGCCAGCAGGAGCGGGACATGCACCAGGCAGCGCACCAGCTCTTCCCGCCACTGCCGACCGCCGTCTTGCATCTGCCGGGCCAGAGCCATCTCGCGTGCATGCGACAGCAACGGATAACGCCGCACGTCCCGGAAATAGTACGCGATCAGCGTGAGGGCGGGCTCCTCGCCAGGCACGGCGATGTCAGCCTCCGGCAGGTCAGAGGCCCACACTCCGGAGGTCGGCACAGGAGCGCTCTCGAGCTCGGGCAGATCGTCAGGGAACGGCGGTCGGCGCATCATCCGGAGTTCTCCAGTCATCGCGCGCGCCAGCACTGCCAGTGCCGCGCCCACAAGCATCTTGGTGTCTTTCAGGGCTTCTCTCTAGACTTCGACTTCAATATCCGTGCCCTCCACCCGCACTTTGTAGCTCGCGACCCCTGTAGGGGCAGGGGGGCTAAGCACCTGACCGCTTGTGATGTTGTAGATGGCCCCATGCCAGGGACAGGTCACCTGCTCCCCCTCAATCTCCCCCTCGGACAGGGGTCCCCCCCGGTGGGTGCAGGTATCATCAAGAGCGTAGAAGCCCCCCTCGACATGAAAAAGGGCGATCTTCTTGTCGTCCACTTCCACCATCTTGGCCTGACCCGGTGCCATCTCGTCGGTTGTGGCTACTTTGACAAACCTTGCCATCACTCACCTCCCTGTATGCTCTATTTTCCCCCCTCGGGGGCTTACCACAGGTGCCGTAAAGCTCCGCCGTTTGAGGGCGGAGATATAAGGCACTGAGCGCACAGCGCTCACAGGTTTTTTCTTTGGTCTTCGACGTACTGCCTGATGATGGATAATGGAGCTCCACCACAGGAGGCAGCAAAGTAGCTCGATGACCATAATACGCCCTGGTAATACCGCTGGGCGATCTCGGGATGTAACTGCCTGAGGCGACGTGAGGACACGCCCTTGAGACTATTGACCAATTTGGAGAGTGCCACTTTCGGCGGGTATTCCACGAGCAAATGCACGTGGTCATCCTCTCCATTGGCTTCGACCAGGCGCGCCTCAAAGTCCTGGCAGATACGAGTGAAGAGATCTCGCAGCGTTGCATGGGCGGCTTCCTTCAAGACTTTCCTACGATACTTGGTGACAAAGACCAAGTGGACGTGTAACGCGAAAACACAATGTCTGCCTGTACGGAAATCGTTTGTATTTTCCATAGACCAATTGTATAATATGTCTATGCAGATACGCAAGGGCTACAAATACCGGCTGAAGACCAATCGTTCGACTAGGGGACAATTCGTCCGCTTTGCTGGGGCCTGTCGCTTCGTCTGGAACAAGATCCTGGCGATGAACGAGCACCGCTATTTCTCTGGTGTCCCACGCCTCTCCTATGCAGAATCCTGTGAGCTGGTGGCCTGGTGGAAGCAGAGCGAGGAATACGGCTGGCTCAAAGAGGTGCATTCCCAGGTCCTGCAACAATGCTTGAAGGATTTGGAACGTGCCTATAGCAATCTCTTCACTGGTCGTACTGCCCCACCGCGCTATCGCAAGAAATTTCTGGCCGATAGCTTCCGCTATCCGCAGGGCTTCAAACTGGATGGCCGTCAGGTCTATCTGCCCATGGTCGGGTGGGTCGAGTTCTGGGACAGTCGCCCTATCAAAGGCACGGTCAAGAACGTGACCGTCTCCCGCCAGGGCAAGCACTGGTTTGTGGCCTTCCAGGTCGAGATGGACGTTGAATCGCCTGCGCATCCTGCCCTGGCGGACGTCGGCATCGACCTGGGCATTGCCACGTTTGCGGCGTTCTCGGATGGCACGCTGCATCCTCCTCTCAATGCCTATCGGCGTGTCGCAAAGAAAAAGGCCCGGATGCAACGGCGGTTGGCTGGGATGGTGAAGTACTCGCGCAACTGGAAGAAGCAACAACGCCGCATTGCTCAACTCGATACCCGTATTGCCCATTGCCGACACGATTTCCTGCATAAACTCAGTACCGACACCAGCAAAAACCACGCGGTGATTGTGATTGAGGATTTGCAGGTCAAGAATATGTCGCGGTCGGCCAAGGGCACCGTGGAGGAGCCAGGGCGCAACGTCGCGGCCAAAGCGGGACTGAACAAGGCGATTCTCGATCAAGGCTGGGGCATGTTTCGGCGTATGCTGGAATACAAGCAAGCCTGGCGTGGTGGTGGAGTGCTCGCCGTCAACCCGCGCTATACCTCGCAGATGTGTCCTGAATGCGGGCATGTCGCCAAAGCCAATCGCGTTCAACAAGCCTTGTTCTCCTGTGTGGCGTGTGGCTATACGTACCACGCCGATATCGTTGCTGCGAAGAATATCCTCGCCCGTGGGCAACGGGAGAGGCTAAACGCTTGCTCGGCTCGCTAGAGCCGACAGGAATCCTCGGCCTTCAGGCCGGGGAGGATGTCAA
>Ga0209899_1000208_pt1 | contig 11406 bp, 12 predicted proteins | sample GWRWS1_0_10_FD_187228 | JGI IMG/M metagenome (GOLD analysis project Ga0209899, IMG submission 187228) | Riverbed sediment microbial communities from areas with vegetation nearby in Columbia River, Washington, USA - GW-RW S1_0_10 (SPAdes)... | ecosystem: Environmental > Aquatic > Freshwater >...
CGCAGCCTGTCACCTTTTTGCCGCCCCAGACTCGATTTGGTATAGTCGTCCCGGTCAGCATGAGATTTTAATCGAGTCTGATCCCATTTCCAGACCCTATTTTCACGAGGAAGATGTGATGCCACGCTGGCCGCTCCCCAAGCAGGACTATTGGTCCACGCCGTTTGCGGAGGCGTTGCTGCAGCATCTGGATCTCGTTCCGGGAGCCACTATTCTGGATATTGCCTCCGGCGACGGCATCCCGGCCTTCTACCTGGCTGAGCAGGTCGGTCCAACCGGGCAGGTCCTCGGGATTGATTGGGATGAGCACCTGATGGCACGCGCGCGCGGTCTGCAAGGACCGCATCTCCCGTGGCTTCGTTTCGAGTGCCTCGACATGCGCGCGCTGCCGGCACGCCTGCCGGCCTTCGATCGGATCACCGGCAACCTGTCGGTCATGTTTTTCCGCCCGAACCGGTTCGAGACAGTCCGGGGATTGATCGATCATCTCAAGCCGGGCGGCCAACTGGTGCTGACCTTCCCGTCGCTCGGCACGTTCGATTCACTCTGGCGGAGGGTCGATCAGGAGATGGCCGCGTGTGGTCTGAGGATCGAGCGGCAGCGGCTGGCGGTGCATGTGGCCGAGCGGCCATCCATGAAAGACGCCCGCGGGTGGTTGGACGCGCTGGGTCTCCAGCGAATCGCGGCGACCGAGTCGCCCCTGGAGGTCACAACCGGTCCGGGCCCGTTGTTTCTGCACCATCCGCTGCTGCGGAGCGGTTTTCTGGACGACGTCTTCGAATGCTTCGATGACCCGCGTCTCGCCGATGAGGTTATGAAGACGGTCTCCGAAGACGTGCCAAGCTTCACGCCGTTGATCGCGCAGTGCTGCGTAATGTCCGGATGGAAGCCAGAGGGCCACCATAAGTACCACCCCAACGTGATATCGCACATTGCCCAGGATTAATGGGGTCAGATTGGAGCAGATCGACAAAGAGTTGGCGATGGCTGAGGCGGCGCTGCGGGAAGCCAACGAGGGGAAGGCCCGGGTCTGCGCTCGCCGGGCCGTCGCCTTGGCGGTGGAAGCCTCGTTGGAGCGGTTTCCGCAGCCTAGTTGGCGTGGAGACGCCATGAACCAACTCCGACAGATTCAACAGGAGGAATCCTTTCCCCTACCTATCCGTCAGGCAGCCGAGCGACTCAGCACAAAGATCACGCAACGGGACACCGCACCGTTTACGTCCAGCCCGATCGTGGATGCCAAGTTGATTATCGCCTACCTGATCTCTGCAGAGCATGGGAGAACGTCATGATTGACGTGACCTCGTCGAAGTACCTCCACAAGTATTCCAGCAGCCACCAGAAGTCCGCCGCAACCAAAGCAGCCTTGTATCTTAGTTCTGCGTTCGTGAATGATATGTCTCGAGGCAACCCGGACGTGATAGACCGACGTAGCCGAGGTCTTCAAAGACCGTGGGACAGCCAGGGTCGTCACGTCTCTATTCTGAACAAGCCCGAACAGTTGCGTGGGCCGTTGAGCCCGTATTGCAAGGCTGGGACACAGAGTGGGGAAGCCAGGGTGCCTCTTCAGTTGGTAACTGCATGGATGCCTGATGGTATGCGGAGGTACCTCCGCGTGCTTGACATCCAAGACAGTTGCTGTCCCCTTTTTCTATTCCCACTCGGATGGTTCAATCCCAAACCAGCACCTCGCCTGTTCGATAGCGTCCTCCAAATTCTGGTGCCAGGTGTCTCCACTGTGAGAAGTGTTTCTCGATGCGTACTGCAGAAGGTAACCGCTCTCTGAAGTTATGATTTCGAAATCGACGACTGCGTTTTCGACGGCTGTCGGCTTGGGGTAGGCTGCTCCTGGTGGAAGCCAACCAGAGTGTTCTTCTCCTCCAAATTGTATTTGTCTTCCCCGTAACTGTTTAACTACGCCCATATTTTGCCCATTAAGGTTGTTTTTGACTTACCCTCCCTGCCTACCCCTGTCAAATTGCCAGCGGCTAGAAAGGGAAAAAGGAGATAGGCTGATCTTCCAGGAGCAACTGCGCGTGTCAGCAAGCAATTCTTCCCCTCTCCCCTTACCCGGCCGGTGAGATGTGGAGGGGACGACAGGGTGCCTCTTACTGCGCGCGTCGAGCGACCACTTTCTGAAGTGGGGGCTCCGCGAGCACGAGAGGTGCCCTGTCGTCCCCTCAATCCAAACTTCACTTCCTTTTTCACACCGGCCACTGCTCCTCCTTCCAGGCCATCTCCCAAAACATCCACTCATACCGCGAGCTGATCACAAACACCTCTTCCATCCGCTGCTTCTCTTCCTTCCCCGCCGTCTTCGCCCACAGATCCACTTTTGTCCGCATCCAGCGTTGGACCTCCGCAAATTCTAGCGAGGCATAGAGCAGCAGCCAATCGTGATAGGGGTGGCCGGCGCGCGGCGGGCCGTTCTTAAGGAGATGCTGTCCGACTACGCAGTAGATCCAGGCGCAGGGGAGCGCGACCACCGTGATCTCGGCCGCGGAGCCGGTACTGGCAACTGCCAGCATGTGCCGCGTGTAGGCATAGTTGGTGGGAGCCATCGGAACCGAGGTCATCTGCTTGGGTGTCATCTTCCACCGGTTGCCGTAACTCTCATGCAGGCTTCGTTCCACGGTGATCGTCTCTTCCGCGAGCTTGTTGAATCGCAGTGCTGACTCCGAATCGGGGGCCTTCTGCGCAGCGGCAGCAAACACGCGGGCCAGGTCTCCCAGGAACCGTGCATCCTGGAGGATGTAGTATTTGAACTTCCGTTCCGGCAGAGTCCCTTTGCCGAGCGCCACCACAAACGGATGCCTGAGCTGCGCGTCCCAGACGGGTTTGGCTAATTTCCGCAGGTGGTCACTGAAGGACATGGAACATTCCTTGCTCCCCCTCACCCCAGCCCTCTCCCACTAGGGGCGAGGTGTGGGAGGGACAAACTTGTTCGTGAAGAGATGCTGAAGCGGAATCTTTCGCTTGATGACGCCGCGCTTATGGAGCCAGTCGTGGACTGCCTTCCAGCGGGTCGCCTCCTGTCGTAGAGATTTGGGAAAATGCGGCAGGGTGGCCCTGAACGTCCTGCTCGAAAGATCTTGGTCGGCCATGGCATTGGCCTTCTGATAGAGCCTCAACGCTTCGTCCGGCTGCTCGTGAGTCATGGTTAGTCCGCGCGCGAGAGCGCGTGGCGAAGCGCGTCGGCGATGCGATCGAGGTTGTCGCCGACGACCTGGTGGTGAAGGACGTCGACCCCGATGTCGGCCAGGCGCTCCGAGATCCACCGCGCGTTCGTGTTGGCGATCTGGCCGAGCAGCAACTCCGTGCCGACGCCGACAACCTCGGCCCTCACCGCCCGTCCCGCGCGCGTGTGCGGCGCCGCGCGCTCACGGCGACAGGGATGGGGTCCCCCCGCCGGACTCGTAGCTGAAGGTCTCCTGCCAGGGGCGGTCGGGCTGGCCCGGGAATCCCTTGTCGTTCCCGTTCACGGTGAGCTGGGCGCTTCCCCCCGGGTCGAGCCGGATCGTGAGGGCCACGTCGGCCTGGAACGAACGGCTCTCGCGACGTCGCAGGGTGAACGTCTCCGCTGACCCGTCGTCCACGGTGACGGTCACGTGGACTCGTTGCTCCGCCACCACGACCGCGACGATCCCGGGAGCCTGCCCCGCGACGGCCGGTACCTCCGACGAGAGGTCGGCGGGCGTCGGGGCCGGTGCCCGCGACGACAGGATCCCGAAGGCGGCGGCCAGGATCAACAGCGTGGCCGCGATCATGACGAACAGCACGTAGTTGTCGCGCCGACGGGGCGCGTCGATGGGGGTCTCGAGGGGCAGAGGGGGCGCCGCCGGACCCTCGGACGGCTCGACACTGTACTTCGCGTACCTCCCCACCAGGTGGTCGGCGGGCAGGCCCAGGTACGTCGAGTAGGAGCGGAGGCACCCACGGATGTAGACATCGCCGAGCAGGAGGTCGAAGTCCTCCTCCTCCAGGGCCACCAGCAGGTCGCGGCGGATCCGCGTGTCCCGGCTGGCCTCGTCGATGGTCACGCCGCGAGCCTTGCGGGCCCTGCGGAGCGTCGGCCCCACCCCGTTCGTCGATCCCTGCAATTCGAACCTCCCGGACGCGGGCTCGGGCGTTCGGATTATAGGGGGCGGGTCCCCGCCCAGGCTCTCCGGCGTCGATCCGTCCGTGCGGGCGTGAGAGCTCAGCTCGTGCTCGGGGAGCGGGATTCTTCCCACTCCTCCCACGTGATCAGCACGTCCCGGGCCTTGGACCCGAGCGACGGGCCGACGATCCCCCGCTCCTCGAGCAGGTCCATCAGCCGGCCGGCACGGGCGAAGCCGACCTTCAGCTTGCGCTGGAGCATCGAGGTGGAGCCGAGCTGCGAACGGATCACGAGCTCCCCGGCCTGCTCCAGCAGGTCGTCGTCGCCACTCAGGTCCTCCTCGCCCTCTGCCGGAGGGCGGCCCAGGCCCTCCACGCTCGTCGCGTACTCCGGCTGGCGCTGGGCCCGGATCCACTCGCACACCGCTTGGATCTCCTTCTCCGTGACCCACGCCGCCTGGAGCCGGGTGGGCTTGGAGGCGCTCGACGGCGCGTACAGCATGTCGCCGTGGCCGACCAGCTTCTCGGCCCCGTTCATGTCCAGGATGACCCGGGAGTCGGCCTGCGACGAGGTCATGAGCGCGATCCTCGACGGGATGTTGGCTTTGATCAGGCCGGTCACGACGTCCACCGAGGGGCGCTGCGTGGCCACCACCAGGTGGATCCCCACCGCCCTGGCCATCTGGGCGATGCGAACGACGGTGTCCTCCACGTCCCGGGGCGAGACCATCATGAGGTCGGCCAGCTCGTCGATGACCACCAGGATGTACGGGAGGTCGGCGAAGCGCTCCTCCTGCCCCGGCGGGATCCGGAGCGTGCCGGCGGCCAGCCCGTCCCGGTAGCCGTCGATGTCGCGGACGCCTACCATGGCCAACAGCTCGTAGCGTTGCTCCATCTCCCGCACCACCCAGCCGAGCGCCTCCGCGGCCCGCTTGGGGTGCACGATGACCGGCGACAGCAGATGCGGCAGGTCGGCGAAGTGCGCGAGCTCCACCCGTTTCGGGTCGACCAGCACCAGCTTCACCTGCTCCGGCGTGGTCCGCATGAGGATCGACGTGATGAACGAGTTGATCAGCGAGGACTTCCCGGCGCCGGTCGCGCCGGCGATCAAGAGGTGCGGCATCTTCGTCAGGTTGACCAACTGGGTTCGGCCGTGGACGTCCTTGCCCAGCGCCACCGACAGGGCGTTCGCGTCGGCCTTCGATGTCTTGGACCGCAGTACGTCGCCCAGCATGACGAAGTCGCGGACCCTGTTCGGTACCTCGACGCCGATGGCCGACCTCCCAGGGATCGGCGCGATGATCCGCACGTCGGGGGTGGCCAGCGCGTAGGCGATGTCGTCGGCGAGCGCGAGGACCTTGTTCACCTTCGTGCCGGCCTCCACCTCGACCTCGTACAGGGTCACGGTGGGACCGCGGTGCGCCGCGGGCACGTGCGCGGCCACCCCGAAGGTCCGAAACGTCCGCTCCAGGGCCGCCTTCGTGTGCTCCTCGTCCCGGTTCGTGCCGGCCGAGGGGGGCGCCGTGCGAAGAAGGCCGATGGGCGGCAGCTTGTACGCGCCGCCCTTGGCTACCGTCGAGGGAGCGAAGGACGGTTCGGGCGAGGGCTCCGCCTCGGGCTCGGGTTCGCGGAGGTCAACGACGGGGGGGAGGTTCTCCTCGGCTTGCACGTGGCGCTCGGGCTCGGCACGCTTCGCCTTCGTCGGCCCGGCCTCCGTGTCCTGTTCCAGCTCGAACAGCTCGCGGATCCGCGCCCAGGCGGCCGAGAGCGGCGTCCCCGAGAAGATGAGCAGCCCGAGTGCGGTGGCCCCGGTCCACACGATCCCAGCCCCCAGCCGGGACACGGCCCGGGAGAGCGGCCACGCTGCCACTGCGCCGAACAGCCCGCCGGCCTCCCGGGGGCCTCCGGCCCCGGAGAAGGGGACCGGGTTGCCGTGGGTGAGCGACCACAGGGCCAGCGCGCCCGTCACCGCGAGGGCGAACCCGATGAACATCCGGACCCGGACGTCCTCGGCCGTCCCCCGGAGCAACAGCACGCCCCAGTACGACGCGATCACGGGGAAGAGCGCCGCTGGCTGTCCCACCAAGCCCTCCAGGATGAGCCGGACGGCCCGTCCCACGACCCCGGCCGCGTCGACCCACATGCCAAGCGCCGCGATGAGGGCGAACACGACCAGCCCGATGCCGAACGCGTCGCGGCCCCAGGGAGCGAGGTGCTGGCGAACCTTGGTACGCGAGGCCGAGCGCGAGGCCGGGCGCCGGCGCTTCCGCGCCGGCGCCCGGCGCTTCGTCTTCGTCGCCACTAGACCTCCATGATCACGGGCAGGATGACCGGCTTTCGCTGGGTGACCTCGTAGAAGTACTTGCCCAGCGTCCGCCGGATGTTCTTCTCGATCATGCCGCGGTCGGTCACCTCGACCGCGGCGCTCTCCTTCAGGGAAAGCATGACGCGATTCCGGGCCTCTTCAAGGATGTCGCCGGCCGTCTCGTCGAACACGAACCCCCGGTTCACGATGTCCGGCCCGGCCACGATCTCGCCGTGGTGGGCGTCGATGGTCACGACGACCACCACTACGCCGTCGGCGGAGAGCTTCCGGCGGTCCCGGAGCACGACCTCACCGACGTCGCCGATGCCCAGGCCGTCCACGAACGTCATCCCGGCGGGGACCCGCCCCACCACCCGGACCTCCTCACCCACCTCCACCACGTCGCCGTCCTCGCAGATCAAGACGTGGTCCGGGGCGATGCCGACCTCGGTGGCCAGCTTGGCGTGGTGGGCGAGGTGCCGGCGCTCCCCGTGCACGGGGATGAACCATCGGGGACGGACGATGGACAGCATCAGCCGGAGTTCCTCCTGGGCCCCGTGGCCTGACGCGTGGACGGGCGCGGCCGGCACGTGGAACACGTCGGCGCCGGTCCGGTATAGGCCGTCCACCACCCGGTGGATGGCCGGCTCGTTGCCGGGGATGAGCGAGGAGGACAGAACCACGGTATCCCCCTCCCGGAGGTCCACGAACTTGTGCTCCCGGGCGGCCATCAGGGACAGGGCCGACAGCGGCTCGCCCTGGGTCCCCGTGCTCACTACGACGACCCGGGACCGGTCCAGGCGGTCCAGGTCTTCGATCAGCACGACGTCCTCGTCCGGTACGTTCAGGATCCCCAGCCTTAGCGCCGCGTCCACGCTCTGGTGCATGGACCGTCCAAGGAACGCCACGACCCGCTCGTTGGCCCGGGCCGCGTTCACCACCTGCTGGATCCGGTGGATGTGGCTGGAGAAGCAGGCCACCACGACGAGCTGGGGGGCCCGGGAGACGATGCCCTGGAGCACCGGCCCCACGCTCCGCTCGCTCGCCGTGAAGCCGGCCTCCTCCGCGTTGGTGGAGTCCGAGAGCAGCAGGTGCACGCCCCCGTCGCGGCCGGCCTCCTCGGCCAGGGCGTGCAGGTCCGTGGGCCGCCCGTCGAGGGGGGTCTGGTCGATCTTGAAGTCCCCGGTGTGAAGGATCGACCCGACCGGCGTGTCGATGGCCACCGCCACGCCGTCGGGGATGGAGTGGGTGACCCGCATGAACCGCATCGAGAACCTGCCGATGCTCGTGGCGTCGCCCGGCACCACGGTCCGAAGGTCCGCCCGGTCCCGGACGCCGTGCTCCTCGAGCTTGCCTTCGAGCAACGCCAGCGTGAACGGCGTCCCGTAGACCGGCAGCGTCCGCCCAAACTCCCGAAGCAGGTACGGGAGGGCCCCGATGTGGTCTTCGTGCCCGTGGGTGAGGACCGCCGCCTCTACCCGGTCGAAGTGCCCCCGCACGTACTCGAAGTCCGGGAGGACCAGGTCGATCCCGGGCATCTCAGCATGGGGGAACGATAGGCCCACGTCGAGGATGAGGATCCTTCCGTCCCGTTCGACGCAGGCCATGTTCCGCCCCACCTCGCCCACACCGCCCAGGAAAACCACCCGGGCCGGAGACCCGGCGGAGCGCCTAGAGGAGACGGGCATCCACCAGGGCCTTCTGGATCCTGGCCCTCTCCTCCGCGGTGGCCGGAACCAACGGGAGTCGGGGCGGACCGGCCGGCAGCCCCAGGATGTCGAGCGCGGTCTTCACCGGGATGGGGTTCGTGGTGATGAAGAGCGTGTTGAACAGCGGCGAGAGCTCCTCGTGGATCTTCCGTGCCGCCGGCACGTCGCCCGCGGCCACGAGGTCCGTGAGCTGCCGGATCCGCTCCCCCACCAGATGGGAGGCCACGGACACCACGCCCACCGCGCCCAGGCACATGTACCCGAAGGTGGCCCAGTCATCGCCCGAGTACACCTCGAAGTCGGCGGGGGCCTCGCTGATCAGGCGGGAGATGGCCTGGAAGTCGCCGGTGGAGTCCTTCACCCCGATGATGTTCGAGACCTTGGCCATCTCGAGAAGCGTGGCGTGCTCGATCCGGATGCCGGTCCGGCCGGGGATGTTGTAAGCGACGATGGGGATGGAAACCGCCGCGGCCACCTGGGTGAAGTGCTCGAGGAGCCCTCGCTGCGGCGGCTTGTTGTAGTACGGCGTGACCAGCAGGAGCCCGTCGGCCCCGGCCCCTTCCGCCTCCCGCGAGAGCTCGATGGTCTCGGCCGTGCTGTACGTCCCGGTGCCGCACATCACCTTGCCCTTGCCTTTGGCGGTCTGGATGATCGCCCGGAACAGCTCCAGCTTCTCCTTGTGGGTGAGGGTGGGCGACTCGCCGGTCGAGCCCGCCACTACCAGGGTGTCCGAGCCGTGGTCCAGGAGATGGCGGGCCAGCTCCCGCGCGCCGTCCAGATCAAGCGAGTGGTCGTCCCGGAACGGGGTGACCATGGCGGTGACCACCGCCCCGAACCTACCGGCCATACCTCCTCCTTACGTGCCGGGTGCGGCGGCCGACGGTGAGCCCGGAGACGTCGGGCCGGGATGGCTGGGAGACGTCGAGCCGGGCGGTCGGGCCCCGCTCAGGCGACCTGGCTTGCGCCGGCCGCCCAGCCCCACGCTTGGGGCCGGAGCCTATCACCGTGGCACCTGCCACACAAGAGTCACATGAGTCACATGTTGCACATCAGTCTGCGGGTATCGGCGAGACTCGGGGGGCTCCCAAGGCCCGGGTTGCCCGGGAAGTGTGGCAGCCTCGCGGGGTTCTTGACCACCGTGTGCCACCGGGGGCCGGTGGGTCACGGATCGAACCGGTCCCATCCGGTGCACGAACGCCACCCGCTCCCCCTGTCGCTCCCGTCGAAGGCGAAGGTCCCGAGCCACCCGTGCTCCTCGTCGCACCCGTCGCTCCCATGTGGCCCGGGGGGCACCCGTCGAACCGGTGGCGCCTGGACCTCGGGCTATCCTAGCCGCGTGGTGCGGATCTACACGAAGACCGGGGACGACGGAACCACGGGGCTCCTGTACGGGGGAAGGGTTTCCAAGGCCGACCCCGCAACCGAGGCATACGGCACCACCGACGAGGCCGTGGCCGCTCTCGGCCTGGCCCGGGCCCTCGCCGCCGATGCCGGACTGCGGGACGAGATCCTTACGCTCCAGCGGGAGCTGTTCGTGGTCGGCGCGGACCTAGCCACGAACCCGAAAGGGCGGGGCAAGCTCCAGCCCGGCGAGTCGCTGGTGACCGCGGAGATGGTGGAGCGTCTGGAGTCCCGGATCGACGAGCAGGTGGCCGAGCACCCCCTCCCCAACGCGTTCGTGGTGCCCGGGGCGAACCCGGTATCGGCCGCTCTCGACGTGGCTCGAAGCGTGGTCCGCCGGGCCGAGCGCCGGGTGGTCGAGTTCCACGACTCCGGCGCGGAGGTGAACGACGAAGTTCTGCGCTACCTGAACCGCCTCTCGGACCTCTTGTTCGTCATGGCCCGCGTCGCAGCCGGCGAATCCGAGCCTGCAAGCCGCGCATAGGGAGCGCACTACGCCGCTACGGAACGCTGCAGACAACCATGGTTCCTTCCTCGACAAGCTGGCAGCCGCGCTCCTAGTCCTTCGGGGGTTCCAGTTCGCACGTTTCCAGTCGGGTCTGTCAGAACCTCGTCTGTCGTCAGAGGGGCCCATTCCCTCTTGGGGCACTAAGCCTGCGTGATTGTCTCTTGGTCACCCGTCTCACCTATGCAAGAGCCGCTCCTTCCCCAGCAGCGTGAGCCCATAATCGACAAGCACCAACAGCAAGGGCACCCAGAAGAGAACCTGCCACCCCCAAGGTTCACGCCACAACCCCGCTGCGAGCCATGCAGCACCTACCACGGAGGCGGCGAGGAACCCGATTGCGCCGCCCACGCGATCGCGAGTCTTCTCGTCCATCTACTGGCGGACGAAGGCGCCGTAGTTGTCCCGGCCCATCAGGAGGATGACCAGACCGATGTTATCGATCTCCAGACCCGAGAACGACACGTCGAACGTCATCATCTGTCCATCCGGGATGGAAGTGGGATCCCGGACCTCGCCCTTCACCCTGCTGCCGTCCCGCCCGTCGAGGATGTAGAAGTCCGGAGGCGGAAGCTCGCGGCCGGTCCCGTTCTCGATCTCCAACGTGCCGGCCTCTCCGTCGAGTCTAATCGTGGCCACCAATCCTGCATTCGCGTACCGATACACGGCGGTGCCGGCTGGGCCGGTGGCAGTCTGCACCGGCGTGGGATTCTCCCCTCCGCCACCGTTCGTTCCGGTCGGGCCGGGCTCGCTCCCGCCGCTGCTGCACGCTGCGGCGAGGACCACGGCGACGAAGAGCCCACCAACGGTGGGGGCGACCGGGTGGGTAGGCTGCATGCGGTCGGGCATCATACGGGAACGCACAGAGGGAGCTCTCGCCAGTGAAGACGCTCGAGGTCCGACGGCACGCGCGGCGTGACCCGAACGCGGACCGGCTCTCTCCCGAGGGCCAGGTCCAAGCCGAGGACGTCGGCCGGGCCTTGGCCGGTGGCTACAACGTTATCTTCGTTTCGCCCGCCAAGCGGGCCGCCGAGACAGTGGCCTGGTTCCTCCAAGCATCCGGCAAGCAGCTTCCGGAGCACGCCGTGGTCCCCGGCCTGGCCGGGGACGGCACGGACGGCTCGCCCGAGCAGCTCGGGTCGGTGCTCCGCGCGCTCCTGGCGGCGGTGCCGGAGCCCGGACGGGGGCTGGCCGTGGGCCACACGCCGCTCATCGAGAAGGCCGTGCGGGGTCTCACCGGCCTGGAGGTCGAGCCGCTCTCCGAGTGCGAGGGGGTCCTGCTGACCGAGGAGGGCGGCGACATCCGGGTCGAGGAGCTCCGGCTCTCCTGACGTGGCCCTCGACCTCGCGCACCCGGCCGCCGCGTTCGGCATCGGCGTCGCATTGGG
>Ga0209899_1000209_pt1 | contig 11400 bp, 13 predicted proteins | sample GWRWS1_0_10_FD_187228 | JGI IMG/M metagenome (GOLD analysis project Ga0209899, IMG submission 187228) | Riverbed sediment microbial communities from areas with vegetation nearby in Columbia River, Washington, USA - GW-RW S1_0_10 (SPAdes)... | ecosystem: Environmental > Aquatic > Freshwater >...
GCCGCCCGTCCCGCGCTACACCACGGGCGTCATGGCCAAATACGCCCGGCACGTGTCGTCAGCCTCCGAAGGAGCGGTGACGAATTAGGAGTGTGACGGGAGCACAGCATCATCCTGCACATTCCCATTCTCCCCGTGAGGTTGTTGGATGTTAGTGCTTGACATCTCTCCTCCTATGCTCCTAGTGTAACGTGGCCTTCTCAGCCTTCCCTATGCTCCGAGTGTAGGTATGGCTTCCTAGCTTACCCTACGCTTCCGGTGTAAGGAAGCCTTCTCAGGCGAATTGCGCCGCACGCACCTGTGCGGCAGGGACTCGCGAGATACACGTCCAAGAAACGAGGATACTGACGCCCTCACCACTGTCGCCGGGAGGTGCAAGATGAAGCGCCTGAGCACTGCAGTTGTGAGATCTCCAAAGATTGTTTTGAAAGTCGTTTTACCGGCGATGTGTGCCACGGCTCTTCTGACCTGGTTTTTGCCTGATGTGCCTGCTCTGGCACAGAAGGCACCTTTTCCGCCGCCTAATCTGCCCGACCCGGGTGGCCCGCAGGGAGGGATGCAACCTGGTGTCGCACCGGGACAGCAAGGTGGCCCGCCCGGCTCCCAACGCATGGCACCTGGAACGCCGGGAGGCATGACGGCCCAGCCGCAGATGGGAGGCCCGCGCCCGGGGGGCGCTGCATCGATTGATTCTGGATCAAGGCAGATACGGCCTATGCCACAGGCTCAGCCACAGATGACTCCCGGAGGACCCGGGGCCATGGGTCAGGGAGGCCCCGGCGGACTGGGTGCCCCGCAGGGAGGGATCCAGCCTGGTGCCATGGGCCAGCCGCAGATGGGAGGCCCGCGCCCGGTGCCAGGAGCACCCCCCAGCCAATCGCAAATAGGAGCTGGATCGATTGGGCCGGGGACGACGCCGCCGCGTATGCCACAGGCTCAGCCACAGATGACTCCCGGAGGACCCGGGGCCATGGGTCAGAGAGGCCCCGGCGGACTGGGTACCCCGCAAGGAGCTATGCAGCCTGGTCCTGCCCGAAGACCCACCCAGTAGGTGAACGATTTGGAAACGACTTCTGGTCTCGTTAGGCATCGACAAGACACGGGATTCGACACGGAGGTGAGTGCCATGAAACACGCAAAACCTCACATAGTGATCGTAGCCTTGGCCTTAGCGATTCTCACGGCAGCCTGCGGATATGTTCCCAACACCGGGTTGTACCGACAGAATTATGTGGTGAAAGTGAGTAACAACTCCGCATGGCTCATTCATCCGACCGGCGAATTCAAGGAGTATGGCGATTACCAGCCATCCTACTACGTCACGCAGGATATGGACCAGGTCATCGTAGACATGACGTCAAAAGGCTATACGATGATCGGCTATTCCGCCTTCAACACCCGTGAGAGCGAGGCATATGGCAGACAACGCGGTGAGGATCGCGCGCCGGGATGGCTGACCCGCGCCGTCGCCAAAAGAATGGCCGACGATAACTCCGACGTTGCGCCCTTCGGGGATCCGAGGATCGCCGCCCGATCGCTTAATGCCGCAGTCGTCTATGAACAACGCGGCTATTCCTTTTCCCGGAAGGGCTATGAAGAGCGGACCTATCTCGCGAACCAGTACGATGACGCCACCTCACGGGCAGGTGGCGGGCGCAGCGGCTATCAAGGTACCTCTACCAGCAACCAACAAGGGTCTTCCTCAGTCACCGGCCAATCGAACACCGCAGGCAAATTCAATCAAGATACGAAGCATGCCGAGGGAAGTGTGACCGGTGGCACTGGGGGTGTGAATGCCACGGTGGGCGGCGGCTTAAGCAACACCTCGGGCACCAATTCCGGTGAGACCAACTACCAGGAACGAGGCAGCTCCCAGATGACCCGCCTGGATCAAAGCTCGGGACAGGCGTTCCAGGACTACAATGACCGAGCGAGACACCAGAGCCAGCACTGGGCTACCACATTCCTGGATAAGGACATTGACCACTATGACTACCTCGTGACCTTCTGGAAGCAAGTCGACCGGAAGAAAATGACCTTAGGTGCGGTCACAGAGCCCGTGCCCAAAACACTCTGGAAAGCCTTGGGAACCAGGCAAGGGCGGATTGTGAGCCAGGTGATCGGAGACACTCCTGCCGCCGAGGCTGATCTCTGGGAGGGGGATGTCCTGCTCGCCGTCAACGGCGAGAAGATTACGAGCGAGGAAAACTGGCACAAACTTCTCCAGCGCTATCAAGGCCAGGGGGTCAAGATCACCCTCTGGCGTGACGGGAATTTCTTCGAGGCGCCCGTCATGCTGAACGAAGTTCAGGCCGCTGCCAAATAAGGCAGTCTGAAGCTGCGGCCCTTATCTTTGCCACAGATCCAGGCACAGGGCTGAAGAAGGTCACTTTTTAACTTGACCCGGGGGTGCCCCGCCTGGAAGATTCCGGCCGCCGCCGACAGACATATTGGGTGGATTCCCCCCTATTCCGATCCCGAAACCTCCACCGTGACTACCCCCTCCATTCCCACCGCCGATCCCACCAATGCCGCCACCGCTGCTGCCCCCGCCTGGCGCCGTACCGACGCTGGTAAGGCTTGACGAAACAGACGGGACGGTGAAGGCTCCTGAGATGACCGCTGGTGGGGTCGAGGTGGTTTGGATCGCACTCGCCGTTGTCCTGCTCGCTGGGGTAATCACTCCCTGGGAGCTTCCCAGCTGCTGACCGACTGTGGCACGGATGGTGTTCGAGGCGCTTTCAGCTCGAGTGGTATCCTTCAGTTCAGTCCCCAGTATAGCCTGGCTGACGCTGAGGGGAGCATCCTCCGCAGCCGAGGCCGGCTCCGACGGGGGCTGACCTGCAGGCGCAGTTGAAAACTGGCCCGGGCGGATGCTGACCGTTTGCCCGCCAGATGTGAAATCAACGTTCCCTGTGGTACCGATATTCACGACGCCGCTGAGTTTGCCGTCGCTCCATACCACAAAGTAGGTTCCTCGCGCCGTTACCACCGCCGTGGGTGTGTGCACCTCGAATTTCGAGCCGGCACCCGCGAAGACTTTACCTACGAGAGCACGCAGCCTTCCCTTGACCAGATCCAATCTGACCCTGCGCCGGTTCTGGTTCGGGTCGTAAATATGCTCGGTGATCTCAATCCGGCTGGATTCCCCGACGGTGAGTAGACTGTCGTCGTTAAAGAGCGCCTTCGTCCGGGACCTCCTCTGCGTTTCAATAATGTCCTGGAACAGGACGTCGCCATCGAGCTTGATCGGGACCGCGCCTGCGGCCTTTGGATGGGCCACAGTCACTTGTCCTTGGACTGCGGTGAACTGACCGATCGCATCCGTCAACGTGTCTTGTGCAAAGACCCCTGTGCCAGCCAAGGAAAGAGGAATGACCACGCTGAGAGTCACGATGTAGGGTTTCAAAGCCATCTTGAAATTCTGCAGAAGGAAGCTCGTTAGCTAATAGTAGAAGAGATGTAGCGCCTAATCTCTTACACGATTCTGTGGTGATTATTCAAGGGGCCTTCGACAGCATCATCGTCAGGGCCACGGGGTCCCACGTTAAGGACGCTGCTTACCGCTTTCCCCGGATGGTGCTATGCTTACTAATAGAGCAAGCCTGTCACGGTGAGGCAGAGGGAGGAACGATTATGCCGGAACATCGCTTGGGACGCATGAGGACTGCGATGATGGTGTGCGCTGCAGTCATCCTCCTGGTGGGGCTGGTGGATTCTTGGGCAGGCAAGCCCATTTATTCCTATGTGGATGAGCGGGGGAACATCGTGGCAACCGATCGATTGGAGAATATCCCGGAACGCTATCGTGCCCGGGTCAAGGTCACGGAGAGCGTGGAAAGTGGGCAGCCGTCGAGCCAAAGCGGAGCCTCATCTCTCGTTTCAAGTATGCGTGGAGAAGGTCCGCTCTTATGGCTGATTGACCATTTGCCTTCCAAGATGATTCCCGGCATGAGCACCTACCAGTCCGTCATGTTGATCGGTGGCTTTCTCGCGTTCATGCTGTTCTACGGCGCCGGCAAACTGACCGGCAGTGCGTTTTTGCGGCTCCTCATGCCGTGGGCCATTGGATTCCTGGCATTGGCCACCCTGTACTTCATGTTTGTATCCGATCTCGGCGACAAAGTTGCCGCGCGATCTGCCGCCAAAAGCGACGGGAGTCTCATCCACCAATTCCAAGAGAAAGGCAAACACATCGAGGGACAAAAACAAGAGAGACTCAAGCAATTTAATGAGATGAAGGACCGAGACTAGAGCCTAGGGGCCGGGCTGGAGACTGACAATGGCACCGCTACTTCCGGATGACGGGGTCCAGGTTGAATGCCACGCTGATGCGTGGGGCGCTGCCGGTATAGATCCCGACAGCATGGAACAACCAACCGGGGAACATGACGCACTGGCCGGCCGACGGCATGAAAGAAATGTTCCTGCCGGCGTCGTGTAGTTCAGGCATGGCGTAGCGCAGATACGGAGCGAGCATCCGAGGCAGACATCCCCGCGGGTCGAAGAGCAGCAGGTCCCCTCCGCTCTTTCCGTCTGAGGAGACGTCCCCCACTTCCACGTAATACACTCCCGACCAGAAGGTGCCTGGGTGAGGGTGGGCAGCGTTGCTTCCCCCTTTGCGCTGTACGTTGGCCCAGATTTCGACGAGCTGCCAGCCCGGACGACTTCCGCTGCGGTCCGGAGCTCGTTCGGAGAATTCGGTCGCTTGCGTGGCAACCTGAATGACGGGGTCAAACAATCCCTTCAAGGCCGCGCCGGCCCACTCGAGCATGGAGAGGTCATGCGGAGAGGACCATCCCACCACCTCGTAGTCAGTATAGGCGGGCGTGGAGGCCTCTCGTTCGAGGATTGCGCGGCGAAGTTCCTGATTGATGCGCTCGTGGTCGGGAATCGTGAAGACCAGCAGGGGGGTGGAAAAGATCGGCCGGACGTTGAGTTCCAGTTCCCTGGCCATGCAGTGGCTCTCTCAGTGCTACGCCACGCCTGAATAGTACCGTAGGATATTCGACACCGAGAGGACGCCAACAATCGTTCCGTCCTGGGTGACCGCGAGATGGCGGGTGGCTTTATCCTTCATCAGCCGCACCGCTTCGATGATCGGCTGGTTGCCCTCGATCGTGATGGGTGGCTTCCTCATGCACAGTTTGACCGGTGTCGTACCCGAATCAATCCCTTCCGCCACCACTTCCCGTGCCAGGTCCGTATCCGTGATGAAGCCCACATAGTAGCGCCCGTCCGCGACCAACAGTGAGCCGATCTTCCATTTCTGCATCAGACGGCTCGCCTCTTTCAGTGTCGCGTCAGCGGGCACGCTGCGGATGTCATTTGTCATGTGTTCGGCGACCTGAGGACCAATCACTGCCTGAGGACCCAGGCGTATCTTCTTGGCCACCGCCGCTCGGCGCGCTTCGAGTTCCGAGATACAGCTCTCCAGCACCCGTTTGCGCTGATTGAGGCTTTCGCGGTCAGTATCCCGCGCCCCGTCCCCGCCTTCCGGTGCCTCGTCCGGGAAATTGACCAGTCCTCCTGCTTCGCCGAGTTGGGCATATTCGTAGGCCTCGACCAGCTCAGAGGTCTCTCCAAGGATCTCTCTGAGCAACCGTTCCGTCTCCAGGTCGAACTCCTCCAGCATTGACGCTGAAGCAGCCCTCCCCTTCCCTTTCGAAAGAAACGGCGTCAGGCGAGCCTGCTGCTGCCGCACCCGTTCGATGTTCCGATCCACGGAGACGCTTCGAGTCGGTCGGGGCTTTGTTTTTTTCGGCATGGTGCCCTCCCTTTCCCAGTGACACGATAATACTCGCCCTGGGTCAGATGGGCAAGGGGTGCAAGTTCAGCGCCGGCGCGCCCTTTCGCGGATTGCGTCGCGGCTTTCCTTGATCATGTCTTCCATGTCGGCCTCCGCTTTGGCCCGCTCACTCACCAGCCGGTCGAGGTTGTAGGGGCGGGCCGGGGGTTGGGGCTGAGGGGCAGGAGGGGCCTGAGCAGAGGCCGACGGTCCGGGCGTCCCGGACGCCGTGGCCGTCTGGCTCGGCGAACTGACCGGTGCACTTGGCTTTACCGGAGCCGGCTTGGTGGCGGACGCAGGCAAGTCCATTGGGCCTCCGGCAGAATCAACCGCTATTCCCTGCTCGCGCAGCCAGGTCCGTGCCACATCCGATTTGAGCGAAAAACTGATACTGGTAATCGGCAGGCCATCTGCGGCCACGCGGGCGATCGCGGTATTGACCCCGATCACGCGCCCGTCGGTGTCCAGCAACGGGCCGCCGGAATTGCCCCGGTTCAGACCGGTTTCGGTCTGGAAGACATGCTTGCCTTTGGTCTTGTTGAAGTTCTCGAACTCCGCGCTGATCACGCCCGTGGTCAAGGTCCAGAGTCCCCCTTGCTCCGGGTGCCCAATGGCCAGGACCTTGTCTCCAATCCGGACCCGGCTCGAGTCACTGAGCTCCAGGGCCGGTACCGGAGTTGGCACCCCCTCGATCCGCAACAGGGCCAGGTCCAGCGGCTGGGAGAACGAGAGCACTGTCGCTTTCACGCCTCGGGATAAGTCGGTCTTCGGATCGCCGGTCACCCGATCCGGCTTCAAAAACACAAAGAGCCTGGGATAGGGCTTTCCCGTTCTTTCCTCCACCACCACATGGGCGTTGGTCAGGACCAGCCCATCCCGCCGGATGATCGAGCCTGTGCCTGCGTTGCCCTTATCACCAGTCGTTGAATGGCCCATCACCATCACGACCCCTGGCGAGGCGCTGGCATAAATCTGTTGAAGAGTCAGTTCCGTCGCCTGGACTGCAGCACCCCACAGAACCACGATGGCTATGAGACTGAACAGTCGCTGCAGGACCGCCATGGCTTCCTCCTTGCCTAGTCTGGGCCAGTCACATCATGGGATGCTGACTGTGACCTGCTTGCGGCTGAATCCGCCGGCCGTATCAGCTAGGCTGATTCGCACAGTATGGGTCCCGGAAGGCAACCGGGCATCAGGAATCTGGATCCCTTGTGGCGACGTATAGGGTCGCACGCGTTCGGTGATATCAATCGAGATCAGTTTCACCACCATGACTTTGAGGGTGGCGAGATCCACCGGCGCGGCGCGAGGCTCGAACCGAATCGAGACTTCAACAGGAGCCGGCGTGGACGTTCCGTCATTCGGCTTGAGGAGCTCGATCATCGGCCCTGTATCCGGCGCCTCGCGGCCGATGTCAAAGGGCATCCCCCCTTGCAGACGAGATTGCTCAAGCGAAGCGGCGGGCATGGCGGCTTCTTCTGGAGTAATCAGCCAGACACCCTGGGCCAGCGCAGCCGGACTCAACGCGGCGAGACCCAGAACAACCCCACCAACGAGAAAGAGCAAACCGATTTGCCCGAACGCCTGACCGCGGGGCTGTGTCATCGGCCCCTCCTTCATAACTCCTGACCTGCCCGGACGTTGACTCTCGGCAATATTCTAACAGAAGCGAAGGCCGGAAAGCTTGAGTGGGAAAACCAATGGGGAGAGGAGGGTTGTAGCTCCCCAGCTGTGCCTTGCCTATTCGACGAGCCGTAGCCCGACTTCATCAAGATGGCGCAGGAGGTCAGCCGGGTCCTGGTAGACGCGGTAGGCGCCGGCCCGTTCGAGTTCTTGCTGCCCATAGCCTCCCGAAAGAAGGCCGACTCCAAGTGCCCAGGCCCGTCGGGCAGCCAGCATGTCCCAGACGCTGTCGCCGACGACGACGCAGCGGTTGACTGGTACATCGAGACGCTGCGCCGCAGCGACAAAGAGGTCCGGGTCCGGCTTAGCATGGCGTACGAGGTCACGGGTGACGATCGGCACGTTTGGGCTCAGCTTCAAGAGTTTGAGCGTGTACCGCGCGCTCTCCAGGCGTCCGCTCGTCGCGATCGCATGCGGCACCTTGCGTGCCGACAAGTGATCCAGCAGCTCTTGCGCGCCGGGAAGGAGGCGAAGAGAGGCAGCCTGCCGTTCGTACACTTCCCGATGCAAGCGCTGGATGCGTTCTGTCACCTCTTGATTCACAGGATGACCGATCTCTCGAAGAGCGGCGTTCAACAATAGTCCGCCGCTCATCCCGATCTGTCGGTGGATGCGCCACACGGCGAGGTCAATCCCCACTGCCTGAAAGGCTTCCTGCCAGGCGAGGACATGCTGGTAGACGCTGTCCACCAAGGTCCCATCCAGATCAAACAAGAACGCCAGGCTATCGCTTAGCTGTGACTCCCTGGACTCCATCTTCACCCCTATTCGACTCTCTTCGCCGTTACGATTCCATGAACAACTGATCAGGATAACACCAGCGCCAATTTTCTCCGGGCTCGAACGACCTGATAATCGGATGTGAGGTTTTGTGATAATGCTTGGTGGCGTGCTTGTTCTTTGATGAATCGCAGCAACCAACATGACCGCAACTCAGGCAGAGTCTCAGGTGGACCCATGTGTCCCCGCTCTTCAGGCAGTCTTCGCAGCCTTTTGCGCTCGGCGTCACTTTTCTGATCTGATCGAGATGGACGCATTGGCTCGCCATCTTGTCCTCCAATAGATATCGGAACGAGTGCGGCCCTAGCGTACGTGGAGTTACCTCATTGCGCGCGCTCCAGCGCCGCTCGGTCCCACTTACCGAGGTTCGCCGCGGCTTCGTACGTGCTCTGCAGGAAGGCGAGCAGGACTTGATCCGGCGACTCCGCAGTTCGGACCGCATCGTACGGCAGCAGGAACTCTCTCATCTCCTCACTGTAGAAGGCCTCTTTTGGCTGGATGAGATACTTTTTGAAACCCTCAGGCTCCGGGTAAGCATAGGCGTAGAAGACCGCCCTGTCCACGGGTCCACCACCTGGCCAGAACCCGCAACTGCTCACCTCGTGCGAGTACGCTTCGCGCGCCACAAATTTGGCCAAGTTCGGAGCACCCGGGTGCTTGGGCGCCGGGCGGTTGGAGAATCTGGTGACCGCCAGGTCAAAAGCCCCCCAGAAGAAGTGCACCGGGCTCACCTTGCCGATGAACCGCGAGCGAAAGTCCGTGAGCACACGTGTGGCTTGAGCCAGAACCCTCCAGCACCGCTGTGCATATTCAGGATCATAGGCCGCATGCTTGAAATCCTGTTCGAAGGGAGTTCGGTCTTCCACTTCAACTGGTGTGGTCCAGATGCTCACCTCGATGCCGAGCGAGCGTAGGGCCGACATCGTTTCCCGATAAAATTCGGCCACGGAGCGGGGGGCGAGCGACAGGGAGCGGGTTCCTCCGTCCGCCGTCTGGATCAATAGCTTGTGGTCGAGGAAGTCGAAATCGATCTGAAAAATGCGCGTGCCGTACGGGATTGGGGAAGTCGTCAGCCCACGGGGCGTGACGTATAGGGTCACCTGCCACCAGTGGCACACCATCGGCGCCAGCGCAAGCCGGACCTTTCCGATGACCTGCATCCACATATGAAGGGTGGCGTAGGTCTCTCGCCACGCCTCCAGGGGCAGACTAGGCCACACATCTGTGTTCGTAGGAACAGTCAAGGTTCGCTCGGGAGCCATAAGAACCTCCAAGATACACTTCTCATGAACAGGAAGCCCATGTTACTCAAATGCTGAGTCCGTAGAGCCGATGCTCTTCTGAGACGAGGCGCTGGTTATGATTCAGGACCGGCTGATGTTTCGCTAGCTCATTCATGAGAGTCCTCCTCTCGACTCAGTCATGCCTGTAGCGCTGCCCCCTGTCCTCTAGTGCATAGCGAAGTGTTTTACCGCGGCCATAAACCCACCATCAACACGCAGGTTTGCCCCGTTGATGAAGTCTGCCAATGGACTTGCGATAAACGCGACGAGATTCGCCACATCCTCCACACGACCGAGCCGATCGGTCGGGCTATAGAGCACTTCCTGGCACAAGCGTCGTTCGATGCCTTTCCAATCAGCATCCCATCCACGTTTCTCGGCCACATCGCGCCAGACCGTTTCAGAATCCGGTGTGACAATAGGTCCGGGACTAATCGTGTTCACTGTGATGCCGCTGTGCGCCAGCTCATGGGTGAGACTCATCGTCAGATTCACATTCGCCGCCTGGGTCGCGGCAAAGTCGGCCAGGTTCGCTTGCGGTTCAGCTCCAACTCCACCTGAAATCTGGATGATGCGACCCCAGCCGCGATCGCGCATTTGCGGCGCCATCAACCGAACCATCCGAACGAGCGACACTACGTTCTTGTTGTAAATGTCGCTCCAATCCTTGGGCGTCGCACTGAGCCAGCCATGCTCGGGAAAGACTGCAGCCTGATGGATCAAGATTTCAACGCCGCCATATGCGACCATGGCGCGGTCAGCGACATGTTCGGCTCCTTCGTCTGTACCCAGATCGCCGAAGGCCACGCTAGCCTTGCCGCCGCTGGCTAAGATCTCTCGCACAATGCGGTTCACTTCCTCACTCAGGCCATGCATGACGACCGCCACGCTTTCGTGCGCGAGTGTCTTGGCGATGCCTTCCCCGATTCCTTTGCTGACCCCCGTGACCAAAGCTCGCTTGCCTTCCAGTTTGAGATTCATGACGAGCTCCTTCTATCAACGATCACCTTAAGTGGAAAGGCAGGTAGGGTGGCGGGCAGCTTAACGCGTCTTGCCCTATCTGCTCACCGCATCAGATGAGTAATTTGAGAAGGGTTCCGCTTTAAGTCAGACAAGGATGCGCCCAGAACAGACCTGTTCTCAAGCTAATTTTTAACGGCTGAGATCCGCCGATAGATTGGCAGGTTATGAAGAGCCAAAGGCAGAACGGCAAGCGGGCAGTGTCTCATATGCGACCGTACTGAAGTAGGCTCAAGACTTCGCGTCTTGGTTCGTCGCTCTCCGAGCCCGAGGCGGAGCGCTTCGACGTCCAATTTGTGTTCGAGATGGTGCAGCAGCTCGTCGCTGATCTCGGCGTCGTATCGCAGGCTGATCAATGCCAGACGCTCTGTCGTCAAGGTCTCATGCCATAGACGCCGGAAGGCCTCGCCGGCTTCGAGCGTGCATTCCGCATCAACGGTTCCGGATTGGGCGAAGTGCTGTAAACGTCGACCATAAAAGACACTTAGCCAGGCTCAGCCGGTGACGACGGCTGGCTCCGTCGTGGAATGTCGCGCTTCCAACGGGAACTCGCGCGCCCGCCAGGCGTCAATTCCTCCAGCGAGAGGCCGGACTTTTGTAATGCCTTTTTGACGCAGCAAGAGCGCCATCTTGGCGGCGGTCGCTTCATTCGGGCAGGCGCAGAATAAAATCACGTCCCGATGCCGCGGAATGTCATGGTGACGATGTTCGAGGTCCTCCGCCGTCATCCGAAGCGCCCCCGGAATGGTATAGGGGTCCGCTTGGTGATCCAGCGCTCCGCGCAAGTCTACGATAAGTGGGTCACGGCTCTCGTCAATCATCTGCTTGAGCTCGTCCACGCTGATA
>Ga0209899_1000210_pt1 | contig 11376 bp, 17 predicted proteins | sample GWRWS1_0_10_FD_187228 | JGI IMG/M metagenome (GOLD analysis project Ga0209899, IMG submission 187228) | Riverbed sediment microbial communities from areas with vegetation nearby in Columbia River, Washington, USA - GW-RW S1_0_10 (SPAdes)... | ecosystem: Environmental > Aquatic > Freshwater >...
CTGCGCCATGCGCTTCCCCTTCCTGTCGACGGTCGAGTACGCGCGTATTTAAACACGGGTCGTACGCAACAGTCAACACCTCAGTACGCACTACGGGACAACGGGCACGGCTCAGCTCCACGTGTACACGCCCTACCCGATGAACCAGCACCACCCAGACAGACAGAGGACACCCCGCCCCCACCCTCACCACCACCAGGTCGCGGGGATCTGCGGAGGTGCATGCTGATTACATGCTTACATTGCAGGTCAGAGGGGGTGGACCGTTCGCTAATCCCTCGAATAGCGCATGGTGGCTGCTGACCTGGTCTCGCATATGCCCAGCTCAACACCTAGATAGACTTAAGGGGTCGGGGGGCATCGACCCCCGGTCCCAACGTGGGTGGTTGGGTAGTTCGAGGTTCCCCCGCCCCGATTTGCTGAATGTTTCTGCTGGTCAGGACCCTGGGAGTCCCGTTCCAGGCTGTGTACGCGCGTATTGTGGTGGGGTGGGGCCTGTTGACGGTGGCGTATGCCGGATGTATATACGGGTCATGGCTGTGGACGGTGTGGGACGGGAGGGGGCGAGGAAGCGGTGTCCTCGGTGTGGGAAGTCGCTGCGGTTGGAGGCGTTCGCGCGGAATCGGGGGCGGCGGGATGGTCGGGGGGTGTACTGCCGGGAGTGTGAGGCGGTGCGTTGGAGGCAGCGGGAGGCGCGGCGGAGGCAGCAGGGTTGGCCGTCGCGGTCGCGGCGGGCGAAGGGTCGGACCCTGGATGAGCTGTTGAGTGAGTGGTGACCTGATGGCGACGACCTTCAACGTCCGCTGCTCGGATGAGGACCTTCAGGGGTGGAAGTACGCGGCGGCGTCGGATGGTCGGACGTTGTCGTCGTGGTTGCGGGCGTTGGCGAACGCCGAGGTGAGGAGACTGGTGGATGGCGGAGCGGTCCTACGGGGAGTTGGATCGGTTGGAGGTGCTGGTGGACGCGGGCCGGCGGGCGGTGAAGGACGAGCAGTGGGGACCGTTGGAGGGCCCGTGGGGTCCGAGCGGGAGCGGGGGGCTGGTGCGGACGGCGTCTGGGCGCTCGATGGAGGCCGCGGCCGCCGAGGGGCCGGTCGCGCTGGCCATGACCGAGGAGCCGCCCAGCGGGGATCGGGCGCTCGGGGGCGTGGGAGCCGCCTCGCCGCCCGGGCGGCTCGGGAGCGAAGCGACCGCCGGACCGGCCGGGACGATGGCGAGTGGGATGGAGGAGCGGATGGAGCTGACACCGGAGGGGTTGCGGGCGGCGGCGGCGTTGCTGGAGCAGCAGCGGGCGCAGGGACCGCCGACCGCGGAGGAGGCCGCGGCGTTCCAGATAGGCCAGCCGCCGCCGGGCTACCGGCCACCGCAGGACGAGGGTCGGGACTGGCAGGCGCGGTACGAGGGCCGGCCGGTGGACGAGAACCGACCGATCCCGACCCTGGAGACCCCGGAGCAGGTGTCGGCGGCGGTGACGCTACTGCGGCTGTTCGAGGAAGGCCCGGCGCTGGTCCGGGAGGCGCTCCCCAGGACGGACAACCAGCAGGTGTCGCGGGCCCGCTCGATCGTGATCCGCGCGTTGGACGACGCGCGGTTGTGGATGCGGGAGGCCCTGGAGCAACTGGAGAAGGCGCAGCATCCGCTTCAAGAGGTCCCGCCAGTGTAGGACGCTGCCGGCAGCATCCCTCGGCGGGAACGAGGTTCGATGACCCTTCGCGGTGTGCGTGGGGTTGCAAGCTCACCTAGGAGGAACGTGATGGCAGACAGGACCAGCAGGCCCCGGCCGCGGCCGGTGAAGGACGCCGGCCCGGCGAAGGCGACCGCGACCGCGCGGTCGGACTACCGGGACGCGGAGGCCCCCGGGCAGCTTGAGCAGACCCTCGACGCCCCGGAGGTCCTCGCGGCCCGGTACGAGCGGGAAGCCAGGCGGCTCCGGGAACGCCTTCAGGAGCTCCAGGCCACCGACGCGCTCCGCCGGCAGGCCCTCGGCTGCGCGATCCAGGCCGCCGCGGGCCGCCGGATCCGCTGGGGGAAGCTCGCGGTCCGCATCACCCAGGCCGCCGCCGAGTTCGAGCGGTACCTCGCCGCGGGCCGCTGATGGTGGTCATCACCACCCATACACACCCGGGCGGCCCGATCGACGGCTGCGTCGGCTGCAAGGGCTCCGGCCAGGTCGACCAGCAGGCCATCTCCCAGCATGAGCTCCCCACCGTGCTCTACCGCATCGTCGCGCCCAGCCTCACCGAACCCGCCTGGTACGAGGACGAGGACCAGGTCCTGCGCGCCCTCGAGGAGCTGGCGCCACCCACCGAGTTCGCCGTCATCCACCGCCTCACCCTCAACGTCGACACCGTCCTGTACGCCTGGACCCGGCTGTACTACCGGCCACCCGCCGGCGTCGGAACCCTCACCCCCGACCCCTAGGCCACGCGCGTACCATGCCTGTCTCGTGCCCTCCCGGGAGGACCGCCGCCATGACCCACCCGCACGACCCGTTCCTCAAGGACGCCCTCGACCGCATCCACGCCCAGCGCGACGACCAGCCACCCGACCACGCCAAAGACGCCCACGGCGACCTCGTGTACGACCAGCGGTGCGGCGACTGCCGCGGCACCACCGCCCAGCCCCCACCCGGCAGCGGCGGCCCGCTGCCGGGATGGCTGGAGCGCGACCTCGACTTGCTCGCCGACCAGAAGGAAGCCAGGGACCGATGATCTGGAAGGCGCTCCACGTCCTCCTCGTCGCCGCCGGCGTGGTCCAACTCATCCAGTGGGCCACCACAGGGGTCGCGTGGGTGCTGAACGAAGCCACCAAGGACCTCGGCCAAGGAGGCTCCTGATGGCGCACACCATCCGTTGCAGCCGCGCCAAGGGTGACCGCTGCGCCTGCGAATGCGAAGGCGCCCACCACGGCGAGGAAGCAACCGAGCTCGACCGTTCGGACCCCGAACCCCTGCCACCCGTCGAGATCCAGGAGCGGATCCTGTTCCCCCACCAGCTCGCCATGGCGTTCACCTAGTCGACGAACACGAACCATCCGAGTACGCGCGTGTAAATGAGGAGGCAGAAATGCTCAGCCGCCAGTACCTCATGCACAAGCCGATCGACCCCGAGCACTGGCCGATCGTCTCGCTCGGCCAGCGGGTCGCCTACCACTCCAAGGTCTCCGGCGTCCCCCTGCCCGCGATCGTCACCTGCACCCAGGCCACCTACGACCCCGAGGTCGGCCGCCGCTCCGACCTGGAGCCGCCCACGTCGATCATGCACCTCCACCTCAAGGTCCTCAGCCCCGGCCCCGGCTCCCCCTACGACGAGCTCGACATCGGCCCCGGGTACGGCCCCGGCCAGTGGGCCCCCCTGGAGGGCGCGCTGTAACCGATCCGTGACCTGTACGCGCGTACCCATATGGGAGGATGCGGCGCCTATCACCCAGGACCGCCGCCAACAGAAGGAGTGCCCCGTGGGCAACCTGCCCCGTATCCGCCTCGGTCGGCTGCTGCTGGCCGCCCTCCTCGTCGGCCTGGCCCTGGCCGGCTGCGCCATCCCCGAGGACGCCACTACCGGCGGCTCCAGTGGTGGCGGCACGACCGCCACCACCAAGCCCGGCACCTACCAGGACGGCATGTACGAAGTCGGTCAGGAGATCAAGGCCGGCACCTACAAGACCAGCGGCGGCAGCGACCGGCCGTGCTACTACGCGCGGCTCCGCAGCGACGAGACCAGCGACATCATCGCCAACAACATCACCGAGGGCCCCCAGACCGTGCGGGTCCGTCCGGGTGATGCGTTCGTGGAGTTCTCCGGCGGCTGCACCTGGAGACGAGCGTGACCTCCATGCAGGAACCCGAGGGCTACGACCCCGCCATCGTCCGCTACGTGTATCAGACGATGCGCCGGAAGGTCCTCCGCCGCGCGCTGATCTGGCTGGCCGTCGCGATCGTCGCCGGCCTGATCTCGCTCGGGACCTACGCCGACGCGCAGCAGCAGGCCCTCGAGACCGGCAGCGGGACCTACTACGTCTGGTGGGGTCCGATGGTCCTCGGTGGCTGGAAGGCGCTCCGCCACTTCTGGGTCCTCGGCGGGATCGCCAAGGCGCAGCGGAAGGACGACCTCACCTGACGGGCGTGTACACGCCCCGGCCGCGACCGTCTACACTCCTGGCCAGCGGATCAGTGTTCCAGGAGGGAGAGGGCGATGCCCGTCAAGACGGATGGCACCCTGTACGCCAAGACGCTCAAGGACCGGCAGGTGCCCAACGACCAGCGTGCCGAGGCCCCCGACGCGCCCACGGGCCGGTTCATCGGCCTCGGTGACCTCAAGGGCTGGGACACCCGCTGCCGCATCCTCGAGGTCACCGACGCCGGCGGCGACCCGGTCAACGACGCCATCGACGCGACCGTGGACATCACCATCGAGCCGCTCGTCGACGACCCCGAGGTCGGCCTCCAGCCAACCGACGTGCAGCTCCGCGTCGGCTACGACGAGGGCTACTTCATCGACGTCGTCGGTGTCGTTCCGGCCGGCCTGCCGACCAGCGAGCACACCCCGGGCGCCCGCGGCCTGGAGCACCAGACCCAGGAGTTCATGCGCGACGTGCCCGCCGCGGACCAGTCGGGTATCGAACCCGGCCGCGGCGCGCTCCAGGACCTCGCCGGCGCCGGCGAGCACGGCGACCCCCTTCCCGACGACGAGAAGGAGCTCCGCGCCAAGCAGGCGGAGTGGCAGCGGGTCTACGCGGAGGCGCTCAGCCGCGACCCCACCGACGTCGAGGACGCCCGGCAGGCCGCCAACCAGGCGACCGGTCTGAACGTGCAAGTCGACGAGGACAACGTGTTTCCCGGACCCGACGCCGGCGAGCAGCCGTCGCCCGCCCAGCCCGCGGCGCCCCCCGACGACGACCTGGCCGAAGCGCACGCGCGTATCTTCCAGGCGGAGCTCGAGCAGACCCCCGACGACCCCTACCGGGCCCTGGCCGCCGCCAACGAGGCGACCGGCCTGCAGGTGAAGCTCGCCGAGGTGCAGGAGCCGCTCCGCCAGGACGTGTAGCACGTGGCCGTTGAGTGGGACATCCGCGCCAGCGATACCCACCTGGCCGCCGCGATCGACGGGTCCGCGACGACGATCGTGCTTGCCCACCCGCGCGGGCCCGCGGGGGAGGGCTACCCCTCGACCCCGTCGTTCTGGGCCACGATCGCCCCCGACGACCCCAACGAACGCGAGGACGTCATCGTCACTGCCCTGTCGCTGTCGAGCGCGTCAGCGACGGTGGTCCGCGGGATCGGCTACTCCACCGGCCTCCCGCACCGCGCCGGCACCCCCGTCCGCCTCGGCACCCGCGCGGGTGCCTACCCCGAGGATTGGCGGTTCGTCAGCAACTTCCAGAACTCATGGGCCAACTTCGGCGGCGGGTTCGCCGACGCCGCCTACCAGCGCCACCCGAGCGGCCTCGTCGTCCTCCGCGGGTTCATCACCGGCGGCACGGTCGGCGCCGCCGCCTTCACCCTCCCCGGTGGCTACCGCATCAACGCCAGCCTCGGCTCCCGCGCCTTCGCGTGCGTCGGCGGCGGCTCCGTGTTCGGCCGCGTCGACATCGAGGCCGGCGGCGTCGTCAAGCCCCAGGCGGTCGGGTCCGGCCGCGTCGGGCTTGACGGCATCGCCTACTACGCGGAAGCCTGACGGTGGCGAACATCCACTCCAGTGGCGGCCGGCCGGCCGGCCGCCGCAACGCCACCCTCGAGGAGAAGGAGCAGTTCTTCTACCTCGTCGAGATCGACAAGGAGACCCCCGAGGAAGCTGCCAAGATCCTCGGGTTCCACCCCGGGACCGGCCGGCAGTGGTGGAAGCACAAGGACCGGGAGCGCCCTACCGGGCAGCGTGGCGGCAACCGGATCTGGGCCAAGCCGCCTGTTCCCTACGCGTTGCTCCCCAGGCGCATCCAGGCGATGCTGGAGCCCACCCCGGAAGCCTTCAACGCCTTCCGGTTGTACTTCCTCGGCACCACGGAGGTCCGCTGGCAGACCGAAGCCGCCCGCGTGCTCATCGAAGCCGAGCTCGAAGCCCAGACCCGCCAGTCGACCGCACCCGTCCGGATGCTCGCCAACGTCTTCCCCGGCGGCGGCAAGAGCAAGACCTTCACCCACGACTACGTCGTCTGGCGGATCGTGCGGGCCCGGACCATGCGGGAGGACATCCGCGCGCAGCTCGGCGCCCGCACCCTCACCCAGTCCGGCCAGTACACCCTTCGTGTCCGCTCCACCCTCACCCGCAACCGCCGCCTCATCGAGACGTTCGGACGGTTCAAGGAGCAGCATCCGATCCTGTGGGAGAAGGACGCCTTCATCATCGAGAACCTCACCGGGATCGTGTACGACGAGAAGGAGCCCACGATCTTCGCGGTCTCCCAGGACAGCGGCTTCCTCGGCGCCCGCGCCCACCTCGTCATCTGGGATGACCTGGTCGACAAGAAGAACAACAAGACCGAGGACTCCCGCAAGGCGCTCCGCGAGTGGTGGATCGACGAGGCCGCCTCCCGCGTCGAACCCCGCGGGGTGCTGTGCCTCGTCGGCACCCGCACCGGCCCTGATGATCTCTTCGCGACCTGCAAGAAGCTCGGCCACGAGACCGGGGAGGCCGACGACCAGGGCCGCCCGATCGTGGAGAAGCTCTACCGCCAGTACATCTTCGGCGTCCACGCGACCGACCGCTGCACCGGCGGCAAGAGCCGCCTCTCCGCCGACCACGTCGACTGCCTGAACTACCCGGAGCGGTACGACTGGCCCGCGATCCTGGACCTGATGACCCAGGGCGGCGGCCGGTTCCGCCTCACCTACCAGCAGGAAGACCAGGACCTCGACCTCGCGCTCGTCCACATGGCCTGGATCGAGGGCATCCAAGGCGAGGACGGCATCCAGTACCCCGGCTGCCTCGACTACGCGCGTGGGCTGTGGGAGCCCCTGCCGTCGCATGCGCTGGACGACCACCGCGGGATCATCCTCGTCGACCCCTCACCGACCGAATGGTGGGCCGTGGAGCTATGGGCGTTCGACCGCCGCAATGACCTGGACTGGCTCGTCGGGATGGAACGCCGCCGGATGCCCGCCGACAAGCTCCTCGACCTGGAGCCCGGCACCTTCAACTACTCCGGGGTCCTGGAGGAGTTCGTCACCCGCGGCCGCCAGCTCCGCCTCAAGGTCGGGATGCTCATCATCGAAGCCAACGCCGCGCAGAAGTTCCTCACCCAGTACGCATTCTTCAAGGACTGGGCGCGCTCCCGGTCGATCCTGATCCGCCCCCACCAGACCTCCGGGCCTGGCTTGCTGGACGACAAGTACGGCATCCAGACCATCGGCCCCCGCTTCAAGCACGGCAAGGTCCGGCTCCCCTGGAACGGCGCCGTGACCCGCCGGATCGTCGGCTACCTCATCCACGAGGCCCTCACCTTCCCGGAAGGCGAGACCGACGACTGCCTGAAGGCGTACTGGTTCGGCCACGCCAACCGCGACCGGCTCGGGCTCGCCGACGATGGACCCACCCACTACACTCCTGACCACGAGCTTTCCCCCTACCTGGCCGCGACCCGCCACGGCGGCCGCTGGGGCGAGGAGTTGACGGTCGCGCACGCACGTACCAACTGAGGAGGACGAAGTGAGCTACAGCTTCAGTGTCCCAGCCGGCCCCGCCGAAGACCTGCGCGAGCGCGCCGCGGAAGCGGTCGCTCGCCTGCCCCGGACGACCGGTGGATGGGTGGAGGAGGCCGACGACGACATCGAGGCCGCGGTCGACGCGGCCGTGCGGCTCGCCCAGTCGCTCACTGAAGGCGACGGTGCGGTGGACGTGGCCGTCACCATCTCTGGGCACGCCAATGCCGGCCGGACCGCCCCGCAGGGCTGGTCCAACGACTCGGTGAACGTGAACGTCGCGAAGGCGAAGCCGGCAGTCTGACTTGAAGGGCGGCCGGGCATGGCCAAGACGATCGACGAGCTCTGCACCGCCTACCTGATGCGCAAGCATCGGTTCGCGGAGCGGGATGGCCGTAACGAGGAGCTCACCCACGTCATGCTCGGCCGCTTCCACCGCGCCTTCCCCTCCCACTTCCGCAGCCCAGCCATCAAGCCGATGGTCGCGAACATGCTCAACGTCGCCGCGTTCGACTTCGCGGACCTCCTCGGGCCCCTCCCGACCGTGACCGTCCCGGCGGAGAAGGACACCCAGGCGGCGCAGAAGCGCGCCGACAAGCGCGCCGAGATCATCGAACGGGGCTACTGGCAGGACTGGAAGTGGGCGGTCCGGACCCTCCAGGGTGCGTTGTGGTTCAAGATGTTCGGCTACGTCCCCGTCACCCTCTGGCCCTACAGCCGCTCCACCCGCAAGTTCGCACCTCATGCGACGTTCGAGGACCCCTGCGGGTTCTATCCCGGCGCGATCGAGAGCTACGGCGACCAGCCAGTCGACGGGTTCGTGTCCTGGACGAAGACCGCCGGGGAGATCGCCCAGCTCTACCCCCAGGCCCGCCAGTACCTCTACACCTCCAGCTACGGGAACATGCGCCCGCTGGAGACAAGCGACCGGGTCGAATGCGCCCGCTACCACGGGCCCGGGGAGATCAGCCTGTTCCTGCCCGACCAGGGCGTCCCCCTCACGCGGATGCTGCTCCCCGACGACCTCCACAAGCCGACCCTGCTGATGGCCATGCGCCCCGGGGTCTCCCCCGAGGAGATGCAAGGCCAGTTCGACCAGCTCGTCGGGCTCCTGCTCGGCAAGGCCCGCCTCACGGCGCTGGTGTTGACGTACGCGGAGCGGCAAGTCCACGCCCCCATCGAGGTCGACGAGGACGTGAAGTGGCAGTACGGCGCCGACGCCCTCATCCGCCGCCCCCGCGGCGCCGCGCCGGCGCAGAAGGTCCAGATCCAGCTCCCCGCCGATGTCTGGAGGGAGTTGGATACGTTCGAGCGGCAGATCCGCCTCGGCTCCCGCCGGCCAGCGTCCCGCGACGGCGACTCCCCCGTCAGCTACGCGACCGGGAAAGGCATCGACGCCCTCGAGGCATCGGTGGACAGCCAGCTCCGCACCGACCAGACCATCTTCGGTGGGCTGAACGAGGACATCGTCTGCTCCGCGCTCGCGCTCGACCAGGCGCTCTACCCCAACCGGATCCAGGAGCTTGGCGCCGGCCCCGCGACCTACATCCCCGCTGAGGACATCGGTGGGCGCTACCGCGCCAACATGACCTACGGCTTGCTCATGGGCATGAACCCCTCCTTCGCGATGGTCACCTTGGCGCAGGCCAACGCCGCCAGGTTCGCGTCACGGCGGACCGCGATGGAGAACATGCCCAACATCGCCGAGCTCGGTCGCGAGATGGACCGGATCCGTGCCGAGGACGGTGAAGCCGCGTTGCTCGCCTACATCCAGGGCGCCGCCGCCGCCGGCGACCCGAACGCGCTGCAGCTCGCGATGGAGCTCGCTCCCGACAGCTCGTACACGCGCGTGGTGGAGAAGATGCTCCGCCAGCAGGAGGAGGCGCAGGCTGCTTCGGCGGGACAGCCGGCGCTTCCGGGCGGTGGCGCTGGGCCGCTGGCGCTCCCGGCACCTCCGGGCGCCGGCGGCCCGCCCGCCCCCGAGCAGGTCGAGGCCGGGATGTTCGGGATGGAGCAGGGCGGCGGCCAGTCACCCCGCGGCCTGGAGGAGATCCTCGGGCCGCTGCTCCAGCAGGTCGGCGGCGGCTGATGTCCCGCTTCGCCTGTGAGGTCTGCGGGAAGCACCCGCGAGACGGGCATCTGATCCTCCGGGTATCGGCGAAGGGTGAACCGTTCCGCGGCCGCTGCGAGGACCATTGTCCGGAGGACGACGATGCGCGCGAGTAACGCGCTGATCTCGGTCCGGCGTCGCTACTGCCGGCGTTGCGGCAAGAAGCTGTGGTGGCGTCAACGCTGGTGCGTGCCCTGCTTCCGGGCCATGCTGCGGGAGCTCGACGATGGCGGGTAGGGGAGGCGCGCAGGCGCCCGACTACAAGCCCCGGACCGGCGGCGTCGGCCGCAACGCGCAGCGGATGGACATGACCCGCGGAACCGGCGCCCGGCCCGGCACCTCCCCGATCACCCGTGCACCGACCGTCCCCGTCACCGGCACCGACGGACCGTACGGGCAGCGATCCCAGCTCGAGCAGCTCGCCGGCGGCGCCGCCCGCGCCGGCGTGGCCCCGCCCGGCCGTCCCCCCGCGGCCGGGCGGGCACCCAAGGTCGGGCCCGGGATCATGGAGCAGCTCGGCGCCGCCGGCCAGGGTGAGGAGGAGGCGTACCTGCCGGCGCCGGCGCCGCTGGCCGATGACGCCTTCGCCGGCTACTCGCCGGCGGCGCTCCGCCAGCTCGAGCAGTACCTCCCGATGCTCGTGGAGATCGCCGCTGACCCGTCCGCCGGCCCCGAGGTCGCGATGCTGTCCCAGCTCGCCGCCGAGATCGTCGCGCACAACCAGGAGGTGCTGGCCGCCCCGCCGCAGAACTACATCGGGCCGGCTCCCGACCGGCTGGGCACCTGATGACCCTGCCCGGCGACCTGCGGCTGTACGAGGACACCCCGCGGCGCAGGCGGCCGCCGCCGCCGCCGCAGCCACCCGCGCTCCCCGGCGACATCCGCGTCCGCGAGAACGCCAACCTGGCCGTGTACACGGCCGAGCAGCAGCTCGGGTTGCCGCATGAGATCCGGTTCACCCCGACCGGGGAGACGACAACGGCGTGGCTGGCGCGCCGCTGGTCCGGGGTCCTCGGCCGCGCCGGCTGGGATCCCACGCGCGTACCGATCCCGCTGCTGCATGACCTGGCCAGCTCCGGCGTGGATGACCCGCAGCTCATGGACGCGCTCGGTGTCCTCGCGCCGTTGCAGGAGTCGCTGCTGGAGCGGCTGCGGGAACGCAACACGCAGCAGGCCGCCGCGGCGTCGATGCGGCCCAACTGGGAGGCCCGCCGGCGCATCCAGGTCCAGCGGCAGCGGATGGGCTCCCGCGAGGAGGAGGACCATTCGATCGTCGGGTGGGATGCCCGCAACCGCGCGGTCGGGTTCCACGCGGCCCAGCCCGCGCGGATCTCCGCGGCGGCTGGGGAGGCGACCCGTGAGGCCGAAAAGCGGTTCGCCAACCGCGCCATCCCCTACCCGCAGGCTGTGGACAACCTGACGGAGATCGCCAGCACGCCGGAGCTCCGCCGCCGGCTGGACGCCGCACCGTGGCTGCTGCAGTTCCTCACCCAGCAGCCCCAGGGCGAGCAGGGGCTCGCGCAGGCCAAGGCCGCTCTGCAGGGCTACCTCAACGGCGGCCGCGGCCTGGACGACACGCTCCGCCAGGCCGGCCGGGAGCTCCTCCAGGACGGTGAGAACCCTCTCGGGGTCG
>Ga0209899_1000212_pt1 | contig 11368 bp, 12 predicted proteins | sample GWRWS1_0_10_FD_187228 | JGI IMG/M metagenome (GOLD analysis project Ga0209899, IMG submission 187228) | Riverbed sediment microbial communities from areas with vegetation nearby in Columbia River, Washington, USA - GW-RW S1_0_10 (SPAdes)... | ecosystem: Environmental > Aquatic > Freshwater >...
CACCGCGGTGCGGCGACGCGGTTGCGCAGCACGCCGATCCCTTCGATCTCCGCCTCCATCTCGTCGCCGACCTGCAGCCACTTCGGCGGCTTCATGCCCATGCCGACGCCTTCGGGGGTGCCGGTGGCAAGGATGTCCCCGGGCTCCAGCGTCATGCCGGCCGACAGCACGGCGATCATCTGGGCGACTGTAAAGATCATGTTTGCCGTCGTCGAGTTCTGCCGCACCTCGCCGTTCACGCGCATCGTCAGGCGCAGGGCCTGCGGGTTGGGGATGGCCGTGCGGTGTACAATCCATGGGCCTATGGGCGCGAACGTGTCTAGGCTTTTGCCCTTGAACCATTGCATGTGCTTCCGCTGGAGGTCGCGCGCGGTGACGTCGTTCATGATCGTGTAGCCGAAGACGTAATCGAGCGCTCGCTCCGGCGCAATGTTTCGGCCCCGGCGCCCGATGATGGCGACAAGTTCCACTTCGTAGTCGAGCTGCTCCGTCACAACGTGACGCATGACCGGCGCGTGTGGTCCGACCACAGTCGTGGGAGGCTTGGTGAAGAACACAGGCACCTCCGGCGGGGCATTGCCACTCTCACGCGCGTGCTCGGCGTAGTTCCGACCCATGCACATGATATTTTTTCGTGGTCGCGGAATGGGCGCCAGCAGGCGCGCCCGGGCGAGTGGCACCGCGGCTCGCTTCGACTGAGCCCACTGCTCGGCCTTACGAGCCATCGCGCGGAGCTCGAGGGTCGGGACCTCCGTGATCAAGTCCAGCATGGTGGCGGGTGCGTGCGGCAGTCGCTCGCTGCGGGCGATGGCGTGGAGGTCGATGACCGAGTCGCCCGCGACGATCCCCACGCGCGCGTCGCCCTGGACCTGGTACGTGCAAAATCGCATAAGAGCCTCCGGCGGGTGCCCGAGTGTTCGGCAGGGGAGGGTTCTGCGGGCACCGAACGCTACCCTCCGACCACTCTCCGGAGGCGATGCAATGCCTAATGTGATGGTGCTGGCCGGCACGGCCAAAGGTCTGTTTGTGCTCGAGAGCAACGCGAAACGCGCTAAATGGCGCCGCCGCGGCCCTTTCCTCAAAGGCGTGTCCGTCAATCACTTCGCCTGGGATCCGAAGACGAGCACGCTTTACGCGACGACCTCGACCGAGGGAATCCTGGGCAGCCGGACCCGCGGCCGGACGTGGGCGCCGCTCAACGACGGGCTGCCGATCCGCAAGGTGTGGACGCTGGCGGTGAACCCGAAAGATTCCCGCGAGCTGTGGGCGGGGACGCACTACAGCTACCTGTTCAAAAGCGCCGACCGAGGGAAAACCTGGCAGGCGGCCGCCGGCTACCTCAATGCGCCCGGCAAGGAAAGCCGGTGGGGCGACTGGGCCATGGGGACGATCGGCAACTCGCTGCACGGGATCCACATCGACCCCCAGAATCCGAAGCGTATGATCATCGTCAGCAGCACGGACCACGGAGCCGTGCGGACTGAAGACGCCGGCGAGACGTGGGAGTACGCGCGGCAGGGGGTCTTTGAGACCTGCCCCGCTGCCGGCACTTCGACGCTGGACATACCGGTGTCTGACGAGGAACGTCAAAAGTCCATCCAGGGGCACCTGGCAAGCGTGCACGCCTGCACGCACCGCATTGAGATCTCGCCGGCGGCCACCAGCACCGTGTATCGCCAGCAGCATTGCGGCGTGTACCGCAGCGACGACTTCGGCAAGACATGGGTAGACATTTCCGCCGGGCTCCCCGATCGCCACGGCTTTCCGCTGGCGGTCCATCCTCGAGACCAGGAGACGGTCTTCGTCATTCCCGCCTACCAGGGCAAATGCAAGAAGCACAACTCCTGCATCCAGGGCGCGCTGGACGTCTACCGCAGCCGCACCGGCGGCCACCGCTGGGAGAAGATGAGCGAGGGGCTGCCGCGGAAGGTGCACACCGTCGTCTTACGCCATGGAATGGATAGCGACAGCCTGAAGCCCGCGGGGATCTACTTCGGGACGACCGCCGGGGAGATCTACGGCAGCATGGACGAAGGCGACTCGTGGAGGCGGCTGGCGAAGGGCCTGCCGCGCGTGCAGGGCGTGGTCACGATCGTCAGCTGATCACGTGGGCATCAGGCCCGCCTGCGGGAGCTCAGCCGGCGGTAATCCATATGCCGGCCCGCGCGAGGCCCGTCTCGATGGTCAGACAGGGGTCGGGATTCTGCGGCGGGAGAGCTGTGGCTGGTAGTCCGTGACGGCGAAGTGGTCCGGCCGGAACGAGAACACATCGGTCACGGTGGGATCGACGTGCACCGTGGGAAACCGCTGCGGCTCCGTCGCCAGCATGGCCTGCACATCCTGAATCTGGTTCCGGTAGATGTGCGCGTCCTCGATGTAATAGACGAGCTCCCTCGGCGTGTATCCCGTGATCTGGCCGATCATCAGCGCGAGGGCCGCGTAATGGATCAAGTTGAACACCAGCCCCACTGGTACGTCCGCGCTGCGCTGCCGGTGGCTGAGGATGAGGGTGCCGGTAGAGGGATTGATGTGTACGTGGACCCACCCGTGGCAGGGCGGGACGACCGCCCGTCGCTTCCGTCCATTCGACTGGAGAAGATACTGCGGGATCCAGGGCGTGAGTTCGTGATGGCGGATGTGCGGAGAGGCGCGGATCTGCTCGATCAACCGGCTCACCTGATCGAATGTCGTTCCCTCTGCGGTAGGGAATCGCCGGAAGGCCGCGCCGTATGAGGCCGGGCCGAGATCGCCGGCCGGGAGGTCGAACTTCGCGCACTCCTCGGCTGTGACCCACTCCGACCACCAAAAGCAGCCAAATTCCTCGAGCTCTCGCTGTGTCTGGGCGCCGTTGAGAAAGGCGCAGATCTCGCCGACGGCCTGATGAAATGGCGAGGGCCTGGTCTTCGGTTTGCTGACGAGATCCCGCTCGGTGATCACGGGGAAGCCATTGTCGAGCGGAAACCGCATGAGATGGCCGACCAGCCGGAGGGCGGGAACGCCTTGCCTGGTGGGAACTTCTTCTCCCGACTCCAGAATGCGCGCCAGAAGATCGCGGTACTGCTTGTCGGGCGTACGTTCGTGGAACGGTCTGTAGGGCACCATCATTAATCACTCTACTGACGGCCCGGCGAGAGCGTGGCCGAGAGATGAAATCGACCCCAGGGAGGAGGTGCAGGCAGAGGAGGAGTGGTGATGATCCGGATGCTGCTTGTGTGGGGAGCCTGTCGTGGAGTCAGCCCAGACTCGTGGCTCCTCCCCCCTGTGGGTCTTGAAATAGGTTCACTGTTGGCCCCCCGGTTTCCTGCTGAGATATCAACATATTGTGGCAAGTCTTGTGGATAACCCCCATTGGAGGTGGCGAGCGGCCGTTCGAGCTGACTCCGCAGGGGTCTGCCCGTCCGGTCTGTAACCCCACTAGAAACGATGGATGACCTTCCTGATGTGATCCAGCAGCGTCTCGCGTCGAGGCAGCGGAGCATCATCAACGACCCCAGGCAGCGCCGCGCGGCAGTATTACTCCCTCTGTACCGGGACGGGGATGAAACCTACGCGCTCTTCACGAAGCGCACTGAGGCGGTCGAGCATCATAAGGGGCAGATCTCGCTGCCGGGTGGCGCGGAAGATAAGGGGGATTCCGGACCCTTGGATACCGCGCTGAGAGAGACCGAGGAAGAGCTCGGAGTTCCGCGAGACCAGATCCGCATCCTGGGTGCTCTCGACGACGTGTACACGGTGGTCAGCGGGTTCGTCATCACGCCGTTTGTGGGCGTCATCCCGCACCCCGTGCCGCTGCGAGTGAATCCCGACGAGATCGCGGACGTGCTCTCGGTCCCGCTCTCAACGTTCCGCGACCCGACAAAACTGCGTATCGAGGAGCGGGATCGCGCGCCCGGTGAGCGCATCCAGGTGTACTTTTACTACCATGGCAGACACGAGATCTGGGGAGCCACGGCGCGCATCATGAAAGGCTTTATTGAGGCCGTGTTTGGCACGGTGCAGCCGTGATCGCGGTGATCTCTGACATCCACGGCAATCTCTGGGCTCTGGAGGCGGTGCTCCGGGAGCTCGATCGGATGCATCCGTCTCGGGTGGTCGTGGGTGGTGATCTGGCGTTGGGCGGGCCGAAACCGGCCGAATGCGTGGCGCTCTTCCGGCGCCGCGGGTATCCGGCGATTCGGGGGAACACCGACGAATGGCTCACAAAAGCGCCGGCGAGGATCACGGATCCCATCAGTTGGTGCAGCGCCCAACTCTCTGAAGAAGACCGCAGGTTTCTCGCAGAGCTTCCATTTCTCTGGCGTCACCAGGATCAGGCCGGCGCCCTGGTCGTCATCCATGCGACGCCGTGGAGCATCAGCGACGTCGTCCGTCCGGATGCCGCGGAGCACGAAGTCCGCCGGGTCTTCGAAGAGGCCGACGCCGCGGCAGTGGTCTACGCCCACATCCACCAGGCCTATATCCGGGAGGTGGTGGGCATACTGCTTGTAAACACCGGCAGCGTCGGGGTCCCCTTCGACGGTGACTGGCGGGCGTCGTTCGCGACCCTCACACCCGACGGCGGCCGGTGGAAGGCCTCGCTTCACAGGGTGGCATACGATAGGGACTCTGCGATCGCTGCCAGCCGCCGGAGCGACAACCCTGAGCGGGACCGGTTCATCAAGAGACTCGAGAGCGCCGCCTTCTGAGGGTATGGCGTGGAAATTAGCCGGTTAGGGGCATTCTCAGCGGTTTTTGGGCGAGTTTCGCCCAGGATGGCCCATTTGAGCCCCATTTCGCCACTCTGTTCGGCAGTTCCAGTATGCACCTCTACATTGCTATACTCGAATCGGGAAATATAGAAGTCTGACAGCCCGTTCTCTAAGGAACGCCCATGAAGCAGCAGACGCAACCCCTCTTCACAGTCTCCGTCGCCAGCAGCCTGGTGGGTGTCTCCGCCACGACCCTCCGCAGGTGGGAGGCGCGAGGGCTGATCGGTCCCGTTCGAGAGAGCCGGTCACGCCGCCGCCTCTATGCCTGGGGCGACATCCAACGGGCCCAGCAGATCCGCTATCTCGTGCTGCGGCGGAGAGTTCCGCTCCGCGCAGTGAAGCTGCATCTCCGCCTCCTGGCCGCGCGCCAGGCCGTTCGGGTGGGCGAGATTCTTCCCGCCAGGGGCGGCACGCCGCTGGCTCCCCGCGTCGCGTTAGCGCTCGCGCGTTGATGCACGTCTACGCCGACCACGGCGCCACCACACCGGTGGATGCGCGCGTCGTGTCGGCGATGCTCCCGTACTTTTCCGAGCGGTTCGGCAACGCCTCCAGTATCCATGCCTGGGGCCAGGAAGCGCGCGAGGCTGTGGATCGCGCGCGCGAGCACGTGGCCCGGGCGATCGGCGCGACACCATCGGAGATCGTCTTCACCAGCGGCGCGACGGAGTCCGACAACTTCGCCGCGCTCGGCTCGGCGTTCGCCAACGAATCCCGGGGCCGCCATCTCGTCACCACCACCGTCGAGCACCACGCGGTCCTGGAGGCGTGCGGGTTCCTGGAGTCCCGTGGATACGAGGTCACGTTCGTGCCGGTCGACCGCGAGGGCCGGGTCGATCCCGACGACGTCCGAGCTGCCATCCGAAACGACACGATCTTGATCTCCGTCATGCACGCGAACAACGAGATCGGCACAGTCGAGCCGATCGAGACAATCGGCCGGCTCGCGCGCGAGCGCGGCGTGCTGATGCACACGGACGCGGCGCAGACGGTGGGGATCATGCCGGTGCACGTGGACGAGCTCTCCGTCGACCTGCTCTCGATCTCCGCGCACAAGCGCTACGGCCCCAAAGGGGTGGGCGCGTTGTACGTCCGCAAGGGCGCGCGCATCTCCCGCATCCAGCACGGCGGGTCGCACGAGCGCAACCGGCGGGCGGGAACCGAGAACGTGCCGGCGGCCGTGGGGTTCGGCGAGGCCATCCGCATTGCGCTCGAGTCGATGGAGGAAGAGGCGGCGCGGTTGCGTGTCCTGCGCGATCGCCTCGCGCAGGGACTGGCACGGATCGACGGGGCGCGTCTCAACGGCTCTCTGACCGACCGCCTGCCTGGAAACGTGAACGTGTCGTTTGAAGGTGCCGACAGCGAGTCGCTGCTGATGGCCCTCGATTTCCGCGGCGTCGCCGCGAGCAGCGGGTCAGCCTGCACCTCGGGCAGTCTCGAGCCCTCGCACGTCCTCTCCGCGATCGGCCTTCCGCCGGACATCGCGAAGGGCACGGTGCGTTTCTCGCTCGGGCGCACGACCTCAGCCGCGGACGTTGACTACCTTCTTCACGTTGTCCCGGAGATCGTCTCGCAGCTGCGCCGCAAGCCTCCACTGACCACCCCAAACATTCGCTGACGCGATTTCCGGGGACCCCGCCACGGATTGCGCGGCGTTGACACTCCCCAGTAACTCTGCAATCATCAGGTGGGAACGTTCACGCCGGGGACGCGTGGTGTCGGATTACCTGCCGATCTTCGTCCACTTCGCCTTCGTGGTGCTGCTCGCGGTGCTGTTGCTGTCCCTGCACGCGCTCCTGGGCCGCGGCCGTCCGCTCCCCGGCAAGGCGGAACCCTATGAATCGGGCGTGTGGCCGATCGGGTCCGCCCGCCAACGCGTGCCCATCCGCTACTACCTGATCGCGATGCTCTTCCTCCTGTTCGACATCGAAGCGATCTTCATGTACCCGTGGGCCGTCGTGGCGCGCCAGCTGGGGCTCTTCGGCCTCATCGAGATGCTCACGTTCATCGGCATCCTCGGCGTCGGATTCCTCTACGCATGGCGGCGCAGGGCCCTGGAGTGGCAGTGACCCGCCCGGACGCGTCGCGTCCGCTCGGAATGACGATGTCCCGCGCCGGCAGCCCGCACCAGGCCACGGACGCGGATGCGGACGCGCTGCAGCGCAGCATCCTCACAACCACCGTCGAGCGGCTCCTCGGCTGGGCCCGCAGCAATTCGATCTGGCCGGTGCAGTTCGGCCTGGCCTGCTGCGCGATCGAGATGATCTCCACCGCGCAGTCGCGCTTCGATATCGCCCGGTTCGGCAGCGAGCTGTTTCGTGCGTCACCCCGCCAGGCGGACCTGATGATCGTCTCGGGCCGCGTCAGTCAGAAAATGGCGCCGGTCATCAAACACATCTACGAGCAGATGCTGGACCCGAAGTGGGTCATCGCCATGGGCGATTGCGCATCCTGCGCCGGCGTGTTCAACAACTATGCGCTGGTGCAGGGCGTGGACAAGCTCATTCCGGTCGACGTGTACGTGGCAGGCTGCCCGCCGCGCCCCGAGGCGCTGCTGTACGGATTCACCAAACTTCAGGAGCTGATCGCCGCCGGACCCCCGGCCCGGAGACCGCGGTGACGGAGCCGGTGGCCGAGGCGCTGGCCCGAGCGCTGGCGGGCCTGGTGGAGGGCGAGGTGCGCGCGCTCGACGAGATCACGCTGCTCATCCCCGGCGAGCGCATCGTCGAAGCCCTCGAGCTGGCGAAAGCGCAGGGGTTCGTCCTCCTCGCCGATCTCACCGCCGTGGACCGCCATCCGGAAGAGCCGCGCTTCGAGGTTGTGTATCTGCTGACCTCGATCGAGCCGCCCGCGCGCGTCCGCCTCAAGGTGCGCGTTGTCTCCCCGGAGGAGGCCGTTCCCACGGCCGTGCCGGTGTTTGCGGGGGCGAACTGGCTGGAGCGCGAGGTCTACGACATGTTCGGGATCCGCTTCGCCGAACACCCCGACCTCAAGCGCATCCTGATGCCCGACGATTGGGAGGGATATCCGCTCCGCAAAGACTTTCCACTCGTGGAGGAGCCGGTGCAGTTCTTCGGGCACGTCCCTAAGGTGCCCAGCGAGATCATCCCCAAAACCCCTCGCCCATCGTAGATGAACGAGCTGACGCGCGAGACCCTCGTCCTGAACATGGGCCCGCACCACCCCAGCACGCACGGCGTGCTGCGGTTGATCGTGGAGCTGGAAGGCGAGCTCGTCCTGGGCACCGAGCCGGTGATCGGCTACCTGCACACCGGCTTTGAGAAAGAGATGGAAACGCGCACGTACCACCAGAACATCGTCTTCCCGCCCCGCATCGAGTACCTCGCCACAATGATCGAGGAGCACGCCTACGTGCTCGCGGTTGAGAAGCTCCTCGGCATCCGGCCGCCCGCGCGGGCCGAGGTCATCCGCATCATGATGGCGGAACTATCGCGCATCGCCAGCCACCTGGTGTGGCTGGGGACCTCCGCCGTCGACGTCAACGTCAGCAGCCTCTTGATGTACTGCTTCAACGACCGGGAGCGCATCCTCGACATCCTGGAGATGGTGAGCGGCCAGCGCATGATGCACGGCTACATGCGCATCGGCGGGTTGCAGTGGGACCTCCCGGACGGGTTCGAGCAGGCCGTGCGGGCGGTGATCGATGACATGCCCGGCCGGCTCGAGGAGTACGAGCGGCTGCTCGGCGACAACCTGATCTGGCGCAAGCGCACCGAAGGCATCGCCGTGCTCAACGCGGACGATGCGCTGCGCTACGGATGCACCGGTCCCGTGCTGCGGGGCAGCGGCGTGGGCTACGACGTGCGCCGGGCGTTTCCGTACGGCGGCTACGACGAGTACGAGTTCGAGGTCCCGCTCGGACGCGCCGGGGATGCCTACGACCGCTACCTGGTGCGGATGGAGGAGATGCGCCAGTCCTGCCGGATCATCCGCCAGGCGCTGGAGCGCCTCGAACCGGGGCCCGTGCTCGTGGACGACCGCAAGGTTGCCCTCCCGCCGCGCCGCGAGCTCGTGCGGAGCATGGAGGCTGTCATTCACCAGTTCAAGCTCGTCAGCGAGGGGATCCGCCCGCCGGTCGGAGAGGTGTACTCCGCGGTGGAGTCCCCACGCGGGGAGAAGGGCTACTACATCGTCAGCGACGGCAGCAATCGCCCGTCACGGGTGCGCGTGCGCTCGGCGTCGTTCAACAATCTGCAGGCGCTGCCGGTGATGGTGTTCAGAAACCAGGTGGCCGACATCGTGGTCGCGATCGCCTCGATCGATATCGTGCTGGGGGACGTGGACCGATGAAGGCCGCCCTCTCTGAGGCCTCCAAGGTGGAGATCCGGCGCCTGATGGCGCAGTTCCCACAGCGTCAGTCGGCGCTCCTGGGCGCGCTCTTCGTGGCGCAGGATGAGGCCGGCGCGCTGTATCCGGAGATCATCGCCGAGGTCGCCGAGGTGATAGATTTGCCGGTGAGCGAGGTCACCTCGGTCGCTTCGTTCTACCACCTCTACCGCTTCTCGCCTGAGGGACGACACCTGATCCAGGTGTGCACGAACATCTCGTGCCTGCTCAGCGGGTGTGACCGCGTGCTGCGCGCTTTGAAGCAGCGGCTGGACATTGAGATGGGCGGGACCACTCCCGACGGCCGCTTCACGCTGAAGACGGCGGAGTGCCTGGCCGCCTGCGAGACCGCCCCAATGATGATGGTGGGTCCGGACAGGCATGGACCGCTCGCGCCGGAAAACCTCGACGAGATCCTGGCCAGGTATGGCTGAATCCTTTCTACTTAAGTACATCCAGGAGCCGGATCACGGGGAAGTGGACGCCTACGTGGGGCGGGGCGGCTATGAGGGTCTGCGCCGGGCGCTCGGCATGGCTCCCGCGCAGGTCATTGAAGAGGTTGAGACGTCGGGTTTGAGGGGTCGCGGCGGCGCAGGCTTCGGGACCGGACGGAAGTGGAAGTTCGTGCCCACGGATCCCGCAGTGACCAAATACCTCGTCGTGAACGCGGACGAAGGCGAGCCCGGAACGTTCAAAGACCGGACGCTGATCGAGGGCGATCCGCACCGTCTGATCGAGGGCATCGCGATCGGCAGCTACGCCATCGGTGCGCGCCAGGCGTTCATCTATCTGCGCCGCGAGTTCCATCAGGGCCGCGCGATCCTGGAGCGCGCCATCGCCCAGGCGTACGCCAAGGGGTACCTCGGCCGCAACATCCAGGGGAGCGGTTACGACCTGGACCTGGTCATGGCCACGGGCGCAGGGGCGTACATCGCCGGCGAGGAGACGGCACTCCTCGAATCGCTGGAGGGCCGCCGCGCCATGCCGCGGCTGAAACCCCCCTTCTACCCGGCGGTGAAGGGCCTGTACATGCAGCCGACCGCGCTCAACAACGTGGAGACCCTGTGCCACGTGGCGTGGATCCTGGCGAAGGGACACCAATGGTACCGCGATCAGGGCTCGCCCATCCTCTACTCCATCAGCGGACACGTGCGAAGGCCGGGTGTCTATGAACTTCCTCTGGGGACGACCATCCGCAAGGGGATCGAGGCGGCGGATGGGTTGCATTCGGGCCGGACCTTCAAAGCGTGCTTCCCGGGCGGCTCATCCTCAGCCATCCTCCCCGCCAATTTCCTGGACACCCCGATGGATTACGATCTGGCGAAGCTCGACGTCTATGGCTCGATGCTCGGCTCCGCGGCCCTCATCGTCATGGACGATACCACCTGCCTGGTCGAGGTGGTGGCTCGAACTGTGGAATTCTACCGGGAGGAATCGTGCGGAAAATGCACACCGTGCCGGGAAGGCACGGTGTGGATCAGTCAGGTATTCGATCGGATCCTCCACGGGGCGGGGCGTCTGGAGGACATCGAATTGCTCGACGGCATCGCCAGGGGGATGACCGGCACGTGCTTCTGTCCGCTCGGCGAAAGCGTGCCGCCCGCCATCTATTCGACCCTGCGCTTCTTCCGCCCCGAATACGAGCACCATATCAAGACCGGGTCCTGCGACGTGAAGGCGCTGGCGCGCGCATGAGTGATCAGGTCCCGATCGTCACCCTGAGCATCGACGGCCGTCCGGTCACCGTGCCGAAGGGCACGACGATCTGGACCGCCGCCAGGGGAGCGGGGATCGACGTCCCGATCTTCTGCTACCACGACCGAATGCCGCCGCTGGGCGCCTGCCGGATGTGTCTGGTCAACGTGGAGAAAACGCCGAAGCTCGTGACCTCGTGCACGCAGGAGGCGGCAGAGGGCATGGTCGTATCGACGACGACGCCGGACGTCAAGGCGGGGCAAGAAGCCATCCTCGAATTCCTGCTGATCAACCATCCGCTGGACTGCCCGATCTGCGACAAAGGCGGGGAGTGCCCGCTGCAAGATCAGACGTTCAGGTATGGGCCCGGCCGCAGCCGTTACGTCGAAGTGAAGCGCGACTTCGCCAAGCCGGTCTCCCTCGGACCGGCGCTGGTGCTGGATCGCGAGCGCTGCATCCTGTGCTGGCGGTGTGTGCGCTTCGGGGAGATCATCGCCGGCGACGACGCCCTGAAGGGATTCGAGCGCGGGTTCACCAGCGAGATCAACACGCCGTTCACGCTGCCGGCGGCCTCCAAGTTC
>Ga0209899_1000215_pt1 | contig 11290 bp, 11 predicted proteins | sample GWRWS1_0_10_FD_187228 | JGI IMG/M metagenome (GOLD analysis project Ga0209899, IMG submission 187228) | Riverbed sediment microbial communities from areas with vegetation nearby in Columbia River, Washington, USA - GW-RW S1_0_10 (SPAdes)... | ecosystem: Environmental > Aquatic > Freshwater >...
ATCGTCATATCCTAAGTAGGTTGAGTAATACTCTTCTTTGCTTAGAAAGATCCCGAGCTCACCCAGGATACGCTGAAACATGGCAAAGTGCACCGGCTCATTGTCCGCCACCACGCCGTCGAAATCGAAGATCACGGCACGCAACATAGTTCTAGACTCATGTCCAAAGTCTACAAGTCAAAAGTCGAGGACGTTCGACCTTAGACGTTCGGACATTTCGAAATAGATGGAGGAGACCCTTACAATTTCGGTCTGAGATGCTTCTCGGCAATCCAGCCCGTGGTCCCTTCCTCAGTGCGGACCGAATAAACCCAGACGTTGTTCTGGAGTTCTCCGTCCAACACCGTCACGGCGGTGCCGGCGCGCACGGAAGGACCAGGCTTGGTTCCTGCGGAGTCGAGGCTAAGCGACAGCGATCCACCCGGTGGAACTGGATCGGGGACCACAGAGACTCGCTGGCCCTGACTGAAGAGAGGGGTAGGTGCAAACAGGGAAGCGGTGGGACCTGGACTGGTGGTCTGGGGTGATGGAGACACAGGGGCCGGGGTCACAGGCGGTGCCGGTTGGGGACGTGATGCAGGCCTTGCCGGTGGCATGGTCACCATGGGCGGACTTTCGCCCATCCACTGCCCAATCAGATCCAGCAGGGCGTCAGGCTCCATCGCAAGATAGGCGCCGCCGCCGAGAATGACCAGGAGCAGGACCCACAGGAGTGGACTGCTCGGGCCTTTCCTTGATTTCCGGGGATAATATCCGCGAGATGGCCTCTCATCCGGATCCTCCAGCTCGTCATCGAAATCCAGATCTGGCTCTGGTTTGCGTGCGAACAGAAGGTTCCAAGTCTGGAGAGGGCCCACCGCTTCTGGAAAGCCGGAGAACGCGACCATTGACCACCTTCCTTGTCATTGACGCAGCAACGCGGATCGGACTCTGTCTGTAGGTACCATTATCTGTAGTCTCTGTCAAACCCGTCGGCAACCAGCCGAGTGGTTTCCGTCAGGTGATGACGAATCCCGCATAGCCGACCACGCGGTCGAAGTCGCCGCTGATTTCACCGGACGTGGCGTACCGGACCAGAGACGAATCGGTTGCTCCCAGAACGCGGACAGCATGGAGCACGGTCACGGTCGGTCCTAAGCCGCACATAGAGATCTGGTGCGCTCGCACGGTTGCCTGAAGCTCCTCCGGGTCCAGCCGTTGAATCGCCTCGAGCGCGAAGCGGTCCTTCTCTCTGGTCACCGAGTCTGGCTCGTAATGGCTCATGTCCGTGCTGGCGATCAGCAGCGGCCGGGCCGATCGGCTGTGTTTGGCTGCGTGGACCTGAATGATCTCGGCCAGGCAGAGGCCAAGATCACGACAGACCTCCTCGCGCGTGGTGCCGAGCACGATCGGCACGATGCGGACGTCTGCCCGCGCCTGTCGCAAGAAAGGCAATTGGACCTCGAGGCAATGCTCGGATCGGTGAGCAGAGGTGTCAGCCTCCGCCTGAGGGTAGCGTGTGAGGAGCTCCGCGGCGAGCGTGCTGTCAATGGCAAGCTGGCCTCCCGGAATGAGCCAGGTGCCTTCTGGATAGACCGACACCGGCGGACCGAGGCCTGTGTGGTTGGGGCCGATCAGGATCACAATGTCGGGCAAGGAAACGCGGGAGTACACGGCGCCGGCCACATGGCCGGAATACATGAGTCCTGCGTGGGGGCTCACTATCGCGGTGGCAGCGTGCGGCACAGCAGAGGAATCGAAATATCGCGCCACGTCCGCCCTGAGACCCTCAGGCGAGGCGCTATAGAACTGACCAGCGACGGCAGGCTGGCGGATCATGTTCCTTGACTGTGAAGTGTGAGGCGTTAGGTGTGAGGCGATCTTCTGGAGACCTTAGGGTACACGTTACATCTTCCTGTCCTCTCACAACTCACCCCTCACGGTTTCTTAGCAGTATTGCACATTCGCGCAAGAAAGGACCTGCTTTTCCCGGCTCCCCGTTCGGAAGACCGTGATTCCTTTGCAGCCTAGACGATAGGCGAGCAGAAAGGCTGAGGCCACGTCCGCCTTGGTAGCGTTAGCTGGAAGATTGATGGTCTTCGACACACCGCTGTCGCTGTATTTCTGAAACACAGCCTGCATGCGAACGTGGTGATCCGGGGTGACGTCATGCGCCGTGACAAACAGACGGCGCAAGTCCAAAGGAATCTCGGAGAGGGCCTGAACGGATTCATTGGCCGAGACACGATCGAGGAATCGTTGAGAATAGAGGCCAGCTGCGCGAACCTGTCGCAGGAACTCCGGGTGAAGTGTGACCAGCCGCACGCCGTCCATCACCGTCCGGACGAAACTGACCCCGTAGAGCGGCTCGATGCCCGGCGAACAATCCGCGATAATGCTGATGGTGCCAGTCGGGGCAACCGTCGTGACTGTGGCGTTGCGGAGTCGCTGCCCTTCTGACTCCAAGCGGCTGCCCTTGAAGTTGGAGAACACCCCACGGTCTTTGGCCAGGTCAGCAGAAGCCGCATGGCCCTGCTCCTGCAGGAATCGCATAAGCCGTTCTCCAGTCACCAGCGCCTCGTCTGTGTTATAGGGGATGTTCAGTTTGATTAGCAGGTCGGCAAATCCCATGACCCCCAACCCGATCTTGCGATTGCCCCTGGTGATGGCTTCGATCTCCGGCAGCGGGTAGCGGTTCATGTCAATCACATTGTCCAGGAAGTGCACGGCTGTTCGAATCGTCAGAGCCATGTGGTCATAATCAATGCGGGGTGCGCTCGCAGGCCCCGTGGTGAATCGGGCCATGTCGATGGAGCCTAGAGTGCAGGCCTCGTAAGGTAGCAGGGGTTGCTCACCACAGGGATTGGTCGCCTCGATGCGCCCGATCTGAGGAGTCGGTTGCTGTGCGTTGATGGTGTCCAGAAAGATCACCCCCGGCTCGCCGGTGTTCCAGGCCGCCTCCACGATCCGGTCGAAGACGACCGCGGCCCGAACACGGCTGACGCTGCGGCCGGTGCGCGGGTTGACGAGCGCATAGTCCCGCCGCCGCTCCAAGGCGCTCATGAAAGCGTCGGTGATCCCCACCGAGAGGTTGAAGTTCGTCATTTCCTCGGGGTCCTGCTTCACGGCGATGAATTCGAAAATGTCCGGGTGATCCACGCGCAGGATGCCCATATTGGCTCCGCGGCGGGTTCCGCCTTGCTTGATGACGTCCGTGGCCGTGTTGTAGATGCGCATGAAGGAGACCGGGCCGGAGGCGATCCCGCTGGTGGAGGCGACGCGATCGTTTTTCGGGCGGAGGTGGCTGAAGGCAAACCCGGTCCCGCCGCCGGATTGATGGATGAGGGCCTGATGCTTGACGGTGTCGAAGATGGATTCCAGCGAATCCTCCACCGGCAGCACGAAACAGGCGGAGAGTTGCTGCAGGTCGCGACCGGCGTTCATGAGCGTGGGTGAGTTAGGGAGAAACTCCAGACGGCTCATCATGCGGTAGAAAACGTCTGCGGCAGACGAGCGCCCGGCCCCCCGTGTGCGACTTGCGCGGGCTGTCGCGCTGGGGATATACAGGTGCTCAGCTTCCGCGATATTGTCGGCCACTCGTCGAAACATCTGCGCCGGCGTTTCAACCGACTTCCCGGAAGCGTTCTTGGCGAGGTACCGGCGGCGAAGCACGGTCAAGGCATTGGCTGACAAGCGGATTGTCTGGGCGCGATTGGGCGACATGAGTGATTCCTTCCAGGAACACTGACATTATATGGGAATTCCGGCGAGCGTACCATGCCTCTCCGTTGAGAGCCCGCGCGCACTTGCATACGCGTGACCGACTGAGGCAGAATTCCTCCGCAACACCTGCAAAACGTCCGATGAAGACCTACCGCGAAGAACTCTTCTTTGAGACCAAGACCAGACGAGCCTACCTGAACATCACGCCGCAGGTGGAAGCGGCCGTGCAGAAGAGCGGCGTGAAGGAGGGGCTTGTCCTGGTCAACGCCATGCATATCACGGCCAGTGTGTATATCAACGACGATGAACAGGGGTTGCTGAAGGACTATGATGCCTTTCTCGAACGGCTGGCCCCACACAGCAGCACCTACCAACACAACGAGACCGGCGAGGATAACGCCGATGCCCACATCAAGCGGCAGTTAATGGGGCGTGAAGTGGTGGTGGCCATCACCAACGGCCGGTTAGATTTCGGACCTTGGGAGCAGATCTTCTACGGCGAGTTCGACGGCCGTCGTCGCAAGCGGGTGCTCATCAAAGTGATGGGTGAGTAAAGAAAGGCTCAGGTTCATGCTCGCCTGAACCTTCACCTCACCCTAAGCCTTCGGCAGTTTAAAAGGAAGGCTTGCCTACGGACGAAAACTTTGGCAACATGGCATCACTCATCCAAGCACTACCCCGGAGGCTCTCATGTTTAATTGGGGTCGGCCAGATCCCCTGACGCGCGATCTGATCCATCTCATCAATGCTCGCCGTCATGACCATGGCGATGCTGATGCGGCGGTTGATACGCTGCAAGCCTTCCTTGAACAGGGTCGGGAGCAGGAGTTGCTCACCGTGCTGGCGGCGCTCGATGAGGAGATGGCCGAATGGCTGTTCGACCTGGTAGCAGAGGCCGCCTGCTCGGTGGTGATCGAAGCTGAGGCCGATGAGAAACCGGCCTATGCGGTCATGGCGGCGCTCGAGCTGCCGCTCCAGGCCAACCTCAGCGAGCCGCTCAAGTTGAAGATCGATCCACTGGCCACGGCCGATCTGCTGTACAAGCATCTCCATCTTCCCGCCGGCACCGCGGTGATGGTGGAGCCGCGGCTGCTTACCGACGCCACGCTGGAGATGCTGACCCTGCAAGGGCTCAACGACCACCTCACGGCGCTTGCCGACTCGCAGCGCCCGCAACCCATCGCCGCACGGCTGTACCCGGCCGTCGAGTCCACCGCCTATCTGATCTTTGAGGTGATCGGGTCGCCGGAGCCAGGGCTGCCGGAGTCACTGGATGAGCAGGATCGCCGGGCGCTCCTGGAGGGGCTGGTGGCGCAGTGCGCGGAGCTGGCCCCCGCGCCGCACATGCTGGAGGCGCCGGTTTATGCCGCCTACGCGTTGTTCGATGCACAAAATGCCGTGAGGCTGCATCGACTGGCGGATGAAACGGCGGCGGTCTGGCGCGATCTCGATCCTATCGTGCGGGGCCGGACCATTGTGCATCTGCACACTCAGTGCGGCAACGGGGTCTATATGCCGGTCTGGACGGATCTGTTCGATCCCGAACTGCCGGAGGATCACGGCCCGGCCTGGACCTCGCCGGATGTCTGGGTCTTCACTGCCGACCTTCCGATTGAGTGGCCGGGAGAGATGCTGACCAATCGGCTCCTCGCCGAAGGGTGCACCAGGTTCGAGAATCATATCGTCGAGACGCCGGAGAACTGACCGCGCTTGACCTACGCCAGACTCTCCCCAGTCGTTACCGACCCCGGAACCCTCCGCTCGGATTTCCAAAGGTCGAACTCCCGAAAGTCGAGGTCGGTCCGAAGGGCGCCGCGGGCGCGACCTGTTCACGCGGCATGACCGGTGAATGAGGCGTGAAGGGAAGGATAGGCGGGGGGGTGATGCTTGATGGTGGAGTTGGCGACCCAAAGGTCGTGATCGTTCCGGACTGGCTACCGCCCTGCGGCGACGAGAACTGGTAGGTCTGAAAGCCTCCACCCAGGTCCATTATCGTGCCCATGTTGCCATGGGAGTCGGAGTAGGTGCGGAACCCATTCCCCAGGTCCACGATCGTGCCGCTCGTCCCGTCGCTGCCCTGAAAGACGCTGATCTGCGCCCAACTGTTTACCGCCGTCAGCAGACCACCAACAATGATCCCCAGCATGAGCTGTCGCATGGCACCCTCCTGTGTTCGAGAAGAGAACCACTCTTAGGCCCAACTCTTGTGGTCATCATACCAGATTCGTCACCTCCTCTGCTGACCCGTTGAGGTCCTGGTGACGCGGCCGGTGCGACCTTGGCCCTACCGACTCCGGGGCTCTCGATGCGAGGTGCGTCGGGACTGGCCTGTCCACGATCCGGCCGGGCGGGGTACGGGGTTCGCGGGGTGGGCGGGAGCGGCGCTCCCGGCGGCGCGAGGCACCGGCCGGCCCAGGAGCTTCTCGATGGCCCGAATCTGGTAATGGTCTTCCGACGTCACGAAGCTGGTGGCGCGGCCGACCGCCTTCATGCGACCCGTCCGACCGATCCGGTGGACGTAGTCCTCCGGTGAGTTGGGCAGATCGTAGTTGATCACGTGGCCGATATTCGCCACGTCAATCCCGCGGGCCGCGATGTCTGTTGCCACGAGGACCCGGAACGTCCCGCGCCGGAACCCTTCCAGGGCCGTGCGTCGCTGGGACAGCCGGCGATCCCCGTGCAGGACCGCCACCCGGTGGCCGACCTTTTCAAGGGCGCGTCCCAACCGATCCGCTCGGTGCTTGGTCCTCGTAAAGACCAGGACGCTCTCGTCGGGCTCCTGGATGAGGGTCAGCAGGAGCGGCGTCTTCGCTTCTTGGGTCGTGTGATGAACCGTTTGCGTCACGCCGGGGGCTGGGGTGGCCGGACGGTCCACTCTCACCCGCACGGGATCCTTCAGACCCGCGCGCGCCAGGGCGTTCAGGTCGTCCGGGAGCGTCGCCGAGAACAGCAGCGTTTGCCGCTCGTCCGACAGCGCCTCGAGGATCTGGTTGAGCTGCGGCGCGAAGCCCATGTCGAGCATCCGATCCGCTTCATCCAGCACCACGATCGTGAAATCCGCCATGCCGACGGTTCCGTTCCACATGTGGTCCAGCAACCGGCCGGGGGTGGCCACGATGATCGTCGGCCGCTGGCGCAGGCCGCGCACCTGGCCCTGCATGTCTTCGCCGCCCACGATCGTCGTGGCGGAGACTCCACGGCTGCGGCCAAGCTGCGCCACCGTGCTCTGAATCTGAAAGGCCAGCTCCCGGGTCGGCGCCAGGATCAACCCGCGGGGCGGTCCCGCAGGCACACCGGCGAGCCGCTCGATCATCGGAATGACGAAGGCGGCCGTCTTGCCGGTGCCGGTCTGCGCGCACCCGAGCACGTCACGACCTTGCAGGCCGGCCGGAATTGCATGCGTCTGAATCGGGGTGGGGTTGGTCAATCCCGCGCCGGCGAGGTCCCGTAACAGGGCCTCGGACAAGCCGAAGGCGCGGAAGGTTAAAGGTGTAGATAGAGGTGTAGACACAGAGAAACTCCTTTGCTGATAGCATCGCATGTAAACGGGGTCAGAAAACCGAGGGAGGCAGAACCAGGAAGGAGCCGCTCCGAACAGGATCTGAACGCGCTGCGATGACGGAGCCCGGAATCTAATTTGGCGTCACCGTCGCCGGGCCGTCTCGACAGTGATCTTGGACACCATACAGGACAATTCCCCTGCTGTCAACTGCCCAGACCTTTTCCGTCTGCCGGCGTGCGTGATGATAGGCACGCAGCACTCCGCCCTGCCGGGCTGTGACCGCTCCTTACCAGGCCCGCCGAGGCCGGTTGATTTCTGAAAAGATTCGGCGTATGGGTCTGCTGGAAAGCGTCTCTGTCCTGAGCGTGAGAATCCAGTGGAAAAACGGAAGGTGACGCGCTATGAAGTCCAGCTCCCTGTTTCGTTCTCAGGAAACGATGTGGCAGGAGGAGGCTTGGTGACCAACCTCTCGACAGAAGGTTGCACCATCGCGAGCGAAGAGCTGGTCTTACCCCATACGTTTCTGGCGCTGCGGCTCCAACTCTTGGAGCAGTACGAGCCACTAAAGGTCGAAGTAGCGGAGGTGCGTTGGGCGAGCGGACTGGGGTTCGGCCTGGAATTCATTCAACTCCGCGCAGAGGAGCAGGAACGGCTCCAGCGATTCATCAAGATGCTTAAAGCCAGTCAGAATAACTGAGGAAGGTCCAGAACCTACTGCGTGTCATCCGTGAGATCGAGAGACGTGATCCTCGTCATCGGTGACCCTTCCCCTCAAATCGAGGAGCAACATCATGGGAGAGACAACCGCATATTGTAGCGAGTGCTACAACACACTCGGGAAGTCGGATTCGGAAATCCAAGCTGCAGAGTAGGCCGGGAAAACACCGATGACGAAAAATGCAGTCTGCAACAAGTGCGGCAAATCCACCGTCGCTATCTATTACGAATCCTGATCGGTTTGTGATGAGAGAGAGCTCGGGCCCTGAGCAAGTCCAGTACGTTATCATGTGGGCACACGTAAGGGAGAAAAGTTCTCGCAAGAAAGAGGCTTTTTAGTGCACGGTACTGGCGGCTTTTTTGAGCGGCTCGAGTAGTTTCTCCGGGACTTTCAGATTCCCGCGGCCCACGCCCACCTCGATATCCGGTTTCGTGAGCCCGTGGAAGTCGCTCCCACCGGTGACCAGCAGATCCAGGCGACGAGCGATCTCCAGAAATTGCGAGGTCTGCTGCGGCTTGTGGGTGCTGTAGTGGACCTCGATCCCGCCTAATCCTTCAGCTTTGAGTTTGTCGCAGAGCCCGAAGAGTCCCTCTGCAGATTCTTTGACCCAGGTGGGATGGGCAAGGACGGGAATGCCGCGCGCCGTCCTGATCCAGGCGATGGCCTCGGCCGGCTCCGGCAGGTCCCGAGGCACATAGGCCGCGGCTCCTTCGGCCAGGTAGCGATCGAAGGCTTCCTTCGCGGACCGTACGTAGCCTTTCGCCATCAGTACGCGGGCGATATGGGGACGGCCGATAGATCCGGTGCCAGCCAAGGCCTTAACTTCTTCATAGGTCAGGTCCAGCCCCAGTTCGTTCAGCTTTTCGATGATGCGTGGGTTGCGCCGGTGCCGGCTGGCCCGGAGCTGCACCAGCCGGCTGCTCAACGAAGAGTCTTTCCAATCCAGAAAGTACCCGAGCATGTGCAGCTCGCTCTCGCCGTAGCGGGAACTGATCTCAATGCCGGGAATCACTTCGATGCCCAGATGCGCGCCGGCCTCGATGGCTTCCGGAATACCGTCCACGATGTCGTGATCGGTTATGGCCAGGGCGCTGACTCCGGCTTTTTGGGCTAAGCCCAGCACCTCTGTGGGAGGGAGACTGCCGTCCGAGTAGGTCGTGTGGAGGTGGAGGTCAATCCGGCTCATGCTGCTGTTCTCGCCTGGCAGGCTTCTGTGCGACCAGCCGGGCCGTGAACGCGGGCCCGCCGTCCGGTCCTCCCTCGTGCTCTCCTTCGTCATAGTGCAGCACGCGCAGCCCTGAAGTCAGGCGCAAGAGCTCGTTATGTGCCAGGCAGAACTCCCAGCGCCGCGGGTGTTGGCGACGCAGGTGATTGTCGATCAAGAAGGTCTCGTAGATCAGGACGCCGCCCGGCTTGAGGGCATCCAGAAGGGCGGTGAAGAGCGGACGGTACAGATAAAAGAACACCAGGATCGTATCGTACCGCGCCTTGGGAATGTCTGGGGGTAGATCCGGGTTCCCCTCGAGCTCGACTTGTCGCACCGTCAGGTTCGCGAGGTGCCGCTGCCGGGCGGTGACCTCCAGGAGGGCGAGCGCCTGCTTATCCCGATCAATGGCTTCGACCTGGTAGCCCTGAGTGGCGACGTACAGGGCGTTCTGACCGGACCCGGCCGCGACATCAAGCACTTTCCCCTTGGGAAGACGATGGAGCTGCTCGGTGAGAAACCGTGCTGGGGCCATATCCATGAGGTGGGGAGGGCGGAGCCGGTCCAGTCGCACGCCGACCGAGCCATGCACGTGTTTAAGGGCCGGAGCGATTTTCCTGATCCAAAGCCGCACCCGGGATACGGGAAATTCCGCGAACACCATGTTGGTGAGGCGATCCGCAAGGGTTTCTATTAGGGAAAATTCTTCGTTCGCGCCAACGTCAATCACTCGCTCAGAGACCCGGGCATAGTCCACAGCGTTCCCGATATCATCGGTTGCGGCTGCGGGCTCAGCAGGGTAATCGAGCTCGAGGTCCACGGCTACCGGCTGCGCGACCTGCCGCTCCTCCGCGGTGACACCGCAATGCCCTTGAAATTCCAGATCTTCGATAATGAGGTAGCTAGGCATGCGGCCATTCTCGTTGATCCTCTTGAGACCTGTCAAGGCGCGATTTATCTACTCGTCGGCGTTCGCTTTCCCGCTTGACTCCTGTTCCGAGCGCCTCCTATAATCACCGGTAGACCCCGCGAAACACGCCGATTCACTGAGGAAAATGGCCAGTTTCACGCACTTTAACGAGTCTGGACGGGCACGGATGGTTGATGTCACGAAGAAGGACTCGACCGAGCGGGTCGCCACCGCGCAGGCGCGTGTGTTAATGATGCCGGAGACTCTGGAGAAGATCCAACGGGGGAAGATTGCGAAAGGCGACGTCCTGGCCGTGGCGCAAGTCGCTGGCGTGATGGGCGCCAAGCGGACCCCTGACCTGATCCCGATGTGCCACCCCCTCCTGCTCACCAGTGTTGATGTCGGCTTCAAGGAAGAACCTCAACCGGATCGGAACGGCCGCTGTTCGATCACCATCACAGCGACGGTCAAGACGACCGGTCAGACCGGCGTTGAAATGGAAGCGATGACCGCGGTGTCGGTGGCAGCCCTGACGATCTATGACATGTGTAAGGCGGTGGATAAGGAGATCAGTTTCAGCGACTTATGCCTGCTGTCCAAGTCGGGAGGCAAGTCGGGGACATACATGAAACCGTAAAGTGCAATTTTAGGTGTCGAATTGTCAGTTTTGAATTGATCGGAAAACGAAGCATTCACAATTTAGGATTCTCTGTAAGATTAAGATATGGTTACCATCAAACTTTTCGGGCTGCTGAAAACGCTGGCCAGTAATCAGACCGATCTCTCCCTCTCGCTCAACGGAGGCCGGCGGGTCAAGGACCTTGTGGCTATCCTGGAGGAGAAACATCCCCAGATCGGCGAGCTGATCCACAAGAAAAAGGTTCTGGTGTCGGTCAACCAGGAGATTGCGCACGAGGAGACTGAGGTGAAGGATGGCGACGAGGTGGCGCTTCTGCCGCCGTTTGCGGGCGGTGCGGATGATACGATGCTGGTCCGGGTCCAGCGGGAGAATTTTTCCGTGGATGCCGAGATTGACAGGGTCCGCACGCGTTCAACCCGCATCGGCGGCATTTCAGTTTTCCTCGGCACGGCGCGCGACCATTCCGGGGGCCACGATGTCAGCGCCATCACGTTCGAATATTACGAGGGCATGGCGCAGAAGAAGCTGCGAGAAATCCGCGAGCGCGCGCTGAAGGATTTTGATGTCCTCGAAGTCCTGATCCTCCATCGGTACGGCGAGATCCAGATCGGCGA
>Ga0209899_1000216_pt1 | contig 11271 bp, 12 predicted proteins | sample GWRWS1_0_10_FD_187228 | JGI IMG/M metagenome (GOLD analysis project Ga0209899, IMG submission 187228) | Riverbed sediment microbial communities from areas with vegetation nearby in Columbia River, Washington, USA - GW-RW S1_0_10 (SPAdes)... | ecosystem: Environmental > Aquatic > Freshwater >...
ACCGATGGGTGTGTACGCGAACACCGCCTCGGCAGATCGCATCATGTTCGGCGTGACCGACGAGATGAACGAACGGTGGAGAGGAGCCCCTCACGCTGCAAAGTCAGCAAGTTGACGGACGTGACCCCCATCCCCTTCGTTTGTTGGCGCGCAATGACGCCCGGGCAGTGCTGGGGCGTACGTCGAGCGGCCGGGCATCCATGGTCTTCTGGCCCAAGATTCGGCTGGTGTGTGGGGGCGTTCCGCGCCGACGTGGGCGTTTTGATCAGCGTCGGCCGATATGAAGAAGAGATGCGCGACCAGAGCGAGGCGCCCTGGACGGCGAGCGTCATGAGGGTCGATCCCCAGGCCCATGTGTACCTTGGGAACCTCCACCAGGGCGACCGGATCACGCCTACACCCGGGATACGAAGGGGCGGTGGTCCCGGGCGACCACAAGTGGCGAGCCCGCCGACCCGAGGCTGAACGCCCTGTTCCAGTGGCTGGTCGAGGAGGCCGAACGTCGGGGCGCCCTCGAGTTGCACTGCCGCTATCTTGTCGAGGGCCCCGAACTCGTCGACCCCGACTCGGAGGCAGCGAGCTAGCGTCAGCATCTGGCCGCGATGGGGCTGACGTGTGGGCGCTTCACTGCTGTTTGCGCGACGAAGCAGCATGGTCCGCCGCTCTTGAGATAGCGCTCGAGCATCGCCGGAGAGGGCCCAGCCACCCAGAGACCGATGAAGGCCCCTTCAGGTTCGAGCCTGGCAGACCGATGCCTGGCTCGGAAAGGAACCTCGGAGGAGGCCATGAGGCAGCTGGCCAGGATCGTTCTGGCAGGGGCATCTGGGTCACCGGACGAGCAGGACGCCACCCCCGACGAGGGGGGAAGCTACGGCGAACTGACGGACGAGATCGACCACCTCGTTGCGCAGGCCCAAGCGGACGGGCAGGATCGGTCCGATCCCTAACGGCCCTCGGGAGCGGGCTTGAGCCCCTTGTCTTGTTGTGCGGTCAGATGGCGAGCCCATCTCCCTTCGAACCCCCAGCGGCGGCTTGCGAGCCTCGCGGCAAGGGGCATAGAGTTCATACAAGAAACGGTGCCCGCCCGAGGACAAGGGGGAAGCCATGGCCACCTTCGTGAGCCTGGTCAACTGGACCGAGCAGGGCGTCAAGAATTACAAGGACACCACGAAGCGAGCAGCCGCCTTCGAGGAGCTGGTCAAGAAACACGGAGGGAGCGTCAAGGGCATCTACTGGACCCTCGGCGAGTACGACATCGTCGTGGTGACCGAGGCTCGCGACGACGAGACCTTCACCGCGATCGCGCTCGAGCTGGGCTCCTTGGGGAACGTCCGGACCTCCACCTTTCGGGCCTTCGACCGCTCAGAGATCCAGAAGATCATCAAGAAGACCGGCTGATCGCCACTCCACGTACGCGTGCCGAGTAGCCACCTACCGGCCTGTGACGCATGTACCCGGACGGGAGCCACGCTCGTGGGCTGCTGTGTGCGACCGAACTCCCCCTCCTGAGGCTAGATTCGTCAGCCTGTGAAGGATGCACAAACCCTCGATCGGGGCTCCGATCAGGCGTTTTCGTAGGATCGGCCCTCCTTCGTTCATCAAGGGGGTCGGAATCCATGCTTTTCGCCCTGCTATCTCGATCCTCCGGCGGCTCGCCGGCCTGGCCGTTGGCTCCGGCTCCTCGGACCAATCCAAGGAGGCGGAGATCCTGGTCCTCCGCCATCAGCTCGAGGTCCTCCATCGTCAGGTGGGCCGCCCGCGCCTCGGTCGGCGCGACCGGGTCCTCCTGGCCACCCTCAGCCGGGCCCTCCTCCGGCCGAGTTTGTCGTCGTTCGCGGTGAGCCCCCAGACCCTGCTCCGCTGGCACCAGGAGCTGGTGGCGAGAAAGTGGACAACCGCAGAAGGCCATCCGGAGGGAGACCACCGCTGGGCGAAGACATCTGCGAGCTGATCCTTACGAGTGTCCGACGAGAACCCTCGGTGGGGGTACGTGCGGATCCACGGTGAACCCACCAAGCTCGGGGTCCAGGTCTCCGCCACTAAGATCCGCTCGCTCCTTCGGCGGCATGGGGTCGGTCCAGCTCCGCGCCGGTCGGGTCCGACCTGGTCGGAGTTCCTGCGGAGCCAGGCTCGGGGCATTCTGGCGATCGGCTTCTTTCCGTGGAGACGGTGTTCCTGAGGACGATCTTCGTGCTTTTGGCGATCGAGCTCGCCACCAGACGCGTTCGCGTCTTGGGCGCGACGCGCAACCCGGACTCCGCGTGGGTGACCCAGCAGGCGGGGAACCTCTCCTCCGACCTCGCCGAGGCGGGATTCTCCTTCCGGTTACTGATCAGGGACCGGGACTCCAAGTACACGTTGAGTTTCGACGAGGTGTTACGGAGCGACGGCACGGAGATCATCCAGACGCCCATCCGGGCCCCGAAGGCTAACGCATACGCGGGGCGCTGGGGTCGGACCGTCCGGACCGAGTGCCCGGACTGGACGCTCTTCCTCGGCCGGCGACACCTCGAGCGGGTCTTGCCCGAGTACGTCGCTCACTACAACAGTGAGAGGCCACATCGAGGGCTCTGCCTGCGGACGCCGCAACCGCGGTCCGATCCCTGGGTAGGCAGGCTCATCAACACGAAGATTCGAAGACGGGACGTCCTAGGCGGCTTGATTCACGAGTACCGTGTCGCCGCCTGAGTCGATCAGATGTTTGTGCACCCTTTTCTGTACCCTTTTCAGGGCCACCTGCCTGGCCGGGAGCAGGCGCGCGTCTCGAGCCACCACCTGTCTTCGGGCTGGATGAAGCGCGGGGGCCGGAGAGTCGGCCCGGCGAGATGCCGCCAGCTGGTCCGCCGCGCGCGGGCAGGCCCGGTGGTCGCCGGATTGGGCTGAACCTTTCCCCGCTCCCGCTCGTATCAGAATAATGGAGAGGTGTGCCCGCTGACCATCGTCTGCCCGCAGAGTAGACAAAGGAGGTCGGTAATGCGAAAACTCGCGCTCGCCAGCGTCCTGGTCATCCTCGTGGCGTTCGCGGTTGGACCTGCGTCGGCGGGGCCGGGATCTCTGGTCATGACGCCGGTGGCGGCGTCGGGCCTCAGCCCCCTGTCCTCCCCGCCCTGCAGCGCCACGCCCGGCACCGGCTCGGCGCTTCAGCCCATCCCCGAGCTGTTCCCAAACAGCGAGGTGGAGCCCTGGGTCGACGTGAGTCCCGTCGACGGCGACGGGGATTCCATCGTCGGAGACGTGGTGGCCGGGCTGTACCAGCAGGACCGGTGGTCGAACGGCGGCGCGAGGGACAATGTCGCCTCGATCAGCTTCGACGGTGGGGCGACGTGGCAGCGGATCACGTTCACCGGGCTGACGAAGTGCGACGGGGGCGAGTTCGACCGGAACACAGACCCGTGGCTCTCGTTCGCCCCGAACGGTGACCTGCACCTGATGCACCTGGTCCTCGACATCGTGCCTCCACCCGGCCAGGAGGGCGGGTTCGGGCCGAACGCAATGATCGCCCAGAAGATCCCGGCTGGCGCCTTCGCGGACGGTTTCATCGCCGAAAGCGAGATCAGCGACCCGATCACCCTGGCCCGGGACGACGACGGTGATCTCCACGACAAGAACTCCATGACCGCTGACCCCACGAACCCGAACAACGTTTACGCCGTGTGGGACTTCCTGACCATCCCCGAGGGCCACCAGCTAAACCCCGAGCGCGGGCTCGGCAACCTCATCGGCTTCGGGTTCAAGAGCGTCACCCTGTTCACACGGACCACCGATGGGGGGGCCTCCTGGTCCGAGCCGAAGGTCATCTACAACCCCGGAGGCAACAACCAGACGATCGGGAACCAGATCGTGGTGAGCCCCGACGGCACGCTCTTCAACTTCTTCGACGAGATCCTGAACTTCCGGACCGATGACGGGCTCCCGCAGTTCGATCTGAACCTGTCGATGAAGTTCTCCGCGGACCAGGGAAACACGTGGCTGCCCAGGGGCCGCCCGATCCGGATCGCCGACATGCGCTCTCGCCTGGTCCGGGACCCCGACCAGCCGAATGCACCCCTGGCCCGGGACCGGCACCGGACGGCCGACATCATCCCCGACGTCGCGGTGGACCCGACCAACGGCAACCTGTACGCGGTGTGGATGGACACCCGGTTCAGCCCCGGCGGTGCTCACAACGACGTCGCGTTCACGATGTCCACCGACGGAGGGCGAACGTGGTCGCCCCCCATCAAGGTGAGCCAGACGCCGGAATCGGCGACCGGACACAATGGACATGCATTCACACCTTCCGTGCACGTCCTCCCGAACGGGACGATCGGGGTGAGCTATTACGACTTCCGGAACAACGTGCCCGGAGGCGGGACCTCCACGGACCACTGGCTGGTCCACTGCCACCCCGGAACGGAGGACTGCGCCTTGGCGGGGAGCTGGGGCGACCTCGGTGACGAGGTACGGGTGACCCTCACGTCCTTCGACTCGCGCCAGGCCCCGGTGGCCCGAGGGTTCTTCCTGGGCGACTACGCCGGCCTCGACGACGACGGGACGAACTTCACCGCGTTCTTCGCCGAGGGTGTGGGACCGGGCAACCCGACCGACATCTTCTACGCGGAGGTGTCCACGTAGGGGCCGGCCCGACCCGAGGGCGGGAGGTCGGCCTTTGGGCCGACCTCGCCGCTTCCCGGCCTCGTCGAGCCCTCCGGAGGCGGTTGACCGGGCCCGAGAGGTCCTACCGCCGGGCCAGGGCGTCGAGCTGCGAGTCGTCCGGGCTCCCGGTGTGGGTCTGGACTTCGAGGTCGGTGCGGATCGGCACGACGTCGCGCATCGCGGCCAGTACCCGGTGGCCTAGCGGATCCGCGCCCTGAGGCTGGACCCGCCGACCCGGAACCCCGGTCCGCTACGAGTGGGACCCTGTGGGGCACAGAAACTAGGATCTGGCACCGCTACCAGCTGTCTCTTAGAGTGGACTCGAATTCCTCGCCCGTTGGTCCTCCCCGGCCTGCCCAGGAACGCCACGTTCCCAGGTTGTGAAAGAAGGCAAGTCGGGCGGGGTCGGGCCGCTTCGAGCAAACCGCGGTGTGTTGCCCGAACAGTACATCCCCTGGTAGGGTCGGTTGGCGTTGCGGCCATTGTTTGTGCCCGCTTCTGCGCCCTTCGTCAGGTGATGAGGAGGAGAGATGAACGTTTCCCGAAGATCTGCAAGGCTCGTCCTCGGCTTCCTGGTCGCCTTCGCGGTCCTGGTCCCGAGCGCGGTGGCGCTGGCGGACCCCGGCTCCGACCTTTCTGTGGTAAAGCTCGATTCCCCCGACCCGGTGCCGGCCGGGTCCAACCTGACCTACCCGATCACGGTGAGGAACGACGGGGTCGACCCCTCGAGCAGCGTTGTCGTGAGCGACACACTGCCGACGGGCACCACGTTCGTGTCCCTGACGGCGGCGGCCGGATGGACGTGCACGACCCCGGCGGTGGGCGGCACGGGAACCGTGTCCTGCACGAAGGCGTCGGTTGCCGTCGCGGAGTCCGCCACCTTTACCCTCGTGGTGAACGTCACGGCGGGCACGCCGGCAGGAACCGTCCTCTCCAACACGGCCACGGTGAGCTCGCCGATCGCCGACCCCACCGCCAGCAACAACGCCGCCACCGCGACGACCACGGTCGGCATCACCCCCGTCGTCTGCACGATCTTCGGGACTAGCGCGAGCGAGACCATCAACGGCACGCCAGGCGACGATGTCATCTGCGCCGGCAACGGCAGCGACGTCGTCAACGGGTTGGGGGGAAACGACATCCTGATCGGTCAGAACGGGAAGGACATCCTGAACGGCGGTGATGGCAACGACACGCTCATGGGCAAGAACGGAAAGGACGTCCTGAACGGCGACGCCGGCAACGACACCCTCATGGGCAACAACGGCAAGGACCAGCTGGTCGGCGGGGTGGGCTCCGACTCGCTGATGGGAGGCCACGCCCCGGACACGCTGAACTCCGTGGACGGGGTGTCGGGCAACGACACCAACGACGGCGGCCTGGGCCCGGACACCTGCGCGAGGGACCCCGGCGACCTGGTCTCGAACTGCCCGTAGAAAACCCTGCCCGGAGGAAGAGGGGGCGGGCCGGAACCCCGGCTCCCTCTTCATCTAGGCCCTCCAGACTGAGGGTCCGGTGTCGCATGAGAATGTTCACGAAACAGGTGTCTCACCCCAGTGGACAGTCTGGAGTCCCCGTCGTGGCCGCCGAGGCCGAGCAGATCGAGCGAACTCGAAGAGAGACCTGGTCACGGGCCCGATCCGAGTTTCTGTACCTTACAGGCGAGGATGACCGCGAGCGTTCCCGAGCAGCGCTACTTCGCGCTGCGGGCCGCCCGGCTGGGTTAGAAGTGACTCGCCAACGGATAGAACGGGATCCCTGCTGGGCGGCCATGTCGAGCTTTACCTGTCGGGCCTCGACCAACGAGTTCAGTCCCTCCAGGATCACGGCAAGATCCTGGCCGTCCATCAGGATCAGATTGAGCAGGACCGGCGCTTCCCTGAGAACCTCCTGACGAAAGCCAGCGACGGAAAGCTTCTGCCTGGGAGCCCATAACCGCCGGACCGAGTGTCGCGCCCCTACGTCCCCCGTGTCGAGCGACACCGACCCCGGCGGCGAGCTACCTGCGGCGGGAGAGCGTGGAGCTGGCCTTCGTCGAGGCGCTGCAGCATCTGCCCGGTACCCAGCGCGCGGTACTGATCCTGCGTGAGGTGCTGGAGTTCTCCGCCGCCGAGGTCGCGCGCATCCTGGACACCACGCCTGCCTCGGTGAATAGTGCGCTGCAGCGCGCCAGGAAGGCGGTCGACCAGCGGGTGCCGCGTACCGCGCAGCAGGCCGAGCTGGATGCCCTCGGCGCGGACGGCCGGCGCGAGCTGGTGGACGCCTTCGTTGCCGCCTTCTCCGAGGCCAACCCACGCTACTTCACGGTCGCATCTGGCAACGCCGCCGACCGGAAGGTCGTCTATTTAACCGGATCGCACATCAATAACAACTTCAACGACGGCATGGGTCCCGGCTCGGATTGCGCCGAGACCCCGGAGGAGAACGACTACGACGCGTACCTGGAATTCCTCAAGGACCATGGCTACAACTTCATCCGGCTCTGGCGCTGGGAGCACTTCAAGTCGCAGGCCGCCGGCGGCGGATTCCACCTCTGCATGACGCCGCAGCCGTGGTCGCGAAGCGGACCAGGAGCGGCAACGGACGGCAAGCCGAAGTTCGACCTCTCCAGGTTCGATCAGGCTTACTTCGACCGGCTCCGCGATCGCGTCATCGCCGCAGGCAACGAGGGCATCTACGTCGCGGTCATGCTCTTCGACGGCTTCGGCCTTCACCTCAGCCCCCCGCCCGACAACGTCGAGGGCCATCCGTTCCACGCCGCCAACAACATCAACGACATCGGGATCACCTCGATCGTCGATTACCAGGTCCTCCCGCTCGATCCGCGCGTCCAGGCGCTACAGGAGGCGTACATCCGGAAGGTCGTCGACACTGTCCACGACCTGCCCAACGTCCTCTACGAGGTCGCGAACGAGTCGTCAGGAGACACCGCCGAGTCCGTGCAGCTCCCCGACGGGTGTCCATCCCGACGCCGGTCGGCGACTCCACGCAGTGGCAGTACTGGATGATCGACTTCGTCAAGCAGCACGAGCAGCAGCAGGGGTACGACAAGCACCCTGTCGGGATGACGATGCAGTACCCCGTCCCGGACCAGAGCAAGGTCAACGATCCGCTGTTCAACAGCGCCGCGGACTGGGTCTCGCCCGGCTTCGACGAGGAGGTCGGCACCGCTGAGCCAGGCGGCGCTCCACCTCCCGGCCGATGGCTCACGGACCCGCCGGCAAACGACGGCACCAAGGTCGTGATCACCGACACGGACCACTATTCTCCATTCAAGAGTGACGCGCTGTGGGCCTGGAAGTCATTCCTCCGCGGCCACAACCCGATCCTTTACGACTTGGGGATCATCGACCTCGTGAATCCGCTCGATCCTTCGCTGGGGATCCCCTCCTACGAATCCTACGAACCGGCTCGCCACGCGATGGGCGACACACTTCGCTTCGCCGAGCGAATGAAGCTCACCGAGATGGAGCCTCGCGGCGATCTCAGCTCGACCAGGTACGCGCTCGCGGATCCGGGCAAGGAGTACCTCGTCCTCGAGCCCAGCGAAACAGCTAATTCGTTCACCCTGACGTTGGCTGCTGGCACCTATGCGGTCCAGTGGTACAGCGTCAACAGCCGTGAGACGGTAGGGGCAGGCAAGGTGACGGTCGAGAGCTCCACCACGATCAGCTTCAGCGCTCCGTTTGAAGCGGCCGGTCCTGCCGTGTTGTACCTGAAGAAGGTCGAACGCTGACAGTTTCATCGATCCGCGGCAGACGGCCGCCTCCGAGAGGGAGAGTCGAGGGAAGGGCATGCGGGAGAGCCGTTCGACTCGCAACCTGGACGAACTGGAACGGGCGATCGAGGGTGACGTCGTGGTCCCGGGATCGCCCGCCTACGACCGGCTGCCCAGACTGTTCAACGTGAGGTTCGACGGTGTGGTGCCGCATGCGGCCGTCCCCTGCAGGTCGGCTGAGGACGTCGCGGAGACGATCTCCTTCGCACGCCGCCATCGGCTCGAGTCGGCGACGCGAGACGGTGGGCACTGCTTCGCCGGCCGCTCCTCAACGTCCGGGATCCTCATCGACGTCTTACCGATGAGCTCCGTGTCCGTCTCGGACGGTGTGGCGAGGGTAGGGGCCGGGGCCAGGCTCGGGGAGGTCTACCTCGGCATGATGGCGCATGACCTCACGATCCCCGGCGGCACCTGCCCGTCGGTCGGGGTCGCCGGCCTCACGCTCGGCGGCGGGCTCGGGATCTTGGGCCGGACGTACGGCGTGACCTCCGATCGTCTTCTCGGAGCGCGGATCGTCCTCGCCGACGGTCGGATCCTCGGGTGCGATGAGCATCACGACGAGGAGCTCTTCTGGGCGCGCCGCGGCGCGGGCACCGGCAACTTTGGGGTGGTCACCGACCTCGTGTTCCGGCCAATCCCGACACCGACCGCGACGAACTTCCACGTGACGTGGCCATTCTCGCACGCGGCGACGGTCGCGCAGGCGTGGTTGCGCTGGGGTCCTACTGCTCCGGACGAGCTCGCGGCCAGTCTGGTCTAGCCGCGGCATGTAGATCTCCCAGGGAGGTGGGATGCCAACGAACGATCGGACGCCATCGCTCGAGCAGGACCTCATCTGGCTCCGACCCCACCGCGCCCCGCGTGGGCCTCGGCCGGCACTCGGCCGTGAGGAGATCACCCGAGCGGCCATCGAGCTCGCCGACGCTGACGGACTTCGAGCCGTGTCCATGCGACGCATCGCCGCCAAGCTCGGCACTGGAGCCACCCCCTTGTACTGGTACGTCTCTTCCAAAGAAGACCTGTACGAGCTCATGGCCGACGAGGTGATTGGGGAGATCCGGCTACCCGAGCTGGCGTCTAGGGATTGGCGGGCCGATCTGCGGACCTTCGCACGCAATACCCATGCGGTGTTGCGCCGGCACCCCTGGACGGTGCTGCTCGGTATCCAGCCCGGGCTTGGGCCGAAGGCCCAGCAATATGCCCAGGCCGCCATGGGCGTCTTCGGAGGGCTTGGCCTCGACGCCACGACCCAGATCAACACCCTGGCCGCGCTCAACAACTACATATTTGGATTCGTTCACCGAGAGATCGCGTGGGACCAGCTCAGGCAACGCAGTGGGCTCACTGAGAAACAGTGGATGGCTCGGCTGCGCAATTACTTGGAGCAGGCGGCTCATCGGGACCCGAACTTGGCACAGCGCATGGCGGTGCGCCTGGGAGCTACACAGCGACCAGAGCTTCGAATTCGGCCTGGAGTGCATCTTGGATGGCATCGCCGCCCGGGTTTCGCGCCGGAGGCCGCCCCTCAAGAGCGCGGTCTCTGTCCGCTGAGATTGTCGACCGGGTCCCCGCGAGATGGGCGGGTGCTAGGCGCCGAGGTGGGAAGCGAAAAGCAGGTTCAGCCCTGGGACGGAACCCGAGGACGAACTCGAAGACCTCCCGACCCATGCCGTGTTTCGGGATACTGCACCCGAGCCGGGGAATTGCTGACAGTGCGGGATTGCCCCGCGGACCCCACGATGTGGTGATGGCTCCACGCCCATCTGGAGATGCGCCATGGGGGTCCGGTGTAGCCTGAGAATGTTCACCAAACAGGTGTCTCGCCCGGTGGACGGTCTGGATTCCCCGTCGTGGCCGCCGAGGCGGAGCAGGTCGAGCGAACTCGAAGAAAGACCTGGTCACGGGCCCGATCCGAGTTCTTGTGCCCCACAGGGGTTCGGACTTGTGAGGTCTACCAAGGTAGGTGCCCCGTCTGAACGCCGCGCGTTGGAGCAACCTCGCCTACATGGCACCTCGCAGGAGACCCCTGCCCTGGCCAAGCGGTCCGCGCTGTGTTCAGGACGGCCGGTGCGAGCCGCCCGACCGCGAGAAGGGAACCCACCGAAGTGAGTTCCCTTCCGTGACTGCGCCGCTTTCTTTGCAGCGTCGCGGTCGTCCGGTGCGGACCTATCGGTCAGACCGTCGCGGGAACGCCCTCGAAGAAGGCGAGGTCTCCGACGTAGTTCGACCGAAGCTCCACCCGGTCGCCGAGGTTTTCGCGCACCCATGCCGCCGCCGCAGGCACCGCGGCGTCCGCATCCTTATGCGTGTTCCAGAGGCTGATTGACAGGCAGGTCTTGTCGCCCACGTCTGCCAAGCCGTAGCGGATGAATCCCGGCTGCTCCTGGAACTTGTGGAGCATGCCCGTTCTTGCCGCGTCGGCGACCTCCTGGAAGGTGCCCTTGTTGATCGAGTAGGTTGCGATTCGTACGTATTCCATGTGCTCTCCTTCGCTCGGTTGGCGATGCCCTGACCGTCCGGGGCCAATTTGAGCCAGATCGAGAGCGAATGCCGCTCGGGGTATCAAGCCCACGCTGGAACCAGCGATGAGGCGGAATCGGCGGAGGCGATCCCGTGGGTTCTCGGTAACTCCCCTCACTGACGGAGGTCGCGTCCACCGCCAGTATACGTCTTTGCCCGCGAGCACCGCAACCCGGGGCTCGCTTAAGAAGCGGTCCTCGGCGCGCTCCCGCCCGCAGGCGAGGGGGCTGGCGCGATAAAATCGAGTTCCCGTCGTACGGACGCAGCGGCCGAGAGGCCGAACGGGGGAGGTAAGCTCCGGGCTCTGCTCGCGGACAGGGGAGGATTGGGCATGCAGT
>Ga0209899_1000217_pt1 | contig 11248 bp, 10 predicted proteins | sample GWRWS1_0_10_FD_187228 | JGI IMG/M metagenome (GOLD analysis project Ga0209899, IMG submission 187228) | Riverbed sediment microbial communities from areas with vegetation nearby in Columbia River, Washington, USA - GW-RW S1_0_10 (SPAdes)... | ecosystem: Environmental > Aquatic > Freshwater >...
GCCGGTCACGAACTCCCGGACCTGCGCTCGGAGCTGCTCGTCCGTCACGGGCTGCCCGAGGATCTCGAAGAACTGTTGGTTCGCGCTCTCGAAACATCGGAGGAGCTCATCCCGAACGAACGAGGGAGTGAGATGGGCATCGGAGACGTTGGGGGCGGTGTACGTTTCGCTCGTGGTGCGATTCCCCTGAGGTCCTGCTGATAACGGCGTTATGCTTGAAGTTGACGCCGGCGCTAGACGTTCAAAGGAAGATGAGTTGCCCGATCCGCCCGGGCTGGTACACGCCTTTGTCCCCACGAAACCCGGACAAACTCGTTCTGCCGGGGCATACGACGATTGGTGTTCCGGCGTTCAATCTCTTCCGACACGAGGCTCTCGGTGCTCCACGCCGACGCGGCCCAAGAGACACGGATCCCCCGCGGCTTTGCCTCCCATCGTGTCGCAATGGAGCGCGTCGAGGACATGGAGAACGATCTCGGGATCGAGCTTCTCCATGATCGAGATGGAGTCCACGAGCTCTCGAACGTTCTGGCGAATCCAGGTCCGACACTGACCCCGCTCCGAAACGGCTTGCCAAGGATGCATCTTCGTCGCCTCCTCTTCTGGCCGGGAGTCTACGCTCCGCTCCCGCAGCGCATCGACCTGTCAGCGCTCATGCCTATTGATAATAGCTTCGGGCGAAATCTGTAGACTCAATCCCCAGCCCCTTGCAGGAAATACAGAGTGGATTCGAGGATTCCAAGCCCGCCGAGGAACGAGAAGATGAAGGCCCGTCGAACATCTGGCTTGGGGAAACGAACCTGAAGGGACGCCCATCGAGGTGGACCCACTTTCTTTCAATAACGCCCGGCAGGCAGATAATCGATCCGGTCACCAAGCGGCGTATCCCTCGGGTCCGCTCCACCCTAGGATGGGTACGACTTTTTGGGATTTCAGGTTCGGCTGGCTCTCAGGTGTAATCTCCCTCGAGGGCACACGATGGAACCTGGAACGCGCATCCGCGGCGAGCCGACTACAGCGCGCAGCAGCTTAGCTTGTCGACGTCCTCGAAGAACGACAGGGCGGCGAGCTTGATCGCCTCGCTGTGGGTCGGGAAGACATGGACGGTGTCGATGATGTCCTCGAGGGTGAGTCCGTGCTTCACCGCGAGGACGCCTTCGTGGATCATCTCCGGGGCCAGGGAAGCCAGGATGTGGACTCCGAGGATTTTGTGGCTGTCCGCCTCCGCTACGATTTTCACGAGGCCGCGCGTGTCCTCCACGATGACGGGTTTCGGGACCTGCCCGAGGAGGACCGTATTGCATGTGCACCGGAGCTGCCGGCCACGCTTTGCCTCCGCATCCGTTAGACCCACCGAGGCGACCGCAGGGTTCGTGAACACCGCGTGGGGCACTGCGCGGTAATCCATCTTGAGCCCTCGATTCGCGAGGGCGTTCTCCGCGGCGATGTAGCCTTCCTTGGCCGCGGTCGTCTCGAGCATAGGCTTGCCGATCACGTCGCCGCCCGCGAAGATGTGGCGGGCCGTGGAGCGCATCTCCGTGTCGACTTTCACGCCCCCATCCTCCTTCGCCTCGACCCCGGCAGCGGGAAGGTTCAGGCCTACGGTGTTCGGACTCCGTCCGGTTGCCATCAGGAGGCTCTCCGCCTCGAACTTCCGCTTTCGACCCTCAATCCGGGCGGTTAGGCTCTTCAGGCCACTCCGTTGTTCCGCGGCGAGAATCTCGACATTCGAGTGAATCTTCACGCCATCCTCCTCGAGATAGTGCTGCAAGGACCGCGAAATCTCAGGCTCCTCCTCCGGAAGGATGCGCGAGCTCCTCTGCAGCACGGTGACCTGGGTCCCGAGATGCTGGTACATCTGTGCAAACTCCAATCCCAAGGCGCGTCCACCGACCACAATCATCGAATCGGGACGTTCCTTCAGTGAGAGCGCCTCGACGTTCGTGAGGTAGTCGACGTCCTCAATCCCTGGGATGGAGGGAATCACCGGGGAAGACCCCGTCGCTATGATGAGTTTGCCACCCTCGAATCGCTGCTTCCCCACTTTCACCTCATGCGGACCGACGAATGTCGCGAAACCGCGGACGTAGTCGACGCCCTTCAGCGATCCCAGGACATCCTCGTACTTTGATTTCCGAAGCGAGGCGACCAGCCGGTCCTTCGATCGGATTACTGCACCGAATTCGTTGGACCATCCATCTTCGAGCCGAATACCTTCGAAGGCGCGATTGGCCACGCGGAAGAACTGATCTCCAACGGCAAGCAGGCGTTTGCTCGGGACGCAGCCCACGTTGACACACGTGCCGCCAATCGTCCCCCCATCGATCATGAGCGCTTTCGCATTGTTGCGATCCGCTCGGATGATCGCACTGAAGGCCGCAGCTCCTCCGCCGAGCACGACTAGGTCATACCGCTTTGCCATCGACTTCATCCTTCCTATCACATGCCGTTACCGACGTTTTCGGTCATGAACCGCACGATTCTACGACCAACCTTCTGGTTCGTAACCCTCGGGGAATCATCAATCAGGGCCCGCCCGGAGCGACACGAGCAAGGCAGCCGCGGCCACGACGGCCGCGACGAGGAAGACGGCGACGAAGAGCCAGGTCCGGCGGTTCGACGCGGCAGGATGGAGAGGCGGCACCGGCATCATGGGTCTCGGAGGCGTCGCAGCGGACGACCCCCGAAGACGAATTCACTCTTCCCGTGAGATTTCCCCTCTCGCACAGAGCCCGTGCGGTTCCGAGTGGGCCGGGTTCACGCGGGCTTCCCCTCTCCCCCGGTCAGGTCCGACTTGATCCGGAGATACTCGTCCTGCGAGATCTCGCCGCGGGCGTAGCGAGCGTTCAGGATCTCCAGCGCGGATCCCGCCGGCATGGGCACCGCGGTCGCCGGGACGTACGCCAAGGGCACCTCGCGCGGGCTCAAGGCCCCGGCGAACACAAGGACGAGCAGGACGAGGACCACGAGCGGGACGAGCATCATGGCGACCATGGCGATTCCCCATCCCCAGCCAGCGCCCATCATTCCGTAGTACCCACCGCCGTACGGGCTCATGACGGCCGCAAGGAGGGCCACCCCGCCCACGATGAGCAGGATCGCCAGCACCGGCCATAGCCAGGGGCTCGATCGTCTTGCTTCCATGACCTCCGCCTCGAGCCACTTAGCCGAGCGCTTCATCTTGAGGGTTCCGTATGTATTGCCGAGGACGCGACCGCACCGTTCCCCTCGTCTCGTTGCCAATCGAGCACATTGGACTCCGCGAGCCAGTCAATGGGCATGAGGCTACGAGGAATGTCTCGCGATGCCTGACCAGATGGCCGGCGGAATGATGTCGACATCATGCCACTAGCCGAATCGCGTTCGGCCCGAAATGGGCGGGCAAAGATTAAGCGTCCACAGCGCCTGGGTCTCAGCGATGGCGTTGCGCAACTGCCCTGTGTGTAACGCACCCGTCAAGCTCGAGAATCTGGAGCGCCACGTGGCAAATGTGCATCCGAGGCAGAAGACTTTCATAGACATCTCGGCGGACGACCGACGGATCATCCAGGAGAAACGCAGGAACTCCGCTCCGGGATTCCACGTGCGGCGCTCCACGCTGGTCATCGCCTTGGCGGTCCCCCTCCTCGTCGGAGGGATCGTCGTCGCCTATCCCTACCTGCCGACTGGCGGCGGGGGGGCCTTCCACTCGCATTCGTTCCTGACAATCACGATTGACGGTCAGCCCGCGACGATCCCCGCGAACATCGGCATCGACCCGAGCCTGTGGCAGGACCATTCGCTGGACCAGTTCTCCGATATGCCGGATATGCCGGATGGGATGAGTGGGATGGCGGTCCTCCATACCCATGACGCCTCGGGCAAGATCCATGTGGAGTCCCGCGTTTCGCGGGAGTACACCATCGGCGAATTCTTCCGGATTTGGGGACAGAGTTTCGATGGTCAGCAGGTCCTCGGCCACACGGCCCCGCAGGGCCATCGCGTCTGGATGGTCGTCGACGGTTCGACGATGTCCCCCTCGTATTCGGTCGTCTTCCGGGACGGGATGCACATTCAAATCGTATGCGGCGCGGGATGATCGGCTCCCCGAACCCGCGGCATTCCTGGCGTCAGCTCCTCGGTTTCCGAAGACCTCGTCCCGACGAGCGCCTCCGCGCTGAAGAAACCAGGGTCAGCCTAGAGGATTCGGCTGTCCCGCTTGTGTTCGGGGTCGGATTCGAGTCGGAGGGGTGGTCTGATCCCTTTCGGCCCAGTGGTTTGTTGTCCACGGCGCCTCCTTGCCTCGTCATTCGACCGTGAAGTGGATTAGGAGCATCGCAAGGAACCCGATGAACACCCACGCGGCCGGTCGGAAACTCCTGATCGGAAGGATGCGCGGGAGGAGACCTACGACGATGAGGGGCACCGCGAATCCAACCTCGGCCGCGGCCGCAAACACTTTGATTGCCTCCCACGCCGCCGCAAAGGCGGGGATGCTGCCTGGCGAGGCGAACAGCCCGATGGGCAGATACGCCGCCGGAACGGCGAGGAGTCCGATCGAGAGCAACCCGACGGCTTTCTGGGGCTTCCATCCAACGAGGATTGCAGGCACGACGATCACGGCCCCCTCCGCGAACCGGTGCACCAGTGTGCCGACGACGACGGCCGGAGTCAGCGGAACGGCCGTCGGAAAGGGACCCGCGAAGCCCTCCCCCAGCACGAGGCCGTCCGCGAAGGTATGCAGAGCGAAATAGGCTACAGAAACGGCAACCAAGCCGGACGGACGAGCGCCCCGACGGATCCAAAGGAGGGCCGCGACACCGAGCCCCGTCATCGCGCCGCCAGCGGCCGTTGCGGCCGAAAGCATGGGCGTTGCCGCGTACTTCAGAAAGGCGTTCCCGACGAGGACATCCGCTCCCGCATGGGCGATCCCTAGAAAGAGCACCACGCCAGCCAACGTCGCCAAGGCCGTTGACTCCCGATCTAGAATTTCCCTTCCAGCGCTATACAAGAGGAGTCCGCCCATGGGCATGAGCGCAAATCCGAGAGCGACCAACCAGACATCCGTCACAGCGTCGTTCGCACCCCCGCGGACTTTCCGCATCGACGAAGAGCGAAATCCTGCCCTATAAAGACCCGGGCGGGCCTCGGCTATTCGGCGCTTCGAAGCGCTCACGGCGCGAACCTGAGCTGGGCGGTCGTCGCAGGGGGCGCGCCTTCCAATCACAGCGCCAAGTAGGCACCACAGATATATGGCCGAAACCCGCGTCCGCCGATGCATGGCTGCCGCGTCTTCTCCCTGGCCGGATGGGGTCGCGGCACCGGATATGCGGCCCGGATGGAGGGTCGGAGTGGGCTGGTCGCTGAGCCTCGTCGCCGTCGTTTTCGCTGTGGCCGTCCCGGCCTTGGATATCTTGCAGGCCCGTCCGGCTGCGACGCCGGTGAACGACCACGGGGCGACGGAGGCCGCGTCCGTCGTCCACTCGTCGGACGCGATTGCGATTGCCGCGGAACTCCTCCTGACTCTCGTCGTCGGCCTTGGTCTCGTCGTACCTGGACTCCTCACATCGGCGCGGGGCTTCGCCCTCGTGAGCGGGCTGAGCCTGCTGTATGCGGACGGGCTTTTCCACTGGTTCGCGATCCTCGAGCATGTCGGCGAGGCGCCCTCATTGTGGTTCTTCGCGGTCTCGGGTGCCGTCCAAATCTTCGCGGTCCCCTTCGCCCTGCGGTGGAAGCGGGTGGCGTGGTGGTCCGGCGTGGCCCTGTCCGTTTTCTTCCTCGTGTCATACGCATTGGTGCTCATCGTGCCGGAGCCCCTCAGCGCTGAGCCGGAGAGCGTGACGGGGCTGGGGCTCCTCTCGAAAGCTGCAGAACTCGGGATCCTCGTCGGGATGGCGGGCTACTTCGGAACGCGGATCGTCCCTGGGATTCTCCGGCGCCCCTTCCAGAATCGCGGCGTTGTCGAACTCCTCCTCGCGGGCGCGGTTCTGACTGCGGTGATTGCAGGGGTCGAAGCGTTTTGGAGTCTCCTGCCGATTCCGGTCTTCCTGCTGGCGGCCGTCGTTCTAATTGCCTTCATTCCTTCACTCGCGGTCGCCCATCGCCGCGAAAGCACGACAGCGGCGGCGACGGCGTGGGTCCTCATGTTTTCTGTGGTTCTCGGGCACATGCTGTATGCCGCCTACTACCTCAGACTCGGCCTCGTTGAGCCCCTTTCGCTATGCATCCTCGGCGCGGTGAGCCTGTCGGCTCCAGTCCTTGCGGCTGCAATCGCGCTTCGTCCCCCACCAAGCGCGACTCGCGGAGCAGAACTTCCCTCTGGGACTCAAGGTGTCCATTAACTTTCCTGCGTGCATTCTGGGACGGGGATGGGCGGTCGATCGACTAGGGATGGTCGCGTATCGCCGCCCAAGCGACGAGGGGCGTCGCCGACCGCCAGAATTCCCGCCCCGCGGTCGTCAGGCGGTATTCCACGCGCGGCGGGATCTCCGCGTGCATCCTCCTTGCGACGAGCCCCGCGCGCCCAAGATCCTTCAGGCGCGCCGCGAGTGTCTTCGGGCTGATTGGCCCGAGCCGGCTCTGGAGCTCCGTGAATCGCAACAAGCCGTGGTTCGCGAGGGTCCCAACGATCAGAACGGACCACTTCTTCGCAACCGTGTTCAGCACGCCCTCGAGTAGGTGCGGACACATGTCCCCCGGCGAACGGACGAGGGCGCATCCAGGGACGACCGATAAGGCCGCGGGCCGACTATCCTTCCGGGAAGTCACTCCCCGACGCCTCCGTGGAACGGATAAATACTTCCCAATGGATAGTGGTTTCGATGAAACGCCGCAGGAAGGCGCTGCCGGTGCGTCCGTTGCCCTTGCATCCGAGCGGAAAGTGCCCACTCTGTCCGCCGTCGAAGACCTAGACGGCGCCACGGATGGACGTCAATCGGCTCGCGGGTGTTCAAGGATTCCGGGCTTCGCGAACGAAGTTCTGGCACAGATTTCGGGGGAACAGGGGAAGTCGTCCCGTCTTCGTGAAGACGCGGCGGAGGCTCAGCCCGAGAATCAGCCGCGTCGGACGTCACAAGGCCACGATGCCTCACGCGCTTGAAATGTCGAACGTCCAACCTCCTCTCGGTCTCAAATTCCTAGGGAGCGAAGCAATCAATCAGTGACCCTGAAGCTTTTGAACGACGACCGCATGCAGGTACCATGGCGAAGGGGAGAGCGGCTGAAGTTCGGGTCCGAACGAAGGAGACCGTCAAGCTCGGCGGCCTCGATGTCACGAATCGGACCGCCAACTCGATCACGGTCAAGAAGACGGCCCGTGGGCTCGTCGTGACCAATTGCTGCCTCGAGGAGCAAGGGATGTAAGGCGGGCCCGCTTAGACCAAACGACTCGCACCGCCTCCCGGCGCAAGGAATATCTGGCCTTCCGTTGTCCCGATGAGCTGGAGGGTCGATTCATGCGGGGAGGACGTTCCGATCGCACGGAAGACCGCGGTCACGGGGCGCACAACGCGTCCACCGGAGAGCTTGCAGCGAGGGCGAGAATCCCTAGCATCAAGATGCAGGCAGAACCCGCCTCGCCCGTCGCCGATCGGCCCACCCTGCTCCGTTTCGTCGTGACGGCCTCGGCCGACTCGAATCCGATCCGCGAGTTCGAGCTCGTCCACGACCGACTCATGCACCTGGTCGTCGTCTCGGAGGACCTCGCCTTCTTCGATCACGTCCATCCGGAACTCCGGGACGGTCTTTTCCAACTCGCCTACACGTTTCCGGAAGCCGGTCCTTTCCGACTCTGGGCCGATGCGACGCCGAAAGGCGGCGAGCGGGCACTCGTCGCGTTCCCCCTGCGGGTCGAGGGCGAGCCGATTCATCGGCCGATCGCTCTCGTTCCGGATCGGGACCGCACGACGGCCGTGATCGCAGGACGATACCGCGTGACCCTCGAGTATCGGGACGCGGTCGCGGCGGAGAAACCCGTCGTCCTAAGGTTTTCGGTCGCCCATCCAAACGGGAGTCTAGTGACAGACCTCGAACCGCTCATGGGAGCCGGTGGTCATTGCGTCGTAATCCGACAGGACGCCCAGACATTCGTCCACGTCCATCCCACCCGCGAGGTCGATGCATCCTGGCGCGGCGGCCCGGACGTGATGTTTGAGACGACGTTCCCCACTCCCGGGTTGTACAAGGTCTGGGGCCAGTTCCTCCACGCCGGCACGGTCATCACCGCAGCGTTCGTGCTCGAGGTCGGCGCGAGCGGACCGTCAAACCGCCCGACGTCGCATGAGGAGCGCGTTCGTCACCACGATGATGCTCGAGGCCGCCATGAAGAGAGCGCCCCACTCGGGTCGCAGAACGATGCCTGCCGGCACCCCGACTCCCGCGGCGAGGGGCAGCGCGACCGCGTTGTAGCCGGTCGCCCAGACGAGGTTCTGCCGCATCTTGATCGAGGTGAGCCGGCTCAACCGGATCAGGCGCACGACGGCCCTCGGGTCGTTCCGGACGAGGACGATGTCCGCGGATTCCATCGCCACGTCGGTGCCCGCGCCGATCGCGATTCCAACGTCCGCTTGGACGAGGGCCGGCGCATCGTTCACGCCGTCCCCCACCATCGCGACCCGCTGCCCCTCCTTCTGCAGCCGTTCGACGGTCGCGGCTTTATCGCCGGGGAGGACTTCCGCGAAGAACGTGTGAAGGCCGAGCTGGCCGGCGACGTAGGCGGCCGTGGCCCGGTTGTCGCCCGTCAGCATCGCGACTCGGATGCCCATCGACTTGAGGTCGGCGACGGCCTCCTTCGACTCGTCCCGGATCACGTCGGCGAGTGCAATGACGCCGGCCAGGCGGTCGTCGATGACCGCGTGGACGATCGTCTTTCCCTGGGCCGCGAGGCGATTCGCCTCCTCTGGAGGTTTCAGGTTGACGTCCTCGAGCAAGGCTCGGTTCCCGAGGACGACCGCGTGCCGGTCCGCCTTCGCGCGGGCGCCTTTCCCGGGAACGGCGGTGAAGTCGACGACGTCGGGTAGGGAGAGGTCTCGCGATTCCGCGTGGGCGACGATCGCCTTCGCGATGACGTGTTCCGAGTTCCGCTCCACGCCTGCGGCGAGCCGGAGGATGTCGGCCTCCGACCAGGCGCCGAATGGGATGACGTCCGTGACGCCGAAACGGCCCGTCGTCAAGGTGCCCGTCTTGTCAAAGACGACGACGTCCAGGTTCTCCGCGGCCTCGAGGCCCTCCGCGTTGCGGATCAGGAGCCCCCGTTGGGCACCCATCGTCGTCGAGATCACGGTGACCGTGGGGATCGCGAGGCCGAGGGCGTGCGGGCATGCGATGACGAACACGGTGATCATCAACGTGAGCGCGAAGAGGCTATCCGCCCTCGCTACGCCGAACCAATATGCGAACGTCGCGACGCCAAGGCCCACCGCGATCAGCGTGAGAGCCGTCGCCGCGCGATCCGCAAGGCGTTGCACCCGCGGCTTGGATTCCTGCGCTTCGCGGACAAGGTTCACGATCTGTGCGAGGGCTGTCTCCTCGCCCGTCTTCGTCACGCGCACGCGGAGGGCGCCTTCTCCGTTGATCGTACCGCCGAGGACGTTGTCTCCCGGGTTTTTCGACACGGGTTTCGATTCCCCGGTGACGAGGGCCTCATTCACCGAACTCGCGCCTTCGAGCACGACGCCATCGATCGGGACCTTCTCGCCCGGTCGCACGAGGACGATGTCGCCGACGGTCAGGAGGGCCGTCTCGACCTCCTCGATCGAGCCGTCGGCCTTCACGCGGTTCGCGGACGGCGGGATGAGCCTGACGAGCTCCCGCAACGCGCCGGAGGCGCTACGGACGGAGCGCATCTCCATCCAGTGTCCGAAGAGGAGAAAGAGCACGAGAGTCGAGATCTCCCAGTAGAAGTCCGGAGCGACGAAGAGGAACGTTGCGGCGACGCTGTACAGGTAGCCCGAAAGGACCGCGAGGCTCACGAGGACGTCCATGTCTGCCGTGCGGGCGCGGAGCGCGGTCGCGGCGCCTCGGTAGAACGGCACGCCGCCATATGCGACGATGATCGAGGCGAGGACGACGAGGACGAGGTTGAGTCCGGGGAGATCCGGAAGGCGGAAACCGGCCCAGGACTGGATCGTGGGCGAGAGGATCAGGACGGGAATCGTGAGCATGAGGACGACAAAGAACCGCCGACGCATCTCCTGCTCCATCATCGCGTGGTGGTCGTGCTCCGCGGGCCGTCCGGCCGTGTGGGCCCGGTGCTCCGCCCCGGCGATCTGTACGGTCGAGGGGCGCGCATCGCACTCGACTCCGATTTCTCGGAGCCGTTGCACGACGGCCTCGGATGACCCCTGGGGGGCGAGTGTGACCGTGACCGTGCCCGACATCGGATTCAGGGAGGCCGCGCGAACGCCCGGTACGTCGAGGAGTCGGGCCTCGACCCGGTCGCTGCAGTCGGGTGGTAGGTAGTCGCGAATCTGCAGGACCAGCTTGCCCTCCTCTGGACGCGCGGCCGTTGGCGTGGGCCCCGAGTGGCCGTGATGTTCCATGCAACCCCCCGAGTCTGGGAGAAGGGTTGACAGCCCATGAAACCGATGGGCGTATCGATCCCGGGCGGCCCTTCGCCGCCAGTCTCAATCCAGGTTCTCTCATTCTCCATCAAGAAGCCTCGCGGCCGCAAATGAGCCGCAAACACGTGGTCCTGGGTCGCTTCGCTCGGCGAAAGAAATCGAAATCCAGCCTGCGGTCTGTGGGCAGGAAATCGATCCGGCGACCGCGGAGTGGGCACCCGCATACCAAGGGAAGACTGCGATAGGGACCTTCACCGAGAGTCCCGCCCGGTGCGCGGAGGGACCAAGCGGCTGCTTCTCATCCGACAGGAATTTATGGCCGCTCCGTGCTTCCAAGCACTGTGACATCTGCGCTCTGGGCTCGCCTGACCTGGAGCAAGGCGCTCTTCGCAGTCCTCGTTCTGAACCTCGTTTGGACCGCTTCCTTGTTCATCGCGCCGTTCACAGTGCCACCCGGTTGGTTCGCCAATCAGGTCGGCGTTACCAACATCGTGGACCATGAAAACATCTGGGCGACGTTTCCGCTCTACCCGCGGATCATCTACACTATAGGTGACGCGCAATGCCACCAGCTATACTTCCGCTCCTTCTGGCTGAATGGGAACCAGATGCCGATCGACGAGCGCATGACATCGATGTACGTCTTCGCGAACCTCGGAGTCCTTGCAGCCATCTTCGCCCGGCCCTCCACCAGCACCGGCCAAGTCATG
>Ga0209899_1000218_pt1 | contig 11194 bp, 12 predicted proteins | sample GWRWS1_0_10_FD_187228 | JGI IMG/M metagenome (GOLD analysis project Ga0209899, IMG submission 187228) | Riverbed sediment microbial communities from areas with vegetation nearby in Columbia River, Washington, USA - GW-RW S1_0_10 (SPAdes)... | ecosystem: Environmental > Aquatic > Freshwater >...
GCCGAAGTCGCCGACAGCCTTTGCTGCCGATGCCGCCCTGGCTGGACCCCCGCCGGATCCAAGAGCGAGACGCGAAGGCGGCGTTGCCGGCGAGACAGCGGTGGGTCGCTTACCAGTTCCCATTCTTCGGCGCGAGTCCGAGCGGAGAAGCGGACATCTATTCCCACGCCGTCTTTGGAGTGCGGGCACGAAGGCCCTGGGCCGACGTCGATCTTTGGGAATTCTTCATCAGCCTTCGCGCAGAGGCCAAGTTTCCTGACTGGAGGATGAAGGGATTCCTTCGAAACGTTCTTCGAGGCGAGGTTCCCGATGAGATCCTCGACCGGCCAGACAAGACGAATACGAACGAGTATGTTCGGAACATGTGTCTGGACTACCCCGCCCTGCGACAGTGGCTCTCGCATCCCGGGTATAGGCTCGATGGCGTCGACTACCGACTGCTCGGGGAGCATCTTGAACGAGAGAACATGTCACTCGCGCACTACATGTGGGCGAAAGATCTCGCTGCGGTCCACGCGTTCTTGGGTCTGTGGGAGTGACTAAAGCCGAACCCCTCGGGAGCTGTTTCGGTTTCGCTGTCCGTTCCGCCCTGCAGTTCCATTTCCTTCGTCTAGGCGAGGGCGATCCGCTCGAGATCTGTACCCATGGCGAGGACGGATTCGGCGAGCGCGGCCGACTCGTTCGTGAGTGGAACACGGTTGGGAACGAACGGTTTCAGGCCCGCCTCTTCGAAGAAGGGCGCCGGTACCGCCTCTCGGTCGTGGACGAGGGATCGTTCATAATCGATCCTTATGTGCCGCGCGTGTCGCTCCCCGCTGAGGGAAACGGCGTCAAGCGTGAGGAACGCCTCTGGGGCATCCCGGCGCTCCTCTGCTTTCTTGCGCGCGGGGATGTTCCGATCCACGCTGCTGCAGTTGAGATTCGGGGAGAGGCGGTCTTGCTTGCAGCGCCGGGTATGTTCGGCAAGACGACGCTGGCTGCGGGTTTCGTGCGGGCCGGTTACAGGCTTCTGGCCGAGGATCTCAGCTGCCTTCGGCTGTCCCCCGCGCCGGAGGTGATTCCGGGTCCCGCCATGTTGCGTGTGAGACGCGACGTGGCTGAGCAACTCCAGATTCCCTTCGCGCAAGCGCTCGACGCAGGCGACGAGCGCCTCCATCTCGCTCTCGACGCCGAGCTGCGGGGCGACTGCACGCCTGTTCCCGTTCGGGCTATCGTCTTCCTACGCGGCGGCGACCAGGCTCTGGACTTAGCACCTGCCGAGGCGGCTCAAGTCGTGCGCGACCTCTTTGCCCTCAGCTTCCATCTCTCGGGTCCCGACGAGGCCGCCCGAGCGTTTGCTGCGACTGCCGACCTGGCAGCGAGCATCCCCGCCTGGAATGTCTTCTACCCCCTCCGGCTCAGCGATCTTGACCGGACGATTGAGGAGGTTGCCTCCCGTGTCTAGCGCATTGGAGGACCCGCTGGCGAGGCGCGACTCCCATCGCGCCGCAGGAGGATATCTTCCTGTAGGGGGATAGACGCATCCGCCTAAACTGTGTTCCTATGGTTAGTAATCCCTGAATCCCTAAATTCACCGCGACGAGAAGCATACTGACAGCCCGCCCTGCTTTTGCCATGTGTACTCAACCTCCGGCACCCAGTCGGGGCTCCATGCTGGGCCGGGGCGGCCTACATGTGGTCGACTTCCTTGGCTGACGGTCTTTCCTGGGATGGCGATCTTCTCGCCGTCCTGGGTCTCAATCTGCTGGGCGCGGCATCTGCGATGCGCCGGATCCTCGTCTTGGACGTTAGCCCCCGGTAGCCAATCGTGGAGATTCAGGATCCTTCTGCGACCGCCACGGAAATCGGGGCTGAACTCAGCGACATCGAGAGTCTGCTGACTCAACTGACCCGTGAGGGGAGTGGGGGCGGTCGACCGTTGGACGAGGTCATAAGCGAGCTGATGTCACTCTCGCAACGTGTCCGCCCGCACTACTTGCTGCTCCAGGAAACGCTGGAACGACGCGATCTAACGTACGAACTCATGGCGAGACTCGAGGAGGTGCGCAGGCGCGCGCTTTGGCTCTATCGTCGGTCTCGGCTTGAGCAGATCTTCTATTCCAAACTCAAACTAGAGCGATCGCTGCGGGACACGCTCTACCGGCAGATTCTAGAGGGCTACGACGAATTCTCGGAGCTGGAGGCGACGGAGTCAAACCTGCGGACGCTTTCAGAGGAACTCCTGGCTGCAGAACTGCTTCAAGAAGAAGCTCAAAGTTCATCCAACTGATGGATTGATCCCCAACACGCCCCGTGACTATGATACTGAGGCTTACTCCTGTGGGAGGGGCGTGAGCCCGGCAGAGTAGCGAAGTAGGGCTGGAAGGCGAGGCTTCCCAGGCCAAGCGATTGCTTCGGTAATAGATACCGGAGAATACCAATGGGCCGGCTGGATTCTCTCGCACCAGGGCGAAACCCCGGAAGTAGCAAGCGTCCCCTCCCAGAAAAACCCGCTGCCGCCGGTCACAACCCTTAGATTTTTCGTGAGGAGTTAGGATAGTGGACTTGGTCGGGAAATCTAACGGCCTACTCTCACGGCGAAAGTAGGCCGGTTCCTGGACTCTTGCGTCTTCTGCTACTTATCGTTCATTGACACGTTCTTCGTCTTCCGGTGTTCCGCTAGCGTGAACCTGCTCCAGATCCGAAGACCTACCAGCCAAGGCAGCAACTATCCCTCCAATCACACCTAGGGCAGCTAGTCCGCCCGAACCCTCCTCACCCGAACCAGCAGCCGTCGGATCCTCGTTCAGCCCATTCGGCGAGAAATTCACGAACACATGTTTCGATATTTGACCAAGATCGGCGATTTCTGGGGCCTCGTAGGACAATCTATACCTCCGCCCAACCCGGTTTAGTGCTTATCAGCGTACCAGCCGCCTCGACAGCCTGCTATCTATCTCAAGAGGTATTTCAATGCTATCTCAAGAGGTATTTCATGTGGGTTTTCGCGGGACTGGCGTCTTCGCCTCAGGGGCAGAAAACATAATGGTGTCCGTATGCCTGATGCCGTCTACCTCTTCCTAGGGGCTGTATTCGGAGTCGTCGCCGGAGTCTATCTGGCGTCGCATCATTCCCACCGTCTTAAAAAGCTCGTGGAAGACGAAAAGCGGCTGGCCGTACGCGCGGTCCGGTCCGCAACGGATCAACTCTCAACGAGGCTTGAGCAAAGGGAGCAGGAACTGGCGCAGTATCAGAACCGGTTGGACGATGAGCGGAAGAACGCAGAGCTAGGCGTCTCAAAAATCAAAGCGGATTTCGCGCGGCTGACTGACCGCAAAGAGAAACTCGAGAAGCTTACGAAAGAACTGGAATCCCAAACAGGCGTACTAAAATCGGAGCTTCAGACCACTACGGAGGATGCGTTCCGCGAGTTGGCTCAGTTTCATGACGTGGGAACGTCGCTCGAGCGGGTCATCGACTCGTACACGCAGCTCATGGAAACTGTGGAATCACGGCTCCTCGCCATCAATGCCCGTCTGAGAAAGCTCGGGATCGCCACTGGAGACGGCGCGAACGCAAGATCTTCAAATGAGCCGGAGCCGAAGACCATAGAGAACCAGCCGGCCGACGTGCCCCGCGTGGAGTATCCGAGAGTCAACCGCTAATCAGATGAACAGTCGAGCAAGAATTCCCGCGAGCAGCCCGTAACCACCCGTGAGGAGACCGCCGGCAGTGAGCTCGAGTTTCTCAGGGACGTTGAGCGCGCGCAGCGTCACCAAGGTGAGCGGCAGGATTACTACTTGGCAAATGGCAACTACTTCGATCATCGCAGGTTACCCTGTCTATGCCCGCCCACGCTCCGATCGAGTCACGGCAGGTATTGACTGGAAGGCTATTGAACGGGTAAGGGAATCCTAGGCGTCCGCAGGCGCAGTCTTGCGGATAGATCAGCTCGAGAAGGGTAGGGGGATTGTTTCGATGGCAACAGGTACAGTGAAGTGGTTCAACGCCGAGAAGGGATATGGGTTCATCACCCCTGACGATGGCGGCAGGGATCTGTTCGTGCACTACACGGGTATCGAGGGCACCGGGTATCGCACGCTGAATGAGGGCCAGAAGGTCGAGTACGAGGCGACGCAGGGACAGAAGGGTCCCCAGGCCACGAAAGTCCGCGTAGCCGGCTAGTCCCCTAACACAGAACCCAGCGTTACTCCAGCGCCGGCATAGCTATGCCGGCGCTGGGAATCTCAGTTCGCCCTACGTCGAAAAATTCGAGGTCGTGGGTCCCTTCTGGCACCGTGATCTTGACCCAGCCACTGCCTGCGGCGAGATTCGCCACCGTGATGCCGTTCACTTTGACGCGGGTGATCCCGGGGTAATAAAACGTCACATCGGTGCCAGGGGATGTGATTTTGCCAGTGGTTCCTCTGACGTAGACACTCACATCGGCACCCGAGGCGAAGCCTTGGCGAGAATTGGCGCCGTCGTTAAAGAAACGCCCGCTGCGAACGAAGTAGAATCCCAATCCGCTACTCAGTTGCCGATAGAGCGTCGCGACCCCCCGGAAGGAGATCTTTCTGTGCGTCATCTTTCGCGCGCGCGAAGATTCAAGGGCGACGTCTGTCACCGAGCCGCCGAGATCCAAAAGCGCGCCGGAGTAGCCCGCTCTGTTCACCCGGGTCATCGACGCCTTTGGGTGCGTCGCATCGTGCGGGAAGAGCACGGTCACGATGTTCCGAGCACCGGAGCTTAGTTTGTAGGTCGAGTAAATGTACTTACACATCCGAGGTGAGAGGTAGCCGTCCCTTACCTCCACCGAAGTGGGCGCCGTGCCCAAGAAGACGGTCAAAAGAACATCCGTCGTCCCCAGGACGCGCACTGTCCACGTGTACTCCTGAAGGCTGGTGACGCTGGAGTATCTGGTCGAGAAGGGGTGGATCGCGATGTTCGCCTCCGTTGCGGTGCTGGAAGCAGAGCGCGTCGCTTCGTCGAATAGCACGAAGTAGCCTCCCTTGCCGTTTTGCGGCGGCACGAAGACGAAGTTGCGCCGATGCGTGCCGTTGGGGAGGGCCTGGCCCGAGTTCCCACTCGCGTAGTCGAATAGAAAGGCCGTGAATCCCTCGTCGATCCCCGAACCGTACTTCTGAACGTGGTTCGTCCCGCCGATTAGCAGCGTGTTGCTTGAGACGGCTTCGTCCCTGGTAAACGACTCATAGGCGGTTCCGAGCGCCCATCCGGAATTGACCACCAGGTTTTCTCCGTAAGCGGACACGAAGATCGCATTAACGTCCATGTGGCCGTGCCACTCCGTCATCCGCGGGTTCCAGAGCGCTCCCATGAGCGAAGTTGGGGAAGCGTTCGGCTCCCAAAACGAGGCCATATCCATCCAGATGCGGCTCTTAGGCGCGTCGGGAGTCGGCGGCGCCTGGTCCGTGAGTACATAGGCGAGGAGGTCCCCCTTGAACGTGCCACCCTGGTACTGCCACGCAAAGTTCCGATCAGCGAGGGCGGAGAACCGGCTCGCCCGAAGCGAACCCGCCGTCCACCGGGCTGGGGAGGAAAGATCGGTGGAATTTCCCGCATCTGCAAAAGAGATGATCGTGCGCGGGGGGCTCCAGACGGCCGACGCCAGCCACTCGAAGGCAGTCCTGATCTGTGAATTCGAATAGTAAGTGTTGTCTTCTCGCGTGAACTCGAGGACGTCCATGAAGGCGCTTTTCGCCACACGGTCGTCGCCCGTGAGGCGGGCGTGGCCGTAACCCGGTCCCGCCTTGTGGACACCGCTGGGCGTCAGCCCGTTCAAGATGTCCGAACGATAGTCCGACTTCGCAGTGGCAACTCGAGTGCTATCCCCCTTGTACAACACCCAAATGCCGCGCACGGAGGGGAGAAGGCCAGGCCAGACGTACGTCTGCGTCGCCGCCGGAGACCAGAACCACTCGGAGACCTCGTCCAGGATCGCCTCGATCGCACTGAGCTGGGTCGCCGTCAGGTCGTCGTGGATGATGTCCAGGGCTAGCACCGACATGAAGAACGCCGTCCCCGGGAGCACCATGTGCTCCCAAGTCGACGAGCTCAGTTCGGCGCGCAGGTTGTCCCAGTAGGCAAGGTTGTTCACAATCTTGTTCTTGTAGGTGCTCCGGTTGGCCGGGTCGACAATGTAGGCGAGAGCCGCCACGCTCATGAGATCCCGCATCGTCTCGGCGCGCTCGCGGTTCGTGTCGGCCGTGTTGTAAACCAAAGTGTTCGCCTCCGAGATTGCTTGCGCTTTCATCTCTTTCCAGGGTGATTGAGCCGCTCGAGCCAGGAGGGTCGGATAGTTTGACTGCTGCACGATCAGGAAGGGGTGGGAACCGCTCATTGATTCCCGGTTCCAGGATGGAGAAGACTCTCCTTATGCGCGTACTCTTGGGTAAACCACCTGTACCTGTCGGATACGACGAGGAAGCCGCTGTTCACGAGCCGGTCCAGGCTCTCGAACCTCTCGGCAGTCGAGCCCTTGAGCTCTAACACAGGGCTCCGCTCCAGCCGTCGCAAATACGCTTTGTAGTTTTGTGAGTTCTGCCAGTAGCTCTCTTCTCGCGCTACTACTCGACACTTCTGGGGAAAGTGGTGATCGAATTGGTAATGTCGAAGGACACACGTCACGTCGGCAATCGTAGCGTTCGCGCACTGTTGAGAGCTGCTGAGTGATGGGCGGACCCCTCCCGACTTGCGCAGCAACGAATGCTTGGTCAAACTCGCATCTACGTCGAAGGCCGACAGGCGGATCCCACCCATGAGGGACTTTATCGCCGGGTTGGAGATCTTGTTTCCGTCGAGGGGTTCATAAGACACCCTTCGCAGGGCCGAATGATCGTACCATATGCACTCGTCCACAACCGCTCTGCCACCTCTCGGCCACTCATGGACTGGTCCCTCAGCGAACAAGTCCAACATCTGACAGGCCACGCCCGTGTATTGATACTCGTTTAGGTAGGCGATAAATTTGTCTAATGGCAACCTGTCTGAAGATGGGTAATCAAATCGTTCGTCGATGTCCACGATCAGGCACCAACCATCCCCACTGAACCTGTCAAAGAGGTATCGTTTGAAGGCGTACTTATAGTATTTGTACGGTAGCGCCGTCTTCAGCACCGTCACCCGGTCAAGCCCTCGAGCAATCTCTGTGGTGCGGTCGCGTGACCCATTGTCAAGCAAGACAATGTGGCGCGCGCCCAGGTTGAAATGGTGGGTCAGGAAGTCTTCGACATGCTCCTCGCCGTCGCGGACTAGGGAAACCACGATGAGATCACTGGCGGTCATGCTCGGTCTGGGGGAGCCGCTGATGTGTCTTACGGCAGGTGGGACACGCCAGAGCCTGGAGTGCTGAGCCAGTTTGTCGGCGATGTGTCGTGCGCGGCGGCCCAAGCGTTTGAGGCCACTCATGCGAGGGAGGACTCCTTGCCCCTACTGCCCATCACCTGGCTCAAGTGAGAAGCCAGCCTCCGGCTCAATGCCATGATCGTGAGCATGGGGTTTGCATTTCCACCCGTAGGGAAGACGGCGCTCCCCGCCACATAGAGATTGTTAATTCCAAACACTTTGCAGTCTTTGTCCACTACGCCATCCCCGCGGGAGCTCCCCATCCGTGTGGTGCCCATGTGATGGGCCGCGTCGGCCATCGAATCTAGATCGACCTCCAGCGCGGGGTAGGTCACCTGTCCGATCCGGTGCCTTCGTATCTCTGTTTGAAGCTTCTCGAGGTAGGACTTGAACGATACACGGTCCTTTTCAGTGAGCTTCCAATCCACCACGAGCACCGGTTCGCCGAAGTCGTCCGTCTCGCTTGAAGAAAGGTAGACACGACTCTCAAGGTTCGGCAGCTGTTCCAGGTGATGGACCAGTTCATACTGGGGCGCCATTCCGAAATACCTGATAAGGAGTCGACGGAAGGCGCGCCGGGGCGACCGGTAGAGTGTGACCGCGAAGAGCCTGGCGAAGGTGGGCCAGCGCCTTCCACGCCACGCGGCCCTTATTGCCACCCAGACACTCCAGTCATCCGGTGCGGAGGCGGGCAGAAGTTCCGTGGTGTGGTTGGGAAGGGAGGCATGCTGGCGAACGGCGGGGGAGAGACACAAGCTGATGGCGATGCCCTTCTCTCCTTTCTTTGGCGCCAGGAAACGCTTGAGTCTCAGCGGGTGGTCAGGCACGAGCGTTCCCCTCTTCAGCTTTGGGTGGTCCATGTAGAATCGACCGACCAAATCATAGTTGTGACCTACTGCCTGCCCGCGGTGATCCTTCAAAGCGAGGAGGAGGCGCGCATTCTCCAGGCCTCCGGCGGCAACGACGAACGCCTCTGCATGGACCTGAATTTCCTTTCCCCCCAGGCCCCTGGCAACGACATGGTTGATCCTCGAGGGGACAGCGTCCGTGACGACCCTCGTGACATTGGCATTGAGAATCACGGTGATGTTGTGCGAGTCCTCGAGAATCCCGCGAAACGCGGAACCGAAGTTGAGCGGTGGCGATTGTTTGTAATGGATATCCCGCCGAAGTGTCTCAGTACCACGCCCCCGCCTCCTGTGAGGGCGGGCGGTTCGTGAATCGAGAAGCGATTGGGGAAGGCCGTAGTCCCTCACGACCTCCTGGTAATAAGGAAGAAGTTCATCGTAGGTGAGGGGCCACCCGCTGTGAGGAATCCAGGCCTTGGATTCGAAATCGTCAGGAGTGAGCGCTTTCCACTTCCCGGACCAGACGTTGGAGGTTCCACCGAACTGCCTGATCCTGCTCTCCGAGCGGATCTCAGGAGGTAAGTCCGGATTGAACTCGTTCGCGAAGTTCCGGATCTGCTTTCCCACGCACACGATGCGGTGCAGACTCTGCGTCCTCTGGTCATAGTCAAAATCCCCTCCCTCGAGCACGACGACGCGCACGGTACCGCCTGTGAAGCGGCGGGCGACCTCGAGTCCTGCCGGACCCGCCCCGACGATGCAGAGATCAGCGGAGAAGTCCCCGTCAGCAAGTGCATCAAGAGAGGTGATCATGCCGCCTACTTCAAGGCGACGATCTGGAGATTGGCAGGCATCATGGAATCCGTTCGGCACTCTTCGTCCCGCTGGGACAGCAAGCTGTTGTACTGCCGAAGGATGAACCGGTCGAAGAATGGTACGAGGAGTGCTGCCAATTCGACCAGCACTCGAAATGAGCGGGACATCTCGCACTGCAGTGTGATGCGTTGAAGCAGAATGCCGATGGTTTCAAAGGGTTGACTGTTGCCCTTGATTGAAACGTGACGCCACCCCTTCAAGAGCACGCGCATGCTATATGGCGTGAAGTGGAAGTAGTCATGCGGGCAGCCGTGGAACGAGAAGACGGCGCTTACGGATAGAATCAGCTTTCCTCCCGGTGTGAGGATCCGATAGAAAGCCTCGAGCATTCGCTGGGGATCAACGATGTGCTCGAGCAGGCCCGAACAGAGGATAAGCCTGTAAGATTCCGATGGAATGTCATCCAGTCCCCTATACTGTGCTTCAATTTGGGCGCGCGGGTCGGTCTCCCCGGCCACTGTGGTTGCGTTGGGAAAGAATGGCGTAGGGTCAAACTCCAGGTGAACAACGAGTGTCGGCTCGGACGTCGCGTGGTCCCTGCACAGACGTTCCAGGTGTTTCCTCGTCAGTTTCGTTTTCCGCAGGTCATAGAGCGATAGGCGGTTCCTGGTCCGCTTCACCCACATTGCTGACGCCATGCTGCTCCAGCCCCCTATCCCGCAGTGACTCTCAAGGTGCTTTGATGGACAGCCACTGGACGTTCCTTTCGCGGACGTGGTACCTTCGCCGGTTGGCCTTGGGGCCCTTCCGGCCCCAAGGTTCTAGGAATGGGAACAGGAGTTCGTAACCTAATCGCGTCAACAGGCAATAGAGACCCCCGATCTTAATTCCTACTGAAGATTCAGGTTGATGATAGGAGGAGACTGAACTCACGTGATAGAAGACCATTTCTTATCTGGGGGAGGGCAGAAGGGGAGGCCCTCCATGAGAAGGGTTATAGCAGTTGCAGTGCTCGCTTTGCTCCTCGAGACCGGGCCGTTTCTGATCGCCGGAATGCCCGGAGGTTTCGCCGAGGCCGGTCACGGCGGGGGCGAGATCCTCCGCGATCTCGACCGGTCAACGCAAGGACACGGGGGCGGCGAGATTCTGTAGGAAGACTGCGCGGGCGGTGGGGCTTGGAGGGCAGTACGCTCGGCCAGAAGATCAAGGCGGCGCGCAAGTCGCGCCGGATGACGCAGCGCGAGCTGGGTGCCGGCACGCTGTCCGAAGCTTTCATCAGCATGGTGGAGCATGACCGAGTGAGGCCATCGCTCGCCACGTTGCAACTGCTCAGTGAGCGGCTCGGTGAGCCGCTCACTTTTCTTCTGAGCTCTCCCCCGCCGGCTTCAGCCCGGGCCGAGGCCGCCGTGCGTCGCGGGGAAGCGCTCCTCCGCCAGCACCGGTTCTCCGAAGCCGTGGAAGCGTTCTCGGTAGCAGCGAAACCCGCGGATGCAAGCGGTGACGCCATCCTGCGTATTCGCACGCGTCTTGGGCTTGGCCAGGGGCTCTCAGGCCTGCGCCAGTTCGACCTGGCCAGGCCACACATTGATTCCGCGCGGACGCTGGCCGAATCATCGAGTCTGCCTGAATGGCGTGCCGCGGCGGGGCACGCCCAGGCGTTCATCGCGTTTCGGTCCCGGCAATTTGAGGAGGCGCGACGTGTCACAGAAGAGGCGATTGGCGAGCTTGGGAAAGCACGCGATACCGGCCAGGAGATCTTAGGGAAACTCCACGCGCTCCTCGGCAGAACGTTCGTCGAAATCGGGCTTCCAGCCCAGGCGCTGGAATCGTTTCGAAAAGCACGCAGCCACTTGAGCCGGGCGGCCGACCCCTCGCATGAAGCGTTGCTTCATTACAACATCGGGATCGCTCACGAGCAGCAGGGATCGTTCGACCAAGCGCTCGAGCACCTGCAACGTGCTGCCGATCTGTTCCGGATGCACGAAAATCTGCATCTGCTGAGCGTGGCGATCCGTAGCCTCGGGATCTTGCGCTTACATACGGGCGAGGTCGAAGAAGCGAAGCGCGCACTTGAGCAGAGTTTGCACCTGTCCGAGCGGGTTGGGGATGATGAAGGCCGTGCGCAAACGCTCGTGGAATTGGCGCGTTCTCAGGTTCGGCTGGGTCAGATCGATCAAGGGCGTCGG
>Ga0209899_1000219_pt1 | contig 11189 bp, 8 predicted proteins | sample GWRWS1_0_10_FD_187228 | JGI IMG/M metagenome (GOLD analysis project Ga0209899, IMG submission 187228) | Riverbed sediment microbial communities from areas with vegetation nearby in Columbia River, Washington, USA - GW-RW S1_0_10 (SPAdes)... | ecosystem: Environmental > Aquatic > Freshwater >...
TGGCGCCTCGCCGCTCGAGAATCGCGTTCGTCGCGATCGTCGTGCCATGGACCATTCCGTCCGCGTGGAGATCGCGGAATCCCCGGAGGACCGCCCTCGCCGGGTTCGGGGTGGACAGGAGTTTTGTCGTCACGACGTCGCGACCCCGGAAGCCCACGAAATCCGTGAACGTGCCGCCGACGTCGACCCCGATGTCCACGCGGAGGTATCGGCCGGGCCGGCAAAACCCTTTCTTCGGATTCCCACAGGCGTCAGGCCGGACCGCGAGAGAAACCCGGCCAGGATCGAACCCACCAATCCCTGTGACAAACCTGCAGGCTCGTCGGCTAGCTCGCGCGCGTCGACAACATCATGTCAATCTCGCCTTCGAGCCACTCCTGAACGTGGATATGTTCGACCTCGATGGTCGACCGGACTTCCCGAACGCCCGCCAGCTGTTTCATCCATAGCAATCTCTCCTGGACCTCCGACACGTTGGAGAGGTGGGCGATGAAAAGGGAGTACTCTTGAGGCGCCGTGTGCGTCGAGATGATCCTCTGGAGTCCGGATAGAATCGTCTTGTCGACCGCTTGTTTCCAGCTCGCCTCGGACGTGACCCAGAATCGGCCCCGCACGCCGCCGACCTTCCCCAGATCCAGGATGGGGTCAAGATAGAACGCATTCCCATCGACCAGGTGGGTCAGCCGCCGCTTCACCGTCCGAGTTGAAAGTCGCAGGCTGCGGGCGACATCCGAGAGGCTTCCTCTCCCGTTCCTCCGCAGTGCCTGCATGATCCGCCAGTCCGTTGGCGTCGGGGTTAGCTCGCAACGAGGGAAGCCGAGCTTCCAAGAGACCGGTGATGGGCAACCGCAAAGGGAGGCGATTAGCCGAACCTGCCGTGCCAGCATCGCCGCGTTCTGATACAACGTGAGCACCGCGAGCTCTTTGCCGTAGAGATCGTCGATGAGCACCACGCCGTGAAGGAGTTTCAGTCGCGAAATCACGTCGGGCTTGGATTCGACGTCGCCGACCCGCAGCTCCACGATTGCAGCCTCCCGGCCGAGCAGACCCGGATTAAGGACGAGCTGCCAACCTTGCAGGAACCGGACGTCCTGCATGCGCTTCAGCCGGTTTCGGACCGTCTCTTCGTCGATGCCGAGTCCCGCCGCCACGCGCGCATAGGAAACACGGACGTCCCACTGGAACGAGCTCGGAGATGCAAGTGCCCTAATGATCAGAATGTCGAGATCATCCGGTGTCCACATGTCCCACCGCTCTTAGGGGAATCGGGCAAGGCGCTTTTAAAGTTGTCTGAAGGCACCATACAGGTGAGGGGGAGGAGCGACTAGGTCGGAGCTGTTCTCATACCTGAGAAGGCAGTAATATGGTTCGAAAGAAATTGAGCGTCGTGATCGTCGCGATTGCCCTCGTGGCGATTGCTCTCGGGACAGGCTACATCTTGCTCGCACGGACTCCGTCCGGAACCCCATCGGGAGCCGCGACTACGGTGTTGTCGACATCCGCTGCCTGTGGTCAGGCGCCCGTATCACTCGCATCGGCCGCCAGTTTCGCCGTCCTCGCCGGCTCGACGGTCACGAACACCGGCTCGACCGTGGTCACTGGCGATCTCGGCGTGAGTCCTGGCACTGCGGTGACAGGATTTCCGCCTGGGACGGTGACGGGGACGATCCATGCCGGCGATGCGGTCGCAGCTGATGCAGAAGCCAACTTGACCATCGCGTACAACGACGCTGCCGGACGGACGCTATGTCCCATAAGCGTGGCCGGAAACCTTGGAGGAATGACTCTCACTCCCGGTCTTTACAAGTCCACTTCCAGTCTTGAGATCTCATCGGGGGATCTCACATTAGACGCCCAACTCAACGCGAGTGCGGTTTTCATCTTCCAGATGGCATCCACCTTTTCTACGACAAGCGGTCGCCAGGTCATCTTGGCCGGCGGCGCCCAGGCATCCAACATCTTCTGGCAGGTCGGCAGTTCTGCGACTTTCGGAACGACCTCGACCTTCATTGGAACGGTCATGGCGTATGCGTCCATCACGATGACCACCGGCGCGACCTTGGACGGCAGGGCGTTGGCAATGACTGGCGCCGTCACCTTGGACACGAACACGGTTACGACGGTCGCGCCCGGGCTTCTCCGCGTGACGACGAATCCCGCGGTTTCCGCAAAGATTCTCGTCGACGGGATCGCGCGGGACGAGTGGGGCCTTAACTGGATGAAGATCGCACCGGGCCCACACACGGTCTCGTTCGGGGACGTGTACGGCTTCGGTACCCCGGCCTCGCAAGCCGTCACGCTGACGTCCGGCGCGACGACGGAGGTCGTGGGGAATTACGTCCAGTATGGCTCCCTGCGGGTGATTACGAATCCTGCGTTGCCCGCGACGATTTCCGTGAACGGCGATCCGGCGAACGACTGGGGCATGTGGCGTGCCGCGGCTGCCGGTTCGTACACAATCCATTTCGGGGCCGTCGAAGGATACGACCCGCCCGCGGACCAGACCGCCACGGTCGTGGCCGGTGCGTTGACGACAATCACGGGGAACTACGTCTCGAACCCGGCCGCTCCCGGTCCAGACCCCTTCACGTTCGGACTCCTGCGCGTCTACACGACGAACCCCGCGGTTCCTGCGACGATCATCGTGAATGGGATTCCACGCGATGAGTGGGGCCTCGCCTGGGTGAAGATGGCGCCGGGCACGTACACCGTGTCCTTCAAGGGAGTGTACGGCAGCACGCCGCCCGCTCCGCAGGACGTCACGGTGACGGCCGGAGCGACGACGGTGTACAATGGAGTGTTCTTTGTCCACGGGTCTCTGCGGATCATCACGTCCCCCGCGGTGCCCGCGACCGTCTTTGTGGACGGCGTGGCGCGGGATGATTGGGGAATGTGGCAGTCGTTGCCGCCGGCAACTTACACGGTGTCCTTCGGGGATGTGGCCGGATACACGGCGCCGGCCCCGCAGACAGCAATCGTCGCGGCGAACAACCTAACAACGATCACCGGAGTGTATGCACCGGCGACGGCAAGTCCGTTCGCTTCCGGTCCGTCGGCCTTCGCGGGGTTCGCTAGCCTTGCCTCCATCCTCGCGGAATCCGCACCGTCGGGCAACCGCGTGTCGACCGACTTCGCTGCGCGTCCGGCCATGCCAGGGGTTCGCCTGTCCGCGTGACAGGCTCCTCTGTTCAGACGAGGAGGAAGGGCGATGGACGGCCGAGACCGACGGATTGCTTGGGTGGTCGTCGCGATAGTCTTGGCGGTCGTTGTGGTCATAATCGCGATGGCTGCCTTCCAGGTTCTCCTGTTCGCACCGGGTCCATACGGATAACCCAGAATGCCGTCGAAATGTTTGCAATTGAGACCGCCGCATGCGGATCACGCGAAAAACAGTCACGGATTCTGACGCATCGACGCGCCCCATGTCATGGAGGCCGAGCTCTATCGGCAGGATTTTCAGCCACGCGATGAATCCAAGACGCACCGCGATGAACCGCATCGAGTCTTGGTCCGAGTTCTACCGGGAGCGCCCGACGATCGCTGACGCAGTCAATCAGGTCTCCGCACATCTTCCTCTCATCGAGCAACTTCTTAGATGCGAGCGGATTCTCGAAATCGGGGTAGGCACAGGGAGCTTGAGCGGGTTTCTCGGCTCGTTCGTAGCGACGACGGTGCTCGAATCCGATGAAAAAGTGGCGCGGAATGCATCGCAGAATCCTCTGTTTCGCAACTCGAGGGTCCGCTTGGTCGTGGGCGACGGCATGCGAATCCCTTTCAAGGATAGCTCCTTCGACGCCACGTATTCCCAGGGCCTGTGGGAGCATTTCCCCGACGCCGAGATCCACCGGTTTGTTCGAGAGGGACTGCGTGTCGCGCGCGTGGTCCTTGCGAGCGTTCCCACAAAGTGGTATCCGCATCTCGGAAAGATGTGGAGACCTGCACTCCGAGGAGACGAGAGACTCCTTGGGAAGGAGGCGTGGCAGAGGGTCCTCGCTCGAGGCGGCTACACGGCCGAAGCAACTTACTATCCTGATTTCAAGCTCGCGACGATTGGCGGCTGGACGCTCCCTTGGCCCACGCACCTGCTGGTGAGGATATCGCGACCCAGGTGACCGAGCCCCACGCCCCCTTGGACGGCGCTCACCAGGCGGCGAGGGATCGGAAAACGCTTGAGGAGCGATTCGTGAGTCGAACGATCGAAGCCACCATCATCGGTGTGTTAGCCCTGTTCAGCGTCCTCGTGACCCTGGTCACTCTGTCGAGCAGCATCGACCTCTATTTCCCGGCAGATGCCGCCCACTATGTGGGAGATGCGGACGCCCTCCTGGGCCATGGGGTTCGCGGGGTTCGGCATCCCTTGTTGTTCCCTGCCCTGCTCGGGCTCTTTCAGCCTTTCGCGGGAGCGATCGGCGCTTTCCAGTTGAGCATGGGCGTCGCCGCCTTTCTGCTGCCGGTTTCCCAATACCTGCTTCTGCGCCAGTGGCTCTCGCCAATTCCGAGCCTAGCCGGAGCCGCTCTGAGTTCGCTGACTCCTCCGGTCGGCGAGCTGTTCGGATGGGGTGGGGGGGCCACGCTCATCGGCCTCGACTTCATGATCCTATCCATTGCCTTCATGGAATTGTGGATCCGAAAGCGCGGTAAGCAAGGAATTCTCGTCGGAATCTTCGTTGGCTTGACAGCACTCAGTCATCCCTTGATCTTTGGGGCAACACTCTTCGTACTGCTCGTACGTTGGGCCTTTTACGGACTTACCCGACCATCGCTGAGTGCGGACTGGAGTCCGACGGGCGCAAGGGGTGTTGGATCCTTTCTTGCGGTCACGGGCGGGCTGTTCCTCTTCTCCGCGAATTACTACCTTCAACTCAAAACGCCTGGCCAAGCCGGGTCTGCAAATTTCGGCTTGCCAGGGCAACTTCTCCTCTGGTCTGTCCGAGAGAACGCTTTCTCGCTCTTCTTCCTCTTCCTTGGTTTGTTGCTGCCTCTTCCGCTCATGAAGCGGGGTCTCCTCGTCGTCACCGCCTCCATCGGCGCGCTGTTTGTCGGAATTCCCGTTCTCGCGTCCTGGGATTTGTCGTATTCATCCCGCGTGGTTTACTTCCTTCCCATTGTCTTCGGCGCCGGCGGCGGGCTGTTCGCCCACTTGATCCTCGAGCAAGTGAGGGATGTGCCGGGGCTGCGCCGTTTCGAAGCGCCGGTGATGATCGGACTCATCTTGGCGGCGACGATTGGGCCCGCCTATGGCCTCGGTTACGTGGAACGTGTGCAATTTGCTTCCGGGTATTATCAGCGCGTCGACGACGTCGACCTTCCGGCTTTCGAATATCTTCGCGGAGGGACTGGGACGGTTGCGACCTCCTGGCCACGGGCTTTCCAAGACGAGGGGAGCGTGAATGCTTGGTTCGTAGAGGCTCTAAGCAAAAGGCCTGCGTTGGGGCCGGGAGCACCGTGGCTTAGCACCCTCACCACGGTAGGGCCGGCCGAATTAGACATGCAGCGCCTCTTCTCGGGGAGCATCGGATTGGAAAACGGCGCCGTTCAGATCTCCGGAACCAGGACGGGTGGACTGCGTGATCCAGCGATCAACGTGGAGGTCGGCGGATTCTATTATCCGCTCGTTTACCTGAACAGCTACGCGAACGGATATACACTCTCTGTCGAGGAAGGCGTGAACGCGACGATCGCGGGCGACGCCCTGGTCCTTCGTCACCCCTCAGTGCAAGGCACGGCCGAATTGCTTCAAGAATCCCGCCTCAACCAGAGTGGGGTCGATATCACATTCACGATGCTTGGAGCGAATGCCACCGCTGGAACGTGGGCTGTCTGGATTTGGCCCGCATACTTCCGTGCATGGGAGGACGTCCAGTCCGAAGACGGCGGCCTCACGACGATCCAGTCGTACCGAAACGCCGTGATCACGTCGCACTTCCAAGCGCCGACGGCGGGGAGCAGCCTCCGCTACGTTCCGCTGGATCCTCGTTGGGGCATCCAAGGAATCGAAGTTCAGGCGAACGGCACCGACACGATCAAGTTGAAGATTGGCGTGGACGGCGGAGATCCGGTGGGCGCGCTTCGTTCGTTTGACGAAGGGACGCTGATTGCTCAATACGGCGTGACGAATGTCTTGTTGTGGCGAGACACAGGCTGGGAGCCACGGTTTGACTTGTCTCCGAGGTTCCGGCAGAGCTTCGAAACACCAAATCTCATCGTGTACGAGATTGTCACATGAGCAAAGGCGAGGCCCACGAGTACCAGATGTTCCGGTTGCTAGAGTCGGCTCCCTAATTGGTCGTCCGCGACAACCGAACGCCAGAAGCGACCAACACCGTGCGACCACATGTCCCAGAGCAGATAGGGGAATCGGACAGAATTTGAGAATCTTGTCTGAGGGCGCCGTGGACCACGGGGGCGATACCAACCGTGGATAGGGGTTTCTGGCTATCGTAGAAGACAATGGTCACTCTGTCGCTCGCTGGAGGAAGGAAAGGATCTCCCTTCTCTGAGTCGGCGCCACCGCGGTCGTTGAGAGACTCACGTGACGCGGAGGTCGTTGAAGGTTGAGAATCGTCCTCGTGAGCGACTATTTCAGGCCGCATTTCGGGGGCGGCGTCGAACGCGTCGTTGAGGAACTCGCCCACAATCTCGTCAACTTCGGACATGAAGTCCGCGTGCTCACCTTCAATCCAGACGGTTGGCCCGCGCGAGAGAATCTTGACGGGGTTGAGATCGTGCGCATCCCAGCCCTAAATCTCCAGCCGATCCTTGGCTTCCCTGCCACGCTTAACGCGGGCATAGGTCTCCGGCGCTACCTCGAAGACGCCGACATCATCCACGTCCACAACATCTTCTTCATGCTCAGTCTCCTGACCGTCCTGAGCCGCCCCCCCGCGCCGATCGTGACCACGATGCACGTCGGATCGCTTGCAAACCTCCCCGGCTTCACCGGCGCGATCGGGCGACTTTACGAACGGACCCTCGGCGCCTCCGTTCTCCGAAGATCCATGGCCATTACGGCCGTGTCGTCTGCCGTTGCGGATCACGGCGCGAGGCTCTGTCCCGAATCGCCCATTCAGGTCATCCCGAACACGGTCGACGTTGAGCGATTCCGGCCACCCGTCGACTCCAACGGGAGCCAAGGGGAGAACCAAACAATTCTCTTCCTGGGACGCTTCGCGCGGAACAAAGGTCCTCAGCACCTCGTCGAAGCCATTCCTCGTGTCTTGTCAGAAATCCCGGAGGCGTCTTTCGACTTCATCGGCGATGGCCCCCTCCGGGACAGTCTGGCGAAGCGCATGGCCGAACTCGGCTTGAATGGCAAAGCCCGGATCCGCGGTAAGGTTCCGGAGGTGGTGCCGGTGCTCCAGCGAGCTGGTGTGGTCGTGCGACCGTCGCTGACAGAGGGAATGCCGCTCGCGGTCCTGGAGGCCATGGCGTGCGGCCGACCCGTCCTTGCGTCGCGGGTTGGAGGCACCCCTGATCTCATTCAGGATGGCGAAACGGGGATCCTCTTCGACCCGGGAAATGTGGACGCCCTCATCGGTGGACTCATCCACCTTCTAGCGGACGGAAAGCGTGCGGCGATGATGGGCCGGCGGGCCCGAGAGTGGGCGGAAGGTCGGATGACCTGGGAGCGGGTCAGCCGTGTGTACGAGCAGCTCTACGAGGAGGTCGCCTCCTGAGGCGTCTCCGGATCGGGATTATCGGGTGCGGATGGGTCTCTCGTCATCGTCATGTGCCTGCGTACCGCCGGTCCGGAAAAGCCGACGTGGTGGCGGTCTTCGATCGGAGTTCAGATCGCGCAGCGGAACTCGCGTCATTCGCGCGGTCCAAGCCCTACAGTGGCGAGCTCAGCGCGATGCTCGCGAACGAGAGCCTCGACGCGGTCAGCATATGCACTCCGCCTTGGTTGCATGCGCCGCAGACGATCGAGGCGCTCGAGGCCGACGTGAATGTGCTCGTCGAGAAGCCGATGGCCATGACCGCCGAGGATTGCCGCCGGATGTGCGATACGGCGTCGCGGCGTGGGCGGACCATCGCCGTTTCCCATAACTTCCTGTTCAGTCGCGCCGTAGCGGAAGTCTCTCGCCGCATCGCCGCGGGACGTGCTGGACGCTTGGAATCGGTGGTCGGTTTCCAAATGAGCACCCCTCGGCGTCGGCTTCCTGAATGGTACGACGCGTTGCCCGGCCAGCTCTTCTTTGATGAAGCCCCGCATCTCACGTATCTGAGCCGCCGGTTTCTCGGCCCCGGCGAGCCCGAACTCGTTCATGCCTCGGCCGTCCGAGGCGACACCCACGAAGTCCAGCGGACGCAGAACGTCGTGGCTGTCCTGAAAGGAACCGCAGCGATGGGCGTCATGACGATGACGTTCAACGCATCCCGTGCGGAATGGGGATTCGCGATTGTGGGCTCGCGGGAAAGCTACTTGATCGACTTGTTCCGGGACCAGCTTGTGGTGCTCGGACTCGGTGGCGCGCACACCGCCAGTGAGGTCCTGCGCCAGACGCTTGGGGCGATCGGTCAAATCACCGCGGGCGCGGTCGCGTCGGGCAGCCTGTATGCTTCCGGGCGGTTACTCTATGGCCACCGTGAGCTTGTCGACGGCTTCGTCCAGACGCTCCTGAAGGGTGGACCGCCGCCGGTTTCGGGAGAGGAAGGGCTCCGGACGATCGCGCTGCTCGAGGCGATTTGTCGTGAGGCCGAGCTCACTCCATCGAGCCGGCCTGTATGAACGAGCCTCTCGATTCGCTGCGCTCCCCAACGGGAGGAAGGCTAAGGTGTCCACATTTTCCACACTCGTTGGTAGAATCGGACAAAACGATTCTAAGTTGTCTGAAGGCGCCATGCGGCTGAGGGGTGAGGCCAACTAGCTCGGACCCGTTCTGACACCTGACCAAGACGGAGAAACAAGAGCTGAAGGGTGATCACAAATGGGGCAAAGACGAGCAGGAGCGGGAGAAGGCAGTCCACGGATGGCAAAGGAGTACCGTTTGCTCATCGCCACACTGATGGTATCTGCCATGGTAGGGGGGGCCGTCGGAGTTAGAACGATTTTCGCTCCAAATGTCGCCGCCGCGGGCGCCTTGGACCTGACAGGAGTCAGCAGCTTCGCTCTCCTTGCTAATACCTATACCAACACCGGCGGAGGAACCGTTCTAAATGGAGATCTTGGGTATACGGTACCACCTGCAAATCCTCCAACCGTCAATGGTACAATATACACAGCCACTAGTCCCATCTACATTGCGGCAGAAGCAACTCAAGCCCAACTCATCGCCACCGCAAACGATCCAGCGCAATCTGGGCCTTGCACAACGACACGTACTGCGGCAACGGTCCTGGACAGTCTTCCCCAACCACTAACCCCGGGAGTCTATTGCATTACAGGTGCTGTTTCTATAAACGAACTAACCACGCTCAGCGGTGATGGAACTTACATCTTCAGACTCGGCGGCGCACTCAATACGGTGGCCGGCTCAATCCTTAAACTATCCGGAAATGCAAACGCCAAGAGTGTATTCTGGGTACCAGTAGGTGCAGCAACACTTGGAGTACACAGTGTTTTCGCCGGAAACTTGCTGACTAATGCAGCCATTACGGTGGGTTCAACGGTGAGTATCGATGGAAGAATCTTGTCTAACGGAGCGGTGACGACAGGACCACAGGATACAATTACCGCCCCAAAGGGTATCGCACCACCAGCTGACACGACGCCACCAGTAATTACTTTGCTTGGTGCCAATCCTCAAATCATACAAGTCGGAGGTATCTATATCGAGCTGGGTGCTACGGTAACGGATCCAGACAATGTCGGATTAGTTGCAATCATAGATTCAAGTGCAGTCAATACGGGTGTCGTGGGTTCATACTTAGTAACCTATGATGCAGTCGACCCTGCAGGAAATCATGCGACTCAAGTAACGCGAATTGTCAGCGTAGCGGCCATCGCCCTGTCCGGGCCAGTTATCACATTGTCTGATCAAGCATCATGTCAAACATTGGGCGGAGCTTGGACCGATGCTAGTTCAACATGCACCGTCTCGACTTTGACAATTAACTCTGGCAACACACTAGTGATTGCGTCGAATGTGACTCTGAGCAACACCGGACTGATTACGGACCTGGGCACGATCACGAACAGCGGGCCTGTGACCAACACAGGTACCATTACGATTGGTCCAACGGGCATTCTGACAACAACAAATACATTTAGCAACACCGGCACGATCACATCATCTGGTACGGTAACCAACAACGGCCCGGTGACGAACGGCCCCACAGGTACGATTACAAGCAGCGGCCTCATCACAAACTCGCTTACCGGGACAATCACAAACTTGGGCACGATTACCAACAGCGGACCTGTCACCAACGCCGGCACTCTGACGAATAGCGGCACTCTCACCAATGGTCCGACCGGTGTCATCACAGACAGCGGCACCATCATCAACGAAAACGCCGGGATCATCACCACCTCCGGGACCATCACCTTGCCAACCTCTGGCAAACTGACCAATGAGCTCGGGGGCACGGTTACCAACAGTCTCAACATCATCAACAGCGGCAACATAACGAACTCTGGCGTCGTTGTCAGCAGCGGCCCGATCACCAACAGTGCTACCGGTACGATCGGTAACACCGCAAGCGGTGTTATCACCAATTCTGGTATCCTGACCACCGCTGGCACCATCATCAACAGCGGCAACATGACCAACAGCGGCCCGATTACCAACAGCGGCACGATCACCAACAGCGGCCCAATCATCAACAGCGCCACGATCACCAATTCGGGTACCATTACCGACTTGTGCGGTGGCTCTATTATCGGTGTCTTTGTGGTTGTGGGTAATCCAATCGTAGAGAGCTGCCCATAGCATCGAGGACTGATGGAGTCCCCCGACGTGTCGACGCCAGCCACCGACTCCTCGTTCGTGTCGAGCGCCCTTGCCGCGTCGGGCTCGTACGGTTCTCGCGGCGCTCGCGTGGCGAGAAATTGAAACGCGCGGGGTGATCCCGTCCGCATACAGCCCATGGACGGCAATCCCCTCGGGTGCGTTCACGGTCTGGACTTTGGCCATGCTGTACTTCGGCGGTCGGGGCTCGGATGTCGAGGCGTTGGGTGTCCACATTATCCAGATTCATTTGTGGAATCGGACAGAACGATTCCAAGTTTGTCTGAAGGCGCCATGCCG
>Ga0209899_1000220_pt1 | contig 11154 bp, 13 predicted proteins | sample GWRWS1_0_10_FD_187228 | JGI IMG/M metagenome (GOLD analysis project Ga0209899, IMG submission 187228) | Riverbed sediment microbial communities from areas with vegetation nearby in Columbia River, Washington, USA - GW-RW S1_0_10 (SPAdes)... | ecosystem: Environmental > Aquatic > Freshwater >...
ATTTTTTCGAAACGAGTGGTTGGAGGACAAACGCCACTCGTGCTGGCACCGGCTGTGGGAAGTCCCTGCCGCAGTGGTTTTCTACCCGTCGTTCGCTGTCGTCGTCATAGGGGCGATCACGTCCCCGATCTGGGTGCCTCTTCTTTTTCTCTAAGAGGACTTTGACGCTTCTCGCATAGCCATAACGGCGTATTCACCCGAATCGACGTTCTTCGGGACGATTTCATCGTCGGTCAGACCGAAATCCCCCAGAGAGTTTTCGCAAGGATTCCGATTGCGTATGTCACGCCGACCGCGACGGCGATGATGATGAGGTTGAGCAGGATGCGCCGCCTGATGTTCATGCCGGACAGAAAGGCGAGGAGCGTGGAGACCAGGATCACCATGCTGCCGGCCGCCACGAGCGAGGACAGCGCGTTCGTCGCACCGAGCAAGACCGGCAGCACAGGGACCATGGCGCCCGCGAAATAACTGCACCCTACCACCACGGCTGAACTAAGGGGCTGCTCCTCCATCCGCGACGAGCCGGTCTCCTCGCCCAGGAATTGCTTCTTGTCGAACTGCGTGCCTTTGACTTCCTTCTCGGAGCTCAGCGCGGCATAGGCGCCGGCGCCCATGGAGAGCGATCCGGCCACCGCCGTGGTCGAGGCGGCGATCAGGACCGTGACCGCATCGCCGAAGGCGCCGAAAAAACCGCTCACCGCGCCCAGGATCTCGACCAGCCCGTCGTTCAATCCGAGAAAGATGTTCCGAATCTTCTCCGGATTGATTTTCCGCTCGGTGAGCTGGGTGACCAGGACATCTTCATGCTTGAACTCATCCAAGAGGATGTCCTTCAGCGCCGCCCCCAGCGGCTGGTCCTTGTAGACTTTCCAGACAGACAGGTACTTTCGCACGCCATGCACCTCAATCGCTTCGAGCACCAGATGCACGGCTGTTGTTCCGAAGACGCGGCAGACCAGCACAAAGAACCAGAGTTTCAGGCGGCGTCCGAAATCGAGGGCGGTGAGCCTGGTGTCGAAAAACCGCTGCCAGAAGGCCAGGTGCTCCGCCTCGACCCGGACCAGCTCATCCAGCACCTTCTGGGAGTCCCGATCCGTGATCTCCCGCAAGGCCTTGTAGAGCGACAGATCGAACAGCTCATCCAGAATCAGGGCCCGCGCCAGTTTGGGATCATGTTGGAGGGCAGCAGCCATTCGCAGGTCGTCGTGGGTGTGGCGGGATTATAACAGAAAAGTCCCCTGTCCCCTTTATTTGGCCCCGGCCTTCTCTGGAACCTCATCCGTAACGTCGCCGTCTCAAGCCACCACCATCCGTGCCTTCCGAAACCCCGGCAAAACAGGCGGCACCTCGACTCCCGGGTGTCTGTCCACGCTGTAGACAAAGCTGTCAACGTCGTTTGCATTCTCGCTCTTCCCGCCTGGCAATACTTTTCTCCGCTCCGCACGTCTAGGCACAGAGTTAACGAGCGTATTCAATTGGTTAGACATGGGTGTCCTGTCAGCGGCCGGTTCCGATTCGATTGGCACCCTGCTTGCGTAATAGAGAGATCGAGAGCAATGAGAACCGCTTCACCAGGAGGGTACCATGAGACTCCTCGAAGAATTTCTGATCTCCACGCTGAGCTTTGCGGGCACGATATTCCTGATCTGGCGCATCTGGAAATGAACCTCCCGAGCTTCCGGCGATGCTGCGGGCATCGAGGGAGAGGGACTGAGGAACGACGGAGCGAGAGCAAGGACAGGACGAGAGAAATGGCGGGAATGTTGAACGCACACGACCGAACGATCGATAGGGGGGAACCATGGAAGCGTTAGGAATCTTCTTCGCAGCCTTCACCTTGGGGATCTTGGGACTCTGGATCGCCGTGGTCCAGATTGAGAAGTGCGAAACGGACGCCACGCCGCGTTCCGGCGCGGAGCCGCCTGAGGTCAAGAAAGCAGCCTGAGCACCAAGTGGTCCTCCTCATAGTGATGAGCACGACATACGGGCGGCGTCCTGAGGAACGGAGGTCACAATGTCAGAGCCTCGCTACTCAGAAGCGGTAAAGATAACGGGGCTGCTCGTGTGGCGTGGTGTCTTGCTCGGTCTGTTCCTGCAGGTCGCAGTTGGTCTTATCGGCGGCTTTATCGGAAAAATGGTTGGTGCCCCGAAGCCATTGCTCCTTGGACTGAACAATCTTGTTGCCATGGGACTCTGGTTCTTTTGGATGTATCCCTACCTCGTGAGCATGATATTCGAGAAGCACTTTAGGGGCTTTCGAGTGCTGGTCGTTCGTGATCACGAGGTGGCGGTCCCCTCAGTGGCCCAACTCCGCAAAGCGGCATGAGGTATCAGCATCCGCACCGTCCGCAATCCCACCGACATTGGAATCACCGTCAAAGTCGCCACGGGCCGCTGACTCTTACGCAATGGGCTGAGAGAGAAGACTCATTCATATCCACGTTCCGCCAGATGCAACTGAACGACAGCGCGCCCCACGCGGGATGATTTCATTTTGCGCATATCGCGCTCTATGGTACGTTTAACGCGCGTGAGGATTGAGAGCGATCCACCCAGGAGGAGGACGAAATGGCGAAGATTGATGCCTTATTCAAGGTGATGCTTGATGAAGGCGCGTCGGACCTCCACATGGCGTCCGGCCAGAAGCCGGCCCTTCGCATCCACGGCGAGATCAAGCCGTTTGACAGTCATAACGTACTCGACCATTACCAGCTGCGAACGATGCTCTTCGAGATTACGCCCGACAATAAGAAGGCAGACTTTGAGAAGACCGGTGATGTGGATTTTGGCTATGAGCTTCCAGGAGTCGCTCGCTTCCGGGGCAATATGTTCCAGCAGAAATTCGGCTGTGCGGCAGTCTTTCGGCAGATTCCGAGCAAGATACTGTCCACCCAGGATCTGGGACTTCCCTCAATCCTGACGCGTGCGGCCATGTTGCGCAAGGGACTCGTCCTGGTCACGGGCCCCACGGGGAGTGGGAGATCCACGACCCTGGCCGCCATGCTCGATCACGCCAACAGGAATCGGAAGGACCACATCATGACCATTGAGGACCCGATTGAGTTCGTCCACCAGGGTCAGGGCTGTGTCGTCAACCATCGGGAGGTCGGGGTACACACGGAGTCATTTACCACCGCACTGAGAGCAGCCCTCAGGGAAGACCCGGACATCATCCTGATAGGCGAAATGCGGGATCCGGACACAATTCGCCTTGCGGTGGAGGCTGCGGCCACTGGACAGCTGGTCTTCGGGACTCTGCGTACGACAAGTGCCGTCAAGGCCGTGGACGCCGTGATCGAGGCGTTTTCCTATGAGGAGCAGGGGAAGATCCGCACCAGCCTCTCCACCAGCCTGAAACTCGTCGTCGCGCAGAACCTCTTTAGACGCATTGATATAAAAGGGCGATGTGCAGCGCTGGAAATTCTGGTCTGCACGAACGCTATCGCGACCCTGATTCGCGAGGAGAAGACCTTTCAGATCGCGTCGGCGATGCAGTCGGGCAAGACCGCTGGGATGCAAAGTTTAGATGACGCGATCCTCGATCTCCTGAACAAGAAGTGGATTAGTCCCGAAGAAGCATACGAGAAGTGCAACGAGAAGGCCAAGTTTGCCTCGTTCCTGAACACCCCGCCTGATGAGCTGACGTGAGCTTGGCCCCGTCTGGTGGATCACTTCTCCAGCTCCGCCGCCGCTCTCTTCACCTTGTTCAGGGCTTCCTGCCTCTTGGCCTCCAGGTGGGCGATCTGCTTGTTCAACTCTGCCCGCGCCTCGGCGGAGGCGTTTGCGGCCTGAGCCCGCAGACGCTTGATCTGGGCCTCGAGGGCATCGACCTCGGCCTGGAGGGCCTTGTCGAGCGCCTGCTTCCGTGAGGTCGCGAATTCCGTCGTGGTGTCGACGGCCTCTCGCGTCTGTCGCTTCAGTTCCTCGGCTGCCTTGGGAGCCGCGGTTTTCCCCCAGTACTCCCAGACCCCGTACCCGGCCGCAGCCAGGAGAGCGAGGATCACCAACCCTTTGACCGCTGACCCTGATTTCTGCTTGCTCATCGGTTGTGCTCCTTTATTCCGACAGGCCGGCCCCCGGCTCTCCCGGACCAGCGACCGCGGAAGTCCGCTTCAACGAGCGAGAGCCGACACAAGACTTCTAGTCCCCAAGGGGGGTGTCTGTCAAACCCGGGCCAGCTCATCCCAGCCCTTCGTTGACTCGACAACGTGGCCTGTCCTCCTCTGTTGTTTCCAAAGGAAAGACTTGACACTCTGCAGCGGACTTTGTATCAACAATCTAGCCCGCACGAATCATGGCGGTGCGTGGCGAAATCGCGCAGTCGCGTTGCGAGACGGGCGCGTGGAGCCGGGAGGGACTGATGCGTACTGGAAACAGTACGTTGAGGGACTGAGCGGCGAGCCCGCCCACCTCCACGCCGCAGGAGTTGCGTGCAGGCTTGTCGGAGCAGCGAATCCGCGATTGCAGCAGAAGCGTTCATGAATCATGCGGGCTAAGAGCGCCTCGTCGAAAGGAAACTTGTCTACACGCGCCAGGAAGCCCGAACCCCAGCAGCCCAGTCCCCGTACGTCGCAACCTGTGGCAACCGTCTCCGCAGTCGAGATGGGGGCTCGCCAGCGGGAGATCTCCGTTTCCGAGTTCTTCACCAAGAACCGGCATCTCTTGGGTTTCGACAATCCGAGAAAGGCGCTGCTCACGTGCGTCAAGGAGGCCGTCGATAACGCGCTTGATGCGTGTGAGGAGGCCGGAATTCTCCCTCAGGTGATTGTCAAGCTGGAGGTCGTCTCAAATGGCGAACCCCCGCTGCCTCCCAGCCAGGCCAGCCGCTTCCGGATTACGGTCACCGACTATGGCCCCGGCATCGTCCGCCAACAGATTCCGCGAATATTCGCGAAGCTCCTCTACGGGTCCAAGTTCCATCGGCTGCGCATGAGCCGAGGACAGCAGGGGATCGGCATCTCAGCCGCCGGCATGTACGGACAGCTGACAACGGGCAAGCCCGTCCGGATTATCTCCCGCACCAGCGCGAGGACGCCCGCCCATTACTTTGAGGTCCAGATCGATACCAAGAAGAACGAGCCTCGGATTCTCGAGAAAAAGCAGATCCACTGGGATAGTCACCGTGGGACCCAGGTGACCATCGAGGTGGAGGGCCGCTACCAGAAGGGACGTGCCTCGGTGGACGAGTACATCGAGCAGACCATCATCACCAATCCGCACGTCAAGCTCACTTACCTCACCCCGGAGGGAGAGACCAAGGAGTATCCCCGGACGTACCATGAACTCCCTCCGTCGCCGCGCGAGATCAAGCCGCACCCCTACGGCATCGAACTCGGGATGCTGCTGAAGATGCTTCAGGACACCAAGAGCCACTGGCTCTCGGGGTTCCTGGCCGGCGATTTCAGCCGCGTTTCTCCTCGGCTCGCCGAGGAAATCTGCAAGGCGGCGGGGATCTCGCCCCGCAAGCGCCCCCGGGACATCCACGGGCACGCCGCCGAGGCGCTGTATAAGGCCATCCAGTCCACAAAGATCATGGCGCCACCGACCAACTGCCTCTCCCCGATCGGCGAAAAGGCCATCCTCTCCGGCCTGTATCAGCAAATCAAGGGAGAGTTCTATACGGCAGTGAGCCGGCCGCCGGCAGTGTACCGCGGGAACCCCTTCGTGATCGAGGCGGGCTTGGCCTACGGCCAGGGGCTGGAAGAGGCGGCGGAAACCCAGGAAGAGAAGAAGGTCCCGCTGGCCGAAGGGGAGGATCAACAAGGCAACCACGAGCTGGCCCGCGTGATCCGCTACGCCAACCGTGTGCCGCTGCTCTATCAGCAGTCCGCCTGCGCCATCTTCAAGTCGGTGCTCGACACCACCTGGCGCAACTACGGCGTGACTCAGTCCAGAGGCGCGCTTCCGGCGGGCCCCATGGTGATTCTCGTCCATATGGCCTCGGTCTGGGTTCCGTTCACCAGCGAATCCAAGGAAGCGATCGCCGATTACGATGAGATCCGCAAAGAGATCACGCTGGCCCTGCGTGAATGCGGCCGCCGGCTCGGAACCTTTCTCAAACGACGGGAGCGGGCCCAGAGCGAGTACCGGCGGCGCAACATCTTCGAACTCTACATCGAGGAAGTCGTCGAGGCCTGCAATCGCCTCAAGGGCGGCCGATTGCCCACAGAGAAGCTGAAGGAGCAGCTGCAGAAGATCGCCATGAAGCGGACCGGTGGCGAGAAGACCGACGAGCTGCTGGGAAAGAAGGGAGGGGGCCCGGAGGGCCTCCCGCACTCGATCATCGTCACCGCAGAGGGCGTTGAGGGAGAAGTGTCTGTTCCGATCGCCGAGGCGCCCACTGAGGCCGTGCCCTCCAAAGGAACTCCCGAAGACGAACAGGAGGCGTCGAAGCCGACGCGGCTGAGCAGCAAGGCCACGCGTCAGGCGAGGGGCAAGAGGGGAGCCGCCAGGCCGACGCAGCGCGCCCACTCGAAGCCTCAACGGAAGACGAAAGCGATAAAGCCAGCCGGCAAACCGAAAAAACGCGCAACGCGGAAGAGGAGATAGGTGCCACCATGGCGCACACACAGCGAACGAAAAGCAGCGCAGTCGAGAGGAAGCTCATCGGAGTGGCCGACGTGGTGATCACAGCCGCCCAACGACGCCAGGACCCCACGCTCTCGATTCCCGTCCGCTCCCTGTCGAACGTCACGTTCAACGAGCACAAGGGCTTGATCGAGATGGGCAAAGGGAAACAGGCCCGCTCCTTTTTCAATGTCGGGATGGCCAAGAAGTTCATGCAGACGATCCTCGTGGCTGATGCGCTCTGCGAGCTCCAGCGCGCGCATCTCACGACTTCGCTCAGGGAGATCTACTACCGGACCAAGCACACGATCAAGGACTCGCACGAGAACACGTTCGACACCCAAGACGAATCAGACCCGGTCATCGAGGACCTGGAGGTGTCGCTGGAGGCCCTCCGGGAAGAGCTGCACGTGCGTGCCGAGAACGGCGGCTCCGTGGTCGGGCCGCTGGTGCTGGTTGACGACGGCGACCGGGTGGACTGCGCCAAGCTGGGGAAAGGCGGCTATTCGGTCCCCTCCATTATCGAGCCGGAATACGTGCAGATCAAGAAATGCACGGCCGATTTCGTCCTCCTCGTGGAGAAGGGCACTCAGTGGAACCGCCTCTCAGAAGACAAGTTCTGGCGGAAGTACAACTGCATTCTCCTGACCGGAAACGGCCAGCCGCCCCGTGGCGTCCGGCGCCTGGCGCGGAGGCTGCACGAGGAACGGCGGCTGCCGGTCTATGTGCTCGTGGACAACGACCCGTGGGGCTACTACATCTACTCGGTCATCAAACAGGGCTCGATCAATCTCGCCTTCGAAAGTCAGCGGATGGCCATTCCGAAGGCCAAGTTCATCGGGCTCTCCAGCGCGGATCCCGAACGCTACGGGCTCCCCCGCAACGTGGGCATCAAGCTCAACGACAAAGACATCACCCGCGCCCGCGAGCTCCTCAACTATGCGTGGTTCCAGAAACCGGGCTGGCAGGAGGAAATCAAGCGGATGCTCTCGAGCGGGCTCAAGTACGAACTGGACGCGCTCGCCAACAAGGACTTTCAGTACCTCACCAAGAAGTATCTCCCCAGAAAGCTCAAAGAGAAAGACTGGTTGGACTAGTGGGGATGGGCGCAACCCCGCTGCCTAACCCCCCGATCCCTACTGGCATTTCTCCCATGAATCCGCTGGCATCCGCGTCGTCCGCAACCCTGCCGAGTTGGCGTCACCATCAAGGCTGCGCTAGGTGGCTGACTCTTAATCAGCGGGCGGCAGGTGCGCCCGTTTTACTGCTTAGGTGAACGCGCGTCGCAGGTGGCAGTCCTGCGAATACATGTTGAATAGACTGCTCCTGTGGGTGTATGATCAGAACCAGCATGACGTATTGAGCCACGCTGACTGTCCTATCCTTCGCGTGTTCTGATTCCTTCCTTGCGCGACCGATTCCCCAGTCTCCGCCGCTTCTGGGCTAAAGCCTCTCAGTAGTACTGCATGCATCGGTGTTGAACACCAGGACCGACGCCCTTCGTGTACCAGAGGTCGGCGTGAGGACAGGGAGGGGTCCCTGGTCGTGTGCAACGACTCCATGCGGTTGTGGACGTTGGTCGGGTGTGCTGACTCCGTGAGCTCTGTCAAACCGGGGGAGGTCAACAGATGAACTGCCGACGTTGTCATGGTCTGATGGTGACTGTCCTGCTGGAGGATGCGGAAAGCTCGACACGCTGCTACTCCGGCTGGAAATGCCTGCTGTGTGGGGAAGTCGTCGATTCCGGCATCAAAGCCAATCGGAGAGGGCACCGGGAACCGAGGCGTGACCAGACCCGTCGCCGATATGGCATCGCGTTAGCGGAGTCTTGTAGACCCCTGCCCAAGGCGACCAGCATGTGAGGCCTGTTCTGGTTCAGGGCGCTTCATCGCGTGGGGCCGCGCGACAAAGCGCCACACCCTGAGGCCCAGATCCCGAAGGAGGGACCATCATGAAAGCCTCTCAATTCATAAAGCGGATGGGCATTGTCGCATTTTTGGCGCTGATCCCGTGTATCTCTCCGCTGTCAACATATGCGGCGGATCAACCTGCGGGCGGGGCCACTCCTGCCACCTCAGCGGCAGGGCTGGGCGAAGCGGCGTCAGGCGCAGTCGAGGACACGCTGAAGGCTTGTCTGGCCAGAATTCCCAAGGATGCCACTGACGGGCAGCGCATGATCGCTCAAGACACCTGCAAGCGGGACCAGGAGAACCGGATTTGATCCAAGCTGTGCCCAGGGCTTGAGTGCGCGTCTGGGCGAAACAGATTCGGGGCTGCAGAGCCATACTGGACGGAGGGTCCGAAATCCGGCTCAGCGCAGTCTGTTGCGATGCGGTCTTGGTTGTCACCTCGATGACTTGGTGCTGACCTTGCCGGGTCTCACCTGGAAGCAGGCCATTCTCGAAGTCGATCGTTTGAGTCGAACGGGGCAGGTGCAGGTGACGTCCTGGGGCGAGGGGACCTATACCGTCAAGCTGCCGAAGAAGGGAACATGAACATGAAGCCAAAACAATCTCCGGGGCTGCGCGAGAAGAAGCGAAACCCTACAGGTGCTCTTTCTGGAGCTCCAGTCCCCGAAGCTCATCGCGCTAGCTACGGCGGGCCAGGTTCTGACGAGTCCCACGAGCCTGTAGACATAAACGCGCGGATTGCCAATCGGGCCTATGAACTGTACGAGCGGGGAGGCCGCCGAGAAGGCGATGCCCTTCATAACTGGCTCCAGGCGGAGCGGGAAATTCAGGGAAGCTGAGTTCGCTTGAATGATGGAACGTGACCAATTGACTATTCAGCCTGAAGAATAACTCGTCATCCTGGCTTGAGAAAGCTCAGATTTGCAGTGCCTCCTCGAATAGTCACCGGAGAGGGTGACCTCTGATGCAGGCAGGAGGCGGAAAGGGGAGACCATGTCAGCGAGAAAGATCGTCATTAACAAGAGCTACGGGAAATTTTGCCTCAGTCATAAAGCGTTTATTCGATTGCGAGAGTTAGGCCAACGCGAGGCACTCCAGGAAGCAGACCCCGGCGTATACTGGCCCAGTGGGGCTGGTCCACGAGAGCCCAGTCTGAATAGTTGTGGTGCGCTCATCCCCCGAGACGATCAGAACCTGGTGCAGGTCATGGAGGAGCTCAGAGCTGAAGCGAACGGCCACTGCGCAGAACTGAAGGTTGTGGAGATTCCGCAGGATGTCCAGTGGGAGATCGAGACGGCTGGCGGGGTGGAGCATGTGAGCGAGGTCCATCGCACGTGGAGCTGAGGCACTGAGGAACCAGGAAGATGCCGGCTTGCGCGGCTCAGTTCTGGAACAGGGGAATTGAGACCGTATGGTGAAGGAGAGGGAGAAATGAAAAAAGAGCACGAAGCACATCTAGAATCCATCATGAAAAACTTTGAACAGAAGTTGGCGAATTCGAAAGACGCACAAGAACGAAGACAAACCGAAGAAGTTGCCTTCGACAAGGAGTTCAAGCGAGTCCGAACCGAGGTCATTCGTCCTGCCATGAAGGACATGGGAACCCAGCTTAACGTCCGGGGCCATATTAGTGAAATATCAGAAGTCGGTGATGAGAGAAGCAAACGAGATGCAAAAATCACAATGAGCGTCACGATTGGCGGAGGTTCCAAATCTGCCTATGCACCCGAAAACACTGTGTTGATTTCATTTTCTCAAACGGCGCACGCGACAATCTCTATTCATGCGAACGCTCCGATTCGAAACAGGAATGGATTTGCGGGAACGCGAGGGAACTATGCCGCAGCTGAAATCACCACCGATTTGGTTGAGAAAAAACTTCTCGAGGTTCTAGCGGAAGTGTTTAGCCCGGTATCGTAAAGGAAGGATATTCTCTGTGCCGCGCCGAACTCGGCGCCACCGTCAAACCGCCCATGGGCCGCTAGGCCCGCCTGCCCCACGCCCGGCCCTCATCGAGTTTCTGAAAAAGTAGCCTGACCCCTTTTTCTCCCCTCAGGACGGCCTCTGATCTGAAATGCGCCTCAACCCTTTCACCTCACTGTGGCGGCGGCCGAATCGGCTTGGTCTTTTCCTGGACTTCCTGCTCGATCCGCTTTAAGCCCTCCAGCTGATTGGTCAATTCCTCGATCTTCTTCTCTCGATCAAGCAATTGCCCCACCAACCGCTCGGCCACCTGAGTCAGGGCGACGTTCTGTTCGTTGGAGAAATTAAAGCCGGCCGCCCCGCCCCGTAGGAGCTGTATCCAGAGAGCGCTGGAGGCCGCTAATCGACTGTTCGGGGTCGCGGCAATGACACGTTGGAAGGATTTCACCGCCGCCTCTCGGCTTTCATACAGAGCGACGAGCGCACGGGTGAAGTGGACCTGATCGCAGGAACTGTGCTCCCCGCACTTTGCGGCCAGCGCGTCTAGTTTCGGACCCAAGGTCTGCAGCGTTTTGAGGTCTGCAGGATCCGCGATAAAGAATGGCGAAGAAGGCGGCGGTTGAGGGCTGAGCATCATGCAGCCCCAGATGGCTCCGACCAACAACACCCACGTTCCATGACTGAGTCGAACAAGCTTGTTCATGCCGTTTCAGCTGGGTTCATATCCTCACAGGGTGGCTGGACGTCAGCC
>Ga0209899_1000221_pt1 | contig 11062 bp, 15 predicted proteins | sample GWRWS1_0_10_FD_187228 | JGI IMG/M metagenome (GOLD analysis project Ga0209899, IMG submission 187228) | Riverbed sediment microbial communities from areas with vegetation nearby in Columbia River, Washington, USA - GW-RW S1_0_10 (SPAdes)... | ecosystem: Environmental > Aquatic > Freshwater >...
CCGAGAGGATGTCGAGCACCGCCGTCCGCTCGGCGATCTTGATCGGGTGATTGAACTCGGGTACGCACACGACGATCCCGAACCCGACCCGGATCTGCTTCGTCAGCATCGCGCATGCCGTCAGGAACAGCTCGGGCGCCGGGCAGTGCGAGTATTCCTCCAGGAAGTGGTGCTCGACCGCCCAGACCTGGTCGAATCCCAGCTCGTCGGCGAGCTTCACCTGCTCGAGGGCGTTCTCGTAGACGATCCGCTCGGAGTCGCGGGTCCACGGGCGTGGCACGGACAGCTCGTAGAAGAGCCCGAATTTCATGAGCGCGTCTTCCTCGCTCGCGCGTGGCTCGACAGGCCGCGCTCCCACAGGTACTCCTGCTCGCCCAGGTGCTTGCCGACCCAGCGGCCGAGCACGAAGAACGTGTCGCCGAGACGGTTCAGATAGCGGAGCGGCCAGTCGCCGATCGGCTCGACGCGCGCCAGCGCGAGCAGCTCGCGCTCGGCGCGGCGGCACACGGTGCGCGCCTGATGGAGGAACCCGTGGATCCGGCCGCCGCCGGGCAGGATGAAGGACTTGAGCGGGGCCAGCTCCTTCTGGCATCGGTCCATGAGGGCCTCGAGCTCCTTCACCTGCGATCCAGGCCGGGTCTCTCGCACGCGCGTAACGTAGGTCTCGACCACGTGAGCTCGGACATCGTCGCGTTTCCCGACGACGACTGCAGCTATCCGCCCGGGCTGCTTCAGCGGGTCGCGGAGCGGCTGACAGCCGACCCCGATCTCGACGGACTGACCGGGCGAGCCGAGGACGCTTCGGGCGCGTCGTCCGCGTCGTGGAAGGCGGACGCGGCCGTCCTGACCGACGACAACCTCTGGAACCGGGCGATCTCGTACACGATCTTCCTGCGCCGTGCCGTCGTCGAGCAGGTCGGCGCCTTCGGGACGGACGACCGGGACTTCTCCCGGGACCGCTCGAAGGACCGATCGCGGGACCGCCGGCGGTACTGAGACTCCACTAGGGGGCGCAAGCCCCCGACTTTATCTTTTCATTGATTTCCCGGGATAGCGGAGCCCCTCGATCCGTTGAGGGGGGCAGGGAGGCGGTCCACCGGAGTCGGTCTCGTTCAAGACCAACAACTCGGCACCGGCCGCGCTCGGCGGTCCATTCCTCAGCGATGGGGCTGGGGTCCACGGCGCCGAGGAGGTCGGCGGCGCTCGAACCGCTCCTCCCGGGGCCTCTCCTCGTACGGCTTCTCCGGCGTGATCAGCGCGACGTCCCCGTTCCAGTACGCCCGCGCGTTCGACTCGTTGTAGATGATCCCGCGGGCCAGGAGCTTCGACTTCAGGTTGTTGCGGAACTTCTCCCGCTTCGACTTGTTCGCCTCGTTCCACATCCGCGTGAACTGCTGGTCCTTGTCCGTCATCGGATCACCGCCCCAATCCCAGGAGAACCACGACCGCGAGGGCGGGATTCGTGTCCGGGCCTGTCCCTTGAGGAGGGAGGAGACGAGAGAAGGGGCGGGGATAAATCTTGCGCTGCGTCCCCATGGGCGTCTCCTCAGTACGTGAAGTTCACGATGACCTCGTCGCCGACGACGTGGGTCTCGTACACGGTCAGGGGGAACTTCGCGGGCCCGGACATCGGCTTCCCGGACTGGAGGTCGAACACGCTCTTGCACTGCGGGCAGACGACGGCGGACTTCCCGGCGTCGATCGTCCCTTCGGAGAGCATCGCCCAGGACACCGTGCACGCGTCGTCGAGGGTGTAAAACTTCCCCGAGAGCCTCACGAGGAGGAGGTCGTACCCCATGTGCTCGATGTGCTTCATCCCGCCGTCCTCGAGCTCGTCGACGGTGCAGAGCGGGACCTCCGTCCCGGGCGTCGGCATGTCGGTCGCGCCGAACGGCGCATCCGACTTAAGGTTTTTCGCGGCGCCGAGCGGTTCACAGGGCGAACGTCCGCCCGCCGATCGGGCCCACGACGACGAGGGAGGCGTCCTCCTTCCGGATGTACCGCTCCGCGGCAGTGCGGATCGCCTCGTCGCTGAGCCCCTTCACGATCCCCGGGTACCGCTCGAGGTAGTCGAGGCCGAGCTCGTGGAACTCGATTCCGTGGAGGGCGGCCGCGACCTCCGCGTTCCGCTCCAGGTTCACGGCGAGCCCGCCGATCCGGTTCAGTCTCCCCGTCTCGATCTCGTCCTCCGTGAACGGCTCCGACCGGACCCGGTCGATCTCCGCGGAGATCGCCGCCATCGCCGCCTCGAGGCCGCCCGGGTTCACGCCCGCGATGATGGAGACGGAGCCCCCGGAGCGGAGGGCCCGGAGCCGGCTCAGGGAGTAGTACGCGAGCCCCTTGTCCTCCCGGACGCTCTGCCCGAGACGCCCGTAAATCCCGATCATCCCGAACAGGAGGTTCGCGAGGTCGAGCGCGTAGAAGTCCGGGTGGCGGCGGGGAATCGCCTGGCGGCCGATCGCGATGTCCGCCTGGGACTTGTGCGGGAGGTCCACGAACGCGGTCGCGGGTCGGGCGGGCCCCGGCGGGGGCGCCGAATCCGGCGGGGGCCCCACGACGAGCGCATCGAGCGCGCGGGCCACGGTGGACCCGACGAAGGCCCCGTCCACGTCCCCCGCGAGGGCGAGGATCAGGCCCTCCCGGCCGTAGCACCGGGCGTGGAACTCGAGGAGGGGGCGGGGCTCGATCGACTTCACGGCCTCCTCGTCCCCCTTCGGGTCCCGGCCGTACGGGTGCCTCCCCGGGAAGACGAGCCCCATGAGCTCCCGATCCGCCCGTTCCCGCGTGGAGTCCCGCTCCCGCCCCAGGTCCGTGAGGACCTCCGCCCGCACCCGCTCCACCTCCTTCGCGGGGAGTATCGGGTGGGCGAGGCAGTCCGCGGCGATCCCGAGGGCCCTCCCCGCCGCGCGGCGGGTCGTGCGTCCCCGGAACACGAGGAGGTCCTCCGCGACGTGGAACTCCAGGGTCGCGCCGTGGCCCTCGAGGGCCTCCGAGATCTGGCGGGCGTTCCGGGACTCCGTGCCGCTGAGGAGGAGGCGGGAGAGGAACTCCGAGACCCCCTCCTCCCCCGGCCGTTCGGCGGCGACCCCCGCGGGGAGGCTGCCGTGGAAGGAGACGAACGGGCTCGCGGGGTTCCGGAGGAACAGGACGCGGCCCCCGCCCTCGAGGGCGAGCCGCTCCGGCCGCAGGGTCACGCGGGCGCCTCCGACCGCGCCCGCACGGCCGTGCGGGCGCGGTCGACGAGGTACGTGGCCGCGGCCCCCCGCACCTCCTCCGGGGTCACGGCGAGGGCGCGGTCGAGGAACTCCGGGAACGACTCCCTGGAGCCAAGGACCTCGAGCTGACCGATCATGAACGCCTGGGACGTGACGCCGTCCGCCTCGTACCGGTCCCACGCCCGCACGAGCTCGCGGGCCCGCTCCATCTCCCGCTCCGTGGGGGCGGCCTCCCGCAGCTTCCCGACGATCTCGTCGAGCCGGCGCTCGACCTCCTGGTGCCGGACCCCGGGGACCAGGGTCGCGGCCACGGTGAGGAGGGCGGGGTCGAGCCGCATCTCGAACCCGGCGCGCACGTCCGAGACGAGCCGCGCCTCGACGAGGCCGCGGTACAGCCGGTTCGCGCGGGGGACCCACCCGCCGGATCCCGCGAGGCCGAACCCCCGCCACCCGCCGAGGACGCCCGTGAGCATCACGATCCGCGGGGTGTCCGCGTGGGACCACCCGGGGATCTTCCAACCGACCTCGAAGTGGTCGACCTCGCCCGGCCTCCGGATCTCCGCGGCGCGCTCCCCCATCTGGGGCGGCTCCTCGAACCGCGGGGCGGGCGGGGTCGCCTCCGGCCGCAGGGGGTCGAAGTACGTGTGGACGAGCGCCGCGGCCCGGTCCGGGTCGAACCCGCCGACGAGGACGAGGAACGCGTTGTTCGGGGCGTACCACTTGCGGTACCACGCGTACACCTCGTCCCGGGTCATCCGCGCCAGGTCCTGCTTGTACCCGATCGGGAGCCAGTGGTACGGGTGGACGTGGAACGCGGTCCCCCAGAGCTCCTCCTCCACGAGGAACTCGGGCTGGTTCTCGGACCCCTCCCGCTCCGAGATCACGACCGAGCGCTCCGCGTCGAACTCCTTCGGATTGAACGCCGCGTTCCGCATCCGCTCGGACTCCACGAAGAGGGCCGTCTCGAGGTGCTCCGCGGGGACCGTCTCGTAGTACATCGTCCAGTCCTTGTCCGTGAAGCCGTTGTACTTCCCGCCGACGCGGCTGATGAGTCGGTCGAGGTCCCCCTTCCCGAGCTTCCCGCCCCCCTTGAAGAGCATGTGCTCGACCCAGTGCGTCGAGCCCGTCATCCCGGGGACCTCGTTGCGGGAGCCGACGCGATACACGGTCCAGACGCTGACCTGCGGGACCCCGGGGAGGGGGCGGAGGACGACGTTCAGGCCGTTGCCGAGAAGCTCCACGCGGTCGATCCGGCTCCCCCGGGCCCGGGGAAGGGGCGGAGGGTTAAGGCTTTCGCGGGGTCCGGCGCGCCCCTCCGAAAACCCTTTTGCCGTCGAGCGAATCCCGGGGGGGGACCTCGCGATGGCGGAGCTTCTCAAGGGCTTTCACATGATGGAGACGTTCGCGAACACTTTCTTCCTCGTGGACCAACGGCTCGTCCTCGTGGACACGGGGACCCCGGACGCGCCGCCCACGATCCTGGAGTACCTGAAGAAACTCCGGATGAACCCGTCGGACATCGGCACGATCTTCATCACCCACACGCACCCGGACCACGTCGGTGGCCTCGCCGCACTCAAGCGGGAGGCTCCCGCCGCGAAGGTCGCCGCCCACCGGATCGAGGCGGACTTCATCTCGAAGAAGAGGACGTACACGGGGCCCCCCGGCGCCGCGAGGCAGACGCACCCGGGCACCCCGGTCGATATCCTCCTCGACGACGGCAAGACGCAGGACGGCCTCCGGGTGATCTTCACGCCGGGACACACAACGGGGAGCATCTCCCTCCTCGATCCCGCGCGCTCCCTCCTGATCGCGGGGGACGCCGTGAACAACGAGGGCCCGCTCCGGTCGATGGACGACCGGTACAACGTGGACCCGAGGCAGCACCGGGAGTCGATCAAGAAGCTCGCCGCGTTCGACTTCGAGAACCTCGTGATGGGGCACGGGAGCCCGATCCTCGGCGGCGCCTCGAAACGGGTGAGGGACCTCGCGGTCACGCTGTAAAAAGGGTACGAGGGTCGGGCGCTCGGCGGAGACCCATGGGAGCCCCCGCCGTCGCCCGCCCCCGCGGTCCGGGGTTGTCGCCGGACCTGTTTCCCGCCACAACCGACCGTTGCGGGAGTCTCCGGCCGGATGGCGTGTGCCACCCGACCGACGGCGCAGTCCCGCTCCGGGGTCATAAGGGCGCGATGGACATGTCCATCCGCAGCCCGGCCGCTGGCGGGAATCTCCGACGCGGTCGAGGCGGGCCTATGGGGTGAGCTTGCGCTGGGCGAGGCGGGCCTGCGTGGCCTCCGAATCCCGGGCCATCACGAACACGCCGAGGAGAACGACCACGACGATCACGGACAGGACGACCGCCCACAGGAGCATCGTGCCCATGTCGCTGCCGCTCGTGAAGATGGACCCGTAGAAGCTCCCCGCGCTCACGAGGAACAGGCCGCCCGCAAGCCGCTTCAGGGGTGCGGACTCCGTCCCGGCGTACACCATGTACGAGAGGAACGCGAAGATCAGGGCCACGAAGCCCGTCCACCAGAGCCTCTGATCGATGAACATCCCGGGCGCGAGCACGAGGACGTACGCGAAGATCCCCGCCGCCATCAGGCCGAGGATCGCCAGGATCGCGAAGAGGGCGGCGGAGGACAGCTTCACCGGAAGCGGCAGGGGCGCGGCCACGCGATCACCCGCTCAGCGGCTTCCCGCAGGACCCGCAGAACTTCAGGCTGCCGGGGTTCTCCGCCTTGCAGCTCGGACACGTGAGGGTCTGGGGGGAGCCGCACTCCCCGCAGAACTTCAGGCCCGCCGCAACGGGCTTCCCGCACTTGATGCACGGCTTCCCCGTCGCGGGGGCGACGGTCATGTCCCCGCCGCAGGCCCCGCAGAACTTCTGCGTCATCGGCTGCTGGGAGCCGCACTTCGGGCACACCTTCACCTGCTGGGGCGCCTGCATCTGGTTCATCTGGCCCGCCATGGAGTACCCCATGCCGATCCCCGCGCCGAGGCCGAATCCCGCGCCGGCCCCGCCGCTCGGGTTCGCCGCCGCGGTCTTCATCGCGTCCGCGAACGCGTACTGCTGGGTGCCCGTGGCGGGGTTCCGGTTCAGGATGCGACCCGCCGACGCCGTCGCCACGGCCGCCTTCACGGAATCGGGGAGCGGGATGCTGAGGCCGCTGACCTGGACGATCTCGAGGCCGAGGTTCGCGAAGTGGGGCTTCGTCTCCGACAGGATCCGCTGCTCGATCTCGTTCAGGTTCGTCGCGAGCTGCGTGACCTTCATCCCGGCCTCTTTCATCTTGCCGAGGCTGACGTACACCTGCTTGACGAGCTCCTCGCGAATCCGGCCCTCGACCTCCGCGGAGGTCGCGGCGCCGAACGTGCCGACGAACTGGTTCACGAACGCCTCGGGCGACTTCAGGCGGTACCGGAACTCGCCGAACGTGCGGAGCTCGATCAGGTCGAAGTCGGGGTCCTCGAAGATGAAGGGGTCCTTCGAGCCGAACTTCCCGTCGAAGATCCGCTTCTGGAGGTAGTACACCTCCGCCTGCTGGACGACCCCCGTGAAGACCTTCTGGAGCCATCCGAGGATCGCGACGTTCTGGGACGTGAGGGCGTACCGGTCCGGCCGGTCCAGGTACGCGAGGGCCTTGCCGTCCCGGTAGAACACCGCGATCTCGTCCTCCCGGACGACGATGTTGTCGTTCATCCGGATGTTGCGGGGGACCTTCCACATGATGTTGTTCCGCTTGAACGCGTCGTCCCACGCGATCGTCATCGAGGTCGTGAGGCCCTCGCCGCGCCCCGCGGTCTGATCCGTCCGCCGCCCGCCACCGAACAGGAACACCGGGAAGAACATCCTAGCTCACCGCCGTGCCCGAGATAACTGCCGTCCTCTGCTTGAACGCATCGTCGAACATCTTGAGGCTCGCCCGGAGCTTCCGGACGGCCGCGTCGAACGCGGCCCGGTCGTTCCCGTCCACCGCCGCTTGGAGGGCGGTGAGGTCGCCGGACGCGTTCGCCAGACCCTGGAGCATCGCGAAGTCGTACTCGTAAAGCCGGTCGAGCTCCTCCTCCTCAATCCGGATCGCGGGGCTGAAGCCAGAGTACCCCTGCTCTGCGTGGCGGACTCGGGCCTCCATCCCCTCGAGCTCGAAGATCACGTTCCCGAGGCTCGAGAGGCTGATCTTCGCCGAGGACTGCGTCGCGCTCTCCCGGGCGAGTTCGAGCTCGTCCCGGAACAGCTTCATCTTCTCGTTGATCTGGATCCGGAGGAGGTTGTCCGCGGCGCGGATGTCCTCCCGGCGGCGGTATCCTGCATACCCCGGGATGTGAAGCTGGATCTTCTTCAGCAGTCCGCGGTCCGATTCGACGCGTTCTCGGATGTCTGGGATGTTGTTCCCTCCCGGTTTTCGGTTTCTGAATTGATACGCTGTATTTAGCAGTATTTCAACGTATTCGTGGTATTCCCACGGCGTTCATTCTCTCCGTCACCACAGGGACGCGGCGGGCCGTTCGCCGTCGATCACCTTGCTCGCGTTCCCGTCGATCAGGATGAACATCTCCTTCTTCCCCTTGTGATTGTACCGGACGAACCAGACGGGCGCGTGGAGGAGCTCCCCCGGGGACTGCTGGAAGTACGGCACGAAGGACTCGAGGGTGTCCACCCGCTTGCGGGCCTCCTTCTCCGCGTACTTCTGGGCGAGGCTCTGCGCGAACTGCATCGCCTCCTGCTCCGCAACGTCCCCGTCGAGGGTCTCGACCCCGCCGGTCTTCTTCTTGTCGTAGGACGACTTGCCCTGGACGTTGAACGTGTACCCGTCGTCCGGCTGGTACTTGTTGTACCCGCGGACGCCGACGACGGGGATGTTGTAGAAAACGTTGATCCGGTCCCGCACGCGGACGGGTTGGGGCTGGTTCATCACGACCCTCCCGCCCCGCTGGTTCGCCGCCGCCGCAGCGGCAACGCCCGCGAGTAGCGAGAGCCCGACTTTCGCTGCGGTCGTCCCCGCGCCCTGGCCCGTGCCCATCGTCGACACGCCGCCGCCCTTCAGGCCCTGGATGTCCGCGGTCACGCTCGTCGGCACGATCCAGTACGGGACATACCGCAGGGTCGCCTCCAGGAGCTCCGCGTTCTTCGAGACGTTCCGGCGGAGGATGCCCTGGTCGAGCCACTTCCCGCCCGTCTCGAGCGCAACCTGCTGGTCAATCCGGTTGTCGAGCATGAAGTGTTTCTGGATCACGGACCAGCCGCCCGTCCCGAGGGACGTCGCGACCCCGCAATAGTCGCACGTGATCAGCGTGAGCCCGCTCTGGGGCGTCAGCGGCGCGCCGCACGAGGAGCACTTGAGGTCCTTCGTTCCCGCGGACGCGTACGCCGCGGGGTGCTGCGGCTCCGGGGGCGGAGCCGGGTAGCCTCCGGGGGCTTGCGGCGGGTACCCCGGCGGGGGTCCCTGCGGGGGATATCCCGGGGCCTGCGGTTGCGCAGATGGCGCGACGACTCCCTGCTGGCCACCACAGAAGTTGCAGAACACGGCTCCGTCCGGAATCTGCTTCCCGCATTTCTGGCAGAACACGGTCGATCCCCTATCGGACGTGCGCGATGCGGGCCAGTTCTATTTAAGAGTAGCGAAGTGAGTCTCAATTCTATGGAGAAACAACGGGCCCGCCTGCGTCCCTACGCTGCAACGGAGCCGAGCTCGGACGCGACGACGATATGCTGGATCTGAGGCTGCTTCCGCATCGCGAGGACGAAGATCTCCTCGAAGTGGCCGCGACGCTCCCCGGCTCGACCCGATCGACCTGGAGCTCCATCACTTCCCCCCCGGAGTGGGACCGCGCCTCGCCGCGGGCGGTCGTGAGAGACCGTAGAAGTCGTAACAGCCGAAGCCGATGAACACGAACGATGCAACGAACGCGACCAGACTGATCTCGGAGGGAAGAGCGATGTCCATCGCCACGCCCACGAGTGCCACGAGCACGAGTACGAAGAATGTGATCATCCCGATTGCAATGGACAAGAGTCCTCTGAACAGGCGCTTCCGATTCATGTACATCCGGGCGCGCAGCACGACGTCGTCCATCCGGCGAAGCGACCAGTACGCCATGAAGGAGACGAACGCAATCACGCCGAGGAGGGCGGTGAGCCCTGCCGTCGCCCAGAACTGCGGGCCAAACGCCATGTCCTTCGCGCGTCAAGATTGGCGGGAGCGTAATGAGGTTAGCGCCGGATTATCAGGAACGAACCGCGGGAAGCAATGCCCCGTGAATCCGTTCTCGATTCGTGTTCCGCGACCCATCTCACGGGCTCGGAGTGAAGGACGCAATTCGTTGAGTCCAATCCACCGGGCGACGACGTAATCGAGGACGGACCGGGGGAGGACCCGACAGCGCGACCCGTCCGCTCCCCATCACCCTGGAGTCCACCGGGCGTCCCACGTCCCGCCGGATAGATGTCCCTTTCCCCGGGGCGAACTGATAACGACCATCGGCGCGAGCCGATAGGTGTCGGCATCCGCCGATATTCGATACGGCAAGTTATTTCTACGGGAAGTCGGTGGAGCCCCGTTCCCCCACGGGGGTCCCCCATGGAACCTCAGCTCGCCCGCACGAGATTCGTCCGACGCCTCGCGGAGACCCGCCCCTCCGGCTTCGACCACTACCTCGAGGACCTGATGCGGATCGAGCGGGCCATCGTCGACGGCCACCGCGGGGTCGCGGCGACGATGGCGTACATGAACCTGATCAGCCGCTACCCGCGGGAGACGGAGGCGATCGCCGCCGAGCTCGGGACGACGGTCCTGGAGCCGACGAACGAGGACAAACTCGACGAGGTCCTCGGAGACCGGCTCCGCCTCGCGGAGCGGCGCCTCCTGAACGAGCGGGGAATCGCCGGCGAGTTCGGGGAGACGGACTAGGCGCCTGGCGACTGCGAGGCGTGTCGCTCCAGCCACTTCCGCGCCCTCGCGCTTACGTTCTCCGGGAGCGCGGGCACCCGCGCCTCGAACTCCAACCTCGACGCCTCCGATCCGTCCCCGGGCGGGAGCAATCCCTGCTGGACGGCCACGGCGGCGAACCATGACCTCCCGCCATCCGACCCGCTGAGCGCGGCGGCGAGGCCCGTCCGCACCGCGGGGGACACGAACCTCGCCTTCGCGATCGCGTCGAACGCCGCCGCGGCGTCCCGGGGCGCCATCGCGGCGAGGAACTGATAGGCCGCGAGGAGCCGCTGGGTGTCCGGCAGCTCCTCCCGCGCGACGATCGCCATCAAGACCCATGTCCGCGTCTGGCGGTCCGCCTCCCGCAAGACCCCCGCGTCGAGGAACGCCGCGTAGATCAGGTGGAGGAGATGGAGGACGCTGAACGCCTCGTTCTCCAGGAGGAACCGCACGAGCCGGAGGAGCCCGGGCGGGGTCCGCTCCTCCACCCGGAACGCCGCGTGCTCCGACGTGGGGATCGGGATCAGATCGAACGCACGCTCCGCGACCGCGAGCTTCACCTCGCGGGAGACCCGGGCGTCGTGGACCCGGCGGGCGAAGTGGCCGAACGCGCGGGGGTCCTGGAGGCGGGAAACGACGTCCTCGTCGGAGAGTTCGGAGGCGTTGGCGCTCGGATCGAGGGACCTCTGGTGCTCCGCGACGGCGTCGTATGCGAGGAGCTTCAGGACGCGGGTCTCCGTCGGGATCACGGGGAACTCCCGCTCCAAGAACTCGCGGAGCGCTTCGGGCATCCCGCCGTTGAACCGGCCGGCGGACGTAAGGATTGCGGGGCACTTTCACCCGCCGTGCGGCGAACTTTATCTATCGGATGACCGCTCTGCACTGTCCCTTGGCGCCGGAACCCGTGCCCCACCC
>Ga0209899_1000223_pt1 | contig 11042 bp, 11 predicted proteins | sample GWRWS1_0_10_FD_187228 | JGI IMG/M metagenome (GOLD analysis project Ga0209899, IMG submission 187228) | Riverbed sediment microbial communities from areas with vegetation nearby in Columbia River, Washington, USA - GW-RW S1_0_10 (SPAdes)... | ecosystem: Environmental > Aquatic > Freshwater >...
ACCGGCATGGTAAAGAGATGGAAATGAGTGATTTCCGCTAGCTCTCGAAACGACATGGGCTCACCGAATGTCGCATCTGACCCTCGGTAGTGATTGGCTATCCCCTGGGGAGAAAGCCCGGTCATGCTGTGGGCCCAAAAGAAAGAAAAGGCGAAACCGAAGAGCATCAGAAGAAGAAAAAGCGTATAGACAAATCGGATGTGACGGTCGGTGTCACGCAGACGAAATCGTGTATTGAAGTTGCGCATCAGGGCTCGTCCGGTCCTCAGTCCCCGAACAGAAAGCCGAAAAATCCTCTGTCGGCACGTTTGGCAGCCAACGTGTCGCTCCCCCGGCCGAGGGGCTTCAGATAGAGCTCGTCCACCAGGACAAGCACCCGTTTCACCCCGGCGGTCATGGACCGCACCGACATGGTGGCGCCGCTGATGTTGATGATGTCCTTGTTGATGCGGACCGGATCCAGCAGGGTTTTGCCTTCGTACTGATAATTGAACCGCTTGGTGCGGACTTCGCTGCCGCGGGCTTCCCGAAATACCAACAACTCCACGTCCGTGACGTGGCCGCTGTGATCCACTCCCACCATGTAGGTCATATGTTTGTGCTTTCCGATGGTGTTCTGGACCATGGCGTATCCGTCCACGGTGGCCCCCGTCTCGCCGAGGTAAACCTCGAAGGACTCTTCTGGAAACTTCCAGCCGATGCGCGACTCGACGAGGGATTTCTGGTCAGGGCTGAGCTGCAGCACCTCCTTGCGGATCCGCTCCGATTTGGGGAACATGATCTTGACCGCCTCTTCTTCGGTGAGGAAGACCTCCGCGTGCGTCATCTCTTGTTCGGTCAGATACCGCTTCAACTCCTGGTCCCATATCCGCTCGGCCCAGGAGGGGCTTGAGGGGACCAGGCTCAGCACGCAGGTGGCCGCGATCAGGGCGCATCGGTTCATGTCGGCGTGCAGCCTTGCTTTTTGAGATTTGTGGTCAACCGTTGCTGAACGTCGGCGATGGCCTTTTCCGAGGGGTCCACCGGCCACCAGCGGGTGGCCTGTTGGGTGACCCCGCCGCGCGCATGCCACCGTTGGCGGTTTTCCACGATGGACACGGAGGTCACATCCTCCTGCTGTTTCACGGTGAGGATCATCCGGGCCCGCTCCTTGTTATCCCAGGGCTCCCGTCCGAACATCCCGTAGGGCCGTCCTTCTGCCGCCATTTCAATCCAGGAAGATTCGATCAGCCCTTTGGCTTTGTCCTGAACGGAGATGGGCCGGTCCTTCATCGTCGTGACAGCGGCGTCCCAAACCGTGTCATAGGGACATACGAGATACTGTTCGCGGGCGCCGCTCATGGCTGCACATCCGGCAAGAATGATGAGGCTCCAGCTTGCCAGGAGCCCTGCTGGGTTCTGCACGTGTCTTCGCTCCTTTCTTGCCCGGTCGTGCGCTCCCTCTTCTCTCGTGGAGGGAGCCCGCGCGGAAAACGGTCAGAAATAGGTCGCCGCAGATATCACAAACGCATTGTTGTGAATGCGCTCCAAGGTGTTGGGGTTGAACCACTTCGGCTCATACTGGTAGCTCATCTTGAAGACCGCATCTTCGATGGGGCGGTAGTTTAGGCCGAAGGAGAACTGTTGCAGATCGCCGAATCCGGTGGCTGAATTATCCAAGTTGGTATTAACCCGGTCGTAGCGAAACACGGCGGTAAATGTGGATCCTTCCCCGAATCGCTTGGGCGACCATTTGGAGAGAAACTCCGGCATGAAATGGTAGTTGCCCTGGATGTAAAAGCCGCTGCTCCGCTGCGGGGGAGTTCCGGGGGCGCTATTACCCGGGACCCCGGTGAGTATAGTCCCTGGTTGGATCTCCGTGGCACCGGGCCCGATCGTGTTACCGGGAATTGCACGGGAGTTGTTTCTCGCATAAGACCAGGCCGCTTCTCCGATCAATTCGAACGGCCCCTTTTGCAGCGTCCAGTCCAACGCCACGATGCTTAAGGGGTTATAGGTTGAGGAGAAACTCGGGGCCATGTTGCCATAGTAACCTGATCCTGCCACTTCCACCCCGAGCAAGGGGCTGAGAGCAAGCCGTCCGACGATCGCCTTGCCGTTGTTGATATCGAGGCCGTCGGCCGTGGCGCACTTGCGCTGCCGCGCCCCGCGTGTCCCTTTCTCCTCGTTGATCGTGGGCTCGCCGTTCTGTTCATAGCCGCAAGGCCCGGTCGTCACATACAATTCATAATCCACCTTGGACAATTTGGAGGGGTAAAAGGTACCGTAGAAACCCGCACCGGTCTCCGCCACCGTGGTGGGGATCACGAACTGGCTGACCAACGGCCGATCCGTGAGATCATTAAGCGGGGAGTCATGCAGCAAGTTGAATTTGCCGATGGGGAGAAGCAGGATTCCGGCTCGAAGGTTGAAGGGCTCCTTGACCAGGTAGTCAATGTGCGCGAACTCCAGCCCGAACTCCAGCTCCCGATCGGGCCCCCCTTCTTCTCGAATGCCGTGCTCGATTTCGATCTCTGAGGCGAATTTCACATGTTCCGTGATGTCCGCGTAGATGAACGGGACGAACCGTTGCTGGTCGAAGGTATTGGTGATTCCCCCGAAGCCGTTGTCGATGGCGGCTTTCTGTTCGGTTCGAAACTGAATGTCCATGTACCCGCCGACAATTGCCTTGGGAGCCGCCACGAAGGGCTTGGCGTACACCAACCGGCCGGACCCGGTGGAGCCGAAGGACAGGGCCGGTTGGGTAGGGGCGCGCCGTTCCTTTCCGACTTCGGGGAGGGCTCCAATGCCGGGTTCGCCTGAGGGGGTCTCCGGCCTCTGCACCTCGGGCCTTTCCACTCCGGGTGGCATCCCTTGGCGCTCTCGTTTCCCTTCTTCTTTCATTTCCTGAAGCGCCTTCTCCAATTGTATGACTCGCTCCTCCAGTTTCTGCTCTTCGGCTAGAGCCGGCATCGCCAGCATCGGGGAGAGCATCAGAACTCCCAGGATGATCCCTTTTCTCATTGCTCCTCTCCTTTCTTTCCTTGCAGGTGGAGTAATGGCTCGGGACTCTGAGGGTCTCTGACCTCTACTGGTATGACACCGGCGATTGAGTTCGGGTTCTCCCTTCGGTGCGCCTCCTTCGCGTCAATATGGTGATTTGGACAGCGCGGCCCACCCTTCGATCCGGGTGTAGGGGATGAGGACGATCCGTTTGCACCGCTTGCATTTCAGCTCGATCCCGTTGTCCTGCACCTTGGCGATCAACTGGCCGCACTCACAACGTGCCTCCTGGGCTGGTGTCCGGAAAGGAACTTCGTAGCGTTCGGACATCGTCAGCGGACCACCCGCACAGCCTCCTGAAGACTCGGCGAAGAAATATCTAGCCTCATAATTGAAAATGAGAACGATTATTGTTATCCTAAATCACGTTAATAAGTCAACTCTTTTTTTGACCTGTCTTGACTGAGATGCCCAAAGGGGGTACATACGCCCGGACTTCCAAGGCCTGGACGGTGAATGCTGCAGGAATAGCCAAGGGTGAGGGACCTCCGGGCCGGTGCTTTTTCGGACAGCCTGCCTCATGATTTCCCTTGCAGGGTAGTGAACATCCTGCTGGGGAAGGATGACAGTCCTCAGGGATGGGATGCCGATGGACGGCCCAGAGGAGGTTTCAGGGTGAGATTGGAAAGGTCACACTTTCAGGCGAGGCGAGTGGGTAGTCCATTGCTTTGGCAGTGCGTGGTTCCAGGACTCCTCCTCGTCGCGGTGATCGGGAGCTTCGCGGTGAGCTGCGTAAGAAAACCTGCTGAACGCCATCGTGTCACCACGAGCAACTACGTGGTCCTGGACGATCGGTCCGGCACGGATGCCGGGGAATTCAACAATCGAGGCACACTCAAGATGACCCAAGGCGATGTGCGGGGCGCCATGGAGGATTTCAAAGAAGCTATTCGGCGGGACCCCGATGAGCCGGGGTACTACGAAAACCTCGGATGGGCGCAGGCGGAAACCGGAGATTCTTCGGGAGCCCAGGACACGCTGCAGCAGGCGATCCGCTTGAGCCCCAACGATTCAGAACTCTATTGGAAACGGGGCGTCGTCAAAGGACTCCGGCAGAACTTCCGCGGGGCGATTGCGGATCATACCCAGGCCCTCGCGTTGAATCCCAAACTGGCCAAAGCCTACGGAGATCGCGGATGGGCCAAGGCCATGCTGCATGATTGGCGTGGGGCGATTGCGGATTCTTCCGAAGCCATCACATTGGATCCCGCCAACCCCAGCGCCTACCGCAATAGAGGGTTTGCTCGGTCCCAAATCGGCGATTTCACAGGAGCTTTGGCGGACTACACCGAGGCATTGAACCAAAGGCCGAATGACCCCGATCTGTTCCTGATGCGGGCGGAAGCGAGAGCGCAGTCGTCGGATGATCGTGGAGCCTTGGAGGACCTGGATAAAGTCATTGCAATCAACTCGGACTCGGCTCGCGCCTATCACCTGCGTGCGGAAGTGAGGCGGAAGTCCGGCGATGAGCTGGGGTCGAAGCAGGATCTCGACCTTGCCACCCGGCTGGATGGACGCGCACGCGAGCCATAATTAACAAATTGAACGAAGGGATCCCCAGCCCATGCGAGGACCGATCCTGTTGACCTTGCTGGTGGGGAATCTATCCGTGGCTGGGTGCGCCACGGAACTGTCCGCGCCTCCTGAAGGCGATGAGCTCAGAAGTCCGGTCGTCTTCGGACGCGCAGTCACGGTCCTCCTCGGACCTTCCCACCGCCGGTATGAACCCAATGTCAGGTTATTCGAATTACTCAATCGCCGGACCAACGAGCGGTACACCGTCGAGATCGGCTCGAAGAACCAGGCGTTCGTGCTCCAGCTCCCGGCCGGAACCTATGAATTGACACGAGTCCAAATCAGCGAAGGCCCGTTCATGTCCATGGCCGATTTCGGCTCCGCCTTTGAAGTGGGCCCTCTTCCACTCACTTACGTGGGAACCTGGAGATTCGGAATCGACTCGCCTCGGTACGGCCGAATGATGGTGATGTCGGTCGTCCAGGATGACCAGGAACAGGCCGAAGCGGTCCGGCAGGTGGCCGCCCAGTATCCCACGTTGAGCGGACAACTGCCAGCGAGGGCAACGCTTATTCCCAATGAGGCCGAGTCGCGCTTGTACGAAGTGATGCCCTATCCCCGGTATCTTCCATACTTCCGCCGGCATTGGTGGTAAGAGTGCCTGCTGTCGTTCGATTCATCCTCCTCGGTCGGACAGCGTTCGTCCATGCCCTCGGCATGCTGATAGGCTTGGCCGCGATGATGACATTCGGTTGTTTCCCGGTCTTACCATCTTCTCCCCATGCGGTTGTCAAGCGCAGCCAGATGCTGATGGGCACCATGGTGTTCGTGACCGCCGTGGCTGCGGACAAGGAGGTGGCTGACCAGGCGGCGAAGGCGGCGCTGGCTGAGATCCGGCGCTTGGAGGAGCTCCTGAGCACTTGGATTCCTACCAGCGAGCTGTCCCGCGTCAATGCCGCGGCCGGACGCGAACCGGTCACGGTGAGTCCTGAGACCCTCATGGTCCTCAAATCCTCCTTGGAGATCGGTCGGCTCACCAATGGGGGATTCAACATCGCGATCGGACCGGCAGTGGAGGCGTGGGGTGTAGCTGGCAAAGGCCGCATTCCGGACGAATCGGAGCTCATCCGCCTCCGGCCGCTGATGGATCTGGCCCACATCAGGCTGGACGAAGGAGCCGGCACCGTGTTGTTGACTCAGGCGGGGATGCGGGTGGACGTGGGCGGGATCGGAAAAGGGTTTGCCGCCGACCTGGCGGTCGCCGTCATGCAAGCCGCAGGCGCCACAGCCGGGGTGGTGGCCTTGTCGGGGGACATCAAGACCTTCGGCCGCCTGCCAAACGGGACGCGGTTTTCATTCGGCATTCGCCATCCCCGCCAGGAGGGCGCCCTCCTGGCCAGGGTGGAGCTGGAGAATGAGGCGATTTCAACCGCAGGCGATTATGAAAAGGTCTTCGAACGGGACGGCATTCGCTATCACCATATCCTGGATCCGCGGACCCTCCAGCCTGCTAGAGAATGCCAGAGCGTGACCGTGATCGCCAAGGAAGGGGTTGTGGCGGATGGGTTGGATACAGGCATTTTTGTGATGGGTCCCGAACGCGGGATGGAGCTTGCAGAACGGCTCCCAGATGTCGAAGCGGTCATTGTCGATCGGGACGGAAACATCGGAGTGTCCTCCGGGTTGAAAGGCCGAATCAAGATTATCGAGAGGTCGCCATGAGTCTGGTTCCCTCCGACCGCGGACAATCTGCGCGCACGACAAAGCCACCGCCAGTTATAGAGGGTATTCCAAGAGCACCTTCTGGCGGGCTTACGTGCTTAGTTTCGACAAGGAGGGAATTCTGCGTGGCTGGAAGCAGCAGACTTGTCACAACTGAGGGTCCGCCTACCTCGCACCATTTCTCCTGGCACTCGTTCAATCGTCACGTTTACCGTTCGAGCTTGTAGCTGATCGGTACTTGCACAACCACCTGAGGTTGTCCTAGAGGGTGCTTGAGCTTCAAAGGAGAGGCTTGTTTCATGATCTCCAGAGCATCGCGATCCAACACCGAGTACCCGGAGCTCTCCGCGATTTCGAGATCCACAACTTGACCGTCCGCCTTGATCACCCCCCGCAAGACCACTTTCCCTTCCCAACGGTTCATCCTGGCGATATGAGGATAGCGCTTCAACTGTTCGACCCTGTTCCACAGGGCATCAGCCAGCCAACCGAAATCCGGTTTGGTAGCGGGTGCGGATCGGACCAGCAGCTCCTCTACTGCCGCGAGCGGATTGTCCATGACCACGGTGCGTTCTTGCACAACTGGCGGCGGCGAGGTTGCTTCCACGACCTGGGGCGAAACCACCGACGGCGTGACCGGCGTCGCCGCAGGACTTACCGATGTGGCCGGAGCTTCGCCAACCGCTGAAGAAGCCTGTTCAGTCCTCACCGGGTAGGGTTCTGACGATACGACCGTTTGGGTTTCCACAGGGACAGTTTGCTCCATCGCCTGCGCGACCGGTCTCACTTCTCTGACGATCTCCTGTCGAACGACCTGTTGCACGGTCTGCACCGTCTGAACGGTGTGCATGACGGGCTGCGGATCATCCGGTTGGGTCTCCACCCGCTTTGGTGGCGGTGGAGTCGGTTTCACTTGGGAGGGGATCGGCTTGGCCGGTTGTTGGAGCATTGGCCTTTCGACGACCGATACGTCCCACTTAAATGGCTCAGGCTGGGGGGCTACGTGGAGGTCTGCCACCAATGCAACGACCGCGCTTATGCCGAGGGCGTGGACCAGCAGGGAAAGTGCCCAGCACTGGGCGTACCGTCTGGTCTCACCATAGCGACTGACGGAGAGGGCGGTCACAGTTTCATCACCTCTAAGCTGACTTGTCGGAATCCCAGCCCCCGGACCTCATCCACCACTTCGACAAATCGTTCCAACATGGTGACGCGATCGGCGCGCACCACGACCAACGACTCTCGTGGATGTGGAGTCAACTCGATTCTCAATCCCTCCTGGGAAACCGGTTGGTCGTTCATGAACAGGCGGCCATCGGCGGTCAAGGTGATGATGAGCGGAGCATCGCGACGGTCGCCGGATTCCTTGGCTTTGGCGAGATCCACGGGAATCTGTCCCGTCGTGATGAAGGTCGCCGTGGTCAGCACGATGACCAGCAGAACCAGCATGACATCGACGAGCGGGATGACGTTTATCTGGTTAAGCTCACGTTCCATGCCGCGCCTCATACAGGGTCATCAATTCCGCTACCCGCCGGCGGAGCACATTGTTCAACACCACGCAGGGAATGGCGACCAGTAACCCGACCGCAGTGGCTTTGAGTGCCAGGCTCAGGCCGATCATGATTGTGCTGACCGCAATGGCTCCGGAGGTGCCCATGGTGTGAAACGTCAGCATGATGCCCAGCACGGTTCCCAGCAGGCCAATGTACGGGGCATTGGCTGCGACGGTCCCGATGACCACCAATCGCTTTGTCAGCACAATCTCGAAAGTCTGCAGGTTCGTGAACTGGGTCACATCCACGTGACGGTAAAAGAGCCACCGCTCAATAGCCACCGCGACGGCCCAGACACTGAGCGCGAGCAACAAACCGATTACCCCATAGTCCACAACATCCTTTAACGCGTCCATTCAGGCCACCTCACAAGCTGTCTGAACCCTTCATTCAAGCTCTGTTTCTTGAATTTGACAATGACTAGCAATGCCAGAACATACAAATTCCTGTCAACAAGATATTTCGCTGGCGGGCACTGATTAGTGAGACGCTCCTGTTCAGTCCGTTCCACGTGTGGCATCGGAGTCGGCGGGGGGATTGTGGCCCAACTGTTGGATCTTGTCTTGGTCGAAAAGGACGGTATGGGTCGCGATGACCTCAAGGGCCACTCTGGTTCCTATAGGATAGACGTTCGTCGAGGCTTCACTACTGTGGATGATGTGGCCAGAGGGGAGTCCGATTGTATAGAGGTTCTCCGACCCCCTGAACTGCCTGGCCAGAATGCGGGTGCTACAGTTCTCCGCCGGTACCACGTGGATGTCATCGGGGCGGATCATCACGACCACTTTGGCTCCTCCCTGATAGCCGACCTGGTTCGGAAATTCTCCGATTTCTGTCACCACCTTGCCGTTCTCGACAACGCCAGGAATGAAGTCGGCTTGCCCCACAAAATCCGCGACGAAGGGGGTGGAGGGCATGTGGTAAATCGCCTCAGGGGTATCGAACTGCTCGAGACAGCCGTTGTTCAACACCGCGATCCGGTCGGCCATCGCGAAGGCTTCATCGTGATCATGGGTGACCAGGATCGCCGTGGTGTTGGTGCGTCGCAGCAGGTCATGCAGGTCCTGTCGCATCTTGCCCGTCATGTCGGGATCCAGGTTGCTGAAGGGTTCATCCAGGAGCAAAATCACCGGCTTCTGCGCAAGCGCCCTGGCGAGCGCGACCCGCTGTTGCTGGCCCCCTGACAGTTCGTGAGGATACCGTCGTTCGAATCCGATTAACCCTGTCATTACCAACATGGCGTGCACCTGCGTGGTTCGCTGGTCTGCCGAGAGATGTCGAAGCCCGAATGCAATGTTTTCGGCAACACGCAGGTGGGGGAATAGCGCATATTCCTGAAAGACCATCCCCACGCGTCGCTGTTCCGTAGGGACCAGGAGTCCTGCAGCCGATACCAACTGACCTTCGAGGTACACTTCGCCGCCGATTATTGGTTCAAATCCGGCAATGACGCGAAGTGTGGTTGTCTTACCGCAGCCCGATGGACCGAGCAGGCACAGGAGTTCGCCCTTGTGCGCGCAGAGGGAGATCTCCGAGATCGCGGGACGTCCTGCCTCATATGCGCAGGTGGACTTGCGGAGCTCCAGAACGATCGAGCTGGCCTCTTCGTCGGGTCTCTTGCCTTGTTCAAGTGATGTTAGGTCTGGCACCATCCGAGCGTTCCCTTCACCGAGCTAGGCGGCACGCCAGTCTTTCGATACCAGCAGCATCAGGGCTGGTAGTGTCAGCAAGACGAGCAACAGCGCCGAGGGGGCCGCGAGTTGATAATATTCCTCACTGGCCTCAAGCCAAACCCGAACCGCCAGCGTATCGAACCCCACGGGACGGAGCAGGAGTGTGGCCGGCAATTCCTTGAGACTCTGGAGAAACATGAGTACCCAGGCCACGATAAAGCCGTTACGCACCAGCGGGAGCGTGACCCTCCGGATGCTGCGGAACAGCCCGAGCCCTAGACTTCTGGCGACTTCCTCCAGGTTCGGCGTCACTTGTTGGAGCGCTGGTTCCATCGACTGCAGGCCGGCCGGCAGAAAATGCACGATGTACGCGATGACCAGGATCGTTACGGACCCGTACCAGAAGGGAGCCAGATGAGAGAATAACACCAAGAGGGCCAGCGCTCCCACCGGTCCCGGCAACACATAGCCGGTATAGGCGGCTTGCAGACAGAGAACATTCAGCCGAGACGGCCACCGGCTGGCGAGATAGGCGAGCGGGGTACCCACCAGGACCCCAAAAGATGCCGCTAAGCCGGAGAGCAGAGCGCTATTCCAGATGAATCCGACAAACCTGGCATCGAGAGCTCCCTGAGCCACCGACGCGACGCTCCACTGAATCAGCAACAGCGTTGGGATCGCGAACGCAGCGCCGAGCACAAGCGTCGAATAGGCGGTGATCAGAATCGTCCCAACCGGGCCGCATGGCTTCCGCTCTGGAATTCGGTATCGTCCAATCGTCTGATAGAAGCGGCTTCGCTGTCTGAACCACCGCTCGGCGACAAGGAAAATCAGAGCAAAAAGGACCAGGAGCAGGCTCAGGACGCTCGCTGCTGCCTGATCGTACCGTCCGGTGATCTGTTGATAGACCGCGTAAGTCAGGGTCTGGTAGCGAAGCAGGGAGACGGCCCCAAAATCCGAGACGACATATAGAATCACCAGCGATAGGCTGGCCACAATCGCTGGACGCATCAAGGGCAAGGTGACTCTGAACAACGTGCTCAGGCGGGAGGCGCCGCAGGCCCGTGCCATCTCCTCGTAGGAGACGTTCAAGTTCAAGAGCGCGGCCCGAGACAAGAGATACACGAAGGGGAAGGTGTCTAATGTCATCACCAACGTTGTGCCTGCGTAACTCTGGGCGGAAAGTATCCTTCCTTCCGGTCCCACCAACGCCTGCCACGCCTCTTCAACAGGCCCTCCGGAGCCGAGCAGATGGGTATAGACGTACGCGAGCACGTAGGTGGGCATTGCGAGAGGGAGAACCAGCGCCCATTCCCAAACGCGGCGGCCGAGGAACTCGAATCGGACCACGAGCCATGCGAGTGTGACCCCGAGCACAAAGGAGCCAGCTGCGACGCCGACGGCGAGCCAGGCGGTATTTGAGAGCAACTCCGGGATGCGGGTCGCCCACAGCCGGCTCCAGACCGTGAAGTCAGCGGACAAGGCGAGGTAGCTAACATACAGCAGGGGGAGAGTGATCAGGCCGGCCACCGTG
>Ga0209899_1000225_pt1 | contig 10977 bp, 7 predicted proteins | sample GWRWS1_0_10_FD_187228 | JGI IMG/M metagenome (GOLD analysis project Ga0209899, IMG submission 187228) | Riverbed sediment microbial communities from areas with vegetation nearby in Columbia River, Washington, USA - GW-RW S1_0_10 (SPAdes)... | ecosystem: Environmental > Aquatic > Freshwater >...
CTTACGTCGATCGAACACGGTCGACAGATGTGCACACTGAGGTAAACACGGTCGTAGCACGGTTTGGCCTGCGGGTCGCCCCGCCGGCCGGCCGCTGGCACTCCGGCTGGGGGGTGGCTCCCGCTGGCGTGGTGGGAAAAGTGCTTTCATGGCAAAAATGGCAAAAACATGGAGATGTGCGCGATGCCTGGACGCCTCAGCAGTAAAAGCAGGTCGATGACAGTAGAAGACGCGAAAAACTCTCGTCGAGGGCACGCGCCATCTTCGCCGCAGCATAAACGGCGGGCGTCCCGCAACCGCTCGCTCGCTCTGCTGCTCGGCAGCGTACTGGTTGGCGCCATGCTGTTCCCCGCCCACGCATGGGCTGAGACCAGACGGATTGCCACGCCTGCGGACGCCCGGCGGCTGGGCTTGGAATCGCTGCGTCGGGCTGTACGGCAGGACGGCGGCGTCCCCTTGCCAACCAATCTCGATGAGTTCATCACGGACCGTGAGGCCGCCGTGCAACTTGGGAAGGCATTGTTCTGGGATATGCAGGTCGGTAGCGACGGCGTGCAGGCCTGCGCCAGTTGCCATTTCCATGCGGGAGCCGACAATCGGCCGGAAAATTCGCTCAATCCAGGGCTGCGCATGCTTTTTGACGACCACGACGGTGATGTCGAAGGCTACTTCAACGCGGACTTTGCCGTTGCCCATGCTCGCTTTGAACTTGCGCCACCCAACGCAACGTTGACGCGAGAGAACTTTCCTTTTGTGAAAACGCTCCAGTCTCTCCAGCGCTCGCCGGAGGGTGTAATCGAGCCGGGACCGGGTAACAGCAATGACGTCGCGGGATCGATGGGCATGTTCCGCACCCAATTCGGTGGCGTCCGCCCAGGGGTTCAGGTTGATTTAGGTGCGCCGCTATTCGATCCGATTTTCAATGTCGGTACACAGACCACGGTGCGCGCAACTGTGAGCAGAAACTCACCGACGGTCATCAACGCCATCTTGAACTTCACGAACCTATGGGATGGACGTGCCTCTCCAAATTTCAATGGGATAGGCACGTTCGGCGATCAGGATCGAGGTGCCGTGATTGTCGTTAACCGGCCAGACAAGGGCTTGGTTAACGAACGGATTTCTCTCCATAACGCCAGCCTGGCTTCACAAGTCCTGCAGCCACCTCAGAGTCCGATCGAAATGTCCTTTGACTTTTCGGCTGGAGGCCTGTTGCGGAGTCTGCCAGAGATCGGGCAAAAACTGTTGCGCCCCTCGCCCGAAACCGGTCTCCCGTTGACCCCGCTCGGATTGCAAGACGTCCATCCCCAAGACTCTGTGTTGGGCGCCTTGTCCAACGCACCGTCTCCAGGGGTGTCCACGACGTACGAAGCGATGATCAAAAAAGCCTTTCGGGATCAATACTGGAACTCAACCAGACGATTCGAGTTGCCAAGCACGCCGGATGTTACAGAAATTACCCAGATGGAAGCCAACTTCAGCTTGTTCTTCGGCCTCTCGCTTTTGCTCTATCAATCGACCCTGGTTGCCGACCGCACACCCTTTGATCGGTGGATGGAAACAGACCGCTTCAACCGCGGTTTTGGCAAAAAAGAACTGGCGGGATTGAATCTCTTCGTCAACGAGGGAAAGTGTCTTACGTGCCATGCTGGCCCGGAGCTCACCAAAGCGTCGGTCAGAGAGGCGCGGGGCGGGAAAAACCTGATCAAGGCGATGGCGATGGCAGATGGTGGTCACGCGCTCTACGACAATGGCTTTTATAATACAGCGGTCACCCCTGCCACAGACGACGCGGGCCGCGGCGACTTGGACATCAACGACCAGCCCATCGCGTCTGCGCGCCGGGTTCTTTTCAAGCAGTTAGGTATTGATGAGATCGACTTGCCGATCATCGGCGGTGACTTCATACCTGCTCAGGCCAAAGATGGTTCGCCGGTATGCGACGATACCAACGCGAATGGCGTGTGTGATCCAGATGAGCCGATTCTTCCCGCGTTCCAGCGGGTGGCGGTGGATGGCGCCTTCAAGACACCGGGCCTTCGCAACGTCGAACTCACGGGTCCCTATTTTCACAACGGGGGGACGGCCACGTTGCGGCAGGTGGTGCAGTTTTACAACCGCGGCGGAAACTTTTGCCGTTTCAATTTTAGGGACCTCGATCCGACTATCGCACCTCTTGGTCTGACCGAGGATCAGGAAAATCAACTCGTCGATTTTCTGGTATCGCTCACCGACGAGCGGGTGAAATATCGCCGAGCCCCCTTCGACCATCCTGAGCTCAGGATTCCTAAGGATGGACTCGCGACTCCGACATTCGCTCTACGCCAGATTAACGCCGTTGGCGCAGCGGGTTCCGATCGTCCCTTGGGTCCCTTCCTCGACTTAGATCCGAAGGACGCGATCTATACCCCGGTGGGAACGTGTTCGAAGGAGCTGCCCGTCTTGCCAATGACAAAGTAAGCGAGAGGGTTCGTCGACCGCAGAGATCAAAACCGTCCAGGCTTAGCCGTTCAGCACATGCGGCCAACATCGGGTTGGCAGATCAACGCGCGATGGGCGCGGAGTGCAACCCAGAAACGCAAAGGCTACTCTCATGCGCGTTAAATCCAATGTTCGTGCAGCTCGCAGCTACACCAACTACCGTGAGGCTGTTGCTCTGGTGTAATGTGAGTGTTTAGGTAACGTGGGGGGAGGGGCAATCGTCCCTCCTCCCGTTCTCCACCACGCAAATCGTTTGCATGCGGTCATCTCACTGAAGACTGGATTAGCCTACTTGATTTTGCGGGGGTATATCATGGGCAACCCGTTTTCACGTCCCTCTCGTACTTTGGCGCGTGATACGTCGTGTTCCGCCCTCTGCTGCCTGCAGTGCTGGCCCGCCACTGACCTGCTGGACGGGAGGTGGCGCTCGGTGGCACGGTGGGAAAAATGCTTTAAGGAAAAGTGCTTGAAAATTTCTAACCGATACGACCGGGCTCCGATGCAACCAGGCGGTCCGAGCTGCCAACGACCATAAACTCCTCAGAGGCGAGGGGGTCCACGGGGTCCCTCGCCACCTTGGGGTTACAAGTGGCAGTGTCGAACACGATTGTCCACCACGGCATTGCACGCAATGCGTCAGAAAAACCCCCACATCCATAGCATGCTGCCGATGGCACCTTCCGGTGCGATGATATGGCCTGTGGCGTCTGAGGCGATCCATCATACAACGCGTCGTGCCCTGTGCGAGCCGCAAACTCGAGCATCCACACACCTTGTCCATCGACTATCGTCCGGAAGGAGGAGCCTATGGCAGTAGCCTTTGCACAATCCATGCGGGCCCTGGCAGCCGACAGGGGGCGGTGGTCATTGACCAGCCTGCTCCTGGTCTGTGCGCTCCTGGGGGGCTGGGGCGCCTGGTTCGTGGGCGCCCGCGTCGCCGTGTATGAAGTCACCCAGACCGCCCGGTTGGAAGTCGACCAGGCTGTGCATCCCATCGCCACCCCGGTGGCTGGACGAGTCGTGACAACCCACCTGGTGGTGGGCCGGGCGGTCCAGGCGGGGGAGGTCCTCGCCGAACTCGATGCCGAAGCGCCGCGGTTGCAGTACGAAGAAGCGCGCGTCCGCCTCACAGCCCTGACGGCACAACGCCAGGCGCGCCGCCAGGAGCTTACCGCCGAACAGGGCGCCCGAGAGGACGAACGGCAGGCCGCCCGCGTGGCCGTAGACGAGGCACGCGCTCGGTCCCGTGAGACCGAGGTCGCCGCACGGGCCGCGGCCGAGCAGGCAGACATCTTCACGCGTCTGGATGCCCGCGGGCTGGCGTCCCGGCTCGAGATCCTGCGCACCAAGGCCGACGCTGACCAGAAGCGGGCGGCGGCCGCCACCCTGCGTCTGGCGATCAGCCGTCTGGAACGCGACCAGCGCACCAAGGATAGCGACCGCACCGCCCGCATCACCCAATTTTCCCGGGAGGTTACCCAGCTTGACGGCGACATCCGCACGGCCGAAGCGACACTCGCCCGCCTGGCTCATACCATCGACCAAACCCGCGTGCGGGCCCCTATTACGGGGCATCTGGGGGAAGTCGCCACCCTGCAACCAGGCGCCGTGGTCCGCCAGGGTGACACGCTGGGCGTGGTGCTACCCGCCGGCGCCCTGCGGGTGGTGGCCGCCTTTCTCCCGGCCATCGCCTTGGGCCGGGTGCAGCCCGGGCAACTCGCACGGCTGCGGCTAGACGGCTTTCCATGGGCGCAATACGGGAGCGTAGAGGCAACGGTCACCAGTGTGGCCACCGAAGCCCGCGACGGGGTGATCCGGGTGGAGTTGGGTCTGGAGCCCGCGACGCCGACGGCGATTCCGCTCCAACACGGCCTGCCCGGCACGGTAGAGGTCGAAGTCGAACGGATCAGCCCGGCGACCCTGGTGCTCCGTGCAGTGGGCAAACACCTCGGCGTACCCGACCAGAACGCCGCAGCGCCCGGACGTCAGGACGGCGCGTCATGAGGGCCGCCCGACCACGACCCCGGCGCCACCTCTTCGCCCCTGAGGTGGTCCAGACCTCCGCCATGGACTGCGGGCCCGCCGCGCTCACCTGCCTCCTGGCAGGCTATGGCCTGTCGGTGAGCTACGGACGCTTGCGTGAAGCCTGCCAGACGGATGTGGATGGGACCTCCATTGACATGCTGGAGACCATCGCCGTGCAGCTCGGGCTGCACGCCGAGCAGATCCTGGTGCCGGTGGACCATCTATTTCTCCCTGAGACCAGGGCTTTGCCGGCTATTGTCGTGGTGCAACTGCCCAACGGGGTGACGCACTTTGTGGTGGCGTGGCGCCGCCACGGGCGCGTCGTGCAGGTCATGGACCCCGGCACGGGGCGGCGCTGGCCGACCTGTCGGCGCTTCCTCGACGAACTCTACGTGCACACCCAGTCGGTTCCTGCCACCGCCTGGCGTGCCTGGGCCGAGACGGATGCATTCCTGGGCGGGTTACGCCGGCGCTGGGCAACCCTGGCGATCGGTGGGGCCGAGGGAGAGCGGCTCCTGGCGGAGGTGCTGGCGGATCCGACCTGGGTGCCCCTGGCGGCCCTGGATGCGACCACGCGCCTGCTCACGGCGCTTGTCCACGGGAAGGGACTCCGCCGTGGCCAGCAAGCGACACGGGCGTTGGCCACATTTTTTGCCCGGGCCTCCCAGGAAGACCCGACCATGCCATCCACGGTCCCAGCGGCCTATTGGATGGTGCGCCCGGCCCCCCCTGATCCGGACGGTACGCCGTCCCTCCTGGTACGCGGCGCTGTCCTGGTGCGCGTGTGCGGGGAGCAGGCGTCCTCATCTACTACGGTCGTCGAAGACACGGCTCCCTCCCAGGATACCCCCACACCACTTCCCCCCGACCTCGTTGCGGCTCTGGAAGCCCCCCCGAGTCGGCCGGGACGGCACCTGTTGCGCCTGCTCCGCGCCGATGGGCTCCTTACTCCCACGACGTTGGGACTTGGCGTATGCCTCGCAGCTGGCAGTGTGGTCGTCGAGGCGCTGCTCTGGCGGGGACTCGTCGACCTCCACCGCCATCTGGGCTCGGGAGAGCAACGCCTTGGGGCCCTCGGGGCCCTCCTCGTCTTTGTGAGTGCCCTCCTGCTCCTCGACCTGGGAAATGCGCTGGGGCTCGGGCGCCTGGGGCGACGCCTCGAAGCCCGGCTCCGCATGGCCTTTCTGGAAAAAATACCGCGTCTTGGCGACCGCTACTTCCAGAGCCGCCCAGCATCGGACATGGCCGAGCGTAGCCACAGTGTGCACCGTCTGCGTCTGCTCCCTCACTTAGGTGGCCAGCTCATCCACGTGGCCATCGAACTCGGGATGACAACCGCAGGCCTGGTGTGGCTCGCTCCCTCCCAGGCGCTCCTGGCAGTGCTCGCCGCGGTGGGGACGCAAGTGCTGCCGCTGGCCATGCATCCCCTGCTCACGGAGCGGGATCTCCGCGTCCGTACCCATGCGGGGGCGCTGAGCCGTTTCTCGCTCGATGCGCTCTTGGGGCTCACGGCCATACGCACCCACGGGGCCGAGCAGGCCATGCACCGCGAGCACGAGAGCCTCCTCGTGGAGTGGACACGCGCCGGGCTCCATCTGCAACGCGCCGTCGTCAGCGTCGAAGGCGTGCAGGGTCTCCTGGGTTTTGGGCTCGCCGCCGGGCTCCTGGCTGCCTATCTGGCCCGTGGGGGGGAGGCGAGTGGGGCTTTATTACTGACGTACTGGGCCCTCCGCCTCCCGGCACTCGGGCAGGAGCTGATGCTGCTCGCCTGGCAATACCCTGGCCAGCGCAATATCACCCTCCGCCTCCTTGAACCCCTGGGAGCACGGGAGGAGGGGGACGCCGGCGCCCACGAGCAATCCGCGGGGCAGGCATCCGCCCCGCCCAGCGCCTCCGGCCAGGGGATTGCCATTGCCCTGGAGGGGGTGAGTGTCCGGGCAGCAGGGCATACCATCCTCACGGATCTCACCCTCGCGCTGGCGCCTGGGAGTCATGTGGCGATTGTGGGGCCTTCCGGGGCGGGCAAGTCGAGTCTCGTGGGGCTGCTCCTGGGATGGCACCGGCCGGCCACCGGGCAGGTCCTGGTCGAGGGACGCCCCCTTGACGACCAACATCTGGCCTGGGTGCGCCAGAGAACCGCCTGGGTGGATCCAGCCATCCAGCTCTGGAATCGTCCGTTGCTCGACAATCTCTGCTACGGGGTGGCAGACGCTCCCGCCTCACTGGCCGCCCTGGCGCTGGCGCAGGCGGATCTACGGGGCGTGCTCGACCGCCTCCCCGACGGCTTGCAGACGCCCCTGGGGGAAGGCGGGGGACTCGTGTCGGGTGGTGAAGGCCAGCGCGTGCGCTTTGGCCGTGCGCTGGCCCGGCGGGGCGTACGGTTGGTCATTCTGGACGAACCGTTTCGTGGTCTGGATCGCGAGCAGCGGCGCATCCTGCTGCAGCGTGCACGCCAGGTGTGGAGCACCGCGACGTTGCTGTGCATCACGCACGACGTGGAGGTCACGCAGACGTTTGATCGCGTGGTGGTGGTGGAGGGCGGGCGGATCATCGAGGACGGCACCCCGGCTCGCCTGGCGTCGTGTCCAGAGACGCGCTACCGGGCCCTGTTAGATGCCGAGATAGCGGTACACGAAGGTCTGTGGTCCAGCGGTCTTTGGCGCCGGCTCCAACTGGTCGAGGGTCGCGTACGCGAGGAGGGTGCCTTTAACCCACGCCTGGTGGTCCCAGGCACCGCACGGAAGGAGGCTAGCAGATGGAAACCCTCGACGCCCTGGCCTGGCCAGTCGGACGCCTCGGTGAGGCCATAGCGGGACTCGCACGGTTACGGGGTTGGCGTCTGCGGAGCACGGAGGCTCCTGTCTGGCAGACAGGATGGGGGCACGACAATCCGGAGGCGCTGTCTGGGTGGCTGGAAGCGGCGGCAGCCTGGCTGGGAGTGGAAGCCGAGCTGGTCGAGGTGCCATACACCGAGGTCGCAAGCCTGGTACACGGTGCGGGTCCAGCGCTGCTGCGCCTGCCCGGCCGGGAAAAACCGGGCTTTCTGGCCTTGCTCGGGCGCCAGCGGCGCCGGGTCCTGCTGCTTGGGCCGGACCTGGTGGTCCACCGGATCCCCGCGGAGGTGCTGTGCACGGCCTGCTGTCACGCCGTCGAGGCCCCTCTGGTGGCAGAGGTGGAGCACGTGCTCGACGCGGTCGGCGTGTCCAGGCGGCACCGGCAGAGGGCACGTCGCACGATGCTGGGCGAGCGGCTCAGTGGCGCACGTCTCGGGGAATGCTGGGTCTTGCGCCTGCCAGCGGACGCCTCGTTCTGGCAGCAGATGCGCCAGGCGCACCTACCACACTACCTGCTCGGGCTGCTCGGGGCCTATGCCACCCAGTACCTCTGCTGGATCCTGGCGTGGGGGCTGCTGGGGCGGGGGGCGTTACACGGACGCCTCGATCCCGCCTGGCTGATGGCATGGGGGCTGCTCTTAGTGACGGTGATCCCCCTCCGCCTGTGGAACACCTGGGTCCAGGGCCGCTTGGCGCTCGGGGTCGGTGGGCTGCTGAGGGCCCGCTTACTGGCGGGTGCCCTGCGCCTCGCCCCAGAGGAGATACGCCACCAAGGGGCCGGGCAGTTTTTTGGGCGGGTGTTGGAGGCCGAGGCGGTGGAAGCGCTGGCCCTGAGCGGTGGGCTGCTGGGCCTGCTGACCGGGATCGAAGTGGTGATGGCCGCGCTTGTCCTCGGGAGCGGTGCTGGGGGCGGGCTCCAGGTGGGCCTGCTGGTGGGCTGGCTGGGGGTGGCAGGCAGCCTCGGCTGGCACGCGCTGCGCCAGCGTCGACGCTGGACCACGGCTCGCCTCACTATGACCCACGCCCTGGTCGAACGGATGGTGGGGCACCGTACCCGGCTGGCCCAGGAGTCTCCCAGCACTTGGCATCTTGGCGAAGACCAGGAGCTGGCCGCCTATCTCGCCCTGTCACACCGCCTCGACCGCACGACCGCGTGGCTCATGGCGCTCATCCCCCGTGGCTGGCTCCTCGTGGGGCTGCTGGGTCTTGTGCCCGCGCTGGTGGCGGGCCGCGCCACGACCGTCACGGTGGCCATCGGCGTGGGTGGGACATTGCTGGCCTATGAAGCCTGTAGAAAGTTCGTCATGGGTCTGGGGCATCTGGCGGGTGCCGTGCTCGCGTGGCACCAGGTGGCCCCGCTCTTTGCGGCAGCCACACGTCCGCAGGTGGTGACCCTGCCGGCGTATGCCATGCCGCCAGGAGAGCCCCTGGACGAGGCGCACGGTGCGCCCTTGCTGGAGGCGCACGCCCTGGTCTTTCGCCACCGTGTACACGGGGCGCCGGTTTTGCAAGAGTGTAGTCTGGAGATGCGGATGGGGGAGCGTCTCCTCTTGGCAGGGCCGTCGGGGGGCGGGAAGTCCACGCTGGCGTCGCTGCTCACCGGATTACGGCAGCCGGAGTCCGGGCTCCTCCTCCTCGGCGGTCTGGATCTGCCAACGCTTGGGACCGCAGGCTGGCGGCGGCGGGTAGTGGCCGCGCCACAATTCCACGACAATCACGTCTTCGCCGGGACTCTGGCCTTCAACCTGCTCATGGGCCGCCGTTGGCCACCCGCTCCGGCAGACCTGCAGGCGGCGGAGACCCTGTGCCGCGCCCTGGATCTGGGGCCGCTCCTCGACCGCATGCCCGCCGGACTGTGGCAGATCGTCGGGGAAACCGGCTGGCAGCTGTCGCATGGCGAGCGCAGTCGGCTCTACATCGCCCGCGCGCTGCTGCAGGGGGCCACCGTCCTCATCCTGGACGAGAGTTTTGCCGCCCTGGATCCCGAGACCCTCCACCGCGTGCAGCAGTGTGTCCTGGAACACGCCCCGACCCTGCTGGTCATCGCGCACCCCTAGCAGTCTGTCGGAGAGAAAAATCTCACAGCGGCCTGAGCCGACCATAGACCAGGCAATGGCTGCCGCCTTCGAGCATGATGATTTCACGTAGAGTCTATCCGGAAAGTTTTACCAAACCCCTGCTACCGGCGAGCTCCCAGGCCATGGCCTGGGGGAGTTTGTGTTCCGGGTCGGGAAATAAATGGCTGAGCGTAGGCAAGGCGCCCGCTGGCGGCGCTGGGTGCGTATGCCACGCCAAACGTGCCCCTGACGCCAGGGCAAAGCTGCTACCGATGCCTCACGCCACGCGCCGCCGCTGGGACCGGCGCACAGGCCCCAGGGGGGAAGCAGTGCTCCCCCATCTCCTCGGCGGCCTGTCAGGAGAGGACAAGATCCGCCGCCTGCGCACGCTTCAGCTGGCTGGGCGGCCATATGCCTGGGACACCCCTTCCCCGCCTTCCCCGCCAGGGGCAGGGGCAAGAAAGCGGTACGCGCCGCCTCGCCGCTGCTGGCCCCCCGTGGCCGCGGCCCACGCGTTCAAGGTACCGCGGCGCCTTTGCCGCTGCCATCCGCTTCCCACAGGGGACTTGGCGGTGTGCCGCCCCGGCGGGCGGGCGCGGCGGTTCCCCTGGCGGCGGCGGCTGGCCCTGGCGCTCAAGCGCAGGGACGCCAGGCCGCGCCGCTCCGGATGGCCCTGGAGCAGCTCCCTGCGCTGGCGTCGCGTGGACCGCTGGCGCGCTGGTGCGGGGCAGTGGCAGGCACGGCGCAGGCAGGGCAACGGCGCCTGCTCGTGCCTGGCGAGAGTGCGAGGTTGGCGCGTGGTGTGCACTGTCGGCATGCGCTCCGCGCCTTTCGGCCCCCTCTGGCGCCTACGCTCAGCTCCGCTCGAAGACTCGCTACGCTCAGCTTCGCCGCCATCTCCCCCAGGGAAGTTGTAAGGTGTGGGGCCAGCTCGCCGACTCGCTCGCCCCACGAGGCAGTCAGCGCCGCTATCACCTGCATGGCAACGCAGCGCTGATGAGGCGTCGCGCTGGGTTGCCATTCCGGCTCTGCGGGGCGGCCAGCCCATTGCTGGGGATCATGGGGGCTCTGCCCCCAAACCCCCGGGCGCCGCAGTCCCTCGCGGGTCGGCGTAGGTGGGGAGGTGTGAGGACGCCACTGCGGCGCGGTCCAAGGCAGGCGCGCTGTGCGGGGCTCCCTCGCGTTGCCGGGTGCGGTGGTTGGCGTAGGTGCCTCGCGTTGGCCGAGTGTGACCGCGCGCCAAGACCTGGCCACTAGGGGGACGAGCGGGCGGCGGCGGCGGCCAGCCTGGCCCGGTGGCGCCTGGGGTGGCGCGGCCCAGCTGGGCTGGCGGCTGACGCCGCCAGGCGCCGCTGCACCTCGCGCGCACCGCGTCGGTAAACCGTCACGACGACCAGTTCTGAGCCATCGTAGAGCGCCCAGTGGCGCGTGTGTTTGTAGCGTTCGATCCGGAGCGTCATGCTGGCACCCTCCCCAGGTGGGGGGCAGGGCCGGTGCCCTGCCCTGGTGAGAGCGCCTAGCGGCGGCCTTTGCAGTGCCGCTCTTCCTCGGGCAGCCAGTGGCTGTACCAACTCCCCCGC
>Ga0209899_1000227_pt1 | contig 10952 bp, 14 predicted proteins | sample GWRWS1_0_10_FD_187228 | JGI IMG/M metagenome (GOLD analysis project Ga0209899, IMG submission 187228) | Riverbed sediment microbial communities from areas with vegetation nearby in Columbia River, Washington, USA - GW-RW S1_0_10 (SPAdes)... | ecosystem: Environmental > Aquatic > Freshwater >...
TTGAACGGGGATGGGGATGCACGCCAGTCGAGGACTCCTGCTTCAGCACGGCAATCTCCTGACCGGCCGGACCGCGTGGGCGATACGAGGCATCGGCACCGGCGGAGAGTATACGCCGGGGCTTCTATCAGCCCCCACCCGGCGGGTAGAGAAGGATCGCCAGGATATAGAGCGCATAGATCGGTCCACCGATGAGCAGCCACGACCCTCGGAGGCGGTGCGTGCGGAGCATGGGGCCCAGGATGAGCAGCGTAGCGAGGATCGCGGCGCCCGCCGACGCGAAGGACAGGGCGCTCTCGGCGGTGAAGGCCCAGCTCGTGAACAGGATCCCGATCGCGGTCGGGAAGCAGGCCTGGAAGACCATCGCCCCGGTGATGTTGCCCATTGCCAGCGTGTCCTTGCCGTTCCGCACCCATAGCACGCTGTTGAACTTCTCCGGCAGCTCGGTCGCGATGGGCGCCACGATCAGCGCGAAGAGACGCGCATCAAAGCCAATCGCGACTGAGGCGTGCTCGAGAGCGCCCACGAATACGCGCGCCCCGAGCACGATGCAGGCCAGGGCGACCAGCGTCTGGGCCACGATGATCCACAGCCGCGGCAGGCCGTGGTTCTCGAGCTGCCCGCCGTCCTCGGGCAGGTGGATGGCGGCTCCGCCCTTGAGGCCCGGCAACCGCGTGGCGTGCAGACGGGCCAGCTCGGGCGCCTCCCCGCTCCCACCCTCGCGGAAGTGGGTGCGGACGTAGAACACGTAGATTCCGGTCAGCAACACGACTGCGAGGTAGTCGGCCCATCGCCAGGATTCGGGTAGGAAGGCCGCGCCGATGGCGATCCCATAGGCCACCAGGAAGAACACCACGTCCTGGGCCATGACGTTCACGTTGACAGTCATTTCGGTGTCCCGCCGGCCGCGGCGGGCGTAGGCCAGGATCGCGAGTCCGGTGATGAACATGGCCAGGGTCGCCAACGTGAAGGGCGCGCCGAGGATGGCACCCACGCCGACTTCCTCAGAACCAACGCTCGCCACTCCCCCGGTCAGGATGGGACCCACGATCGCAATCACCGGGATGAGCGTTTCGGGGAGCGCCGTGGCCACCGCGGCCAGGACGCTGCCGATCGCCCCTTCGCCCAGGTTCAGCCGATGGCCGAACCACTCGATCCCGTTCGTGAAGAGCTCGGCACCAAGCAGGATGATGGCCAGCGAGAAGACGAAGAGGATGACGTCCATGCCGAAGCCTATGGCCCTCCGCCGGCGGTCAGCCCGATCGCGCGATCAGGGCCGGAGGTGCTGGGGAGCGATGGGCAGCAGGGCGACCTGGCGGGCGCGCTTGAGGGCCACCGTCAGCATGCGCTGATGGCGGGCACAGGTCCCCGTCTTCCGCCGTGGTTCGATCTTGGCCCGCTCCGAGAGGTATCGGCGCAGGCGGTTGACCTCCTTGTAATCGATGGCGTCCACCTTGTCGACGCAGAAGTTGCAGACCTTGCGGCGGCGCCGGTCACGGTAGTAGTCCGATGTCTCGCGGCGTCGGGGTCGGGCTGGGTTGGGCATGCGCAATCAGTCCTCGGGTGATTCAGAACGGGATGTCGTCGAGGTCCACGCTTTCGGACGCCGCACCCTCGCCGGCTGCGGCGGGAGCACCCCTCGGGACGGCCGCCGGCGGCGCGTCACTGGCTGCGTCGCCGATGCCGAACGCCTCGCCTGGATCGCGGCGCTCGAGAGAGACGACGCGGGCAAACCGAATCTCGACCGAGGTGCGCTTCTGGCCGTCATTGCCCTCGAACTCACGGACCCGCAGCTGGCCCTCCGCGAAGACCTTGTTGCCCTTGCGGAACTGCTCGGCGGCGCGCTCCGCGGCCTGGTCCCAGAGCTCGACGCGGAACCACTGCGTCTCCTCCTGCCATTCCCCATCCTGGCCGCGATGTCGGTTGTTGACGGCCACCCGGAGGTTGGTCACTGCCTTGCCACCCGGCGTGTAGCGGAGCTCGGGATCGGCTCCCAGGTTACCGATAATCATCATCTTGTTGAGCGTCATGTCGCCACCTCCTCTGGCGCGTTCAGGTCCACTTCTCCGGCGTCCAGCTCGATCTCATCCACCTCCGGTGGCGGCCCCAGGTCATCCTCGTCGACCTCAGCCGGGACGCCTTCGTCAGCACTGGCGGCGCGCTTTCGCGGCTCGAGGACGACGACCAGGTGGCGGAGGATCTCCTCGCTGATAAGCAGGCCGCGCTCGATCTCCCGTACCGCGGCTGGCTCGATGTCGAAATGAATCAGGAAATACGAGGCGTCCCGGTGGTGCTGAATGGGATAGGCGAGGCGTCGCTTGCCCCACGGCGAGATCTTGCTCAAGCCGCCACCGGCGTTCTCGATAGCGCGCGTCACGCGCTCGACGGCCGCCTGAAGCTGGTCGTCCTCCAGGTCGGGCCGGAATAGGAGCATAAGTTCGTATCGGCGCACCGGCCGAATCTCCTCTCTCTGGGTTTGCGGCACTCGCCCTAGGCGGTGCGGCAGAAAGGCTCTAGAAACACGCCGACCTCCGAAATCGGAGGCGCCGGATCAGTATAGCCCAGCCCGGCGGTCCCTCGCTGGCGTCCGAGTCGGTCCGCGTCTATCCTGATGCCCCTTTGCCAGCGAGGCTCCTGTGTCGCGTCGCCCCGTCATCCTGATCTGTGCCCCCGACGAAGAACTCCGGGCCGCGCTGCGCGCCGCACTGAGCGGCTCGGACCGGGAGGTTCGGGAGGTCACCACCCCGACGGAGGCGGTCGCAGTCCTGGGTGGCGGCGGCGTGGACCTCGTGATCGCGGAAGGCCTCAGCGCCTCGGGGGCGATTGGCTCGCTCCGCGCGGCGCGTCGGGACGAGAGTGTCCCGATCCTGGTCGTTGCGCCGTATGGGGACGTGGAGGCACGCATCGCCTTCCTGGAGGCGGGCGCGGACGACGTTATCGAGAGGGGCTTCGCGCGTCGCGAGCTGGACTCACGGGTCCATGCCATGCTGATCCGGACCGGCGCGGTGGCTCCCGACCCCACCACTCCGGGCACCGGACAGCTGATCGCGTTCTTCTCGCCCAAGGGCGGTGTGGGGACGACCGCGCTCGCCGTGAACTGTGCGGCCCTCCTGCCCAGCGGCGGTTCCGGGGAGGTCCCCGGCGCACGAGTGGTCCTCGTCGACCTCGACCTCCAATTCGGCCAGGTGGCCACCCACCTCAACCTGACCCCCAAGCTCGACTTCGCCCGCCTTGCGGACGACGACGACGCCCGGACGGATCCCGAAGGCTTGGCCGGCTACCTCACCCCGCACAGCTCGGGACTCATGGTCCTCGCGTCGCCCACGAGCCCCGACAGCGCGGCCCGGATCAGCGTCGAGGACGTCGAGCAGGTCATCGGCACGTTGCGCTCGGTGTTCGACTTCGTGGTCGTGGACTGCGGCACGCGGCTCGATCCCCGCACCATCTGGGTCCTGGAGCAGGCGCAGGCCAATGTCTTTGTCGTCTTCCCCGAGCTCGGCGCCCTGCGGGCGATGAACGACCTCATCCACTTCCTGGGGGAAGCGGCCATCCTCCAGGGTCGGACCCACTTCGTGGTCAACCACCTCTCGGCGCGGGAGCTGCTGAAGACTCGGGATGTCGAGAACCTGCTGCGTTCCCGACCGACCGCTGAGATTCCGTACGCCGATGTCGACATGGGTCGGTCGGTGAACGAGGGCTCCCCCATCGTCCTGTCCAAGCCCAGCTCGCCGGTGGGGCTCGCTATCCAGCGCCTGACTGCGGCCCTGGTCGGCGCCGAGCTGCGCGCGACCTCCAAGCCCACAAAGGAGCGGCGCCCGCTCTTCAGCCGCGGCTAGGGGGTGCCGGAGGAGGGATTCGAAACCCCCAGGCCCCCGAAGGGGCAGCGGAGGTTAAGTTAGCCCGAGAGCCGTCCGCAGCGGTCCGTAGAGCCGTCCCGCCGCCCTCCCGGCCCGGAGCGGCGGCTTGATCGAGCCTCACGCTTCGACCGGAAAGCGAGGTTTGTAGCCGACGAGCTTCCCAATTGGTGCTGCCAACGTGGTCAGCAGTCGCAGCGGTGCGGGCGTGGCCTGGACCTCGCGGGGGTAATGAGACAGCAGCTCGGCAAGTTCCAGGATCATCGGAACCGTGGTTCGCGGCCCTCTGATGCTGAGCAACGCGAAGGCGTTCTCGAAGAACGTTTCGATGTTGAGGGCGGGCCGGAACTCCGCGATGCAGTGAGCTTCCGCATCTCCGACATTCCGTGGGCCATGTGGGGTGCCGGGCGGCACGACGATCACATCCCCAGCCCTGGCGAACCTCGAATCCGGGCCGACCCGGAAGCGCATGATGCCCTCCACGATCTCGAACCGCTCCTCCTGGTGCGGGTGGACATGCATGGCCCTGGCCGCTCCGGCAGGCGCGAAGAAGACGTCGAGTCGCAGCAGCTCCCCAGCGCTCTCACGAGCAAGCGTTTCGAAGACGACCCGCTCGCCCGTTGCCGAGTTCACGACGACCTGGCCCTTCGAAGCCATGCGGGCTGGGACTCCTACGGGCGCGCTGCCAACTCATTCGACGCGCTGGCCAACAGCTCCTCGATGACCTCATCGAACGGCTCGAGGGCCATCCACAGCGCGCCGACGGCGCTCATACCCCAGCCGAGCGATGGGCCGTCCGGTGTGTCAGCCGAGGCTAGCCAGCGCCCGTTGAACTCGCGCAGTCGCACGTCGACGTGGAACAGCGAGCAATAAAGCCGGACCTGTTGCACAGGGACCCTCCCGAGGCGCGACGGGCGGAGCGTACTCCGCTGATCGGCGAACGGGAACGCTGAGTCCTCAGATTGCGGTGCCATTCGACACCGACGCTGCGGTCAAGCCTGTCTTCAAGAAGACGCGGCGAGTGTCGGCATCCCGGTCGCCGGCGGATCCCATCCAGTCGTAGTCTCCGACTGAGATCCAATTCTCGGGGAGGACCAAAACATGCAGGCCAGGTGGGATCATTCCAAGGCATGGACGCCGCCTGCGGTGCCACATATCCTCGCTGTGGCATTGAGAACGGTCGCGGTCTTGTTGGCCTTCATCGTGCTTTGGGTCCTTGTCGCGCTGGCGCTGCAGAGCGGCGCGCCGCTAAGCCCATCAGCGCCCGGTCCAGGCCTCGATCTCTGAGAGGAGCCGGCTCCCGAGCCCATCCGGCTCTAGGCTCGCCGAGGACGAATCGGCGGATACCTATCTGCGGACCTTACGGGCGCCGCCCGTCGGTCAAGCGCGGATTCTCGGCAATGCGGGTCGCGATCTCCTCTCGCTCGGCCGTGCGGGCCGCGAGCTGCGCCTCCAAGCGCTCACGCCGGGCCCGCACGACTTCCGCGGCCCGCCGGGCAACCTCCCGCTCAGCATTACGGCCGGCCGACTTGCCAAGCCAATAGGCGACGCCACCCGACAGCAGGCCGTAGAACGCGACTTGCAACGCGAAGCCGGGGCGATCGCCATCGGCCAGCGGTGGGGAGGCGATCCACCAAAGCCCGAAGGCTAGGACCGCTAGGAAGAGTACGGTGAGTCCTGCTAAGCCCCAGCGTTTCACGAGCCGATCCTAACTCTCCGCGTCGGCCAGGACGCGTCTGTTGGCATCTCTCCGGCGGCCGGATCGCTGCCGCGAAAGGCAAATCCGGATTCAAACATCGGCTCGGGTGAAGGCCGGCTGCATCGCCCACCAAAACAGTCGCGCGGCGGCCGTCACAACCCCAAGACGGCCAAGACTGCGATCCACTCGGGGCATGCGCCGCCAATGTGGTTTCGCCTCCGGAAATGGTGACTTGAGCACGAAATCGTGGTGCCGGAGGAGGGATTCGAACCCCCACGCCCCCGAAGGGGCAGCGGAGTTTAAGTCCGCCGCGTCTGCCATTTCGCCACACCGGCGTAGTGCTGGAGGCGACGACGGGACTCGAACCCGTGTACGCGGTTTTGCAGACCGCTCCCTGGCCACTCGGGCACGTCGCCACCGATGCTGGCTGCCCCGCGAGGATTCGAACCTCGGTTCACGGATCCAAAGTCCGCTGTCCTGCCAGCTAGACGACGGGGCATCCAGGATCTGAGGCTAGCAGAGCCGTTGGGGCAAAGAAATGGAGCGGAAGACGGGACTCGAACCCGCGACCCTCACCTTGGCAAGGTGATGCTCTACCAACTGAGCCACTTCCGCCCGTTCTACCCGCCGGTCCACCAGGTGGTGCCGAGGGTCAGATTCGAACTGACGACACCCGCCTCTTCAGGGCGGTGCTCTACCAACTGAGCTACCTCGGCCCGCGTCGTCAGCTGAGGCTGCCGCCTCCCGGTCTGCGCGTCGGGCGCAAGATCAGGATACCGATCGGCTTTGCCACGGGTCAACTCGCGCTTCATCCCATGGTCGCGGCCGGCGGCGTGGCGCTGGCACCGGCGAGCTGCTCCAGGACCTGGATGCGCTCGGCAATCGGCGGATGGGTGTCCCACATCGAGCGCGAGCGTTCCTCGGTCGCCTTGATCGGGTTCACGATGTACAGGTGCTGCGTGGCCTTGTTGGCGACCTCCAGCGCCTCCGGGTCGGCGGCGATCTTGCGCAGGGCCTGGGCCAGGCCCATCGGATTGCGGGTCAGCTCAACCGCGCTGACATCGGCCAACCCTTCTCGTCGCCGGCTGGCAGCCAGCATGACCAGGCGCGCGATGATCGGGCTCACCACGGAGAGGACCAGCGCCAGGACCGCCACCAGGACCAGGATCCCGCCCGCCCCGTCTCGGTCGCGTCCTCCCCCGCGTCCGCCACGGAACCCGCCGCCCCAGAACGAGATGCGCAGGAACCAGTCGGCGATCAGAGCGATCGACCCGACCATGACCCCGATCAGGAGCATGAAGCGGATGTCGAGGTTGCGAACGTGGCTGAACTCGTGGGCGATGACGCCCTGCAGCTCCTCCCGGTCCAGCTTCTCCAGCAGACCGGCCGTGACCGCCAACGACGCGTGCTTGGGGTCGCGCCCGGTGGCGAAGGCATTGGGTGCGGTGTCCGGGATGACGTGGACCCTCGGCATGGGCAGCCCGCTCGCCAGGCGCATCTCCTCGACGACGTTCATGAGCTGCCGGACCGTGTCGGGCGGGTTGGCGCGATCGATCTCGTGCGCGTCACTGGCGGCCAGCACCAGCCGGTCACCGGCGAAGTACGACCCGCTCCCCAGCAGCGTGGCAAGGACCAGGGCGAATGGGATCCCGAGCCACTCGTAACCCAGCGCGTACCCGACGCTCCCGGCGAGCGCCACCAGGAGCAGGGTCACCACCAGCATGAGGACCCAGCTCGCGCGCCGGTTGGCGGCGATCTGGGCGTAGAAGGTCGGGGCGGAGCCGGTCACCTTCGCGGATCGCCCGGCGCCACGGTCAGCTCCGGAGGTTCACCTCGGGCACCGCGGTATCGGTCTCCTCGATCTGGAAGTAGTCGCGCTCCCGGAACCCGAGGGCTCCGGCGAACAGGACGTTGGGGAAGGTCTGGATCGCCGTGTTCATCTCGCGCACGGTGGCGTTGTAGTGCTGGCGCGCGAAGCCGATCTGGTTCTCGGTCGTGGTCAGCTCCTCCTGGAGCTGCATGACGTTCTGGTTGGCCTTGAGGTCGGGGTAGTTCTCGACCAGGGCGAACAGCTGGCGCAGCGCGCCGGTCAGGAAGTTCTCGGCACCGCCGGCGGCGGCCGCGCCCTGGCCCGCTGCGCTCACGGCCGCGTTGCGGGCCTCGGTGACCCGGGTCAGCGTCTCCTGCTCGAACTCCATGTAGCCCTTTACGGCGTTCACGAGGTTCGGGATCAGGTCGTGCCGGCGCTTGAGCTGCACGCTGATCTGGTTCCAGGCCTCATCGACCTGGTTGCGAAGCCGTACCAGGCCGTTGTAGATGACGATGCCGCCGATGACGACGACCGCGACGACGATCAGCAGGATCCAGGGAAGGGCGTCCATCAGGACCAGGTCTCCTCAGGTGACGGTGATGACCCGAATGGTACTCGCGGGTGATGGTGGGCGGTGAGGGGCTCGAACCCCCGACCCCCTCGGTGTAAACGAGGTGCTCTGACCAGCTGAGCTAACCGCCCGCGCGGCAGCCTACGCTAAACCGATTCGGCGGGTTGGTGCCCAGGCCGGGACTTGAACCCGGATGAGTTGCCTCATACGCCCCTCAAACGTACGCGTATACCAATTCCGCCACCTGGGCACGGATTCTGGTACCGAGGGAGGGACTTGAACCCACACGACCGCAATGGTCACTAGGTCCTGAACCTAGCGCGTCTACCAATTCCGCCACCTCGGCACCGCCGCGCGATTCTAGCACCGGCCCTCGGGCAGGCCGTGACCCAGGTCAGAGGGTCTGGAGATAGAGGCTCAGGACCGAGAACACGACCCATAGGCCGGCCAGGACGATGGTCAGGCGGAACAGGGTGCGCTCGATCCCACGTCGGCTCCGATAGGCGGTGACCTCGCCGCCGAAGGCGCCACCCACCCCGGCGCCGCGCTGCTGGAGCAGGATGGCGACGGTGAGAGAAACGGCCAGGATGGATTGGACGAGGGCCAGAGCGGTCACGGGCCGCGAAGTATAGAGCAGCTCATCCGGCCCCGGCCTCGGCCAGGCTGCGGCCGGTCATGGTCGGGGGAGGGTCGATACCGAGCATCCCGCACAGCGTGGGCGCGACGTCGGCCAGTGTTCCGTCCCGAAGCCGGGCGTTTCGCCATGGCTCCCCCACCAGGACCAGCGGCACGTCCGCCGTGGTGTGCGCGGTGTGGGGCTCACCGTCCGCGTCACGCATCCGTTCCACGTTGCCGTGGTCGGCGGTGACGACCAGCGCCCCGCCGGCGGCAAGCACGGCCGCCACGACCCGGGCCAGGCAGGCATCGACGACCGCCAGGGCCGCCAGCGCTGCATCCCACTTGCCGGTGTGGCCGACCATGTCCGGGTTGGCATAGTTCATGACGATGAAGGCGTATTCGCCCCTCCGCACGGCCGCCTCCAGGCGCTCGGTGATCTCCTCAGCGCTCATCTCCGGCGCGAGGTCGTAGGTGGGAACGTCGCGCCGAGAGGGAACGAGGATCCGGTCCTCCCCCGGGAACGGGTCTTCGATGCCGCCGTTGAAGAAGTAGGTCACGTGCGCGTACTTCTCCGTCTCGGCCAGGTGCAGCTGCCTGAGCCCGAGGCGCGACAGATGGGCGCTCAGGCTGTCGACCACCTGGGGTGGGAATGCCACCTGGACCGGAAGCTCATCGGGGGCCTGGTACTGGGTCAGGGTCGTGACCGACATCTCTTTGGGCATCGGTCCGCGGTCGAATAGGGAGAATTCGGGAAGCGCCAGGGACTGGGTCAGCTGACGAGCCCGATCGGCCCGGAAGTTCAGATGGACGACCGCATCCCCGTCGCCCAAGCGCGCGCCAGGCAGGACGACGGTGGGTTCGATGAACTCGTCCCCGATCCCCGCCGCATAGGCGGAGGCAATCGTCGCCGGCCAATCGGCGGCGGTTGGTCCCGTGCCGTACCCGATGGCGTCGAAGGCGCGCTTTGTCCGGTCCCACCGCCCGTCGCGGTCCATAGCCCAAAACCGACCGGAGACGGTGGCCAGTGTCGCTCGACCCGCCAGCCGCCGGAGAAGCGCCGGGAGCAGGGCAGCCGCCGAGCGCGGCGGCGTGTCGCGCCCATCGGTGAAGGCATGCAGGAGCACCCGCTCGGGACCCAGCCCCGACCGATGCGCGAGCTCGGCCATGGCGACCAGGTGATCGTCGAAGGCATGGATTCCGCCAGGACCGATGAGCCCCAGCAGGTGGAGTCGGGCGCCATGCGCGGCCGCGTGCCGGCAGGCGGCAACCAGGGCCGGGTTCTCGTCAAACGACCCATCGGCGATGGCCCGGTTGATGCGCGGAAGATCCTGGAGGACGGGGAAGCCGGCCCCCAGGTTGAGATGGCCGACCTCACTGTTCCCCATCTGACCGGGCGGCAGGCCGACCGCCTCGCCTGCCGCTGCCAGCTGGCAATGGGGCCACTCGGCCAGGAGCCGCCGCCAGGTCGGCATCGGCGCGGCCGCCACCGCGTCCACCGAAGGGTCGTCAGCGATCCCGAACCCGTCGAGGACGCACAGGACGACCGGACGGACTGCCGCCTCCACAGGTCGAGCGCGGTCCTCAGCCCGCCGCCTGGACGATGCCGGCGAATCCGGCGGGGTCCAGCGAGGCGCCACCGACCAGCGCCCCGTCGACGTCAGGCTGCGCGAAGTACGCCTTCGTCATCCCCGGCTCGACGCTCCCTCCATACAGGATCCGGACCGTGTCGGCGGCATCTGGATCGGCCTCGCGGAGCAGCGCCCTGATCAGCCCGGCGGCGGCCTGCACATCGGCCGCGGAGGCGGCGTCGCCGGTACCGATGGCCCACACCGGCTCATAGGCGACGACCAGGCCACTCCCCGCCAGCCGGTCAAGCCCGGAGATCGCGGCGCGGAGCTGGCGCTCGATGACCTGCTCGGTCGCACCCTGGCCCCGCTCTTCGAGGCTCTCGCCGATGGCCGCGATCGGGACCAGCCGGTGTGCCACCGCGCTGGCCACCTTGGCCGCCACGGCCTCGTCCGTCTCGCCGGCATAACGGCGGCGCTCCGAGTGGCCGAGGATGACGTAGCCGGCTACCCCGACCAGCATCAGCGGAGAGATCTCGCCGGTGAACGCACCGGACTCCTCGGCATGCATGGTCTGGGCGCCGACCCCCACCGAAGTCCCCCGCAACGCGGCGGCCACCTCGACCAGCCAGATGGCCGGCGGGCAGACCACGACCTCGGCCCGAGCCCCGGTCGTGGCCCCCGCTACGGCCCTCGCCAGATCAACCGCTGCCTGGCGGTCGGGCGGATGCATCTTCCAGTTGCCGGCCACCAGGGGCCGCCTACCCGGGGAGGTCACCGGCCCTGCCGCACCGGCTGGCGTCCTGCCTCCGCCGCCAGCTGCTCGAGGCGACGA